>Ga0172372_10004833_pt1 | contig 18984 bp, 26 predicted proteins | sample LakKiv5m_2_FD_114544 | JGI IMG/M metagenome (GOLD analysis project Ga0172372, IMG submission 114544) | Freshwater microbial communities from Kabuno Bay, South-Kivu, Congo - kab_092012_9.5m | ecosystem: Environmental > Aquatic > Freshwater > Lake | place: Democratic Republic of the Congo...
CAAATGACGGAGTTATGACATATTACCAACTTTAAGTTCACCATCATAAATCAAATATTGCTTTGATGGAAGAGCATCTATCATATAATATCTGCCACCCATGTTTTTACTCATACCATTTAAATCTATTTGTTTGATTTGAGTATGTCCAAATACTTGGATAAAACGTTTTTTGATTGCATTTTTATCCCGTCGTTTGTTGGATATCAACAACGAATTAGGTCTTATCCACACAGGAGATTGTGTTACATTATCCCCATAAGGGTTAAATCCATTGAAAGTAAAAGCACGAGGTTTGTATTTGAATAACCCATTGATTTCATCAACCAAAGTATCTACATTACAGTGGCCAAAAGTTTCTACAGCCCAATAATAGCTTACTCCGGCATGAGTGCAAAGAAAATCATCAAAAGAATATGCCATTTGCAACAGGTCCATATTCTCTGATAAAACCTGACTGATATCAAATTGAAGAGCAGGTTGAAATCCAGAGTACGTTTCACCGATGTGCATATAGTGCATATCATGATTACCTGTCAATAGTATTACTTCCTTGTCGGAGTTTCGTTTAAACTCACATATCTCCTTAAAGTTATGAATTTGGTCTATACCAGATATATCAAAAGAATCAAAGTAATCTCCAATAAAGATAACCCTATCAGCGTTTTCTTTTGCTACAATGTCCTTCCAAATTGGACGTCCATGTGTATCTCCAATAAATATTGTTTTCATACTTAAATATATCTTTTAATAATACCAACACTAACTTTTAACCATTTTATTACAAATAGATGTGTGATTTCTTTTTTACCAGTTATGCCTTCCCAATTAATTCTTTGGAAACCAAATGTTGGTATAATGTACCACATTGATTCTTCACCAAAATGAAGATTTATAGTTTTACTTAATTCAAAATCTCTTTGTTTCAGCATAGTAGTTTTCATTACTTTTTTGATTGAACAAAACCTTAAGGCAGCAAATCAGAAATCAGAGCGTACATTCCATACAGAAAAAACAGAAAAACAATAAACAATAATACGGATGAAAAAAAAGAGAAAAATGGATAAAAATTTCTGGTTGACATATTAATTTGAATTTGAGTCTAGTGGAGGATTTGAGATTGTTGGAGAAGAATTTGGGTCACAATGATTTTTTGGGCAAGGCAAAATTATTTTTTCGAAAATCACTACCGTGTCCCTTTTATTCGATTTGGGTTCAGATTCTTCTATTATTTCAATGGGATATGAATTTTGGTTCCTCTCTTGAATCTCGGAAGTTGTGTATTTAATTTTCAGATTTATCAATTTTTGAAGAGGAGATACAAACTGAAAGGCAAAACCAATTAAAAGAATACAGGTGACACCCGTCATGAAAAGACCAGCCCAGAATGCAATCTGGAATCCATAATTTCTATTTTTTCTTGTCGAGCTCATCTAGAATATTCTTTAGAGAATGTTTAATATTGGATGTTATTTCTTCTTCGAAGCCTAGCCTACGCTCCTCCATTTCGATGTTGTAGAAATCGATCAGTCTTTTCCAGCTTCTTTGGTTGAGAGAAACTGAATAAGAGTAAATGTGATTTATAATTTGAACGTGCTGGTTTTGCATGATTACATAAATCTGCAACCTTTCATTTTTTATGTATCTTTTATCGGTCAAAGGGGTCATCAACATAACAGAATCCCTCATCTTGACCAATTTTTTACAAATAACAACGCAGTCCCCCTCGTGGGGGAGAAGGTTTGATCTTTGAACATAATCCATGTCCAACTTACGTGCCGACCAGATGTAAATTTTCTGGATTTTCCTTCTCCAGCTGTGAAAGTAAAATGTGTTCATGTTGAGGTTTGGATTTAAATATTATCCAAAAGTACAGAAAGGTTTCCACAAATAAAAATGAAACCCGATAAAAATTTAGGCTTTGGTTTGTAAATTGTCCAAATCTATACCCCTGGCAAATGCTAAGGCCTTCTGTGTCCCCTCCTTAGGAATTCCCTTATCGATATTGGTGCCAGGACCAGCATTAGCATTTGAAGCTGCCTTAGTTGCATTTTCTAAATTGCTAAAATCGTTATGGTCCTTATTGCCATATTTTCTTTTGATCACCGGATTATTCAAAACATCTCTAAAATACAAGGCTACCACGTCGGCTGCAACTTTTGAGTCTCGATCCAAAATCTCTGGATCTGACACGAGATTAACGTTTGAACCTATTGATTTAAGAAGATCTGAATATCTCTGATAGTTCGATTTGAATGTCAGCCCATTATATCCCCTTCCCCTGTACTTCAATCCATCCCCTGGTGAGATGTTTCCATACTGTTGGGATGTACCGGTTGGGTCATCTTTACCATAAACCCGATCCCAAAATTTTACATCGTCTTTTTTAAGAGCATCCAACTCGGAATCTGATAGGCCCTTGACCCGATCTCCATATACTTCTCTAATCCTTGTATTAGGGGTGTTTTTATAGTGAATTTCCCCCGATTTATGGTTGAATGAGCTTTCTTTGGAAATCACACCTAATATACCAGCTTGAACATAGGGATTTGTGATCCCAACTTTTTTAAGAGAATCTACAATTTCCCCTATTGACTTTTGTGTATTAGCGGGTGCGGATTGTATTTTAATATCGCCAGAAATTGGAGAATCTGATTTTTCTCCAGCCAAAGATTTTGCTAATTCTATAGCTAAACTGGCAGTGCTTTGATTTGAAGAACTACTTGAAGGAGGTGTTTTATTAACACCTAAAGCTTCTTTCCTTTGACCAACAAGCCACTTTTTAAAGTCATCTACCGCTGTTGAGTTTTCTTTATCTTCGTTCATAGTTTGGTTTTTTTTATATATCTTACCAATTGGATAGAGATGGGTAATAAGAATCAGAATCGATGAATTGGAACAAATGAGAATTTTCTGCCACCCGGATTTCCATATTTCTAATCCTTTGCTTGTGATCCGAAAAAGATAGAAATTCTCTGGAGATCATTGGCCAAATGGTGTAATTTTGGATGGGAACTTTTTCCGATGTGAGAAAGTGGTCAAAGTCGGGTAATTCTTTTTCCTTGCCCCTGTGTTCTTCAATCTTTTCAATGATGGTGTTTCTATAAATTACGAAGTTGATCGTAGATGCATAGCCAATGGGTTTTGCAATATTTGAAGTTAAAATTTGCATTTCACCAAAAAAATAATGATTTCCAATGAGACAGTCCCAGTCGTCGGGTAAATCCTGAAATGCCAATTTTAATTTTGACAAAGCACCGGGTACTAAGTACGAATCATCCTCCATGACAATAACACATTCTGAGTTGGATAGACCTTTCTTCAAACAGGAGAAATGAGATTCAAAAATTGCAGACTGTCTATCTTCTCTTTCTTCTGCAGAAAATCTAGAAACGTCAAAGTTATTAAATAATTCAGAATTCCTGAATTGGAATTCTTCCCATCTATCAGTTCTTCGTTCCAAATTTATTACGAAAGCTTTGTTTGGAAATTTACATGAATTTGTCTTCCAAAGTTGATCATTCTCTGCCGGTTGTAAAATTCTGGCTAAATTTTCTTCCCTGTTTCTTTTAGAAACAGATCGGAAATAACCAGGTCCCACGGAAGAACGTAAAGGATCATTCGTCATCCCAAAGATTGAAATCTTCGTTTTCTTCGTAGGAATTTTGTTCTTCGAAAATTAACTCCCACCCGGAAATTTCCTTTTGCCAAAATTTAGATGAAAAGGGAAGATCTACAGTCCAAGAGTAATTAGATCCTTGAGCAAATTCCCCTAATACAAATTCTAAGGAAGAAATTAAGTTTGAAAATTCTTCATCATCTAAAATTTCAACTCCATCTTCTTCCAGAAAAATTTCCCAAATACCGGTTTTTCCTATTTCAACACTTGCGGAGATTTTCTCCAGTAAATTTTTATCATGATTGAATTTTAGAATTTCTTCCCGGATGAATTCTAATTTTGTTTCATCTGCTTTTGAAATGGTAACTAAATCGATCTGAAAAGATCCATACTCAGACATATTCTTGTTTTATTTTTAATTGATCGGAAAACCAAAGTAATCCTATATATTTTTTAGATTTTATTTTCTTAGACACCAAACCAGTTGATCGTCATAAAAGCTAACGGAATTATTGGAAAGAAATGGGAGTTTGAGGAATTCATCCACCGCTTGGCAAACACCCGGCCATGTTTTTTTAGAATTATAATCGTGACCTCCTATAAAGCCTCCGACTTTAACCTTCGGAAACCACGAAGAAATATCCTCTTTCACACTTTCGTATGTGTGATCAGCATCGATAAAAACAAAATCTAATGACCGATCCTCATAATCTGAAGAAGCCAATAAGGAGGATTTCCGAACGGGATTAATGTTTTTTTGAACAGGTCTAACATTCCGGAGAAACTCTTCGTAAAGCCAATTTGGATTTGAAACTATTTCCTGATTAAACCATGGGGAATTTGGATTTGTGTGTTCGTCGGATCCTTGCCAGGTATCAACACAGTCAAATCTAATTTTTTTCTTGGAATTTAAAATTTCAACTGCCATGAAAGCGGAGCTTCTTCCTTTCCAAGATCCAACCTCTACAAAATGAGATCCATCTACGAAATGAGAAACCATCTTTGAATAAAAATTGGAATACGTGAACCAATCCTCCCCTAAATTTTGATAAAAATGTTCCATTTTCAAACGTTAGCCATTAAAGTAATTTTCAATCCTTTGTTGGGATGAATCAGATATCCATGTAAAGCTCTGGTAGATCCCTCATATCCATGGTTGTGATGCCATCGATCTGATCCAGAAAGACTTGGCATTTGGAATACTTTCACCCCCTTGTAGTCCTTCACCATTTCATGGTGAAGATGTCCCGTAAAAAAACTCCTGTGTTTGGTTCTGGCCCAAGCTTCTTGAGCTTCATTTGCCATGAGATATGGAAGTTCTTGGAGTTTGGTTCCATCCCCGTGAGTAAAGCCCAGCAGGTTCTGACCATACTCAAAATACTGTCTAAACTTGTGACATCGAATAACATTAACATCCTCACAATTACGATAGTAAGCCCCTAAATACTGAAGCAGAACATGGGAAAGTTTAAAGTCGTGGTTTCCTGCAGTCAACAAAATTTCAACCGGTGCTATTTGTCTAAGGGTGTCGATAAATTCGACCATGAGCTGTTGACCCTCCACCATAATTTGAATAAATGTTCCATCGCAATCTTGTGGAGTACCCTTGGTAGTGGTACCCCCTAAAGTGTCAACATGGAAAAAATCAGATCCAACCGGCACCACAATTTTTTCCACGTTATAGTGAATAACGTCTGCCAAAATTTCTGAGGTCTTGGACATCAGTAATTCTTTGGCCATCTGTCTAGAATATGCTTCTCTAACTTCACCGGACCACGAGTATTTTCCATAATGGAGGTCGAATGGGGAAATTACTAGAGAGTGTGGATCACCAGACGGCAAATTCAATTTGGGAACCTCATATTGTGCAAAAACCTGTGATAATTTTTCTGCAAGAGGATTGATGATTAAACCCCTAAAAGCCCACCAGTTGCTGGCTGCATCTTTAATCATCTTTTCTTCTTCTCTTGTGTACTTTTGGAAGAAAGAGAATTTTCTTTTTTGAAGAGCGTCTGCTACCATTTCCTCCTCCCCCCTCAAAAACATTTCTTCGTCGGTAAATGGTTCAGAATCATGCGTCCAACCGAGGATTGTTTTCAGGGCTACAAAGATGTTTCTAGGAATTTCAAAATTTCTACAAATCTCGTTGATTGTCTCGGGAGATCCGGTTAAAGCAGAATATCTGCTTTTCATATCTCTGATTATTGTACCTGTAAATTTGTATGCCTTATTTTTGATGTAGACGATATACAGATCTTTCGCCTCGTCATAATAATAATCTGTTGTGTGTTTGTATTTTTTAAATGCAGATCTGGCAACTCCTTCTTCCTCTTGAATCATATCATTTAGATCTTCGTCCGAAACTTCCTCAGTTTTGAATTTTTCCTGGATGTGTTCTGTTACATCCATTTCATTTTCCGGCTCCGACAAACGTAAAGAAATTGCTCTACGGAAAGAATCAACCTGAGAAGATCCCAAAGTGATGTTCTTGTCTTCGATTAACTTTTTGGCGATATCAGTTTTGCTAAAACCTGATTGGTGTAGGTTTCTAATTTCATCTTCATATTTTAAAACTAAATCTCGAAGGGAAAATTGGCTCATGTTATATTTTGAATTTGAGGATCCCAGAATGGGTTTTGGTATATACTTTTCTTTCTCAGAAAAATTTCGAAATCAGAAATAAAAATTTAGAATTTTAAAATTATTTTTCCTGGCTTCTTTGTTCGACAGATTTAACTATGGAATTAACCAACAATTCTTTTTCTAGTTTTGTAAAAAAATCTGTCACATATTTACATTTTTCATACTCTTCGGTGGACTCATAATAATCCAGCAAAGAAGTTTTGATTATCTCCCTTCTTTCTATTAGGTGAGGATGCATTAAAGCCTGAGAACCCATTTTCTCCATTCTCTCTAAGGCGTTCTCGTAAATCTTTCTTTCCAATTTAATTCTGTTTTGCAATTTTAGGTTCTTATTTGGAAGTTACTCTTGGATTTTTTCTTTTAGTTAGAATTCTGTATAATTCATCACATTTTTCATATTCCTCAAACGTTTCCAAAATTTTCAAACACCATTCACTTTCATTCAATAAAGAACTCCCATCTCCATATTTCACAATGTCGGAGTAAATTTTCAAAGCCCAATTTAGCTCATCGATAGATTTGGTTTTAGACATAGGGGAATCCACATAGGCTTCACCTATATATTCGTAACGATAAATAAATCAGGTCAAAAATTGAAAAGAATCCGCCGTTTTTTGGAAAGGTAAACCGAAATCCCCCGGAGCATTGTACTCCACCATCAATAAGGCTTGGTCCTGCGAATTTTTATAAACGTTTAATACCTTGACTGTTTTTTTGGTTGAAGATTCACGAAGAATGTCTCCTTTTTCTACTCTCACCCCATTTAGATAGGTAGAGTTGGCTAATTTAAAGTCTTTGAGTTCCATTTTTTTAATTTTTGTATTTGTTTTTTTACATCTGAGCAAATTTCATATCTCTCTAATTGCTCAGACCAAAGAAGAAAGTTTTTCAAAAAAAGGTCAAAATTCTGTCTCTCTATGATGATGGAATATCCTTCTCCCCCAACATCTTGGTCATCAATTTGGAAAATGACAGTGTAATCGTGTTTTTTAGAAATAGCTTTAGAAACCTGGGAATAGATAATTTTCCAGAATTTATCTTTCTCCTCGAAAGAAAGATCGTCGCTTAACCAAAATGCTTTGTTTGACATAACGTAGACAATCAATCTTGGTCGATCCCATTCAGAACCCCGGAAAGATAATTTGTTATTTTATAGGGATCCGCATTTGATCCTGGCCTCCTGTCTTCTAGATATCCTTTCCATGTTTGAGACGTTGATACTGGAATTCGGATAGAAGCTCCTCTATCGCTGACGCCCCAGCTGAATTTATGAATGCTTTGTGTCTCGTGGTTACCTGTTAGTCTCAAATGATTGTCAGATCCATAAAGTGATATTGCCATCTGATGTGATTTTGACAATTCTTCACAAATGGAATCGAAATATTCTTTACCTCCGGTTTCCCTCATCTTGAAGGTTGAAAAATTGGTGTGCATGCCAGAGCCGTTCCAATCAGTGTCACCCATAGGCTTTGGGTGGAAATCGACTTTTATTTTATAAGACTCTGCGATTCTGATTAGAAGAAATCTCGACATCCATAGGTCGTCTGCTGATGTTTTTTCTCCCTGACCAAAAATTTGGTATTCCCACTGTCCCAACATGACTTCTGCGTTAGTTCCCGTGATGTTAATTCCACAAGCCAAACAAGCTTCTAGATGTTGTTCTGAAATTTCTCTTCCGGCTGAATACGGGTGACCAACAGAGCAGTAGTACTTTCCCTGCTCTTCTGGTGGGTCAAAATTTTCAAACCCGACGGGGAGACTTTTGCCTTTGTTGAACCACCTGAAAACATATTCTTGCTCAAATCCAAACCACATGCTCGGATCTTCCGATTCCATTTTGGATCTAGCATTCGAAACGTGTGGGCTGTAATCAGAATTTAAAACCTCACATAACACAAAAAAAGAAAATCCCCCCTTGAGTGGATCTGGATAGGCCTTAATAGGCTTTAAAATGCAATCTGAAAGTTTTCCCTCCGCCTGACGAGTGGAACTACCATCAAAATTCCATTCTGGAATTTTTGAAAAATTATTCCTCACCCAGTGCATAGGAGAAAAAGAAGTTTCACTCTCAAAGGGAACTTCTAGTACTTTGATTTTGGATCTTAAATTTGGTTCCGGCTCATATCCATCCAGCCAGACATATTCCAATTTTATTTTCATAGGAAATTTTTATTTTGATGTTGTTTATACACCAAATGTCAAAAAAATTTCCAGGAATAATTTAAAATTATTTGGATTGAAGTCCAGAAAAAGTTTTTTTGAAATCTTCGAATCCCATCAATTTTCCTACGGTAGAATGTTTGAGCCCCAAAGAACCCTTTTTTGTTCCAAAGGTCTTTTGATCATACCACTTGATAAAATTATCAGGAGTGGTGTACTTTGCTTGTGGTGCAACTGTTTTCATGTTTTAAGGTGTTTCCGAAAGGAAAAATATTTTTGCTAGGATACCTACCAGGGTCGTAAAGAAAATCCAAAGTGCTTTATTGACCCCCGATTTCCATTTCACAAGATCAGAGTGTTCTAAGAGCATCTTTTGATAGGCAATATCTTCACGTTCTTGCCTTCTTTCAAATTCGGCCCGAAATCTGGTGTTTTCGTTCACCTTGACGATAACACCATCATCTGGGTCTAATAATTTACGCTTGATGTCTGATAACTCTCTCTTCATTTCTGCTTGAGAGTTTTTAAGATCTTCCATAGCAATCTGAATAATCCTAAGATCGCTGGAAGGTACTGCTCTCGTACGAGAAAGTTCTTCGTGCAGTATAGCACGGATGGTTTCGGCGAGTGGGGTAGGTTCCATAAGTTGGATTATATATCCAAACTTCAACCTGAATTTTTAATGTTGCATCTTCAAATCGACCTTAGTTTCCGAAACAACAACAAAGGAATCTACTGTCTCTGGATCCGTCTCGATAACAAAAAAACCGTAGGAGTCTTTGCCTGGTATTTGTGATTGTAATATTGTTGCTTCGTGCAAGTTAATTAGTGTGCAAACTTCCAGGTGCGATTTTGCAGTAAGGGTTTTGATTGTGGCTTTCAATTTTTTTTCTTTAAAATACTGGCGTCTACCCGATCAACATCTGTTCTGAAGAATTTTTCTGTTCCCGCCTCTTCAATCAAGAATTCAGTGGGGCTGAAGCTACCTCTCAAAAAATATTTCTTTCCTTCCATCTTAAATTCCAAATCCAATTGATCCGGTGTAATTTTAGAACGCCTGATCCACTTGTTTTGATTTCTAATAAATTGATCTCTATAATGAACAAGAAGAGAATCTGTTGGTTTTTTAATTTGTCTAAAAATTGGGATCATAAATTTGTCTGTTATTTTTTATACCTGATCTAGATTGTTTTATTTCCCCAATTTTTACAAAATTTCATTTGACGTGTTCATTCGAAAATTTAATTTTGTTAAAAAGAAAATTTAAAATTTTCTCTATCTCCTCTGGCCTTTTTTCTCCGTGAAAGGCCTTCACTAGCCTTTTATCTGCCGGTAATTTGTAAAAGGCAAATTCCTCTCCACGTAAATTGAAAACCTGGTCGTGGTCGACCTCTGTGTAAATAAAGTGCTGAATTGTTTCGAATCCGCTTATGTTGATGTATAGAGATGGGAATATTTTGGCTTTTTCTTTCCAAAGTAAGACGTTCACGATGGTTTCATCTTGAAAGGGGGCATACCAATATACATCAGTAACTCTCCATAAAGCATCTAAAAATTTCTCGGTCTTCTGAAGAAATTTTTTACATCTGGAGTCGAATACAAAAATATTCGCGTTAACATAAGGACCTCTCTCCTCTGGTGCCATTCTTAAGAATTGCATCAGTGGCCATTCTAGGGTCTTGGTGTTGTCTGCAATCGGCCAAGTTCCAATAAAAGGATCCCCTCTCATGACTTGACCGTTGACTGTAACCATCATGTAATCATGTGGACCTTTGGTAAAAACCGGAGTGGATTCTATCTCGGAAAGAAAATCAAAAATCTCATCCACAAAGGGAGAAGCTAAACTATCACAGTCTATGAAACAACATTCTTCATAGTCCATTTCTAGCATTCTCAAACAGGCTTCATATTTTCTGGTCATAATTTGAAAACTCCTGATATTCTCTCTGTTGACGTAGAAATTTCCATCTTCAGCAACGGAAAAACTTGCTTCGTCTTGGTTTTGTATTTCATAATCCATTCTATGATAAAAAACACCAGGTAATTTTTGCTCCTCCGTGGGAAAATAATTCAAACAAAAAACATGCAAATCATAATTTGAAAAATGGTTGACCGATTGACCAAGGTAATTGGCTAAATAATTATAGTTTTCTGTGCAAATGGTTAAATATGCTCTTTTACTGTGATGTGTAATTTTCATAAGTTGGCTTTCGAATTTTTTATTCTTCGGATCTATATCTTTTCAATTTACTAATAAAATCGTAATTTATTTCGGAAATTGTAAATCTGAAATCGTACTTCTCTCCATTTTCTAAATTAGTTAGAGTTTCTGTAATTTCAACCCCAGGTTCACTTTTCATTTTATCCGAGATCACTGACGTTATGGGTTGGTAAAACCAGTGATTTTTGTTAATTTCCCAAAACATATCAAACAGAATCAAATCTGTCTTATTGTCTTTAATAGTAAATTGTGTTTTTAAATTCGTATCGCTCGAATTTATTCCAGAAATTATAACGGAATCTTTTTCATCAAAATATATTCCACTTCTTAAATCAAAAAAAAGAAAATTTCCTTTTTGTGAATCAACCTCACCTTTAACTAGATCTGGTAGAAGAGATCCTATCTTGGAATAGTCTATTTTTTCTGTTTTGGATTCTTTGCTCCAAAAGTGATGTGCTGTCCATTGTTCCATTATCATCATTTTGGAATTTTGGGTATAATCTGATGCTTTCTTAATCGGTGTTTTTGGTAGAGCTGAAATAACTTTTGATAATTTAAGAAAAGATGGTACAGCGTGAAGACAATTTAAATTCTGAATATAACTGTTAAAGGATAAGAAATCTAGATTGTTATTATTAAAATTTTCGATCGAGTTAAGAATAAAAGATTCTGAAACTGGACCAAGGGAAAAATCAAATTCCCATAAAATTGCATTTTCAAAACCCAAATCTTTGGCGAATCTAAAAGAATTTATGTACAAATTAAATACACCTGGCTGATAGGTTTTTTTGAAATTGTTTGTCGCGAAATTTTTACCCCCGAAAGAATCATAAACGTAATACAAAGGATGGTTTATTTCTACCGGGCTAGAATAAATTTGGCCCTCATCTAAAATCAAATTGTCTGAATCTTTTATGTAGTAATCACATAAATTTTGAATCTCCGTTTCCACTGGAATATGGGAAACCAGAATTATTGGTAATTTTAAATTTCGTAGAGATATTAAATTTCTAATCAGAATCTGATTTTTTTGGGTGGAATCGGAGTGGCTGAAAACAACAAGACAAAAATTATTTTGCATCGAAAAATCCCCCTTCTTTTAAAATTTTAAGGTGGTCAATAATCAAATTAGCTTCAGATTCTCTTTTTTCCCCGTGAAGTACTTTTATGTAACGTTTATCTTCTGGAATTTTGAAAAAATTTTTACTTGTATCCTGTCCTGTGTCGTCGTATGTAAAATCCCCTGCCTTAGAATTTTCCGAATAAAAATGTTTAACCGTTTCTATTCCATCTCTTAGATTTATATAACACAAAGGAAATCCCTTATTGGTTTTTTTCCAGGATAGTGCGTTATAAACGGTTTCTTCATGGAATGCTGCATATTTATTGATATCTACCAATTTGGGAAGTAAAAAACAAAATTCTTTCCATGTTTTAATAAATTCGAGACATTTACTATTCATGAGCATAATTCCAGTTGTCCTATAATTTCCCCTGGACCACTCAGACATTTCCAAAAAATTCATTAAAGGCCACTCCAAAGACAATTTGTTATCTGGCTCTGGCCAACTATTTAAAAAAGGGTTCCCCCTTTGAAAATCCCCCTCGACCATTATCATGTATTCATGAATTCCTGCAGTAGCGAGAGGGTAATCCTCTATCAAATGGCACCAGTCAAAAAGTTCATCCACTAAGGGGGTTGCCAAACAATCAGAATCAAGGTAACAAACTTCTGTCCATCCCTCTTCCAAAGCCATTTGCATAGCTAAAGTTTTACAGGATAAAATATGATAAATTTTTGTGCTATATCTATTGACGTAAATATTTCCTCCACCAGAAAAAACATAGTCTTCAGAAGAATCATACTTATCCACGTCCATTTCAATGAACCTTAAAAATGTCCCATCGATTCCATCAAAAATATTTTCTGATATTCTTTCTTTTCCAACGTAAAAAACTAGGATAGGTATTTTAGAAAATTCTCGAATCGACCTACATAAATTTAGTGCTACAGGTAAATACTCTTTAGTGACGTGTGTTATGAAAGTTTTGGTCATTTGATAATTTTTTTTGCAGGAACACCAACATAAGTTCCTTCTTGTGTTAGATTAGAAACTACAGCACCATTCATCCCGACGGTCACCCAATTAGAAATTGTGATTTTTTCTTTGATGTTAGAGCAACTACCAAGATAAACTCCATCCCCTATCGAAACGTTACCTCCCACCACTGAAGAAGGCATAGCACTAAAAAAATCACCAATTCTGCAATCGTGTCCTATTTGATTACCTCTGTTCAAAATAGCATGTTTACCAATTTGAATATTTGTAGTTAGTATACAATTGGCTCCAATAAAACTTCCTTCCCCGATTGTGATATTGCTGTCCATCAGTAAAGCTGTTGGATGGATGAATGTGAAAAATTTTGTCTCAGGTGGAAGATTTTCTAAAATTTTTTTTCTTTCAAAAGGATTTGCAACTGCAACCATGATTTCAAAATCTGATGGCCTGAATTCAGAAATTGGAAGAAAATCGCCATTTGCATAAATATCATCGACGAAAAAAAATAAATCTTTTTCTCCCATTTGAACTGCAACTTCTCTGGCATGACCTCCAGCCCCAAAGATAGCTTTAAGTTTTTTCAATTTTGTTTTTTATAAATTTCAAATTTCGATAGATCTGGATAAGGAAGTTCCAAATCTGGATTGTGTTTTTTACTACCATCAAGGTTGTAAAACTGGTTAATAAGAAGTAGTCCACGGGATGCCAACTCCGGCATCATATAGAAATTCCAACCTAGCATATCAAAGTGGTCATCGTGATAGGAGCACTCTCGTCTACCAGAATACCTTGCTCTTTTAAACCAGTGATATGCATCAAGATTATCGGTAAGAATTGCTCCTCCTTTTGACAATTTGAAATGCTTATAGGGACCAGTAAAAGAAATACACATATGGGTTCCTTCTTTATACATATCCGCAGTGAAACACAATGCAGAATCCCAAACATTAGTAGGAGAAAGCTGGTAAGCTCCTTTTATGGTTTTTCCCTCTACTTTCTGAAATTTAACACTAGCTCCTGCGTGAATAATTTCACAAGGAACCGATGGGTAAGTTCTAGATGGGATTGTTATTTCCAATCCAGAAACTTTCTCGAACATCAAAGCAAGAAAAAGGGCATTACTTTGATTATCTACCGTTACTACGTAAGGAGCTCCGGTGTAATCCCCTAGTGCTTTTTCAAATTCTTCGGTTACTTTGTAAACTCCTTTCGACATGTTACTTAAAAGTTAATTTGGCAAATTTTTCCAATTCTTCTGAGCTACAAAATTCCCATTTCTCTTCAAAATTGGTAATAGGGTTTGTATAAATAACAGAATATTTTGTTTCGGGAATCATTTCAAAAATTCTGTAGGTAACATTGTTTTCTAAAAAACTTTGTTCAAAAGTCCCAAATAGTACTCCATTATGTAAAATTTTGTATGAAAAAACCTGGTTCATAGAAAAACCATAAGCTATAATGGCGAATTTTTCACCCTTTGAATTTAAAACATTTCCCGGTCTAAATATGCCCAATTCTCGGGGATCTATTTTTTTTAAACTTTTATCCAACATTTTTTCAAAATATGAAGTTGGAATAGATATGACATTTTGAAGAACTCCACACACGTTCATGATTTGAAATTGAACAACCTGAAGATGCCTGTGATTTTTACTTTCTATACCTTTGGATGAAACGAATCTAATATAATCTTGAGAATTTTCTATTTCACAATCGAAACAATCAAGATATACGGATGCGTCGAATAATAGAAAATTTCCATCTACCCATTCTCTAAAACTACTAAGAATAAGACCGTTGGTTTCTTTCGCTAAATCAATTAAATTTTTGATTTTTTTTATATACGAATCTTTTATAATTGTGTCATATTCTATGCGAAGAAAATGTTTATATCCATTTTCTTTTGCAAATTTTGCTCCGTTTATCAAACTAGTCAAACATGCAGGAGCATGGGAATCCATATCTTCAAGCATAACCCTTATTTCTTTTTCTTCTGAGATCCAATATAGATATGAAAGTGATCCTGTTTTTTCTAAAGAAACATTCTTTGTATCAAATTCACAATAATCTGATAAATCAATAAGTTCTTTAGGTATTCCAGAATGTGATGTTAAAAGAATAGGAAGTTCTAGTTTTCTGCATTGAGTCAAGCATTTTTTTGTCATTTCGATACTCAATTCATTAGTAATAAAAGTGTCTATCTGGATTAGGATATCCTTTTTCTGCTGTGTCATTTTTTTACCGATAAAGTATTCCATCCGGAAACAAGAGTTTCAAATCCTTTTTTTGAAAGCCATTCTTCCAAATTTGATTTTTCCAAATCGGATAAATTTAAACTCTCATAAATTATAACTTCTGGTAGGTCGATTCTAGGATCGTCTAAAGATAAGATAAGTTCTGCGTCTATTCCTTCTGTATCCAAATGAAGCCATCTTACAGAATTATTTTTACTTACTTCTAAAAAAAGATCCACGATAGAAACAGATTCCTTTTTTATTTCTTTTATCTCTGATGTTTCTCCCCCTGCGTAATTTTTAACATGATCTAACTTTAATGAATTAATATGACCCTTTCCAAACTCATAAAAAATCTTTTCTCCTCCTTCGGGGGTTACCAAAGTTAGAAGTGGGGTTACCCAAGGAAATTCGTGATAATTTTTTACTAAATCTAAATATTGATGGGAAGATGCTTCAATCAAAACACCTCGCAATATTCCGTTTCTTACCGGATCTACCCATTCACCACTTGTTCCATCGTGTGTTCCAATTGCAATCCCAAAAGCTCCTTTATTTTTAATAGACCATGCATTGAAAAATTTATGAATTTTGTCCCCGTGTAAAATAGGATCCCATTTCCATGTAAGAATTTCATTTCCCAAGGAATCCACCACCTTTGCCTCGGAATGGAATCCAAAAGGAAATGCTGTCCAATCTCCTGGATTTATTAAGGTTCCACTCCAAATTTCATTTCCGCTTATCGAACTCTTGAGAGAAAAATTTAAGGGTGTGTTATAGGGATTTCCGGTAGGCATTTCGTCCAGAACAACCAAAATTGTTCCATTTAAATTACTATCGTCGCAGGTATAATGTAAACTTAGCAAAGGTTTAAATTGATTTTAGGGGCGAAGAATATATTTCGTGAAATTTATCAGGCGATATTAAATTCAAGTTTTCCATGATAGATTCCTGATTATACGAATAATAACCCAGATTGAAATCAGCCAGGTGATCTCCTTCCATGGGTTGGACATAATGAATTATTCCACAACCATGATCTGTGTTTACACACTTCATAGAAAGATCAGTTCTTTCCGTTCTCAACTTAATCCAAGCTTTCCAGACATCACCATTCCAAGCCACCGTTCCTAAAGCAGAAGCCCTTTCCAAAGGAATTATTTGGGCTTCGTAAGAAAACGGAATTACATCATGAACAACCACACATCCACCAGGATTCAATATTCTAAGGGAATTAACAATATCTCGATATGCAAAATCTGCATGGTGTAACCCGTCAACAAAAACTAAATCAAAATTTTCCCTATTGGAATCAAAAAAATCGTCGGATGTAATTTGAAAATCTGCTCCAGCTTTGGGATCTGGGTCTACACAAACTTTTCTTTTGACCTGTACCGAGGTAAAGTTAATTTTTGCCTGTGTCCCAATTTCTAAAAACGATTCGTAACCATTTATTTTAATTAGATGGTTTATTATTTCAAACCTTTGCATTATTCAAAATATTTTTTGGTTGTTGTACGATAATCGTAATAGTAAAGAACTTTCTGAATCCTAGATTGGGTAACAATCCGATCCAACATACGAGAAGCCCATTCATCATCTTCCCCAGTTTTAACATCTTTGAAAAATTCTGTGATATTGCTTTTTTTGTGTACCATTAAATGATTGGGCCTTCTAAAATAAGCAACATTATCTTCGGTGTGATCAAATTCTCTTCCATACTTTACAAGTTTATGGTTTTCCCCGTTAAATGAAATAATAGCATCAAAAACAACAACATCGGGTTTCCATAGTGAGATTTGAAAAAGTATTTCCTGGACATAGTCAGAAGAGATTAAATCATCATCATCAATAAAACAAACATACTTTCCCTGAGCAAGATTCAAACCATCGTTTCTTTTTTTTCCAATGGATCTTTTGGCGTTATCAGTCAAAATTAGGATTTCAACATTATTAAGATTTTCAACTTGAGGTTCTAAAACTTTTAATAATCTTTGAAGATGATTTGTGTTTCTTTCAACTAAAGAACAGATTATAATCGTGAGATCTATTTCCTTTTTTTCAATCTGCAAAACTATATTTAGACAATCAAAATTATTCCTTTGATCCCTATAACATTCGTGTACAATAAATCCAGATTCAGTAAACAATTTTTCTAATGAAATCTCGTCGAAATAATTGACATGACAAGGATCATCATATGCATCTAGGTAAGGAACGGATACTATCAGATAACCCCCATTTTTGATGACTCTTTTCCATTCACCAAAAACTAAATTATAATCTTCTGGATAAATGTGTTCTAGAGTGTGAAAGCAAAAAGCAGAGTCAAATTCATCGTCTCTTATCCTATTTAGGTTAGTTAAATTACCAACTGAAAATCTAATTTTTTCTTTAACATGTTGCCTTTCTTGTGAACTTTCTAAAATCTCATTTGCAATTTTTATCGATTCTTTATTTAAATCTATTCCCTTAATATTTTTAGCGAGTTCACTTCTACCAGCAATAATGGTGCAAGCTCCGTGATTACAACCAAAATCTGCTACTTTACCCGTTAATAAATTTTTATATTGAGATAGAATTAAAGAATTCAAATGAGATTCCCATTTTTCTATATTTGCATCCCTGGTTATGTAATTTTCCTTTGAATATTTATTCCGCATTTCAATGGAAAAAAACTCGGGTTTCCTTGAACTAAATTCTGAGCAGAACTCCAATTCTCTGAACTTTAAATTCAATTTGAAAAAGTTTTCTGCATCGAGTGACAAATCTCTTTGACCCTTTTTTTCGACCGTAGTGCTTCTTTCATAATGAATCATAGGAGAATTCAAAACATAAGCACCTTTAAATCCATTTTCGTAAAGCTTTGAGTAAATAAAATCATCCCCATAAAAAAACTTCAATTCTTCCGGAATTTTGGTGTATGATTCTTTTCTAAAAATAAAATCCCATCCTTGTCTATATGGTTCTTCAATAACTACATACTCCAATGTGTCATCACACTTTGAAAATTTTCGCTTGTTTGTAGTGTGATTGACAAAACCAACTTGGGATTCAATTTCAAATACTTTTAAAGCAGAAGACAAAAAGTTTGGAGCAATTCTAACGTCATTATTTAGGATGCAGCAGAAAGGAGTGGAAGACCATTCAACAAATTCGTTCCAGAGGTGGTTTAAAGGCCTGTTCGACCCAGAATTTAAAATTTCTAAAAAATTTATTCTACCGTGAAATTTTCCCTTTAAAATATGGTCGTCGAAAAAATTTTGTAAAAATTCTCCAGTACCTTCTTCTTCGCTATTTTGGTCTACTATTCTTAGATTGAATGGAATATCTTGATTAGAAAGATCTTGCAAACAATTTTTGGTGAATTCAAGATTGTTTAGATTTACTACTAAAACTGAAATTCTAGGTTCCATTTATTTGTTATTTTGTTTTAGAACTTCTTTCTCCTTATTGAAACAATGCAAAGAAGTGATGTGCATGGTAAAAAATCCAGGTTTAACCTCTCCCCATGATTCGGGATTTCTTTCCCTCAATTTTTCTAGAACCCAAAAAACTTTCCGACAGGCCATATAGATATCGTCCCTAAAGTGGCGGAGATAGTCACAGGACCTGATGTAATACACGATGTGTAGGTAATTGGACCTTCTCATAAAATGATAGCCAATCGTACAAGGAACTCTTTCTCCGTGGACGGATCCAGTGTCTTCTGGGAACCACAGGGGAAGAAAAGCCTGTCTTGTGAAAGGCTCTCTTGCCAACAAATCAATCACATCACCAAAGTCACCATAGTTGTATCTTATTCCAAACATGGTCGAATTGGGTTCATTCGAAGCAAATTTAGGCCAAAGTCTTTCAGGATAGGTGTGAGAAAATTTCTCCTCTGTTTTGAATTGGACATTCTTCTTTTGGTTGAAAGGCCACCATTCGTTAGAAGGAGGTGGATTCAGCGGCTGGCCCCCGATTCTTTCTTCAAAATGATCGTCCGCCCAGGGAAGATTAGGTCTGACCTCATCACGTAGTTCTTCGAGTGTGTGAGGGACAAAC
>Ga0172372_10004834_pt1 | contig 18984 bp, 30 predicted proteins | sample LakKiv5m_2_FD_114544 | JGI IMG/M metagenome (GOLD analysis project Ga0172372, IMG submission 114544) | Freshwater microbial communities from Kabuno Bay, South-Kivu, Congo - kab_092012_9.5m | ecosystem: Environmental > Aquatic > Freshwater > Lake | place: Democratic Republic of the Congo...
ATCAGGACTATACTTAAATAGAAGCTCCATCATCTGTTTTAAGCTTGTACCTGAAGTTCTATAGTCGTCTACTAAAAGAACTCTTCCTTTTATTAAATTAAAGACTCTTCGAGAATCTTCGTTGTTAAAAATCAAAAACTCAGAAACGAACTTTCGATAGGGGGGATAAACTTCTTTCATTTTAAATTCACCCTTATTGTTTTTGATACTGTCGACAACTTTCATTACCGACTTTTTAGTTCTATCATCTTTGATGTTTTCTATTTTCTCCCAGTCAAATTTAATTTCATCATTTGATGCTTTTACGAAAGCATCTGGAACAAGTTCAGCGACTCCTGACTTTTTAGCCAGCTGTTCAGCAAAAACAGTTAAAATCTTTGAGCTGCTCTTTGGATAAATGATAGCATCAAAAGATGAAAGCTTGTATTTTTCATCTATTCCAATCACTGCTTTGTTTACCAGAAGCTGTATTGAATTAGGATCGATCGCAGTATTATCTAGAAGCTTGAGCTTGTGAATAAATTCCTTGTAGTCTGACTTGGTAGAAATATCATAAGCTGAATAATACTCGTATGTGGTATCTTCATGCTTCATTTTTCGAGAGCGAGTGTCTGAAAATTTCAGACTCATAATATCACCCTCTTGATCTTCTTTAAAATCAAATATGTATTTTCCGTTTTCTAGTCTAACACCTTCAGTGATGAACTCATTGTACTTTAATAACCAAGACATTTTTACCCAGCTTCTTTGCTTTATATATTGAGTCTTGTGTACCTTTTGATTCTCCGTCCCAGAAAGCTATTAAATGATCGCAATTTTCTACGATAGTAGTGTTCCTTCGCATTCCAGCTCCTCTTCCATATCTTTCCCAATCGGGTTTATAGACTACTGTTGGGATTCCTAGAGATTCTGCCCATAGTACTCCAATAGTATCTGGACCTTTAGCACATCCGCTTATAACTTCACTGGGCTTCTTTTCTTTAAAAATATCACTTAGCTTCTCGAAGATAAAGTCTTTATCCGTGATTCCTCGAGAACCGATAATGGCTATTTTCATTGTGGTTGTTTTTTCCATTAGTACAAAATTAATAAAAAAACGCGAAAACGAAAAATATTTTTTACTAGAAATGCCTATTTATTGCCTAAATATGAATATATGTTAGATAGATTTGCTTTAACCAGAAGGCCTCGTATTTACTCAGAATACCTTTGGATTTCCCTTCGTATATGTAAATCTAACCAGTCTTCACCATTTGGAAGCTTGCAAAAGAAGTCATATTCATATAGATAACACTTTTTCTCTTCATAAACATTGCCTAGTAGATAGGGGCAATTTTTCATTTCTCTACACCTTTCATAGTACAGATGTAAAGATTCATGTATAATGGCACACGCAATATTGTTGATAGAATTTACTTTAAAGTCAGAAGAAGATATTAAGATAGAAGAATCTTCAGTGCTGGAAAAACCCCCACCCCATATCGAAATCCGCTTACACACCGAATTTAAAAGAGCGTATTTTTTAGGATCATGCTTCTTTATTAACAAAAGAGCAGAATCGATTTTTTCGCCCCAGCCGTCTCCGCCACGATCGACAACAATCTGACTATAAGCCAGATTGTTGATGAATAAGATGATTAAAAGGAAGAGGTATCTCACTTATTATTTATCATCGAAGATATCTGTGTGTTTTCTAATCTTCTGTTGACCATAAAAATCCAGAGTTTCATAAATTTCTTTTGCCTTGCGGATGTAAAAATCATGAGTGCTCCAGACTCTACTATCGTCCGAGAAGCATGCAGTAGGATCGTAGAGATTAACATAGTAGAGGCAAAGCTGTTCAGGTGTACAGTACATGTCCTGAAGCTTCTTCATGAAATGTTGATTAGAATTCAAGTTAGCTCGATATTTGAAAATCTCTCCGTCCTTTTCAAAGGTGAAAGAATAGTCATTTAAGAACCAACCAAATCGCTTTCCTAGAATTTTAAGACCGCTATCAAGAGTGATCTTAAATTCTAGAGGGTTTTCTGTGTATTCAATTTCTTCGATGATGTCTTCTTTTCCAATGATTTTCGAAATAGTTCCGGCCCAGCCAAGACAATACTTCATGTCTTTTAGAACTACATTTTTCAGGTCTTCCCCATATTTCATACGAAGACCTTCTACTGTGTAGGGATATTTCTTAGTCAGCATTAGATACGGTTGAATGCAAGATTAAACAATTTAGTGTAAACTTGTTTAGTTACTTTGTAAGCATCTTCGATAGTGTTACGGATAACTTCATGTGGAAAATCGTCTGAAAGAAGTTCTTCAATCTGGTTTACGATTTCTTGCTCCTCTATGTTAAGATTTTGAGCTTCTTGAATTTCTAAATTTTTCATTTGTAGTTGTTTTTAATTATAATACAAATATAATATAAAAACACGAAAACGAAAAATGTTTTGAAAACTATTTTTTAAATTCCGGTTTGATGATTTTCCAGATGATAGGAGAAATGTCTTTTTCATCTAACATAGCAAATAAGATCGATGGGTACGTGAATCCAGTAGTTGCAAATTGCGCAAACAACTTTCTAGTTCCAAGTCTTCTTATAGATTCAAAATGATCCTCGTATTCTGCTTTCAGAGTATTGAATTCTTCTAGCAGAGAATTCTCGTATTCTTTGATTTTGTCATAAAACTCGTCTGGAACTTCTTTTAGAAGATCATTCATATTCTCTCCGCTCGATAAGACTTCCCATACTGAAGTAGTAGAAATATTTGTCATGATCTTATGAAGGCGAATTATTAAATCCAATATTTTTACTTCTAGACTTTGTTTTTGGTTTGACTTTTAAACCGTTAAGACGTCTAAGGGTATCTTCAAATGAATTTCCCATTGCAATAACTGAAATAATTAGTTCTCTCATATGAGCTAAACTCATGCCTTCAGTTTCCTTAATCCACTTTTTGATATCAATGTTTTTCAGATCTTTTTCTTTTAGTTTGTGTCTGATGTAGCTTTCTCTTACCTCTGTGGTAGGCATCAAAATTTCATATCTTCTATCAAAACGTGAAGGTCTGTTCGTAATCCGCTCTTCAAGCTTTTCTGGATAGTTAGTAGTTGCAATATAGACTACGTTATTTATTTGCTTTACACCATCCAAGAGATTCAGCAACACTGAAGTAGACCAGCTTCCTTCACCTGCGATTGAATCAATGTCTTCGAGAATCACGATCAAAGGCCTGTGCTTTTCGACTGATCTAAAGGGTCCTATTATTTGACTATAATAGTCAATATGATCTCCAGTCGACAAGTTGATCACAATCCCTCCCATTTGTTCGATGAGATGTTTTGTGCATAGTTGAATGATTCCTGACTTTCCTGCCCCGGGATCTCCATACATTAAGATACCGCGCTTATGTAAAAAGCCGTATTCTTTATACTTATCTGCCCTTTTCCAGAAAGTTTCAATGTCTTTGATTATATCTTGAAGCTCTTCGCTTGGTAGTTGAAAAAGATCATCAGTGTTAACATTTTTCTTTTCGAAAAAGACTCCTATTTGACTGTCTATTCCTAATTCATAAAACCCCGGTTCAAGAGATTCGGTAGTAGGCATCGTAGGGGTGAACTTCTCACCGTGATGCATAGCCCACTGATTGTAACCATGATCATGTTTTATTCCAATTCCAGTTCGCAATACTGGAAATATTTCATTTTCTTGTATATCCATTTTGTTTATGATCCGAATGTTTTAATCCATTAAATGGCACGACATTCGAATCTATTGTCCTTTTATAGTTATCGGTAAAATACTCTCCAGGCTTAGCTGTTTTTCATTTTCTGATGTTAGGTTCTTTATAATTCCAGTTTAAAAATTCAAATATTGACTCTTCAGTTTTACCTGCGAGTTTTTCGCCGGTTTCTGCATTGAACAATCCATATTCATTCAGCTTGTATCCAAGTTTCTTTACTTTTGCTCTCTTTCTGATATTGTAAATAGCAGGCCCAGTAGTTTGATAGAGACAAGCTCCAAAGGAATCTTCATCACTCAAGAAGATATTGATAGGTCTTTCTTCATAAAGTCCGAAAACCTTTTTAGTTCCCCCATAGTCAAAATCAATAATCTCTTTTACTTTGGGTAAAAATTCTTCCAGTTCCGAAGGAATGACTACAAGATCAATATCACCGATTTCAGGTTTCATTCTTCTAATAGACCCGCTAACTTGAACCCGAGAGCAGAATGGTTTCAAAGCTTCAATTAATTTATCAGCTACACTCTGAGCATCTTCCAGACTCGTCTTTTTGAAATTATCTTTAGCTGTTCTTTTCATAGTTTTCGTTGATAGCTTTTCGAGTGTAACGAGCTTCTTCTAAATTACATTCATCCCAACCTTCGAGCCATGCATTAAGCCAGACTGAAGCCTTTAGTTCACCTCGATCTTTTAAACTTTCCATTGCTTTAGGATCTTGAGCAGCAGCCCGAGGTTTCTTATTCATTCTAGCAATGAAACCTAAGTTTCTTGCATGTTCTAAAATGTGGTTGTTTTCCATAATACAAATATAATAAAAAAACGCGAAAACGAAAAATATTTCGAAATCTATTTTTTGATGTAAAATCTTCTAAATTCAGTAGAATCTGGAGTTAAATCATATATGAATTTTCTACCTGTCCAAGTTTTGTATACTTGAAATCTTCCGTTGTTTTGATAGTACCATTCATCTGTGTAGTTCCATCTGTGAAGAAGAACACACGGATTTTGGCTGATACTGCAAGAAGAGATCAGAATTGCAACAATCAAGAGTGCTATGTATTTCATTTTAATATTGGGTTCTAAGAAGTTGTACAACATCCCATGCATCTTCTAATGCATCATGAGTAACTATTCCATCAACTTTGGCTCTTTCTTTACAGACTCCTAAATTAGGCATAGAATCATCATTTTTCCAGTCAGCAAAAAGAACTGAAGGATCGATGTGTCGATGTCTAATTCTAAAGACTTGTTTCCATCTCGGAAGTCTTTCGATATAAGTCTGATCTCCTGAGTGAAAGTTCTTACCTGCAACGTTTAGATGAAAGGGTTTCATCTTAGTAGTTAAAGCTGGATATGTTTTTCCGTTGACTATTTCTACCATACTGCTTCCGGCAAAGCAATCACCGGTGCTTTTTGAAGGGTCAAACTCTGGAGTGATTGCTCCTGCATCGATCAAGAAGTGGAAGAAAGCTTTGACGACATCCCCTTCTCTCAGGAAGAGCATCCCGGTCATGTGAACCAGATCATTCTTCTCGTCTTGGTCTCTAGCAGTAGAATACATGGTGATCTTTTCGATCAAGTCCCTGTTCATATTTAGAGCGTAGAGTTCCCCTTGAAGAATGTCCCTCTCCCCTCTCAAAATTGCACAGTGAAACTTTGGAATTTTATCAAGGGGCAACTTCTTCTCGGTGTCCTCGACTATAGCCCCGAAGGACAATAGCTGACAGGTCTCAGGGTTTAATCCTGTGGTCTCGGTGTCTATAGAAATATAAATCATTTTAGTGTTAGATCTTCATTTACATATTCTTTAACTCTATCCGATAATTTATACGGACCTTCTGGTGAAAATATAATAGCTGCTTTTTGTAAGAGAGGCTTATCTTCATTTTCGAATCGAGCATCCATTTCGTATAGTACATAGACTCTTTCATCTAGTGCATTGGCCAAAATTTCCAATTTTTCCTGATCGAATGTTAGGTCAATATCTCCATACCAAATCTTGCATGACTCGGTGCAGATGTTAGAGTTAAAAATAACGAAATTTTTGGGATATCTTTCTCGATATCCGCTCTTCGAGCTCGAAATCATTCTACCCGAATATCCGAGATGTAGCTGGGCTTTTTCTGTACTTAAGTTGTTCTCTGTATAGTTCATTTTCAATAATTTTTTCAACTTCTTTCCAATATTTCATGTCTCCACCAAGATCTTCAACAAAATTTATGATTTGTCGAGCTTCTTTAAGTGCATGTTCCGCTCCGTTCTTACAAAGTTGAAAGGCCTTGCGTTCGGGATTGGGTTGATTCATAGTCTAAAAGCTATTTTTTTGATTATTTCCTCTTCTTCAAGAGTAAGTTGTAGTCTTGAATCATTCAGCTTGTGGCAAACTTCTGTCCATTCTTCGTCAAGAAGATTTGCATTATCCACTGGATGAAGACTACCTTTGATGTAATCTTCTTCTTGAAGACATTCAATAAGATCTTTAATTTCGCGTTTGCTACAAGCATACACAAATTCACTTGGTGAAATTTCTACGTCTTCTACACTAAAATCTGGCATATTGTTATTTTTTGTAAATTTTAATAAAAAGAATTGAAAGGAGAAAAATGCAATTAATCTATTACATTTCTATACAAATTAATAGAGAATCCCCACATCAAAAATTTACAATTCAGAGAATAACAACCATTCAAATAATAGTCATAGGTAACACTAATTGAGGGATAAACATAAAATTCTCCCCAGATGCTAAATGTCTCGATCCTGATTTTCATTTTTTTTATTATATCAGGATCGAGAAGAATGTTTAATGTAAAAGGTGGTCTGCGCAACAGGAAGCCGCTGCAGCATTTGGTTTAATTCTAGGAGTAAATCCCATCGATTCTACATAGCCCATTGCTGCTCTTAACACTGTGTTACTATGGTACTTTGGATCTGGGTTTAAATCTAAGTCGATATAATCAGCTTTAGGCAAACCGTTTTTTTGTAAGTACACTGCAACTTCTATACTATCTTCTACTTCTTTCCACAGTCTGTTAAACTGATTCCTGATTCTGGGAAAAGTTTCTTTATGATACAAAACATGACCACCAGAGTTTCCGTAGTGCAAAACTATAACAGTCGCATAATTAGTGATGTCTGCGAAATTCTGACTATCTGCTCCGATGTAAATTTTGACATTATCAGCCATCTTTTCCTTCAGATACGGTATAAGATCTACTGTCTTATGGTCCGATAGTCTTTTGAATTTCTTTTCCATTTTTTTATATATTTTTCCTGACAGTTGTCCACTCTGCTGGATTCGAACCGGCTTACTCGCTTTATGTTCGGGCAGTGCACTACCGGGCGACATAAAGGTCAAAGTGTTTTACCACATAACACTAAGAGTGAAGATTGTTCCTTATTCTATTACCCCTTTATTTCGGAACCAACCTGCTTATCTAATACGAGTTTTTCAGGGTACAGGTTGTTTGTAGTCAAGCAAGGATTCGAACCTTGAACGCCGTTTTTAACTCAGCATCTCCCAAAGGATAGCGTCTTCCACGAGGATACTGCTTTATCAGTGCAGTCCTTCTTTCGCCACTTGACTAGATACTGTAGAGGACGAGGAGGGAATCGAACCATCTAAACACTATATTAGCTCCGAGCACGCCCAATACAGTATCTTTGTACCGCCTACCGGAATCGAACCGGTACGAACCTTACGGCCCGAGGGATTCTCTTGTGTCTACCTGTTTCACCAAGGCGGCAAGGAGTGGACCTGGAGGGATTTGAACCCCCGACCCCATCATTATGAGTGATACGCTCTAACCCCTGAGCTACAGGTCCTCTTTGCTCCCCGACCTGGATTCGAACCAGGGACCTAACGGTTAACAGCCGTTTGCTCTACCGCTGAGCTAATACAGGTTGCGATCCTACGAGAGCCGAGTTCCCTTTCAACGGTGCTAATCCGTCCTATGTAACCTTTTCTTCGACCGGAAGGCAGGAATCGAACCTATCGCGTCACGTCCAGTTTTAGCTGGATTGCTCTGCCACTGAGCTACTTCCGGTTTATGGAGCGAGAGACCGGGCTCGAACCGGCTACCCTCAGCTAATGAGCTACTCTCGCTTATGGTAGCGGGGGAGGGATTCGAACCCCCGACCTCAAGATTATGAGCCTTGCGAGCTACCTCTGCTACTACCCCGCAATATGTGATCCCGATAGGATTCGAACCTATGACCCACAGCTTAGAAGGCTGTTGCTCTATCCAACTGAGCTACGAGACCAAATTTGTACCAGAGGCCGGACTCGAACCGGCACGCTCTTCAGCACTAGTTCCTAAGACTAGCGTGGCTACCATTACACCACTCTGGCATATAACCGAGAATAAAAGATGGAGTGTTTTGAGTCAAAGTAAAAGTTTGAGATGTAACTCCTTCAACCGCTTCGGTTAAAGATTTTTAGGCTTCCAATACGTCAAAGAACTATTTAAATACAAATATAATCATTTTTCTCGAGAAGAGAAAGTAGATTTTATCTTTCTGTTGAAAAAAAGAACGTTTGGAATAATCGGCCATCGTACATATCCTGACCAAAATAATCCATAGAGGTGTGGAAAAGATCTCCTCGATACATTACTAATCGATTGAATTTATTTCCTACAAAATCTGCAAGTTCCCATTTTGTCATGTCCTGAGAGTCTTTGTAGATTTCATTTAAAAGAACATGATCGAGGCTTCCATCTTGAAGACGAGGTGCTGCAGAAAGACCTGTTCTTTTATGTCTAAACAAACCAGTACCACCGCTAAGAGGAGCATTTGGAGTCAAGTAGCAAACCGCTGCCCATGTGGTAGTTTGATCTGCGTGAATCCAGCTTCTATCTCGAGAAGTAGTATACTGAAAAGCTCCGTTATACGATTCTTCTTCAGTTGGCCAATAGTTTATTTCACCTGCGAAATTATAGATAGCTCTTTGGATTGCGCTCTTAGCAGAGTCTGTAGCCATTGGAATGGTTCTTTGCCCGGGATAGTTTCCACGAACTCCAAAATCCATACTTAATGCCATTTCTCTAACTTCGATAGCATCTTGATAAAAGTCATCTAATATAACCAGATTAAGCCTCATGTTATTTTTATAGAGTTTTTTTCAATTGTTTTATTTTATTTGAGGTCCCTAAAAGATTCGAACTTTTGGTTACTTGTCTTTACACAGCCGTCGCTTCTACTTGTGATGGTGATCCCGACAGGATTCGAACCTGTGACTCCGATATTAAAAGTATCGTACTCTAGCCAACTGAGTTACGAGATCATTTGTCGGCATGAGTGGAATCGAACCACTAACCTCCTCCGTATCAGAGAGGTGCTCTAACCAATTGAGCTACATGCCGATTAGGCTTCCAATATGTCAAAGAACATTTGTTGCACAGGTGGAGAGATTCGAACTCCCATCAATGGTTTTGGAGACCACTATTCTACCCTTGAACTACACCTATATGTTCGTGATAACAGACTTTATAAAACTAAAAGTTTTTCATACAGCTGCCTCTAGATTTTCATTCTAGCGTACAAACAACCACCTATACGAAGATTCCCAGTCTGTTACCAATATGTCAAAGAACTAAAACAAAAAAGGCTCCAATTTCTTGGAGCCTTTTCGTTAGTACCTTCTTCGAAGTCGGCATTCTATAAAAGTTGGTTCCCATACTAATTTTCCATCACGAACCAGCTATATTCTTTCTCCGCCGATTCTTTATTTCCCAAAAGATCTGTTGCTCTAGAGATGAACCATTCTTCGATTAAAAGAAGTTGATCTTCAGATAATTTGATATGCGAGTATTTTTGGGGATTTTTTAGAGCATCTTCTAAATACTCTAATTTGTTTACGATTTCAAGTTTCTTCGTTAGTGCTTCTCTTTTGAGGATTAAGAGGTCTGAAGTGCTCATAATGTTTCTAATTCAAGTTGTTCTATTTCTTGGTTCCAAGGTTTATATACTCGAGAGAATGTTTTGTTTTTTTCTTTCCACTCAACCGTAACTTCTGATGAAGGTGACGCAAATCTAATACTATTAAGTGTAATTTCTAGTTGAAAATCATTTTCTGCCCACAGTTTAACCTCTTCTCCCTGAACTCTAACACAATATTCCATCAATATTATATTGAAGAATCTTCAATTGTTTATTTTTCAAGTAAATTTTTAAGAAAATCGCAGTAATAGTTTCTACAAGTCTCTGGTCTTATTTCATAAACCGAACAAGATTTTATTGCAGAATTATACATTACACAAGGCTTCTTGGCTTTTTCTACGTCTACTCTAAATGCGGGATAATGATCGGAGTTCTGCCAGCTTTCATAATGGGGAAAGACTCGAGAACCTTCTTTAAAGTCATAAAAGACTTCTGAAAATTCTACCCTTCTGCCGACTTTATCTGAAAGTTCTTCTAGAAATTTTTTGTAATCTTCAATCGGTCCTAAAATCCAATTTCTATCAGAGTGGCAGCAAGATCCGCAGTTGCCACTTACTCCTAAACAGTTAGAAGAGCAAGTATCACTTATTAGCATAGTAAACCCAGATAGTATCTCCCACTGAATAAGGTCTCTTCATCTTAGCTTTTCCGCATCTGGTGGTAACTTCCCAGAGAGGGTCAAATTGCAAAGTATGAATTTGCCCTACTCCATAATGCTTTACAGAAAGAACTGTACAGGGTACTTTTCTATATTCTTTTTTCTCTGACTTCTCTGAGTTACAAGAAAAAAGGCTACATCCCAAAAGTATCGGAAGTATAAGATTCTTCTTCATGACTTCTTATTATTTTTTCTATTATTTGAGTAGTCGACTTTCCTTCTATCATTGGAAAGAATATTACTTTATCTACAAAATCTGAACCTGCTACTCTCTTTCCTTTATATTCTTGTCCCTTTACGAGATAGTTAGGTCTAATTTTAAAAATGAGTTTAGCCGGATCGAGACTATTAAAAATAACAACTCTATCTACAAAATCTAGAGCAGCTAAAGAAAAAGCTCTGTCGTATTCAGAATTGATAGGTCTTCCAGATTTTAATTTGGAAACTGATTCATCTGAATTTAGACCTACTATCAAAAAGTCGCCTTGAGATTTTGCGAAGATCAGAGACTCCAAATGTCCGCGATGTAGAATATCAAAGCAGCCATTCGTAAAAACAAATTTCCTGTCTTTCCGGTTGTACGGCAAGGTGAGACTGTTTTCATAAAAGATCTTTGATTCTATTTTTTTGGCTATGCTACTCATCGAGTTTATTTTTGGTGTATTCTTTTCCCCTTTCAGTCAGAAAGATAATATCTTCCCCTTCAATATTTTCTATTGAATCAATAATTCCTTCTTCTTGAAGATCTCTGATTGCAGTTCTGATTAAAGCTTTTGCGTGGGCTGCTGAAACCTCTTCGATTGTAAAGTCAAAGTCTGAATCTCCATCGATAAATTTTTCAATAAAAATTTTGGAAATTTCTTCAAAAAACTCTTGAGGGTTAATCTCGTCTTGAACAAGCTGTTCATCAAACATCTTTGTTAAAAAAGAAGCTCTGAGAGAAACTACTTCTGGATATGTAGCTTCGTTTGATTTGAGGAATGGGCCTCTAAACTTTTTTAGATTTTCTTCGGGTATGTTGAGCATCATCTGGATTCTTTATCATTTCTTGCCACTGGTGAATTTTAGCACACTTTTCATATTCCTCAAATTCGAGAAACAGATTCAGCATATTCTCCAGAAGTCTCTTTTTCTTTTCTCCACCTAGACTTACGTCTCTCACTAGAATTTTTTCATCCTTTGAGATCTCGTTGTAGAAAAGATTTGCGTTGTGATGAAGAAGATTTTTAATTCGCTCTTTTTCGGCTTCTTCTTGTTCTTCTTCGTAAGCTCTTTTTAGAATATCATCTAAAAAGTTTTCTTCTTCGTCTTCGTCGTAGTTGAACATGTGGTTGTTTTAAATTTAGTTTAAATATAATACAAAAAAACGAAAACGAAAAATTTTCCTAAACTTTTTTATCTAAATATTCTTTATAGTCTTTCAACCCTCTTTTCAAGTCATATTCTGGCTTCCATCCATTCATCCAGTTTCTCTGCAAACTCTGTGTATAGAACTGATATCCTTTAGGTATTTTTTCTTCTGATGTATATTCATAAGGTATCTGGAGTTCATCCAGAACACTCTCGAAGGCCTCAGCGTTACCCGATCCAACTTCATAATATTTTCCTAATAACTGAGAAAAGTTATTAGCAGCATAAATATTTGCTGAAACAATATCTTTTATATAGACAAAATCTCTTTTAGGCTTTCTCGGAAAGAGATAAATTTTTTCTCCTGCCTTTTGTTTTTGATACATCTGGAAAGCTACTGAAGCCATTCTTCCCTTTTCCTCCTCTCCCGGTCCGTACACATTAAAATATCTTAGAGCGATTCCTCCGTTCTTTAAAACATACTGTTCACCTGCATATTTACTCCAACCATAAAGATTAGAAGGATAATCTCCGTTGGTACCATAATTTGCGGCAGAAGATGAATAGATCATCGGGATGTTCTGCCATTTACAAATATCAGATAAGTGTCTAGTGAATTCGTAATTACGAGTCATCATGTAGTTTACGTCAGTTTCCAGAGTATCTGAACACGCTCCTACATGAAAGACAAATTTAATGTTCATCCAAAAGAGAGAAGCTACATCTTCTTTCCATTTTTGAGATTTAAAAACATCTTCGTTAATTTCTAAAATTTCGTAACTTTTCTGTAGCTCTTTTTTGAGGTTAGAGCCGATAAATCCTTTTGTACCAGTTATAACTACTTTCAATTGAGATCTTTTTGATTCTTTTTCCACCAATCTTTAACTGTTTCTTCGGCTTCGTATCTAGAAATCCATAGTTGATCTTCACCACTATCTAAAAAGGCGTCTAACAAATCTTCATCATCTGAGTCGATTACCCATTTTAATGGACCTTCTACCTCTCTACCACCATAGTAAGTTTTAAAGGGAGTTCCTTTTACCGGGTATGATTTACCCTCATTTACGAATTCTTCGAATAATTTTATCATAATAGTAATAGTATACTGAGCAAGACGGTTCCACCTGTAATTCCGTATGCTATCTTTTTCTTCTTCTTTTCTTCTGCATACAAGTCTTTATATGTGTCTAAAGCTTTCAGGTGTTCAACTTCTTTTTCTTTCATTATAGTTACATTGTCTGATAAAGTTTTGATCTTTTCAGTCTTAACTTGAATAGAAGAATCTTGAGCGACTACCATTTCATTTAAGAGATTCACAGAATCCTTTAACATAGTTATCTTCATTTCAGCTTCTGACTTGTAGGTTAGAGCTGCTCTCAGAGATTTACAGGGAACAATACAGTTGTTGCTATCACTTGAAGCTTTCTGCGAATAGAGCGGAAACATCAGTGTTAGACATAGAATTAATAGCATTAACTTCTTCATCGTGTTGCTTTTTTAGTTTTTCATTTTTGTTTTTTAAGTCTGAAAGTCTTCCTTTGAGCTTGGTGATATCCTCTTCATATTTGGCTTCTTTCAAATTCAAAGAATCTAATTTCTTATTGTTTGCATCTAATGCCAAATTTAAAGAATCAATTTTTCTTTCATACTCACTTAGATCAACGGGATCTGCCTTGTCCATAAAAAACAAATATGCTACCAATAAAATCAGTAGCAAATTTACCAAATAGCTGAATTGTTTTTTCATAATCTTAATAATCTTTATGACCGCCTTTGATTCTTTCGATAGCTTCGTATTCTCTTCTACTGTAGCTTGAAGAATCACCTGCGATTGAAATTTCATTGGTCTTATATCCCAACTTGTCGATCTCGTTTAAGATAGGATCGATAACACTATAAGGTGCGCCCATACCTACAAGAATTTCAATTTCGTTCCATTTTGGAACAAACATTACAGTAGCTGGTTGATTTGCCTTTTTCACTGCTGCGACGACTTTGTCAAAATCTTTCTTCTCAAGAGATTTACCTTCTTCTACTAAAGATTCGTTCTTTTTTCTCTTGTCTTTGTATTCTTTAATGTCTTTTGTTAGTTCATCCCACATTTCAATATTTGCAAATTTAATGTAACGGATAGCATTCCTTAAAGAACCAAATCCTAAATAATCCAGCATGTTGGTATCGTCTCTCATATCTCTAAGAGCTTCTTTAGCCCCTACCGAAGCTAGTCCTATTTCGTTTATTTCTTGTTCAAAAACAAAATCTTCGAACTTCTTAAATTGATTTTCATTTTTCATTTGTTGCATCCATTTTTTTCCAATTGGATTTTTTAATGGTTTCTGTAAAAGTTTGGTAATTATTTTTTCTGCTTCTCTCAAGACGTTTTGATCTGCTTCGGTATTATCGATAATCACTATATTATCGGCATCAAAAAGTCTTTGAAACTTACCCAGGTTTTCTTGTACTCCTTTCCATGATTCTTCGACCAAATCGACTGGCAGGGATCTACTTCTCTGTGCATTTCTTTCGATTGCAACTGGCAAAGAAGTGTTAACAAATATCATGTAAGTATCGTAGCCCAGAGCTTCTAACTCTGCTCTTTTTATTTTGATTTTTTCGTAGTCATCCCCCGTTCCATCTAAAACTAGTCCTAATCGCCCTTCTTGAAAAAAACTTTTTCTGTTTTGAGTGATCTTTTTAGCTTTTGATCTTAAAGATTCAGGACCTTGTGTTAATCTCTCAAACTCTTCTTTGTCTAAACTTGCAAGATCTTTCGGATTAATTCCTAACTTTCGCAGTTCTAATTCAAATGCAGTATCTGAATTAATAGTCTTGAGCCCGGTAGAATAACTTACAGATTGAATTGAACCATAAGGAAACCCAAAGAGTTCTCCAGCTACATAAGACTTTCCAGATCCTGGACCTCCAGCCATAAAGAAAGCCTTTAAAATATTTTTGTCGTAAATTCCTTCTGTTATGATATCTGATTCTAAAAGGTCTTCTCTACCGAGTTGTTTATAAACTTCTTTACGAGTTTTTTCCATCTTCTCGGCATATTTAGGATCTCTTTTTCTATTAAAAACAATCTGTTGAGTAAGAGAACCTGATATTCTTTTAACATCACCTTTGCGAGTTTTAATCAACCAAGCTGCTAAATCTTTAATCGAAAGATCTCTAAATCGACCTTCAGCATCAGGTGCATCTGAATCATGCCAGTCTGGAGCACCCTTTGGTTTAGGAGTGTCCTTTCTTTCAAAAAATTGAGAAAATTTCTGTATCATAACTTAATAATTTCAAGAGCTACTGCGTCCTGTGCTATTTTTTTACCAGCCTCAGCGTCAAAGAAATAATGAACTCCTCCCTGTTGACGAGTATATGAAACTCTTTTGGCTAATTCTAAAAGTTCGTCTTTTAACTCTGGATATTTCTTTCCGTACATAAGAGCTATACAATATGAATCTATAGTGTGTCCTGAAGGGTAAGAGGGAGAACTGGAATTACTGGGCTGTTCTGGGTAAAAGGGGACTCCATAGTAATATGCTAACTGTAAAGGTCTAGGATAATTCCAATGATACTTAAGAATAAAAGTAATTGGATCCATCTCGAAAACTATAGCATAAATTTGATCGTACGTATCTTCTTTTCCCTTCTCTTTTAAAAAATCAAAAAAGACTTTTACGTGATCATCTTCAGATTTTTCAATAAATGCTTTATCTTCTTCAGTAAGATTTTCAGATGCCTTTGCAAGTTTGTTAAATTCTTCTCTAATCTTATGTTGATCTGGCGGAGTTAATTCTTCCATCCAAGAATTCATTAGACCGCTTCTCTGCGCTCTCACTAGAGCATCTGAACCCATCTCCATCTTTTCTTTTTGATACTTTTGTGGATTACCGTACACAATTTTAGGCCATTCTTGAATAGAACCTTCTAAAAATTCTGAAAATCTGTTAAGCTTCATAGTGAGATTTTATTATATATCATCGAAAATAGACGCAAAAAAGCCGCATTTCTGCGGAATTTTACTTGGACTCAATCTGATTCCAAGTATCGATAATAGCTTTGGCATATGAAGGTTCCTTTCCTGTCCAGCCACCAAGGATTGCCCCTCTGTACAAGTTTTCAGGAATTACTTGGTTGTTGTAACCCGCAACTTGTACTGAGAAAACATTCACTTTAGGGTTTACTGTTTCTCTGTATTTTCTAACAAGAGCCAATACATCGATATATCTACTACCCTTTGGGTGAATAAAGTCTGCGTACTCTCTAGAGTTAACTCCGTAAAGACCTCCGTGAGAAGCCTGCATATCTGAATAGATAAAGACAGTGTCCCAATGTTCTTTATTTCTGATAGCTTTATCCCAGAACATCCAGATTCCGTTTTCAGTTCCTCCACCCACAGTGTTTCCAAGTCCGTCTACTTCTTTTAATTGAGTAAGCAAACCGTTTCTTTTTGAAACAGGTTGAGTTTCTAGAGTATCTCCGAAGACTCCTACATAGCCTTCATCTGATTGCATTCCAGTAATTAATGCTGAAAGGTTTGCAATAGTAGAAAATTGAACAGAACCATATTCGCTGTTCATAGTTCCTCTTGCTGAGCCTGAATTATCACAAAGAGACATTACCTTACCGTCTAGCTTTGGCATGTTTTTAACTGCGATATCCATACATTCATCTAGAGAATCTAGAACCATTCCTTGGTGATTCACTGCAGCCGATTTAACCGCATTATATGCTGACCAGTAACGAAAAGGAAATTGCATTCCTTTTTCAACTCCAGATTTCAATTGATCCAAAATTTCTTTTGCTTTAACTTGATCATCGATCTCTGTAAAGATTCCTCTCAAGTTTCTTAAGAGAGCCATGTGAGGAATTTTGATAGTTGAAATAATTTCACTCCAAGTCTTTCCTTCTGATCTTAAACTTTCCCAAGTTCTTTCGTTCTCTTCAACTTTAAGAGTCCCAGTTTTAACTAATTCGGTAATGCTATCATTGCTAGCATGAGAAATTCTTACCAAGTCAATAAGTTTCTTTCCTTTGTACTTGTTCAATTGATAACGAGAATATTCTTCCAGCCTTTCAGCCCAAGTTCTTTTTACTACCGATGACAGTCCGTTTTTAGAACCATTCATGTACACATAGTAATCAAACTGGTTTGAAAGATCATCTGGTCGAAGAGCAATTTTCTTACCGATTTCTTTCATATAACCAGGATTTGCTTCGTTAAAAGCTGCTCGGTTTTTATGAACTGAAGCTCTGATGAAAATTACAGATGGATTCAAACGCATGAAATAATCAATTCTTAATTCTAATGCAATATCCAAAGTACCTTTGAAATCATGATCGAGAGCAGTGTCTACTAGAGACACAAAGATTTCATCTGCAGAAGTCTTGTCTTCCATCATTGAGCTAAAAATATCGTATTCACGATAAGTCATGTGGTTAGAAATTGTTTTCTTTGAGTCAATACCGTCACGGTAGTATTGAGGCTCTCCAAAAATTGAACTAGCTGCTACAATCTTTAAAGCTTGTAGTGGTGACATTTCATAGGAAGTTCCTCCCATAAAATTTTCTACTGCAGTTTCAGAATACTTACGAGTATCCACTGCTTTCTTCGTTGAATGTTTACTTAATCTTGACATATACTTAAATTTAAAAGTTTCTAAAAACAAAAAGGCCTACCGAATCTCGGCAGGCCTTTTTAAAATTTTCCCGAGAATAATAAAAGAGAGTGTTGTTGTCTGTAGCATGTCTGTAGCATAGAAGTAACTCTCTTTACCGCTTCGGTAAATATCTTAAAAAACCGTATCCGAGAATTTTTCCTCTGGGGGATTGTAGTTTACGACTACGATTCGTACCCTTATTTCTAGACCGAGTAAGATCCGAATATCTAATCTTTAAAGAGATTTGATACAGTAATCCTCTTTTGATTTTTCTAGAAATTCTAGAGAAAACCGCTTCTGTTTATATGAAGTATCCCAAAAGACCGCTTCAGATGAGGTTATTTTTTAAAGGTAAGAACGTATTGTTATTTATATATATGCAAATTTAATAAAGTTTCACGAAAAGAGAAAATAATTGAAAAAAAGTTTTAGAAATATTATTTGACTTTATACTTTACAATAGAACTATTGATATCAACCTCAATTTTACCCTTAGATAGCTTTTCAATTTGTTTTTTTGTTTCTTTTGGGTTTTGTTGGGCGTAATAGAAATTATTTTTAATTTTCCATGCAAATCCGGGCTGTCCCTTTAGTGCTCTAACTAAATCACCTTCGCCGTATCCAGTTCCACCGACATTTACTACATTCCAACTATCATTATAAAAAACATCATATTGCGGTTTTGCATTTAATAATAAATCAACCAAATACTGATAGTCGGCATTTTCATTTAAAAATTGTTCAAATAATTTAATGTGTTTCATAGTTTATTTATCTTTAGAAATAAATAAAAATAAAATCTATGTGTTATACTAAAGAACAAATTGAAACTGCAATTAAAGCCAAAGGATATGTTTGGTTTGAAGATCCAGATAATAAAGGATTTGACGTAAATATTGTAGGAGTTAGAAATTCTGCAACTGGACAAGCTGTAACTAACGTCTTTGATGACTGTATTACCATTTCATATAAAGAAGGTGGTGAATGGAAATCTCACTGCTGGCCAGCTACTACGGATCCTGGTAAAAAGGGAGTGATGGAATATCATAATGCAGCAGGAGTTGCTAGACTGGTAGAAGGTCAATATAGAGGATCTCATACTTTAGGTCTACACCAAGGCAAATATGAAGCTCTTAAGCAACAAAAACCTGTTAAAGTTTATAGAGACGCTGACCGCAATCTTGCTTTTAGCGAAGACAAAATTCAAGAAGGCGTCTTTGGAATCAACATTCATAAAGCAGGTGCAGATTCTACTTATGTAGAAAACTGGTCTGAAGGCTGTCAGGTATTTAAGAAAGCTGCAGATTTTGAATCATTTATGGCTATCTGCAGAAAAGCTGCAGCAATTCATGGTAAGTCATTCACTTACACTTTGATTGAATCTGCTGATGTAAAATAAGATTTTTTTAAATCTATCAGAGCCCGGTGAATTTCATCGGGCTTTTTTATTCATTAAAATCTACACCCTGCTGAGACATAAAACATCTTAGCTCTTCTCTTGCTTTTTGTAAAGCTTGATAGACTTCGTGTGGTTGAGAATCAGGTGCATACTTAGTGTTCGATCTTAAGTACTGATCCATTTTCCAGCAAACGTAAACCCATTTATGGCCGTTTACTGCTTGTTCGAACTCTAAACGTTCTTCAT
>Ga0172372_10004836_pt1 | contig 18983 bp, 18 predicted proteins | sample LakKiv5m_2_FD_114544 | JGI IMG/M metagenome (GOLD analysis project Ga0172372, IMG submission 114544) | Freshwater microbial communities from Kabuno Bay, South-Kivu, Congo - kab_092012_9.5m | ecosystem: Environmental > Aquatic > Freshwater > Lake | place: Democratic Republic of the Congo...
CGGGTAAAGCGGTAAAAACTGCTGGGGTTGGTTCGACTCCAACACCGCCACCAATTTTGTGGAACGTCACCATTACGGCCCTGAGCGTAGAATGGGCTTACAACGCATGGCGTGACAGCCGGAGAGACGGCATCTTACTCCGCCGTGCCTGCAACCGGCAGTAAGCGGGCAGCGGTGCGACGCCGCGACAGGGACACAACGCGCATAGCGCGGGGAGACAGACGATGAAATGGGAAGCGGTTAAAGAACTGGACGGCAAATGGTATGTAGTTTGCGGAAGCAGGATGCTGGGATACACTGGGAAAATCCTTCCCACCTCTGCGACAAAGTACAGCCTCTCCGAATATTCCGCCCGCGCGAACGCAGCGTGGGCAAATGAACACGGTCCGTGGCCGAAAGGCCACGAGAAGTATCAGGGACCTATCGACTGGGGAGTGGTGGGCGATGATGCTGTGAACAAGCGCATACAGAAGGTGCGCAACACTTGCTCTCAGTACACGCATGGTAACAGTGGCGTGGCCTGTACCCTAGACGCCATCGAAGCGCTTGGCTGGCAGTGGCGGCACGAGTTCAGCGGTCTTTGGTCTGTGCGCAAGGACGCGGAATCCGGGCACTACCACAGCAACGTATCCCTCGCCTGCGCGCTGTGCTTCGCGCTCGACGGGGAGGGAATGTAGCCATGAGCGACAAACACGACGGCGGACCTGCGTTTCCGCACTTGCGTTCTGAATGTCAGCGCGTCAACGAAACAGAAATGTACGAAGGCATATCCATCCGCCAGTACGCGGCGATAAAGCTGCGCGTGCCGGACAGCGGGCTGGATTGGCTCGACGACATGATCAGGGCCGCGCGGGAAGGCGGTGAGGAATGAGCATCACAAGCAGTGGGCCGCTGTGCGACATCTGCGGCAGCTATATCTTGCTGGAGCCTAATCTGATTGCATTCTCGATACCGGCAATCAAAGGCGAGCTTCATTGCCACGAAAAGTGCAAGCCGGTAGCGGCGAATATGTATGTTCCCAACCTACCAGACGCAAGCCCTATCAAGCGTGCATACCGTGAAGCTGGCTATCTTAACGAAACGGAGATCACTAAATGAGCGCGATACCTACCGAAACCTACGCCGCGATTGCTCTTAATCTACCGGAGCCGCAGATAATGTTATTCTCTAGTGGCCCCGACGGTCCTGTCTACACCGGACCATACGACGCCGCCGAGTTCCTGTACGTCATTCGGGAGCCGCTGCGGGAGTGGTGCAAAGTGATAGACAATGCGGAAGCCCTGAGCGAAGTACACTTGCAATTCTATCTCCGCCCAGAAGAAGCATACATTCCTAGCTCCGCCTGGGTTGCATATGTGCTAAACGAGGAAGATAAAGTCCGCGCCCTCGCGCAGGCCATGGGAATCGAGGTTGGCAATGAGTGAGCAAATGACGCCCGCGCAGCTATTGGCCCTCGCGGAGTTCTGCGGGGTGACGCCGGAGACGAGGCCGGACTTATACATCCTCCAAACGGGTAACCGATGGGTAAGTCCCAATCCCGATTGGGCATATAAGTTAAGGGACTCTGTGCCAGACCCAACATCCCCCGACGCAGACCCGCGCGAGGTGGACAGCGTGTATCTGGCTGGGCTGATGTGGGCGCTGAATCATAGGTCGCTCGTTATCAATACAACGCGCCTGCCGGGAACCGTCATGGTTTCTGGTATGCCGATTCCATTTGAAACATCACTCACCCTCGCGCTACTCCGCGCTGCCCAGGCTGCGGGCGTGCCGCAGGTGATCAAAATCATGCAACAGCCGCCGTTGCGCTGGCCGGACGGCTGGGGTACGACTACGAACGCGTTATCAACGGGACGCATCCCGCATGTATCGGCGTCATGAAGCTGGGCACTTGGGTGAACCGATCATACCGAAACGAGAACCGGGCTCATTCTAACCCTACCGCCCGCGCGCTTGCCGAGGCTCTGGCGGCGGCGAAACAACAGGAGGACGAGGAGTGAGTGAGCGAGGATACACCGTCGAGAGGGTGGAACTATGAGCGCCCCATTCCAAGACCGCTACCCAACCACACGACGCATGGAGTGCGACAATCACATCAAGCCCTACGAATACACGCAGACGTATTGGCGAGGAAAGTGGACGCCGGAGTCCTGCCCTGAGTGCGAGTATGCCGAAAAGACGGCCGCGCTCAATAAAAACGCAGAGAAAGGATTGGGGGCATGAGCGAAATAGACAAGCTGATCGATTTTATAGAGCACGATGACGAAGCCTACGGTCCTAAGATGTTAAAATGGTGGCAGGGAAAAGGAAAAGTGCACCTACAAATCGAAGCCGGAGACATATCTATCACCTGTGCTAGAAGTACGCTGGAAGTAGCAGCAGAAGCAGCCCTTGATTTATACAAAGACCAGCTTAGAGAAATAGCCTATGAAAAAGCTGGCGGGCATCCCAGTCTCACTGCTCCAGAAAGGGGCGCTGGACTATGAGCGAAATCAAACCATACGAAGAGCGTCTAACTGACTACGCTAACGCCTTAAAGCATAAGGACAAAGTGCAAAAAGAGCTTAGGCATGCATTGTACGGTACAAAGAAATTTACAAAGCTCGTCAAGAAGTTAATGCTTGCAGATGATATGATAACCATCACTGCAAGGGCGCTTAGGAATCCAAAAGATGGAACTTGAGGACTTCTTAGATTCCATCAATGCTCCCGCTGCCGTTTATGAAATAGAAAAAGGATTTTTACATGTTGGCTACTACTGGGACGAAGAAGGGACCGATTGTCGGTATGTTGATGATATCTCTTATATTCTTTTCAGTGATTCTAGCTATCGTTTCAGCCATCTTTATACTAGCGTTCGTAGCGATTGGGCAGATGATATTTTCATCTATCTTTGGTACCTAAGATACCTTAGCTTGGCAAGCTGTCCAACATGGGTGTCTGTAATTAAAAACTCCAGGGAAATCTGGAAGGAGAAAATGAACCATGCGCGTAACTTCTCGGAGTGGTGTGAGAGAAATCAGCTCGGACTTGAAAATCGGAGAGACTTTGTCAGAGCTGATTGAGCTGTACGGTGAAGCCGTCGTGTATAAGTGCGCCATTGAGGGCATGAAGCATAGAATGCGCAGTAGTCTAACTAACTATCTTCGCATAGGCTACGACGATGCAACTATTGCTAGTAAAATGTCCGACTGGCAGCCAATACAGCGCGCCAGAACTCTCCAGACACCGCAAGAAAAAGAGGCTATTAAAGCCTTAGCGGAGGGAATATAATGATTATCCCTGAAAGCGCAACGCATTCTGTCATTGACAGTACAAAAATCAAATCATACCAAGGCTGTCCTCGACGTTTTTTCTTCGAGTACGTCCTCGGTTGGCGGCTTGAGCGGCCAGATCATAATCTACACTTCGGCTCAGCTGTGCATCTTGCGCTAGAGCACATGTACGACAAGTGGAAAGCTAGAGGTAAGCCTGGCTTTGAGGCACGGGACATAGTCGAAGGCTGGGCTATTTTTGAAGAGGACTATAGGAAGAAATTTGACGCAGAAAGTGACGAGCGCTTCTCTCCGAAAGAACCGTACAATACAATGCGGCTGTTGACACAATACGCAGAGGCTTACAAGAACGACCACTTTGATGTTATCCATACAGAAATCAGTGGCAGCGTTCCTATTGGAGCTACAACCGACGGCCGCCAGAAAGAAATCTACTTCCGTCTAGACACAGTCTGCAAAGACGAGCGTGGGCATTTCATTCTAGAGCATAAGACCAGCTCCTGGGATACTAACCGTTGGGCCATGTCGTTCAAAGGCTTCTCTGCGCAGGTAGGCACAGGCTGTCATGTCCTCTACTGCCTGTTCGATAATGTCTACGGCCTAGTCCTCAACGGTTTATTCTTCCGCAAGCCGCCACGTACACGCAAAGACGGAGAGCCATACGCAAGCGATAGTCAGTCCAACGAGTTCCTTCGTAAGCCTATGCGACTTAGAGCGCAGGGGATGGAAGACTGGCTCGCTGAAATGAACCAATGGTACGATGACATTTTGGCTGACATGGACAAGCTGGCCGCCACTAAAGAAACAGACGATGTAATGGCCTGTTTCAAACGTAATCCCAACCATTGCCTCGCTTATAATCGCCCGTGCGAGTATATGGACTGGTGTGAAATGTGGCATAATCCTGCGCGTGAGTCTAAGCGTGGAGTCCCGGTGGATTTTCATGTAGAATTCTGGGATCCCCGGAATAACGATAAAGCGTACACCGACAAGGTCAAACTCTAGGAGAAGGAAAATGAAAAGCATTGACTATTTCAACAAGAAAGACATTAATTTTAAAGACACATCCGGTCCTTGGATGCAGGAGCCAGACAAGTCACAGTTCGTAGATGAAAAGACGGGAATGCCATGCTTGATTGTACGCAACAGACTTGGAGCACTTTGTGGTTACGTCGGAGTTAGCAGCGATCATCCATACTTTGAGATACACTATGATGATGTTGGGTGGCTTGACGTACATGGCGGCCTTACTTTCAGTGAGCACTGTCGGCCGGGCGATGAAGACTCAGCCATTTGTCATCTTGTTGACGACGGTGAAGATGATAATATTTGGTGGCTAGGATTTGACTGTGCGCACTGTGGAGATCTATGTCCAGCCATGACTTACAGGGGAGCGTACACTTATAGTGATGACATTTATCGAGACTATGAATATGTGAAAGCTCAAATTCGCATCTTAGCTGAACAACTTTCTCAAGTTAAGGGTGCCGAAAATGTCTAAGAAAAAACCACACGAACAGATAGTCTTGAAAGTAAAAATGTCAGGCAAATGGTTAGCATGTCATAACATGACCTGGGATGCAGCTATGCAGAGCGCCTTCATCACTGCAATAGAACTAGAATCTGGCGCGGTGTTCGAGAAAAATCGTGGAGCTTTCATTAGGCCAGGGAAAGGAGAAACAAGTGAGTCTTAACATCAAAAAACGACTGGAAGAAATCAAAGCAAACTACGAGGCTGGCTACACAGAAGACAAGGCAAACTTTCTAATCATCGGACGAATGGGGTCTGGAAAGTCTTGCCTTATCCCAACATGTCCAGGGCCGGTGCTAGTACACTCTTTTGACCCGGGTGGTACGAAGAGTATTCTTCCTGCTATTCGTAGCGGGAAAGTCCTCGCGGACACCAGGTTTGAGAAAGAAAATGCACGTAATCCTAGCGCTTACAAGCTCTGGGAAGATGAATTCAACAATCTCTCTCGTGAAGGTGTCTTTAACGAGATTGGAACCTACGTCCTAGACAGCGCTACGAAGTGGTTCGATGCTCTGATGAACTCTATTCTTAAGAGCAAGTCTAGAGCCGCAACTGCCCCACAGCAAGCAGACTATGGTGCGCAGCAAATCTTTGCTGTCGCAGCTATGCAGGACATCACAAACCTACCCTGCCACACCATGGTCATAGGTCACATCGACGTAGACGCAGCTGACCCAGAGGGAAAAAGCTTTTACAGCATGCTATGCCCAGGTAAGAGCAAGACAAAAATTCCTCTGATGTTCGATGAATTCTATCGCCTAGAAGCTATTGCAGCTTCCAAGGGCGTAGAGCGCAAGCTGTTGACTGAAATCGACGGTCGTTTCGAAGCTAGAACTCGAATCGGAGCCGGAAAGCTGGACAAACGGGAGGAACCTAACATTACAAACATTCTGAAAAAGTGCGGATACCCCTACCAAGATAAGGAAATTTCCGAATGAAACTATGCTTTATGGACCTCGAAACCACTGGACTTAGCCCGCACAAGAATGGCGTGATTGCCATAGGAGGAATTATTGCAGAAGAGTATGAGAAAGAAATTCACTTCCTTGATGAATTTGAGATAGAAGTCAGACCTTTGACCTATGATGACGTACACCCTCGCGCCCTTGAGGCTAACGGCTACACTGAGCAGGAAATCTACAACTTCCAGCCAGCCAAGGATGGTCTACGTCAGATGGAAGCTAAGCTATCTCAGTATGTCAAAAAGAGCAACACGAAGGATAAGTTCCACTTCGTCGCGTATAATGCAAAATTCGACGAGGAGTTCTTGCGTAACTGGCTGAAAAAACTAAGTGTCCCAAACGACTATACAAAATGGTTCTGGACACCTTCTATCTGCACAATGTCTATGGCTGGCCTTTACCTCAGGCATGACCGCGCAGAACTCAAGAATTTCAAACTCTCCACTGTCGCCCAGCATCTTGGCATAGAGCACAGCTCCGACGATTTGCACACAGCACTGGAAGACTGCCGTCTCAATGCCAAGATTTACCAAACCATCGTTGCAAACATATAGGAGGATTCTAGGCAAGAAATAAAATATGCACGCTGCATAAATTATTAACCCGAAACCAAACTCAAAACAAAACCAAGGAAACACTCATGCTTAGCTTGAACATTGACGACATCAAGAACGTACAAGACGCGCAGCTTCTCCCGGACGGAGAGTACCAGGTCGAAATCATGAAGGCCGAAGTTAAGGAGTCCAAGAACACTCCCGGAAACTTCTATGTGAACCTTCGCCTGTCTGTTCCGTCCGAGCCGGCAGCTGAGGATTTCTACCACATGGTGCACCTGGTCGGGTCTAACGACACCGAGGACCAGAAGCGCATTCGCAAAATGCGCGCCATCAAGGAATTCCTCAATGCGTTCAAGGTCAACCTGTCCGGTAATCCCTCCGAAGAAGAGCTTTGCAACGCTCTCGAAGGTAAGACTGGCTGGGCTATCGTCAAGACCGATTCTTCTGATGAGTTTGGCGACCGTAACGGCGTCAAGCGTTTCGTTCAGAGCCGATAACAATTAACCGCAGCGGGGGAGGGCTTCGGCCCTCCTCCCTGCACAGGAGAGGAAATGAACAGGCCAGTTATACGATTCGAGACAGAACAACGTTCCTACATAGCAATCACGACTCTGCCATATGGAGTCAAGAAAGCCCTCTATAACATGTTCACCGACGCTCTCATACGTGAGCTTGAGACTCACAACTATGAGTTCGTCGGTAAGTTTATGGACGGCAAAATCAAAGTGAGGTTTATTGAAGATGAACATTAAAGATCTACTAGACGGCGCAGATGAAATGTCAGAAGAAGAGCTCCAGGAGCTGTTAAAAAACATCAGGCAAAATCGCCGCGTGCGACAAGATTCAAGCGTACAAAAAGAGACTAAGCAACGTTCTAACCTTAAGCGCCTTGAAGCCCTTCGTGAGCTCGAAGAGGAAGGCATTGATTTGGGAGGTTTCTAATGCAGAAAGAACTACGAGTTGTTAAACTGTCAGACGTTGAAGTCAGCGACAGAGCAAGGAAGGACTATGGTGATATTGAAGGCTTGATGAACTCTATTCGTGAGCGGCAGACAGGTCTGATTCAGCCAGTATTCACGAGCAAGAATCCAGACCCTGACGGCAGGCCGTACTTGCTTGAAGCTGGTGGCCGGCGCTTCAAAGCGCACGAACTCATTGGCGCAGAAACCATTGAGACAATCTACTACCCGGACGTTCTCACAGACGAGGAACGTAAGCGGACAGAACTGGAAGAGAATACGCAGCGCAAAAACCTTGAGTGGCAAGAAGAAACTGAGCTTACTAGAAAAATCGTAATGCTCGGTAACGAGATTGCAAAAGTCGAAGGGCGGGCAAAAATGACGCAGCAAGAGGCTGCTTCACTTCTAGGCAAGAACCAGTCAACCATTTCCCGTGATCTTGAGCTGGCTGAGGCTATGAAAATCATGCCTGAGCTTAGTAAGTGCGAGTCTAAAAAAGATGCAATAAAGATGCTGGACCGCACAAAAGAGCGGCTGATTGCACAGAAGCTGAGCAAGCGCAAGGAAGCTGAGATAGCCACGACTGACATAGCAAAAGTCAGGGCCACTCTCAGACGCTGCTACATAGTCAGAGACTTCTTCCAAGGCATCAAGGATGTCAAAGACGGCATCTTAGACTTTGTTGAAATGGACCCTGACTATGGTATAAACTTCAGTAAGATAATGCAAGGCTCCGCTGATGGTCCTGCGCATTACTCTGAGGATTATAACGAATTCTCCCCTGAAGAATACGAAACCCTAATCAGGGCCGCAGCCAAAGAATGCTATCGTGTTCTAAAAGACGACACTTGGCTTATCTGCTGGCACTCTTTTACCACAAACGCAGTGACGTCTAAGGCTCTCGCAGACGCCGGATTTGAAGTAAAGCCTTTCCCGTTGATATGGTGCAAGCCAGGAATTTCACGCACCATGTTCCCTGAGCACACTTTCAAAGTAGACTACGAAGGAATCATCTACGCACGTAAGGGCAAGGCTATGCTAGTGTCCCAGGCTCCATCCTCACTGTTCACGCACTCTGCTGCACAGAGACAAAATCGTATCCATCCAACAGAAAAGCCAATCAAGCTCTTAGAGGAATTGTTCTCAAACTTCATCGATCCTGGCGGCAGCATGATGTCAGCTTTCCTAGGTAGCGGTAATAGTATTTTTGCCGCGACAAACATCGGAGTAAAGTGCTTCGGCTTTGATCTTTCTGAGGCTTACAAAAACGACTTCTCGCTACGGGTAGACGAGTGGTCTCCAAAAACCAAAGAGACTAAGCAAGTCACTGGCCCCGTTAAGACGGACAAAAACATTGATCTAAACTTCTAGGAGCTGACATGTCAGAACTAAAAATGCTGCCAGAAGGTAGCCCAAATGCACGATACATCATAGTCGCAAGCTCTCCGACTATGTATGACATAAAAAAGGGAAGAGCTTTCTCAGGCCCAGCTGGTAAGCTATTCGACAGGCTACTGCACCGGGCTGGTATAAGCAGGTCAGACTGTTACATTTTGTACACAGTCCCAACGCATCAGAGGCGCATGGCAGACATCTGGACCACCAAGAAAAGTGAGCGAAGTAAGACGAAACAATATCATGCGCTAGGGGCCGCTCACGTCACTTCAGAATACCAATCCTACGAGAAAGAACTTTATGAAAACATCCGCGGCTCTACTGCAAAAACCATCATTGCCTTCGGGCAACTGGCGTTATTCGCACTGACCAGACACACAGACATAACCAAGAGGCGTGGCTCAATTCTATCCTCTGACAGTTTTCCTGAAAAGAGAATCATCCCTACAATCTCACCTGAAGCAATCTTTAAAATCAGCAAGTACGAATTCTACATCAAGTTCGATCTTGTCCGCGCAGCGCAGGAGTCCAACCGTCCTAGTTTACAGCTCCCAGAACGTGAGTTAATCACCGAACCTACGTTTGCAGAAGCTATAAACTATATTCGTGCTTGCCGCTCACGGGAATACGTTGGCTTTGACATTGAAACAACCCGTACTGCGTCTGTTGGGAAGTTCCAGGACTGGGAAATCTCATGCCTATCTCTGAGTCATAGCGTTACAAGTGCAATATGTATTCCGTTCTTAGACAGTCAGCGCAATGACTATTTCACCGTAGAACAGGAAACGGAGATTTGGCTAGAACTTCGTGCATTGTTGACAGACCCAAAGGTCAAGAAGATTCTTCAAAATGCCACCTTCGATCTGTCCTTCATTCTCAAAAAATACAACTTCATGGTCTGGCCGGTCGAAGATACCATGATTGCACAAGGCATCCTAACGCCGGACTTTGAAAAAGACCTAGGCTTTCTCACCAGCATCCACACTAGAGAACCATACTACAAGGACGAGGGCAAACAGCACATAAGATTCAACACCGGCGGCTGGGCAGCGTTTAAAATCTACAGTGCAAAAGACGCGGCTGTGCTGATAGAAATCTTCATGTCACAGAAAGAAGAGCTTGAGCAGAATAAAATGTGGGAGACATACTACTATCAAAAAGAGCTCCTTGCACCCCTGCTCTTTATGACAAAGAAAGGAATCCTCATAGACGTAGAAGGACGCAAAGCCCCGAGCAAAGCACTTGAACGTGAGACTGCTGAGCTAAGACTATTCCTGAATCGTAAAGTCGGCTATGAAATCAATCCGCTCAGCCCGGCGCAGCTTATGAAATACTTCTACACAGAAAAGAAAGTAAAACCCTTTGTCAAAGATGAGCGTCCAACTATAGACGTTGATGCACTCAAGCGCCTCGTCGCGCTAGGGTTTGAAGAAGCTGAGATGATTTTGAAAATCCGTAGTAATTCTAAGCTCCGCGGGACGTATATGGAAATGGCCCTTGACTCTGACAGCCGGCTCCGCTCCAGTATCAACCCCATAGGAACTCGGACTGGACGACTAAGCAGCAGCGCTAGTATCTTCGGCACGGGAGGCAACATTCAAAACATTCCTGCTGCGTACAAAGGTTTCATGCTGGCGGACCCAGGGTACCTCTGCTATAACATCGACTTAGCTCAGGCAGAGAATCGAATTGTAGCGTACATCGCTCCAGAACTCACAATGATCGAAGCCTTTGAGACAAAGACCGACCTCCATAGTCTAACAGCTTCCCGTATCACAGGTAAGAGCATCGAAGAAATCATCTACGAGGACAAAAACAACATCTACGCTCCGCTTGGAAGTGGAAAAAAGACTTGGCGTGCATATGGGAAGCAAGCAAACCACGCGCTAAACTACGGCCTAGGAGAGCGAGCTTTTGCCCTGCGGCTGGAAATCCAAGTCAAAGATGCAAAGAAAATCCGTGACGCTTATCTCTCTAGCTACCCAGGCATAGTGCAATTCCACAACTGGATCAGAACGCAGCTAAAATCAGACAGGACTATCACAAACCTCCTGGGCCGCAAGCGTATATTCTTCGACGCCATGAATGAATCTCTCTTTCAGGCAGCTTACGCACAGATACCACAAAGCACAGTCGGAGACATTATCAACCGTCGAGGATTACTGTACCTATACGAAGATGAGATATTCAAACACCTCGAACTACTCAATCAAGTCCACGACAGTATCAATCCGCAGATACCGATAAGCGTCGGGTTTCACTATCACGCAGCGTGCATGATAGCTTTGAAAAACTCACTAGAAGCTCCGCTCTACTGGAGGGCCAGAACTTTCTCCATCCCCGCAGACTTTAGCGTAGGCATAAATTTCAAAGATCAACACAAGATAACCGTAACCTCAGACATCGACGAGACAGCGGAACAAATTGAGCGTGCCTACTACAAAGCTATCGGGAAGGTGGCATAAATAATTTATGCAGGCTGCATATTTTATTTACTCACCCCCGCGGAGGTTATACGGTGAAAGAAAGGATACTTGAAGATTGGATAACCACATTTCTAGCCTACACAGAGGAGACAGAGCCACCAGATCTCTTTAAAGTTTGGACTGCCGTGAGTGCAATATGCTCTTGCCTGCAGAGGAAATGCTGGACACAATGGGAGAAGCAGATATACCCTAACATGTATATCATCCTAGTAGGTCCGCCAGGAATTCGTAAAGGCACGATTCTAGGTTACTCTTATGACTTGTTATCCAAGATTGGCGTTAAAATGTGCGCAGAATCCATTACAAGAGAAGCGCTAGTCAGGGAGTTCTGCAACGCTGCAGTCAATACTGACTCTTACACAGACGGAGAAGCCACAGCAATACATTCTTCTATGACTGTTTTCAGCTCGGAATTGACAGTATTCCTAGGTCAGAATAACTTACAGTTAATATCTGACTTGAACGACTGGTACGACTGCAAGGACACCTGGGAATATCGCACGAAGCATCAAGGCAATGACATTATTGATGGCGTCTGGCTGAATCTTATTGGAGCCACAACTCCGACGTTCTTGCAGTCAGCCCTGCCCAATGACGCCGTCGGAGGTGGGTTGATTAGCCGCATAGTCTTTATCTTCGGAGATAAAAAGAGCAAGCTAGTACCGCTCCCAACCATTACAGAACGCGAGATAAAGCTACGTGAACAATTGTTCTGTGACTTAGAAGCCATCTATATGCTCAAAGGACAATTCAAACTAACAGAAGAATACAAAGCCGCCTACAGTGACTGGTATCTCGCAGGTGAAGCCAACCCAGTATTCACTGACAACAACCTAAAAAGCTACAATGAACGCAGAGCAACACATCTTAGAAAACTCTCCATGGTCTTTTCAGCATCCCGCAGCAATGACCTGATCATAGACCTGTCAGATTTTATCCGCGCTAGAAATCTCCTTGAGGATACAGAAAAATTCATGCCGTTTGTATTCGCCGGCAGGGGTAGGGCTGCGCTCTCAGAGATTCTAGAAGACATCATCCGTGAGCTTTCTATGAAGAAAAAGCTGACGGTCCAACACATCATGGAGAAACACTACAAAGACATCACAAACGACGACCTAGACAAGATAATCCGGACACTGAAAGCTGCCCGCATAGCGAGAGTCCTCAGGTCCGGATCATCTACCATTCTGGAATTTATATCAAAAGACGAACGTGCTAGATTGGAAGCGGAAGATCAGCCTTCGGAAGTTTAACCATCTGCTTCTTACCTTCGGGAGTATTCAGTCTGTGAAACGAAACAATCTGTTGTTTAGCTTGTGTCTTGACTTCTCGATAAGTCTTATCAAAGAGCTTAACTTTTTGCTCATTAGACAACCGCTGATAAAACGGCATCGAGAGCATTCGGTTATACCGCTCTACCAAGAGCTCGCCAGATCTCAGCGTATAGTCCCTATAAACATCTGGCGTAAGCCTGTATGTCTCATTGTCTATCTGCATATTCTGGCTTGGAGTGTCTGGGTATATCCCTAACCCCTTCCATTCTGCCTCCCAGGGAAGCTCTGTCAAATCAGGACTTTCCGCAAACCACTCCCAGGGCATACCTATTCCCATAAATTTTTGCCGAACAATATCCTTCCCCATGTAGTTAATACTATCCGGGATTCCATTCTCTAAGCCAGGTATAGGCTCCCTTCCCATTGAGACTAGAAAGTGATTAGTGTGCCGCCCAAGATACGCAGCAGCATCTGGCCCTAGCAGCTTGTCCGTTACCACCACAGTGCTAGTGGCAATCTCTTCCGGTAGTCCCAGCCTGGCTAACAACTCAGGGTCTTTCTTAGTATCCACATACGCCCACTTAGAAATATCCCTAAGCATAGCATTAAACGGGATATAACTCTCTGCCATACGACTGACTGTAAATCCAGAACCAGCTTCGTATAACTTGATCGCCTGACTAAAGAACATGTTATTCTTAACCAGATATTCAGCCGCCTTATACGACTTAGCCCCAAGCTCTCTATGCTGCTCAGGTGTCATATCCTGCTTGGCAGCCTCAAGATGCATACGAGTGGCAATCAGCGCTGGCCCGAACATCAAATCAAACGGAGGCGGAATGGGTACCCACGTGTCTAGGCCAAACAAATCATTCTTTACTTTGAACGCAAAAGCTCTCTTTCCAGTAGGATCATTCTCCCATGCACGAGTCTCGTCATCGTCCAGAGGCATGGCTGTAAGCAGTCCGTTTGCTAGTGCCCAATACATAAAGTACAGAACAGTATTCGCAGCAAGCTGATTCTTCGCATACGTCGCAGCTTTCTGCTTAAAGCTGGCCCCGGGCGTAGTGGTAGCAGTTCCTAAGATTCCTGCTCCGACCATATACGCAGCAAGCCCAGGACTAAAAGGGGCTGCAATAGCTGCACCAGCAATAGGCGTATTAGCCATTCCGAATTTCATCAGATTTACTAGCGTAGGAATAAATGGAATCATTGCTCTGCCAGGCTCTATTGCGCCTAGCACAGGAACAGCAGCTGCCGTATCGTCTACAGAGTCTCTTAACTTCATAACTCTGTCTGTAATAGCCCCCGGCTTCTGCCTAAAGACAATCTTAGCAGAAAAATCCTCTGCCAACGATTGCACTAACAGCATTGGATCCTCTATCACGGCAGAGATAAACTTCTGTCTATTGTCCCCTTTATGCCCCAGGAAATCTGCCTGCTGCTCAGCTGCACTTCGCAAGTTCTGATCAAAAGTTCCTTGCTCCTGCCACATGTTAAACCTAGCGGCCATCTTTTCCGCGTAGACTTCCTCAGATGACACACGATAAAAGATATCAATAGCAGACATGATTCTAGGACTAAGAGCTAATATCGATCCTAGCAAACGCTGACCTGACGTTCCGTATTGCTCAAGTGTTTCAGGCAAGAATGCCCCTCCCATGCGCAGATCATTAATATACCTAGAATCAGCTTGTCTAGTGCTAAGCCTGCCACTTAGCACCGCTAGCGAGGCTTGAATAGCGCCAGAATCTGCATACTCCCCAAACTCAGGCGCAGTTAGTCTTTTCCGTTCAAAGAGACTTTTATTCGGCGCAACTAGAAGCTCTTTAAAAGACCTTACTCGCGGCTTCCCACTCACAGTAGCCCAGACAAAATCAGATGCAACATCAACCGGTTCAGCTGCCCACATTTCCCAAAGCAGGCGGCTCTGCGAACCTATGATATCAAACGCACGACCAGGGATGCTAAGCAACATACTACCATAACGAGCAGCCCGAACAAGATGTCGGAAAGTATCGTTACTGTTATTCAAAGCAATAAACTCAGCCAGCTCATTGTTAAGCCTAGCAATGTTTAGCTCTTCCCCTGAGGTTAACATCCCACTCAGATTTTCAACGATTCTTCTCTGCATTCCCTTTAACTCAAAACTATCATCTTCAAGAGTCTTGAGTAGCTCTTCTAGCTGCTTCTTAGTATGTCCTTTAAGATTATCCATGATTACCAGGTCTTGTACATCCAGCACAGACAATAGCTGATAATACACGTCCTTCATGCCTTTTGTCTTTCGCAGCTTAGAGACGACGTCTTTCAAGATATCCCTATAGTCCTCTTGCTGCATACGCAGAAGCGTAGCGCCTTCAGAAACATAGGACTTGAGAGTATTATCAATGCTGGCCTTCCACTCAGCAGCTGTTCTTGCAGCAATCTCAGGATTACCGCTCTTAATCAGCCGGTCGTAGCGTTTCAAATTTTGTGCTTGAGCCAGCCTAAGCGCAGACAGCTCCGTCTCATTCAGACGTTCATTCTTATCCATCCTAGTAAGAATGTCAATCATATCAGAATCACTACCATAGAGAGCTTTAGCTGCCTCTGCAACGTCAGTAAGCTTCAACGGATCACGTCCGTCAAGCCTCTTACGCTTGATTTTCTGATAGTACGGCTGATTAGGAATCTCCTCAAGCTCAGCTATCTGCCGCTCAACAGCAGCCGCGGGCACAAGCGTGGCGTTTGAGAAATGCACCCACTTCCTAATTCCATTCCAGCCCATATGCGTAGCACCATCATACCCGAGTTTTTGAAATGCTAGCTCTACTAGCTGAAGCTCCATGACATCTTGGCGAGATAAATCCTTTCCGACAGCTTCCAGTAAGACTCGATTTAGATAACTGATTTCCTCTCTGACGCGATGATTATCACGTTCGTTCGTACTAGACTCTATGCGGTGTCGCTGCTTAACGTATTTTCCGGCTTCCTGTACCATAGAGACCAAAGACTGAAAATCATTGAGAGTCCCCAAAGCCTGACTACTCGATACAACCTGAACGTAAGCGTCGACAAAATCGTCATAGAATACCTTAGATACACTCAGCTTATCCAAGTCCGCAGGATTCTGAAAAATTCCATACGCCTGACGAATTTCACCTTTTCCGTCATGAAACATGTCAAGATATCTCTGCGCTTCACGAATATCCTCTGTATACCAATACCCAAAAGGATCGCCACCAGCGGCGCTGTCAATGTATTTTGCAGAATGCTCAGGAAACCCAGGCGTACCAGTACCATGTGCAGTACGAACAGGGACGCCACGAGAATCTACTGCAACTGTCGGTCCTATGACACGCTTAAGAGCTGCCTCCCGTTGCTTTTGTGGTAGCACCTCAAAGTCAGACACAAAGTTTTCTGCGTGCGCTTCAAACTCCTCAACATAATGTATCTGCGAAGTACTCATAGGACGCCACATTTCAGACGTTCTGGAGTCTTTGTAAATTATGCCATCAATTCCAAGATGAAGCATAATATCTTGTGGGGACTTAATATTCGTAGTCTCTCCTGCTAAGCCGTGGCTTTCATAAGCACTATACATAGCAGTCATAAATCCTGCTATTTGCGCCGATGACATAGCATTAGTAACAAACTCATCTGCATTTTCCACATTAAGTTCTGCCGCGGCTTTATAAGCTGCTGCCAAAGCTGGCTGAGCAGAATTATAGTCAGTGATGGTATCTCTAACAGGATTCTTAATATTCAGATAAGCTGCGCTCTCTCTGTCTGAGATGATCCTAGGCAAAAGAGGATTCTCAGCCCAAAATATTCCACGAGGGTATACTTTCTTAGGCAGACCATTCTTTGAATCAACTACTTTAGTCCCCTCAAGCAGCTTGCCGACTTTAACAGTCTGATAGTATGGCCTATCTTCAGCCGCAGGTGCATCAATGACCGGCAGCCGGCCCTGCATTCCAGACGCACGTCCAAGCATTTCCACCATCGTCTGATTCATAACCGGACTATGCCAGTCAATGAACATATTAAACATACCATTGACAGCTTTGTCAAAGGGCTGCCCATTAGCCAGGCGCTTCTCAAGCTGCTTCAGGATTAGCTCTTCATCTGGAGTCTTAGCCTGCTCTCGAATCACTTCAATTGGCAGCTTTGGTCCTGAGTATCGCCAGTTCTGCTGAATCAACGCAGCCCGTCCTGGATCCTCATAAGAAACAGGGCTAGCAGACTTTCGGAATTTCTGGTAATAGTTATGATCTACAAGATCAATCCCACCAGCTTCAGCCGCAGCACTCAGCACTTCTCCATCAACCACTGGAGCTTGCAGATGAAACTGTACGTCTCTGCCCTGTCTTGCAGCATTGTCCGCAGTCCTAGCGTCAACAAGTTCCTTATAAGCTTTATGAACCGCTAACATCTTAGAGATAAACTCACGTCTAGCCTGATCACGTTTCTTTGCGCTCAGGTTACGCGTCGCAGGATAAGGTATTCCAAGGTCTTGTGCGAGCTGTTGTAGGAACTTAGTATTCTGCTTTCTGCGAGCGGCTGCAACTTTGTCACTAACGTCAAAAACCTGACCTTCGACGTCTTCAAACCCAGTAGTCTTAAGCAGCTCAGGAAGACGATACAGCGTTCCATAAGACTCTTGCGGAAACTGTACCTTGACTTTTTGCCGAATAATCTTATTGCCCGCCGGAACATCTGTAACCGCTGGCGGCGACAGCGGAGTTATCGGCCCTTGCTCGGGGCCAGCTTCAAAGCTCTCAACTGCAACATCCGGCACTTCAATCTCAACTTCAATCTCAGCATCAGGATTAAAAACATCCTGCACGACTTGCTCTTGCGCACGAAGGATATGACGCGCAGTAAAAGCTCCCTTTTGATTCCCACCCTTGACTAGGAATTCAAAGTAGCTATTTCTGTCCTTACGTCCAGACACGTATTTATTCGCATCCTTAATCAGCCCAAGACTCTCAAAGGCAGTTCCAATTTTATTGTTAAAGTTATACAGAAACTGCATCTGACGTGCGAAACTACGAAACAGTTTGACGTCTCCAGGATTCATAGACCGCTTGGTTTCAGTAATATCTGCGGCCATGAAAACTTCGGTATACTGTGCAGCAATCTCTTGTAACCTAGTAGCCTTTTTTGCAGCTTCTGGACTGCTACGATCAGTTATCTCAGAGAAGTTCTCAATAAGATAATCGTCTTGCTGATTATTTAGAAATTTGATAAGCTGAGACGCTAGAGGACTATTTTCATCAAGCCGCGATATCATCAAGTGTTGCAGCTCATGCACAAGAGTTGAACCATTGGCAGCGTTCATAGTCAGTGTAATTAGATCAGCATCACCATTACGCCACTCAAAGCGCCCAGAAAATACATTATCGTCAGCGTTAGTTTTAGTGGCAGCTTCTTGGTCAGTTAAGACCGTGTCTGCATCAACAGAGGCTTTAATCGTGGCCTCTACGATAGGATCAAGCAAAGCATCAAAGTTAATTGCTGTACTTGGATGATTAACATACTCAGCTACGCTACTAAAAGTAGCGCCCGAAGGATCGCCAGGAATAACCGTATTAGTGGCTAGGTTATACAGTATTAACTCAGCCATTTCTAGCGCAACATCTACGTTGCCCTGATTAACAATATTACCCTCTTTATCCTTTCTCCTAAGCGCATTAATAATCGGCAGCGCTCTATCAGACGGCAGTTTGCGCTCAGACAAATTACTGGCGCGAGGAAGATTAGTCAAGACATCCCCACGAAACATAGCATTCTGCAAGGCATCCTTCTCAGCCTTAGTAAAGCCTTCAAAATCACCGAATTGAGTAGCCTTATAGAGCTTCTTATAAAAGCCCTCAAGAGTTATATTACCAACCGCAAACTCACCGAACACACCATCAGTCTTAGCTTCTTCTCCAAGCGCCAGGAAAAAGCTAGAAATAAAAGGATCATTCTTTGCAAGCGCACTCAGACGCGCCGTTGCATTCTCAGCTCCTCTGGGAACCTGCACATCAAACTCACCTCGCCCAGGGCCGTCAACGCCAAGCTCAAATCCGCGCTTGGAAAATTCCTGGTGAAGCTGGTCTGTGCTGATCTCACCGAGAATATATTTAGAGACCAGGGGGCGATTCCTAGAGATAAAGCTAGCTGGAAGATCATCACGGACAGCGTTAGCTCTTTCCTCTTTGTTCCTTGCGGCCAGAATCTTAGACCCCGCCTTACGTCCAAGATTAAACTGCCCAACGCCAATGGCAGTAACCGCAGCAGTCATGGCATATTCATCAAACGTCGGGAATCTATCCTCAATAACCAGTTTATTCTGCGTCTCCTGCAGAAGCTCAGTTACAACCTCAGGAGCAAGCGCTCCTAGAGCTTTCCCAGAGACTTTAGAAACTGGCGAAGCCAACGCCGCAAGTCCAGCTTGGCCTATCTTAGTCTGCCCGATTCGCTTCATAGCCTCAGCGCTAAGTCTAAGTCCAGCGTTTTTCTCGACATATCCAGTCACAGCTTTCTTTACAACGGGACCGTAGGCGCCCTTAGC
>Ga0172372_10004837_pt1 | contig 18982 bp, 16 predicted proteins | sample LakKiv5m_2_FD_114544 | JGI IMG/M metagenome (GOLD analysis project Ga0172372, IMG submission 114544) | Freshwater microbial communities from Kabuno Bay, South-Kivu, Congo - kab_092012_9.5m | ecosystem: Environmental > Aquatic > Freshwater > Lake | place: Democratic Republic of the Congo...
AGGTCCACCCGGAGTCCGGACGCCGTCAGCGAGCTCACCTCCAGCCGGCGGCCGGGGAGCCCGCCCACGGCGTAGGCCGCCTCGAGGTGCTCGACGCGGATCAGCACCCGGCCCTCGGCGTCCGCGAGCTCCACGCCGCGCAGGGCCAGGCGGGAAAACAGGTCGGTCTCCAGCCCCTCGACGGTGAGCGTCCCGTGGTCCGGGGCGACGAGCGGGAGGAGACGGGCCAGGATCTCGGCGTTCCCGGACGGGGTGCGCAGCCACCCGATCAGGACCAGGGCGGCGACCACCACCACGCCGAGGAGGCCGAGGAGGAGGACCCCGAGCCCCCGGGCGACCCGGCGCAACCACCCCCGCATCAGAAGGCCTCGGACAGGCCGAAGTGCACCGCGACCGGCGGACCGATGTCGTCGAACTCCGGGTCCCGGTTCACCACCCAGGCCAGGTCGATCCGCACCGGGCCGATGGAGGTGAGGTACCGGAACCCGGACCCCACCGACACCTGCAGCTCGCCGAGGTCGAAGTCGGCCGGGTCGCGCCACACCCGGCCCACGTCCACGAAGGGCACGAAGTAGAGCTGCCCGTACACCCGGGCGCGGCCCTCGAGGTTCGCCCAACCGGAGAGCTTCCCGCCCAGGGGCGCGCGGTAGCCGTCCACCGGCTCGTCGCGCGGCCCGAGCGTGTTCGCCGACCAACCGCGGACCGTCGTGCCGCCGCCGAGGAAGAGGCGCTCCGGCAGGGGCACCTTCGCCCGCTCCTCGCTGCCGTAGGGCACGATGATGCCGCCGCCGGCCCGCGCCGCGACCACGAGGTCCTCCTGCCAGCTGGCCTTCCCGGGCAGGAAGGTGAGGGCGCGGAAGGTCCGCACCTCGCCGCGCGCGCGCAGGAACTGGAAGTCCCCGCCCAGCCCGGCCTCGGCGAGGGCCAGGCTCCAGTACCAGCCGCGGTGGGGGGCGATGAGATCGTCACGGCTGTCCCAGGTGGCGCCCTGCTCGAGGACCGAGAGGAGGCCGGGGTCGATGACCTGATCGCCGAAGGGGGTCTCGGCGGCGCCGAGATCGCTCACGCCCGTCTCGAAGCGCTCGGTGAAGTAGTCGATGTAGGTGAGCCGGTAGCCGGCGGTGGGGGTGAAGTTCGGGACCGCCTCCCAGGAGAGGTTGGGCTGGAGCGTGGGCGAGATGTACCGGTACCCGGGCTCCGGCCGCACCTCGAAGGTGAACCGCGTCGCCACGGTGATGCGGCCCACGAAGCGGGGCAGCGTGAAGGTGGAGGTCACGCCGCCCACGGGGGAGATGTCGGTGCGCGGGTCCAGCGTGACGAGGTCGCGGGGCCCGTCCACCAGGGTGGCGACCCCGGCCTCGGCCTCGTTCTCCCACCGCCAGAGGCGATCGGCCACGTTGTAGTTGGTGTAGCCCACCGAGCCCGAGAGCTGCTGCAGGCCGGGCTCCAGGCCGAAGCCCGGGCCGGCGGTGACCTCCTGGGTCTCGGTCGGGCGGAGCTGGATGGTGACCGGCACGACCCGGCGGGTGGGGTCCGACAGGTCCGGCAGCACGTTCACCACCGCGTACACGCGCAGGGCGAACAGCGCGGCCCGGGTCCGATCCAGCTCCCGGGTGGAGTAGGTGGCGCCGGGTCGGATGTTGACCCAGCGCTCCAGGATGCGGGTCTCCACCCCCGGTCGGCCGGCGAAGCGCACCTCCCCGAAGGTGCACGGGGGCCCCGGGTCCAGCCGGATCCGCACCGAGGCGGTGCGCGCCTCGGCGTCCACCACCACCTCGCCGCTCACCTTGGCGTACGCGTAGGCCTGGGCGTGCAGGTAGGCCTCGAGCTCGGCCAGCGTGGAGCGGTAGGCGTCCCGGTCGAAGGTGTCCCCCACCGAGACCTCGACCAGCTCCTCCAGGCGGCTGCGGAGCGGGCCGCGGGGGAGGCCCTCGAAGGCCACCTCGGTGACCACCGTGGGCTCCCCCTGGTCCACGTGACCCACGAGGTCCACCGGGCGGATCCGACGCCCCTCGGGCCGGCGCGGGCGGAGCACCTCCCACCCCAGGAAGCGCGCGTCGAAGTAGCCGTGGTTCGCGTACCACAGCTCCACCTGCGCGCCCGCGCGATCGAGCGACGACGGGTCGAGCCAGGCGGGCTCCACCTGCCGGGGGGCCACGAACGCGGCCCAGCTCGAGGCCGGGACGTCGGCGGCCACGCGCAGCGCCCGGTCCGACTGCGGGAGCAGCAGGCCCCGGAGACCGGGCCGGTCGTTCCCCTCGAAGCGCACGCTCCGTACCGCGTCGCCGGTGCGGCGCGCGGCGCAGGCGGAGAGCAGCAGCAGGGCGAGCAGCAGGCGCACGACGCCATCTATCTGCCCGCCGGGCGGCGCCCCCCCTTGTCGGGCCCCCGGTGCGTGCATAACTGACCGGCGATTCAGGAATCATGGCCCGCAAGCCCGACCCAGAGGCGCGCCCCAAGCTGCTCGCCGCCGCCCGTCACGCCTTCGCCGAGGTGGGGGTGGACGCGGCGCGCGTGGAGGACGTGGCCCGGGCGGCCGGCCTATCGAAGGGAGCCTTCTACCTGCACTTCCCCAGCAAGGACGCAGCGTTCGAGGAGCTGGTGGGCGGCTTCTTCGCCATCATGCAGGACCTCGCCGTGCAGCGGACCGAGGCCTGCCGCGAGCTCGAGGAGCGCATCGGCGCCATGGGGCCGGAGGACTGGGCCGCCCGCTCTGCGCGCGCCCGCGCCTTCGCGGAGCTCGATCAGGTCCACACCGTGCGCGCCCTCCAGACGATGTGGCGGCACCGGGACGTGCTGGCCATCATCCTCGGGCAGTCCACCGGCGCGCGCGCCGAGGTGCTCGACCGCCTCGTGGACATGGCCGGCTCCATGCTGTCCGGCCAGTTCGAAGCACCCATGGCCGCCGGGGTGTTCCGCGACGACCTCGATCGGCACATCGTCTCCGAGCTGGTGCTCGGCATGTACCTCCAGCTCGCGCGCCGCATGACCCGCCTCACCACCCGTCCCGACTTCGAGCAATGGGCCCGGACGGTGGACACCCTCATGACCGAGGGCCTCGCGGCCCGCCGCCCTTCGGTCGCTGACTCACCGGTCAACCTGGAAGCCTCCTGATGTACCCGCTCGCCCTGGCGCTCCTCGCCTGCACGGCCGATCCGACGCACACCGCACAGCCCGCCGCCGCCGCGGCCGCCGGCCCGATCGCGCTTCGGACCGCCTCCCCGAGCGCGGTCAAGCACCGCCCCACCGTGGAGCTGACCGGCTCGCTCGAGCCCATCGCCTCCGTGCAGCTGGGCTTCGACGTGCCCGGCCGCATGGTGGAGCTCATGGTGGCGCGCGGGACCATGGTGCGCGAGGGTCAGGCCATCGCGCGGCTGGACGCCGAGCTGGCCCGGGCGCAGCTCGCCCAGGCCCAGGCGGCGGTGGCCGGAGCCGAAGCCCAGGCCGCGCAGGGCGAAGCCGCGTGGGGGCGCGCCCAGAAGCTGAAGGAGGCCGGCGCGCTCTCGGAGCAGGCCTACGGCGAGGCCGAGGCGGGCATCAAGGCGGCGCGGGCCGGCGTGGAGCAGGCGCGGGCCGCCGCCCGGATGGCGGCCACGCACCTCGACAAGCACACCCTGCGCGCCCCCATCGCCGGGATGGTCACCAACGGACCGGACAACGCCGGGATGATGATCGGCGCCGGCACCCCCCTCTTCGTCATCGAGGACCTCTCGGCCCTGCAGCTCAAGGCGACGGCCCCCGAGTCCGCGAGCTGGATTCGCGAGGGCCAACCCGCCACCATCCTGGGCGGCGCGCCCGGGGTGGAGGGCGCGTCCTCCGCGGTCGTGGCCCGCGTCATCCCCTCCCTGGACCCCGCCACCCGCCGCATCCCGGTCGAGATCCGGCTCGGCTCGGCGGACGCGGGCCTGCGCGCGCACGCCTTCGGTCGCGTCCGGCTCGAGGCGATGACCGAGGTGGACGCGTGGTCCGTCCCCCGCGCGGCGCTGGTGGCCCGCCCCGACTTCTCCGTGTTCGTGGACGGGCCTCAGGTCCGCCGCATCCCGTTGACCATCCTCGCCGAGGAAGGCGCCAACGCGATCGTGACCGGGGCGCTCGCCGCCTCGGACGCGGTGGTCCTGGACCCGCCCATCACCCTCGGGGTGGAGTAGCCGATGTCGCTCTCGGACATCTCGATCCGCCGACCGGTCTTCACGACCATGATGGCCCTCGCCATCGTGGTCCTGGGCCTCCTCGGCCTCTCGCGCCTGCCCACCGACCTCTACCCGCCGGTGGACTTCCCCATCCTGCTCGTGCAGACGGTGTACCCGGGGGCCGCCCCCGAGGACATCGAGCGCGACGTCACCGAGCCGCTGGAGGACTCGGTCGCGGGCATCTCGGGCATCGACAAGCTGCAGAGCTTCACCCGTGACTCCGTCTCGGTCATGGTGGTCCAGTTCAAGATGGGGACGGACCTGGACGTGGCCACGAACTCGGTGCGCGACCGCATCGGGCTCGTGAAGGGGCAGCTGCCCGCCGGGGCCCAGGACCCGATCATCAACCAGATCGACATCGGCGCCCTGCCCGTCTTCGTCCTCACCCTGGCCTCGGACGGGGACACGAACTTCACCCGTGACCTCGCGGAGGAGCGCCTCCGCCCCTACCTCGAGCAGGTGGACGGGGTCGGGTCGGTCACCGTGGTGGGCGGCCGGAGCCGCGAGATCCAGGTGGACCTGGACCTGGACCGCCTCGCGTCGCTGGGCATCCCCGCGACCCAGATCGCGGAGCGCATCGGCTACGAGAACATGTCCCTCCCCGTGGGGGACTACGACGCGCACGGGTACGCGATCGGCATCCGCGCCGAGGGGCAATACGCGAACCTGGAGGACCTGCGGAACACCGTGGTCCACATGACGCAGGACGGCCGCCAGGTGCGCCTGCACGAGGTGGCGGAGGTCTCCGACGGGCTGGCCGTCGCGACCCGCTACGTCCGCAACAACGGCCGCGACGCGGTCTCGCTCGAGATCGTGAAGAAGTCGGGCGCCAACACCGTGGCGGTGTGCGACGGCATCCGCGCCAAGCTGGACGAGGTGGTGCCCACGCTCGGCGCCAACGCCAGCTACGACGTCATCGCCGACACCTCGGTGGACGTGAAGGCCAACGCGCACGAGGTCTGGATCGCGATCTACTTCGGCGGCGCGATGGCGGTCCTCGTCATCCTCTTCTTCCTCCTGGACCTGCGCGGCACGCTGATCTCCGCGCTGGCGCTGCCGACCTCGGTCATCGGGACCTTCCTCGCGATGTACGCGCTGGACTTCTCGCTGAACCAGATGACGCTCATGGCGATGAGCCTGGCCATCGGCCTGCTCATCGACGACGCGGTGGTGGTCCGCGAGTCCATCACCCGGCGGCTCGAGGCCGGAGACGACCCGATGGAGGCCGCCTCCCGCGGGACGCGGGAGATCGCGCTCGCCGTGCTCGCCACCACGCTGTCGCTGGTGGCGGTGTTCGTCCCGGTGGCCTTCATGTCCGGGATCGTCGGCCAGTTCTTCAAGCAGTTCGGAATCACCATCTCGGTGGCCGTCCTCATCTCGCTCTTCATCGCCTTCACCCTCGACCCCATGATGTCCTCGCGCCTCTCCCGCGCGCACGACCACGGGCCGAGGAAGGGGATCGTGGGGACGATCTCCCGGCTCCTGGACGCCAACGACGCCGCCTACCGGCGCCTCCTGGACTGGGTGCTGGGCCACCCCTGGCTGGTGGCGTTGTCGGCCGTCGTGTTGCTGGCGCTCACCGGCGGTCTCGCCGCCTCGCTGCCCGGCGAGTTCATGCCCAAGCAGGACCGCGGCGAGGTCCTGGGCGACTTCCGGCTGCCCGTGGGCACCTCCCTGGAGTACACCGACGCCGCGGCGCGGCCCATCGAGGCCGCCCTGGTGCAGATCCCCGGGGTGCAGCGCGTCTACACCATCATCGGGCACGAGGACGCCACCCAGCGGGCCCGCTTCCGCATCGGGCTCGCGCCCAAGGAGGAGCGGAGCGGGACCCTGGACTGGTACCAGGACGAGATCCGCCGGGTGCTCCAGCGCGTGGAGACGGCCGAGGTCACCATCTCGGAGCCGGGCGTCATCGAGGGCCTGGGGGACTGGCCGCCGCTCATGCTCATCGTGCAGGGCAAGGACATGGAGGGCCTCCAGCGCGAGGCGGCCCGGGTGAAGCGCATGCTCGAGGAGACGCCCGGGAGCTCGGACGTCCGCACCAACGTGAACCCCGGTCGCCCCGAGCTGCTCATCCGCATCGACCGGGCGGTGGCGAGCGACCGCGGCGCCCCCGCCGGCCTGGTGGCCGCGACCGCCCGCATGATGGTGGAAGGGAACCTGGTGGGGTCGCTGCGCGACGGTGGGCCCGAGGCCGAGATCCGGGTCCGCGCCGCCCCCCGCTACGCGGCGGACCCGGAGGCCATCAAGGCGCTCCCTGTCCCGAGCCCGCGCGGCCTGGTCCAGCTCGGGGAGGTGGCCACCGTGGAGATGGCCGTCGGCGCCTCCGAGATCAACCACAACAACCGCATGCGGGCCATCACGGTGTCCTCGCAGGTGGCGAGCGGGGCCCAGCTCGGCCCGCTGCTGGAGGGCTTCTACCAGCGGCTCGAGGCCGAGCCGCTCGCCGAGGGCTACTTCCTCACCCTGGACGGGCAGGCCCGGGACATGAACGAGACCTTCGCCGCGTTCGGCCTCGCGGTGGGGATCGCCTTCCTGTTCATCTACATGGTGCTGGCGAGCCAGTTCGAGAGCTTCCTGCACCCCTTCACGCTCATGGTCTCGGTGCCCATGGCGATGGTGGGCGCGGTGCTCGGCCTCGCGCTGACCGGGAACTCGGTCTCGATGGGCTCGCTCATCGGCATGATCCTGCTCATGGGGCTGGTCACCAAGAACGCCATCCTCCTCGTGGACGGCGCGCTCGCGCACATGCGGGACGGCGTCTCGGCGATCGAGTCCCTGCGCATGGCCGGCCCGCGCCGCCTACGCCCCATCCTCATGACCTCGGCGGCCATGGTCCTGGGCATGCTGCCCACGGCGCTCTCCACCGGTGTGGGCTCCGAGTTCCGCGCGCCCATGGGCATCGCCGTCATCGGCGGCGTCATCTCCTCCACCGTGCTCACCCTCATCGTGGTCCCGGTGGTGTTCCTCGGCATGGAGTGGTTGCGCGGGGGTCTGAACCGCGTCTGGGCGCGGCTCAACCCGCCCAAGGTGATCCACCCGGCTCCCAGCGCGCGCGAGGAGAAGACGCCCTCGGTGGCGAAGTAGGCCGGTCATGGGAGGAATCGGAGGGCTCGTGGACGGCGTGGGCGCGCTGTTCGGCATCCAGGTCGACCACACCTGGCTGGCGATCGGGGTGCTGGTCCTGGGGCTCGCCCTCTCCCCGCTGCTCCTCCGCAACCAGAACACCGCCAAGGCCCGCCGGACCCTGGCCCGGCTCTCCACCGCCACCACCGCCGCCGAGCGCGCCGCGGTGGAGAACGAGGCCATCGAGCTGGTCTTCGGCAACGCCGACGGCCTCGTGGCGCTCGCCGACGCCGCCTTCGCACGCGGGCGCGGCGACCTCGCCCGCCGGTGCCTGGACAAGCTCAGGGAGCTCGGCACCCGTCCCGACCAGGTGCGCCGCCTGACCCGGGAGATCTACGGCGACTTCCCCGTCACGGTCGACGGCGCCCTGGTGCGGTACCAGGGCCAGCGGGCGGCCGGGCTCTCGGTGGCCGCGCGCGAGACGCTCGACCGGGCGCGGCTCACCTGGCCCGACCACCCGGACCTCGTGGACCCCGACCGGAACGACGGCACGAGACCTGCATAGCCGGATGGCGGAGGCCACCATGCTGCTCGCCCTTGCCCTCACCGCCGCTCCCGCCCTCGCCGCCCCCACCCCGGTGGAGCGCGGCGCGCTCGTGGGAGCCATTTCGCTGGGCGCCGAGGTGGCGGGCGCCGCCGGCGCCGGCCTGATCGGGGCGGGCCTGGGCGGCATCAGCTGCCGCGACGGGGCCTTCGAGTGCTTCGGGCCCTACATCGGGGCGGGGATGGGCGTGGGTGTCGGCGCGGTGGTGGGCGCCCCCCTCGGCGCGGGGCTCGCGGCGCGGGGCTACGGCGCCCGGCCCGGCCGCACCGCGGCCTTCAGCCTGGGCGGCCTGGGGATCGGCGTGGGGGTGTCGGCCATCGGCGTGGCGGCCGGCTCGGGCGAGGTGGCCTGGGGCGGGATCGCGGCCGCCGGGGTGCTCATGCCGGTGATGGCCGGGGTGGGCGCCGGGACCGACCGGGAGACCCGGCCCTGGGACGGGCCGGTGCTCTCGGCGTCGCCGCTCCTGGTCCCCGGGGGTGGCGGGGTGCGGGTGGCGGTGGTCGGCTTCTGAGCCGGGAGGACCGTCGGGCCCGTCCGCGCTAAGGGGTGGGACCAGAGGCGGACATGCGTGACGAGGGGTTGCCGTTCACCGAGGCGTTCGAGCTCGAAACGGCGTTGAGGCACGGCTGGCACGGGTTCACGCGGTTCTGGCCCGTGCTCTTCGTCGGGGGCTGCCTCAAGTCCTGCACCGAGGGCGGCGCCGGGAACGGGGGGAGCTCGGGGTCGGACGAGGACAAGGCCCAGGGGGCGCTGGACGCGCTCGGCGACCTCCCGGTCCAGGGGCTCCTGGACGGCGTGCAATCCGACTTCCCCTTCGACCCGAAGGCGCTCACCGGCCCCTTGTCGATCGCCATCCAGACCCTGGGGATGGCCACCTTCGTCGCCATCGCCCTCCTGGCCTTCGTGGTGCTCTTCGTGTTCCGGGCGTGGCTCGTCGCGGGTTGGATCAAGCTCCACCGGGCCATCCTGGCCGAGGAGCGCGGGGACTTCCCCACGCTCTTCTCCGGCGCCTCCCACCTCGTCCCCATGCTGCTCTGGACCCTGCTCGAGGGCTGCATCCTCGTCGGGACCGCCGCGATCTTCGTCCTCCCCGCGATCGGGCTCACCTTCTGGATCAGCCCGCTGATCGCCCTGCCCGTCGCGGTGGGTTTCGGGGTCCCCGTCATGGTCTACGTCGTGCTGGGTCTGTCCTTCGGGGCCCACGCGGTGGTGCTGGAGGACCTCGGACCGGTGGAGGCCTTCCGGCGGTCCTGGGAGCTCGCCGACGGACGCCGGGCGCACCTGCTCCTCTTCCGCTTCATCCTCGCGCTGGTGCGGATCCTGGCCACCATCGTCGGTCTCTGCGTGTTCTGCCTGGGCGCGCTCGTGACCGGTCCCATCGGGCTCGCCGTGACCGAGCTCGGGTTCACCGAGGCCTACCTGCTCCACGTCCGGCCCCGGAGCGAGACCGCGCTCTGGCCCAGCCGGCATTGGCCTTGACGCGCGGCGTCCCGCGCGCCACGACGGCGGAGTGAGCTTTCTCGATCGCGTCCGCTCCCTCCCCCGCCTCGGGGTGGGGGTGTCCACCGAGTACGGTGCCGGGGAGGCCCCCGGAGCGCTGGACCTGGGCGCCGCGGCCGAGGCGGGGCTCGCCGACTTCCTCGAGCTGGGGGTCGAGCTCGCCGTGGGCCTCGACGCCCACGCCGAGGCCTGGATCGCCGCCGGGCGCCCCACCACCTGGCACTTCCTCGACCTGAACCTGGACGACCCGGCCGACCTGGACCCGGACTGGCTGGCCGGGACGCGCGCCGGGTTGGCCCACAGTGGGGCGGCGTGGGTGTGCGGCGATGCTGGCCTCTGGCACCTCGGCCCCCGCGACCGCGGGCACATGCTGCTGCTTCCTCCGGTCCTCGAGGCTTCGCGCGCCGACGCCATCGCCGCGGGGGTGCGCGCGCTGCGGGCGGCGGTCGGGCGCGAGGTCCTCCCCGAGAACCCGCCCGGGCAGGTGTACGTCGGGGAGCTCCCGCTCCTCGAGTTCTACGCGCGGGTGGCCGAAGGCGCCGACACCGGGCTCCTCCTCGACGTGGCTCACCTGGCCATCTACCAGCACACCACCGGGAGGGCGCCGCTGGACGGGCTGGACGACTTCCCGCTCGATCGGGTGGTGGAGATCCACGTGGCCGGCGGCACCCTCCGCGACCACCGCGGCCACGCGTGGGTGGAGGACGACCACTCCGTCACGCCGATCGAGGCCACCTGGCGCATCCTCGACCACGTCCTCCCCCGGGCCCCCAACCTGAAGGCCATCGTGGTCGAGTGCGAGCGCAACCCGCTCCACCGCGCCCGCCCGCTGCTCGAGCGCGTCCGGAGCCTGGCGTGGTGACCGACCGGGTGCAGCTCGCGGTGGTGCGCCTCCTCCACGATCCCCCCCTCGTGGCCCGGGTCTACGCGGGCGAGGACCTCCCGGGCTTGAGCCCGAAGGAGATGGCCTGGCTGCGCGCCCCCGATCCGCGGGCCTGGACCGCGGACGTGGCCCGGCCCGGCCGGGTCCTGCACGCGCTGGTGGGCGAGTTCCCGGTGGCGGTGGCCGAGCGCGGGGCCGAGGGCCTCGCGGGCTTCTTCTCCCACCCGGCCTGGGTGGACGCGCTCGGGGCGGGCCGGCCCCTCGCCTGGGCCTTCGGGAGCTGGCTCGGCGACCGGCCCTATGCCCGGCTGGAGACGGCCTTCGCCCACGCCCGTCGTGGCGACGGGGAGACGGGCCGTCCGCCCGGGGTGTGGCTGGTCGAGGTGCCGGCGGGGACGCTCGCCGCCTGGACCACACATCGCGGCCGACTGGACACCGAGGCGGTGCTGGCGGGAGCGCGCGTGCGGAGCCCGCGGGGAGGGCGGGAGCACGTGCTGGTGCAGGGGACCGACGCCAGCGTCGTGCCGGCCGACCTCGCCGCCGTCCTCCGCGCCAGCGACCCCGCCCGGGAGGCCCGGCGGCGCGGTGCGACGCCGGAGGAGGCCCGGGCGCTCGTGGAGGAGCTCGCCCGGGACGGCGTCATTCCAGCGCCTCCACCGCGTCCTTCGCCTCCCTGAGGCCCAGGCCGGTGTGCTCGCGGTAGAGCTTGATCGCGTCGATCTTCCGGCCCTGCCGCACCAGCGCGCGCACCTCCTCCTCCCACGCGGACGGAGGCGCCTCCATGCTGCGCTGCGCCCCCGCGGCCTCCGGCCCGGCGCCCCGCTCGGCGAGGAGCCGGTCGAGCTTGCGCTCGATGGCGTCGAGACGGCGGAGGACGGGGGTCAGGTCGACGTCGCTGAAGAAGCCCACGAGCGCCTCGGGTGCCTGCCCCGCGTACCGTGGTTCGACCCCGGGCGCCCCCTAGGGTAGTCTCCCGGCATGACGATCGGCATCGGCCTCCCCCGCGCCGACGGCCCCGCCAAGCTCACCGGCGCGGCCCTCTACGTGGACGATCTCCGGCCCGAGGGCTGCCTGCACGGCGCCACGGTCCGCGCGGAGCGTCCGCACGCGCGCCTGCTCGGCATCACCCTGGACCCCGCCTTCGACTGGTCCGACGTCACGGTGGTCACCGCCGCGGACATCCCCGGCGAGAACGTGGTGGCGCTCATCACCGACGACCAGCCCTGCCTCGCGCGGGACGTGGTCCGGCACGTCACCGAGCCGGTGGCGCTGGTGGCCGCGCCCACCCGGGAGAAGGCGCTGGCCGCGGCGAAGCACGTCCGGGTCGCGCTCGAGGACCTGCCCCCCCTCTTCGATCCGGAGACCAGCGAAGGGCACGCCACCCGCATCTACGGCGAGGACAACGTCTTCAAGCGCATCACCATCACCCGCGACGCCGACGGCCCCGAGCCGGCGGGCATCGTGGTCGAGGGCACCTGGTCCACCGGCCTCCAGGAGCAGCTCTACATCGAGCCCCAGGGGATGATCGCGCTGCCGCGCGAGGACGGCGGGATGACGGTGATCGGGTCGATGCAGTGCCCCTACTACGTGCACAAGGCGCTGAAGCGGGTGCTGGGCACCGACAAGGTGAACGCGGCCCAGGCCGCGACCGGCGGGGGCTTCGGCGGGAAGGAGGAGTACCCGTCGATGGTGGCCGCCCACGCGAGCCTGCTGGCGCGGAAGGCGGGCCGGCCGGTCAAGCTGGTGTACCGACGCGACGAGGACCTCCGGGCCACCACCAAGCGCCACCCGGCGCGCGCGCGGCTGCGGGCCGTGGTCTCCCCCGACGGAGAGCTGCTCTCGCTCGACGGGGACCTGCTGATGGACGGCGGGGCCTACAACACCCTCACCCCGGTGGTGCTCTCCCGCGGGGTGCTGCACCTCTCCGGGCCCTACCGCTGGGGTCGCGTCCGGCTCCAGGCCCGCGCGGTCGCCACCCACACCCCGCCCAACGGCGCGTTCCGGGGCTTCGGCGCCCCCCAGGCGCAGTGGGCCTCGGAGCGGCTGCTGGACGCCATCGCCCAGCGCCTCGGCATGGATCCCGTCGAGCTCCGCCGCCGCAACCTCCTCCGCGACGGCGACCGCACCGCCACCGGGCAGGTGCTGCACGACACCGGCGCGCTCGCCGTCCTCGACGCCGCGCTGGCCGCGGCCGCCCCCGAGGTCCCCCCCGCCGGCCCCCACCCCGGAGCCGGGCTGGCCCGCTGGAAGCGTGGGCGCGGCGTCTCGCTCGTGTTCCACGGCTGCGGCTTCACCGGCAACGGGGAGGCGGCCATCAAGGGGATCGTCGCGCTGGAGCTCGACGGCGAGCGGGTGCGGGTCCTCACCGGCTCCACCGACATCGGGCAGGGCACCGAGACCATCTTCCCGCAGATCGTGGCCGCGGAGCTGGGTCTGCCCTTGGATCGGGTCGGCATGGCCCCCCACGACACCGGCGTGGTCCCGGACTCGGGGCCCACGGTCGCCTCGCGCACCACCATGGTGGTGGGCGGCGTCGCGCAGAAGGCCGCCCGCGCGCTCCGGGCCGCCCTCCAGGCAGAGACCGGGCTGGGGACCGAGGACATGGCCGCGCTCATCGCCGCCCGCCCCGCCCCCACCCCGCTACGGGTCCAGCACCAGTACCTCGACGACGGCTCGCTCCAGTGGGACCCGGCCACCTACCAGGGGGACGCGTACCCCACCTACGGGTGGATGTGCACCGTCGTGGACCTCGACGTGGACGTGGACACCGGCGAGGTGCTCTACCGCCGCCTCGTGACCGCCACCGACGTGGGCAAGGCCATCAACCCGGTGCTCGCCTCCGGCCAGATCGAGGGCGGCGCGCTCCAGGCGCTGGGCTGGGCCACCGCCGAGGAGGTGGTGCTGGACGACCGGCGCTGCATGCGCAACGACCGCATCACCAACTACATCGTGCCCACCGCCCCGGACGCCCCGGAGATGGTGACGGTGCTCCTGGAGATCCCCTACGCGGGCGGCCCCTTCGGGGCCAAGGGCATCGGAGAGATCCCGATGGACGGCCCCGCTCCCGCGGTGGCGCAGGCGATCGAGGCCGCCACCGGCGCGTCCCTCGCCTCGCTGCCGATGACTCCCGAACGCGTGCTGCTCGCGATGGAGGCCCGATGACCCGGTTCACCGTGAACGGTCGGGCCGCGGAGGTGGACAGCCCGCCCATGGCGCGGCTGCTCGACGTCCTGCGGGAGGACCTCCGGCTCACCGGGGCCAAGGAGGGCTGCGGGGAGGGCGAGTGCGGCGCATGCTGCGTGCTGGTGGATGGGGTGGCGGTGAACAGCTGCCTCGTGCCGGTCTGCCAGGTGGAAGGGGCCTCGCTCACCACGGTGGAGGGGCTGGCCCGCGGGGAGGTGCTCGGCGCGGTCCAGGCGGCCTTCCTCGCCCACGGGGGCGCCCAGTGCGGCATCTGCACCCCCGGCTTCCTGATGATGGCCGAGTCGCTCCTCACCGAGACCCCCAACCCCACCCGCGCGCAGATCCGCGCCGGGCTGGCCGGCAACCTGTGCCGCTGCACCGGCTACCAGAAGATCGTGGACGCGGTGGCGGACGCGCTCTCCGCCCGGGAGCCGGCGTGTTGAGCTGCCCCGCCCCCGTGTTCCGCGCCCGCACCGTGGCCGAGGCCTGCCGGCTCCGCGCCGAGCTGCCCGACGCCACCGTGCTCGCCGGCGGCACCGACGTCATGGTCTACCTGGAGGGGGGGAGCCTGAAGCCCACCCGCGTCCTGGACCTGTGGGGGTGCGAGGGCCTTCGCGGCATCTCGGACGACGGGCGGACCCTCGGCACGCTCACCACCTGGACCGACGTGGCCCGGCACCCGGGCCTGCCCGAGGCGCTGCGCGACTGCGCGCTCACCGTGGGCGCCGTGCAGATCCAGAACCGGGGGACGGTGGGCGGGAACATCGTGAACGCCTCGCCTGCCGGAGACTCCCTCCCCCTCTGGCTCGTCCTCGACGCCACCTTCGTCCTCGCCTCGGTCCGCGGCGAGCGACGGGTGAAGGCGGAGCACTTCTGGCTCGCGTACCGGCGCACCGCGCTCGCCGCCGACGAGCTCCTGGTGCGGGTGGAGCTCCCCGAGGTCCGCGGCGCGGTGCGCTACCGGAAGGTGGGCACCCGGCTCGCCCAGTCGATCTCCAAGGTGGTCATGGCCACTCGGCTGGTGCGCGACGGGCAGAGGGTGACCGAGGCGCGCGTGGCCTTCGGCTCGGTGGCGCCCATCCCCGTTCGCGCCCGGCACGTGGAGCGCGCCCTGGTGGACGCCGGCCTCGACCCCGCGGCGGCCCGCGAGGTGGACCGCGATGTGCACCCCATCGACGACGTCCGCTCCACTGCCGCCTACCGCCGGCGGGTGGCGGCGAACATCCTCCGCACCTGGATCACCGCCGAACGCGCCGCCGGCTGAGCAGCGCGAGCGCCCCGAGGAGCCCGGTCGGGGCGAAGGGAGCGCCCGGTTTGCACCCGCAGCCGTCCGCGAGACCGGACTCGGGCGGGTCGGTGCCGGCGGTGTCGGCGCCGTCCGCACTGTCCGTGGTGCCGCCGGCGCTGTCCTCCGAGGTCGCGGTGTCCGGCGGATCGGTGCCGCCCGAGTCGCCCGAGTCGCCCGTGTGGCCCGTGTCCTTCGGCTCGGCGCCCAGGCTGACCGACTGCACCCAGATCTCGGAGAGGAGGTCGTAGCTGACCACGAGCTGGTCCCCCTTCACCGCGAGCCCGGGGCGCATCGCACCCGTGGGCGGCGCGAGCGCGGTCACCTGGACGTGGTCGAGCAGGGTCCAGTCCAGGTCGAAGGCGGCGAGCCAGACGTTGCCGGTGTCCACCGCCCAACCCGCGGACTCCACGCGCGACATGTGGGCGAGGATCCAGGTGTCGCCCACCCGGACCACCGCCTGGGGCCAGTAGGTGCGCTCCCCCTTCACCTCGATGCCGAGGGAGCGCGACTCGATCACTGCGTAGTCGAGGTCGGTCCGCACGATGTAGGGGCTGCCGCCGCCTCCGCCGATGGCGGCGAGGGTTCCCCGCTCGGCCTCCCACGCGAGCGACCCCCCTTGCAGGAAGGGGAGCTGGTCCGCCTCCACGAGTACGGCCCCGTCGGCGCCGATCTCGTACACCACCGAGTCGTAGCTCTCGTCCACCGCCCCGTAGAGCACGGCCCCGTCGCTACAGAGGAGCGCGGGGTCGTTCAGCTCCAGGGTCGTGTCGCGCTCCGCCAGGGTCCACTCGTCGAGGAGGCGGAACTCGGCGTCGTACCAGAACAGGTAGGCGCTGTCGGCGGGCATCTCCAGGTCCGCCGAGGCCCCGTGCATCCAGCGACCGTCCGGGCAGGCGACGATCTGGTTGTCCTTGAGCTCGGTGCGGCCGGTCAGGCCCCGGACGTCGTCGTGCCGGACGAAGAAGGCGTCGTCCATCGGGGCGACCCGGTAGTCCCCACCCGCGGCGTAGAAGAACCACCACCCGCTGGCGGCCGGCGCGAGGCGGGCCCAGTTCCCGCCCAGGTCCACGCGCACGGGCGCGTCGATTCGGCCGAACACGGGACCGGCCACCGCCAAGGACGCGAAGAGGACCATCGAGCACCCGGATTCAGGAAGCATGCCCCAGGCGGGGGAGCTTCACCACGCCGCGAGGCCGTCCATCGCGGCGCGAAGCGCCAGGTGGCCCTCCGGACGGACCCGCAAGAAGCTCCCGCAGCCGGCCAGGTCGAGGACCTGGCGCGCGCCCTCGTCCCCTCCCACCAGCGCGGCCATGGCCCGCTCGAAGCCCAGCCGGAGCGCGCTCGGCAGCGTGGGCAGCGCGTCGAAGACCCAGCCGTCCGTCGCCGCGGTGACGGCCACGCGCACCAGCCCCTCGGTGGGCCCGAGCTCGTTCCAGGTGCGCTCGGACAGCGCGCCCGCGTGCGCGCGCCCATCCCGCACGGCGTCGAGGATCGTGAGATCCTGCCGCCCCGACTCCCCGTGACGCCCGGGCTCGGTGTCGAAGGCGAGCAGGCGCACGCCGGGGAGGTCCACCCCCGCGAGCTTGAGGTGATGCAGGGGGAGCAGGCGGTTGTAGGGGTGATCCCGGCCGCCGACGGCCAGCGTCTTGCCGGCGAGATCGGTCGCGACGCGGACGCCCTGGTCGTCCCGGGTGAACCATACGGAGGGCACCCCGCGGTCGACATCGCGCGTGAGCAGACCGGCGTGGGCCTGGTGCGTGCTGCGCAGGACCCGGAGGTGGGCCACCGGCGAACACCAGGCCACGTCCACCTGCCCGGCCAGGAGCGCGTCCCCGAGGCGGTCGTAGGTGGAGTGCAGCACGAACTCGGAGGGCTGACCGGCGGCGGCGAGGTGCGCCCGGAGCGCGTCCCAGAACAAAACGGAGCGCGGCACGGCCGCGACTCCCCCCAACACCAAGGGCCGTTCTCGCATCGATATCTCCACCTCTTCCCTATCAGGGAGCGGCGGGCGGCGCGCGGACGAGCGGGTGGCCGACGTGGATCGACGCGCCGACGGTGGGCCTTCGAGGGCCATGTTAGACTGCGGGCGATGTCGCTCCCGCCCCTCCTGGCCCTCTTCGTCATGGGGTGCAGCCAGGCCTTCGATCCGAACAAGCCCGGAGATCCGGTCGGCACGGACGACACTGGCGGCACCACCGAGCCCACCGATTCCGACGTGACCGAGGCGGTGACGCTCAGCTTCACGAGCCCGGAGGCGGAGTCGTCCAACCCGCTCACCCTCGAGGTCGAGGTCACGGGCACCGTGCGCCGGGTGGAGTACTTCGTCGGCGACCTCCCGGTGGGGGACAGCGTCGAGCCGGCCAGCGGTTTCTCGGTCAGCTACCGCTCCGACGTCCTGGGCCCCGTGGGCTTCACCGCCCGCGCCTTCGACGGCCTGGGAATTGAGCTCGCGAGCGCATCGGCCACCACCCGGGTGATCGACATGGGGGCCGAGAACACGCTGGGCGTGTGGATCGGCGAGCGGGAGGACACGGGGAGCACCCACGAGGAGCTCGCGGTCCGGCTGGGGGCGCTGGGCGTGAAGCGCGTGTTCGTGAAGGTCGGCCACGGCTCGACCACCTGCTCCACCTGGCCCGATGCGTGCGACCCCGCCGTCCCCGCCGCGTACCACGCACAGGGCATCGAGGCGTGGGCCTGGACCTACCCGGCGCCGTCCAACCCCGCAGGCGGGCTGGTCGCCGTCACCTACACGGCCGAGGCCGGCTACGACGCCTTCGTCCTCCAGCTCGGTCCGGAATGGAGCGAGGAGCCCGCCGGTCTGGAGGAGGCCCTCGAGGTGTACGCCTCCAACGTGGAGAGCAGCGTCCGGCTGGGTCGCGCCCCCTCCACCTTCCAGCTCTACACCGCTCCCGAGGCCACCGGGCTGGAGGACGGGCTGCGCCTCGACCTCCTGGACGACTGGTCGGCCGGCATCCTGCCCCTGCTCCGGGCCGAGCAGCTCGGGACCGAAGCCACCGAGGACCCCGCGGGCGCGATCAGCGACGTGACCTGCGCGTGGCGCGACGCGGGAGTGGACGCGCCGATCTTCCCGGTGCTGGCCACCCTCGAAGGGGTCCTGACCCCCCTCGCGGTCAACGACTTCATCGACGTCGGCGGCGCGCAGAGCTCGGTCTGGCAGGTGCCCGAGGCGAAGGACCCGAACGGCATCTGGAGCACCTGGTCGGCGGTGAACTGGACCGCGGGCGGGCTCGCGAACTCGGCAGAGTGCAGGTAGGCCTCCCGCACCCGGGTTAGCGGCGCTCCGATGGCCACGATCAACTTCGCCCGTCGCGAAATCGAAGCGAAGATCGTCTACTGCGGCCCGGCCCTGTCGGGCAAGACGACCAACCTGAAGGTCCTGCACGACCTCGTCCCCTCAGTGCAGCGTGGCAGCCTCCACACGCTCGAAACCGAGAACGACCGCACCCTGTTCTTCGACTACATCCCCCTGGAGCTGGGCCAGATCGCCGGCTTCTCGGCCCGCTTCAAGCTCTTCTCCGTGCCCGGGCAGCTGGTGTACGCCGACACGCGGCGCGAGGTGCTCCGGGGGGCCGATGCCGTGGTCTTCGTGGCCGACTCCAGCCCCGACCGCGTGGAGGCCAACGAGCAGGCGCTGGTGGACCTCGGAGAGCAGCTCAAGGCCAACGGGCTCGACCTGGGCACGCTGCCGGTGGTGGTGCAGCTCAACAAGCGCGACGTGGTCGGCGCCCAGGACCCCGCGGAGATGGCCCGGGTCCTCAACCCCACCGGGGCGCCGGTGGTGGAGGCGGTGGCCTCGGTACGCCGCGGGGTGCTCGACACGCTCTACAAGATCACCGAGATCGCGGGCCACCGCATCCGCGACAACCTCGCGGGACGTTCGGCGGCGGTGCGCCTGACGGCGGTGGAGCGCGCCGAGCGAGAGGCCGACCGGGACGTGGTGGACGAGCACCTCGCGCGCGTCCACGCGGTCCGCCCCCAGGAGGAGGAGCGGAAGGAGCGACTCAAGGCGGCGGAGGCTGCCCGCCCCGACGACCTGGACAACTTCCTCCTCGAGTTCGTGGACCGCGCCGAGCACGACGACGAGCATGCCGCCATCCAGGTCGACGAGGAGCGGACGGGAGACATGCCCGTCGCCCGGCCCCCCGCCGACGCCGCGCCCGTCGCCGACCGCCCGCCCGCGGCCCGACCCGTGGCCCCCCCTCCCCCCGCCCCGGCCCCGGCCGCCGAGGCCCCGGCTCCGACCCGAC
>Ga0172372_10004838_pt1 | contig 18979 bp, 19 predicted proteins | sample LakKiv5m_2_FD_114544 | JGI IMG/M metagenome (GOLD analysis project Ga0172372, IMG submission 114544) | Freshwater microbial communities from Kabuno Bay, South-Kivu, Congo - kab_092012_9.5m | ecosystem: Environmental > Aquatic > Freshwater > Lake | place: Democratic Republic of the Congo...
GAGCGCGCCGTGCGTCCGGCAGAAATCGATGACGGCCTGGTAAACCGGCGCGTAGGAACTGTCGGGAATGACGGCAAGAGTGTCCTGCGTCCGCCCCCCGGCGTCCCACATCTTGCCGCCTTCGCGGATCATGGCCGGCATGGAGGCGTCGACGATGACGTCGCTCGGGACGTGGAGGTTGGTGATGCCTTTGTCCGAATTGACCATGGCCAGCGGCGGTTGCGCGGCGAGGGCGGCGCGGAGGTCGGCTTCCATCGCGGCTTTCTCCGCGGCGGGCAGTTGGTCCATCTTGGCGGCGAGGTCGCCGAGGCCATTGTTGAAATCGACGCCGAGTTTTTCGAGCGCCGCCGCGTGTTTCTTGATGAAGTCCGCGAGGAAGACGCGGACCGCGTGGCCGAAGATGACGGGGTCGGAGACCTTCATCATGGTCGCTTTGAGATGGAGCGAGAAAAGCACGCCGAGGTCGCGGGCCGCGGCGATCTGCTGCCGGAGGAAAGCCAGGAGCGCCTGCTTGCTCATGAAGGTGGCGTCCAGCACTTCGCCGGCTTCCAACCGGAGGCCGTCCTTGAGAACGACGGGCGGTCCTCCGGCGGCGGGGAGGAATTCGATCCTGGCCGTGGTGGCGGCCGGCAACGCGACCGATTGTTCGTTGGCGCGGAAGTCGTGCGCGGCCATCGTCGCGACGCGGGTTTTCGAGTCCGGGGACCATGCGCCCATCTTGTGCGGGTGCCGGCGGGCGTAGTCCTTCACCGCTTTCGGCGCGCGCCGGTCCGAGTTGCCCTCGCGCAGGACAGGGTTGACCGCGCTGCCCTTGACTTTGTCATAACGCGCTTTGGTGTCCCGTTCCGCCTCGCCGGACGGCGTCTCGGGGTAATCGGGGAGGTCGAAGCCCTGTTTTTGCAGCTCGGCGATGGCCGCTTTGAGCTGCGGGACCGAAGCGCTGATGTTGGGGAGTTTGATGATATTGGCCTCGGGCCGGAGGGTCAGCGCCCCCAGTTCGGCGAGGGCGTCGGCGGTTGGCGCCCCCGGCGGCAACCGGTCGGCAAAAGCGGCGAGGATGCGTCCGGCCAGCGAGATATCGCGCAGTTCGACGGCGAGCCCCGCCGGTCTGGTGAACGCCTCGATGATCGGCAGGAAAGAGTAGGTGGCGAGCAGCGGGGCCTCGTCGGTCTTGGTGTAGATGATGGTCGGTTTCGTCGGCATAAAGACCCGCCATTAAAGCGCGCCGTGCGGCGGGGTCAAAACAAAGGGCGGACTCAAACCGCGGGCGCCGCCGGATCGAGCCGGCGGAGATATCCGACCGAGTAAATGCCGGTGGCGTGGCCGTCCGCCCATGTCGGCTGCCAGCCGTAGCCGCCGACCATTTCGTAGGAGGCGAGGACAAAACTTTCCGGGGTGTGTTTCACTTCCGGCTTTTCTCCCCTGCCGAGGACATCGGGTTCGCCGTGGCAGACGGCGCACGGGCACGCCCGGCGGACGTCCTCCAGGGCGAGAAAGGTTTCGCGGCCGTCGCTCCACGCGATGGCGAGTTCGCGTCCGACGATCTGGAGGTTGGTGATCTGCGGGGTCATGGGCCGAAGCGGAAGGAGGAAGGCAAACCGAAGAATACCGCAGCCGCGGAGCGCCCGGAATGTCTGGGTTCCGGCTGCCTCATTTTTCGTTCACCGGCGGGCGCACGCCGAAAATGGACGAGCCGATGCGGACCAGGGTCGCGCCCTCCTCGATGGCCGGCCCGAAATCGCCGCTCATCCCCATGGAGAGTTCGGGCAAGGGGTGGCCGTGGGTGCCTTGCAGTTCGTCGCGCAATTCGCGCAGGGCGCGGAAGACGGGCCGCGCATCCTCCGGGTGGTCGCTGTGGGGGGCCATGGTCATGAGTCCGCGCAGGCGCAGATGCGGCAATCCGAGCAGGGCGGGCCAGGCGGCGCGAAGCTCATCCGGGGTGAATCCGTGTTTGGTGGCTTCACCCGAGATATTGACTTCCAGCAAACCGTCCACGGTGGAGCCCGTCTCGCCGGCCAGGCGGCTCATGGCTTCGGCCAAGGCGGTGCGGTCGATGCTGTGGAAAAGGGAGAACAGCGGCAGGGCCTGGCGGACCTTGTTTTTCTGCAAGTGCCCGATGAAGTGCCACTCGAGGCCCGGCGGGCTGCCGGGAATTTTGTCCCGTGCTTCCTGCACCCGGCTCTCGCCGAAAACCCTCTGCCCCGCTTCCGCGGCGGCGGACACCGCGGCCGCGGGATGGGTTTTGGAGACGGCGACAAGGCGGACTGCGTCCGGGTCGCGCCCCGCGCGGACGGCGGCGGCGTCGACGGCCCCGCGGACGGCGGCGAGACGGGCGGCGATTTCAGTCATTAGATTTGCTTATGGATCCGGCGGCGGGTATAAGACTTCCTCATAGCCCGGTGCAGATTCTTCTGTTCAAAGTATTCCGTGATCTGGCCGAAACCGCCAGTTTTTCGCAGGCCGCGCAGCGGAATGCGATCACGCAGAGCGCGGTCAGCCAGCAGGTCAAGGCCCTCGAGGCCCGCTATGACGTGCGGTTGATCGAGCGGGGGAAGAAAAATTTCTCCCTGACCGCCGAGGGACGCATTTTCCTCGGGGCGGCCCGCGAGGTTCTCGCGGTCGTCGAGGGGCTCGAGGGGCGCCTGCGCGAGGCGGGTGCGGTAGTGGGCGGCGATGTGCGGTTGGCCGCGGTGCTCAGCGTCGGCTTGCACGAACTGCCCCCTTACACCCGCCAGTTCATGCGTCTTTACCCGCAGGTGAAGATCCGGACGGAGTATCTGCGGTCCTCCGAGGTTTATGCCGCGGTGCTGTCCGGCCAGGCCGATGCGGGACTGGTCGCTTACCCCGGTCCGCGCCGCGGCCTGAGCGTCGAGGTCCTGTGGCGCGACCGCCTGGTGCTCGTCTGCAGCCCGGCGCACCGTCTGGCGCGGCGGGCGCGCGTGCCGCTGGGCGAGTTGGCGGGGGAAAAGTTCATCGCCTTCGCGGCCGATCTGCCCACGCGCAAGGCGCTGGACCGCGCGTTGCGAGCCGCCGGTGTGGCGGTGCGCGCCGAGCGCGAGTTCGACAACATCGAAACCGTGAAACGCGCGGTGGAAATCGACGGCGCGGTGTCCATCCTGCCCGAGACCACCCTGGCCAACGAGCGGCGCGCCGGTTCGCTTGTTCCCGTCGAGATCGCGTCCGCCGACATGTGGCGTCCGGTCGGCCTGGTCCTGCGCCGCGGCCGCGCCGGTTCGCCCGCCCTGCGGGTCTTCCTCGAGTTTCTGCGCGGGGCTTCCCGTCGTCCCGAGCTTGCCAAGGGGCGCAATCTGAAGGATTAGTTCCCGCTCCATGTCCCGCCGCCGGATTCTCATGCAAACCGCGCTCCCGTTTCTTGTCGCCGCCGCCCTGCTGGTGGCCGCCTGCGCGCAGGACCAGGCCCCGCCCGTCCGGGGCGCGGCGCCGGCGGGCCATGAACCATCCATCAGCATCGGTTCCTCCGGGCCGGTGGTCGCCCCGCCCCCGCGCGCCCCGGCGAGTTACAACTCGGTGAACACCACGCGGCCCTACGTCGCTCTGACGTTCGACGACGGTCCGCACCCCGAACTCACCCCGCAGCTTCTCGACATCCTGCGCCACCACGGCGTGCGCGCCACCTTTTATGTCATTGGCCGCAACGTGCAAGCCTACCCGGAAATCGCGCGCCGTATCGTTTCCGAGGGCCACGAGATCGCCAACCACAGTTGGAGCCACCCGTCCCTCACCGGCCTCGGGGCCGCGCGTTTGCACAAGGAGATTGCCGGCACGTCGGAGGTGATCCAGCGCGTGACGGGCCGCCGTCCGACCAACATGCGGCCGCCTTACGGCGCCATCAATGACCGCGTGCGCGCGGCCATGTTCCGCGACCACGGGCTCGATGTCATCATGTGGTCCGTCGACCCGCTCGACTGGAAGCGTCCGGGAGCCGAAGTCGTGCGCCAGCGGCTGGTCGAAGGCGCGAAGCCCGGCGGCATCCTGCTGGCTCACGATATCCACCCCGGCACGATCGAAGCCATGTCCGGCACGATCGGCGACCTGAAGGCGAAAGGCTACGGCTTCGCCACGGTGAGCCAGTTGCTGGCCCTGCAGGACCGTCCGGCCCCGACGTCCGCCGCCGGCCGCTGAGTTCTACAACCACCACGCCGCGACCGCGCTGCATAGCACGGTGCCGCCGAGCACGAGGATGACCGGGCGGCGCAGGGCGCGGCCGCCGAGCGACACGGCCATTGCGGCCTTCAGCAGGGAGTTGGCCCCGGCGGCGATCAGCACGGCGCGCGCGGCGTCCTCCGCGACGATGCTGCCCGCCTTCTGCAGTTGCGACAGGGAAAGGGAAATGGCGTCGAGGTCGGTCAGGCCCGAGAAAAAACTCGCCCAGTAAACGCCCGCGCCGCCGAAGCTGTGGTTGGCCCAGCGCACGAGCCAGACGATGAGTGCGTAAAGGATGGCGAACTGGATGGCGATGCGCAGGTTGAGCGGGTTGCGCACCTCGCGGCTGGCCGGACCGGCGGCGGGTTGGCGGTGGCCGAAATGACCGTAGCTCCACAACGTGAAAAGCAGGCCGGGCAGCGCGATGAACAACAGCCACGGCGCGAGCCGCGTCAGCGTGGCCGGGCTGACGGCCCCCACGAGGACGGCGACCCGCACGAGCATGACCGTGCACGCCAGCACGATGGCCACGGCGCACAGCCGTGCGTGGTCCGGTTCCGCGCGGCTTTGCCGGCTCATGGCCAGGGTGGTCGCGGTGCTCGAGGCCAAGCCGCCGAGGAGTCCGGTGAACGGGATCCCGCGGTCCTCGCCGAAGATGCGCACGGCCACGTAGCCGACGAAGCCGAGCCCCGAGACCAGCACGACCATCAGCCAGATGGTGAAGGGGTTGAACGCCCCGTAGGGCCCGTAGGGGTGGTCGGGAACCAGCGGCAGGACAATGCCGGTGACCGCGGCGAATTGCAGCGCTTGATGAACGTCGTTGCGTGAAAATTTCCGCGACAGCCCGTGCACCCATTCTTTTGAGGCCAGCAACAGCACGAGCGTGATTGTAATGACCACGGCCGCCTTGCTTTGTCCGTGCCACACGAGCCCGCCCAAGAGGTAAGTGGCCAGTCCGACGGCCCCCGTGGTCAACCCGATGTCGCGGTCGCGCGCGGCGCGGCGGTAGAGAAAGAGCGCGAGCAGCACAACCATGCCCGCGAAACCGGCGAGAAAAAATCCCGGTTGATGCTGCTGCCCGAACCACGCGCAGAGCGTGCCGAGCACCGCCCAGATGGCGAAGGTGCGCGCCCCGGCCAGGGTGTCGGCCGCCGGATTTTCCCTCTCACCGCTCCATTGCCGCTCGAGCCCGAGCAGCGCACCCAGCGAAGCGCTGACCAACAGGGCCTTGAGCAGTTCCGGCATGGCTGCAGCTTAAGGTCGCCGGGCCGCCGAACTCAAACGCCCGCGTCGGCCGGCCGCCGGGCCCGGCGGGGCGGACTTGGCGGCGCGGGGGGCGGACCGAGGGGGATGTTGCCGCCGTCATCGCCGCCCTCGCGTTCGTGCGGATCGAAAAAATGATCCCACGCCACGAAGATGGCCTTGGAGTGCCGCGCGAAGAGCACGTTGAAAATCACGACCGGCGCGATGACCGCGGCGATCAGCGTCCAGACCGGCCAGTCGAAGAACCATTCGAAGGCGGCATAGAGCACAAGCCCGAGCAGCGCCGCGATGCCGTAGTTGATGGCCCAGATGGAAAGCAGGAAGTAGCCCGGTTCGCGGTCGTAGGCGTAGCCGCAGCGCGGGCAGCCGTCGAGCGGCGTGAACCAATCGTGCAGATTGCGCGTGCGGGTCACGGCGGGGAACATCGGGGTGCGCCCGCAGACCGGACAGACCAGACGCAGGGCGCGCCCGAGGTAGCTCCGGGCCCGGGTCCAGTCGGCATCCGCGTTCACGTCTCTCTCATAATCCCCGCTCCGCGCCCGGTCAAAGCGACGCTGCGCCTTCGGACGTCAGGCGGGCCAGCAGGGCACGTGCGGGCGGGTCGTTGGCCGCGATGGGTTCGAGGGCGGCGCGCGCCGCGGCGAACTCGTGGCGCCAGTAAAGCCGCAGGGCCCGCGGGTAGACTTCCGCGATCCGGCATTGCTCCCGGGTTGCGTCCGCGCGCCAGCCCATCAACTCGAAGATTTCCAGTTTTTCGCGGCGTCCGTCCACCGCGACGAGGTCGAGCAGGCGCCAGAGGAATTCGCCGTCGCCGCAGTCCTCGCGCACCACATCGCTGGCGATGATGCGGGTGCCGTAGCGTTTGTTGAGGCTCTCGAGCCGGCTGGCGAGGTTCACGCAGTCGCCGATGGCGGTGAAGCTGAAGCGCTCCGGCGTGCCGACATTGCCGACCAGCGCGTCGCCGGTGTGCAATCCGGTGCGGACGTGCGGGGTGTAGCCGCCGAGGTCGCCCGCGGCCTCTAGGTCGCGCTGCGCGAGCAGGGCGGCGCGGCAGGCGGCCGCGGCGTGTCCGGGCAGGGCGGAGGGTGCGTTGAAGAGGGCCATGATGCCGTCGCCGAGGAATTTGTCGACCACGCCGCCCTGCCGGTGGATGGCCCGCACGAAAATCTCGAAGTAGGCGGTCAGGGTGTCGACGGCCTGCTCGGGCGCCACTTTCTCCGCGTAGGTGGTGAAGCCTTCGAGGTCGCAGAACATGAGCGACAGGGTGCGGCGACGGCCGCCGAGTCCGGCCACGCCACCGGACCGGATGAGATCGCGCACCACGTCGGCCGGCACGTATTGCGCGAACGACTGCAGGCTGTCGCGCATGCGTTGCACGGACGACGAGAGGACTTCCACTTCGCGGATGTGGGAACGCGGGAACTCGGCTTCCGCGAGTTCGAAGCGGCCGATGCGGCGCACGCCCTCGGTGACCGCGCGCAGGGGCCGCGCGATGCGGCGGGCCAGCAGGTAGGCGGTCCCGAGGGAAAGGGTCAGGGCCGCCGCGGCGGTCAGGAAGCTGCGGCGCAAACCTTCCTCGACCGCGCCGAGCGTGGCTTTGCGCTCGAAAACCACCGCGCTGACGCACTCCAGCCCGCCGGCCAGGCGGTTGCGGCGGAGGCCGACAAGGTAGTCGTGGCCGTCGACGCGGATCCGCTCGGAAACCCAGGCGCTCCCAGTCAGGCGCTCCTGCTCGCCCGGTTGGCCGAAGACCGTGCGCACGGCGCGGACAAACGGGCTGTCGGACTTTCCCTCCGAAGAGGCGGCCAGCGTCCCGTCGGTGTAGAAGATCATCGTTTCGCCCCCGGTCTGGGCGGCGAGCTGGCGCAGATAGCCGGCGATGGTGTCCAACTCGAAGTCCACCCCGAGCACGCCGACCAAGGTCCCGTCCGGTTGCCGGGCCGCGAGCGAAACCCCGATACCGCGCCCGCCGCCGACAAAGTCATAAGCCTTCAGCCAGACCAGACCGTCGGTCGCGAGGGCTTGCTCGAACCACGGCCGCGTCCGCGCGTCGAAGGACGCGACGCCGGCCTCCGGACGGGCGGGCCCGAGGCTTCCGTCCGGCAAGACTTCGCGCATGACGGGCGGACCGCCGTCGGGGGTGGAGGTGTTGAGGTAGATGCGCTTGTTCCGCGCGGTGGCTCCGGCGAAGGAGCCGTCGGGGTAGCCGAAGCTCATCCAGGAGATGTCCTCCTCGAAGGAAAGTTTGTGCGCGAGACGGCGGGCCAGCTGCTCCGGGTCGTCCACCGGCAATTCCCCGGCCAGGATTTTGCCGCGCGCGAGGAGCAGCATGCGGTCGGCGGGGTCGAAAAGCGCCTGCACCTGGGTGCCGACCGCGTCGAGCGAGGCGGCCATCTGTCCGCGGGTCAGTTGCCGGATGGCGTGCGAGACCCCCGTGATGCCGAGCCAGGCCACGGCCCCGGTCGAGACGAGGATCAGTCCGAGCAGGATGCTGATCAGCAGGTTGCGGAAGGACATCGACATGGCGGGTGCGGGTCGTTCCTCATCCGGCGAGGGCGCCGAAGGGAAGTGCTACGGTCGCATGACGCGCGGGTTGACCACGCGGATGACCCCGCGGGCCACTTTCGGCGACCAGAACGGCACGTCGTCGGCATAGCGTTCCTTCGTGCTGCCTTCGCCCATGATTTCGACGCCGAGGAGCTCGCGTCCGGTGGAAAAAGAAACCACCTCGTATTGCCGCGAACCGCGCAGCATGGTGGCCTCCTCGGCTTTGGTCCGCCACATCTTGGCCAGATGATCGTAGGGCTGGTGGTGCGAGCCGACGACGATGATCTCGACGTCGCCGTTGGGGTGCTGCCACGTTTTGACCCCGCCCAAGGAGCCCTGCATCCCGTAAGGTGTGCCGCAGGCCGCCAGCAGGACGGAGGCGAGGCAGAGCAAAACGACGCGCATGACGTGGAATGTCCGGCTTCCGCAGGATCGAGTCAAAGCATTTGCCTCCGGCGCGCGCGGGCGCGCGAGCATGGGCAGGAGTGGATTCGAACCACTGAAGGCAAGAGCCAGCAGATTTACAGTCTGCCCCGTTTGGCCACTCCGGAACCTGCCCGAAAAATTCGCCGCGCCGGCGCCGCTAGTAGGCGACGCGGGGTTCCATGACTATGCTTTTGATGGTGATTTTTTCCAAGGGAAAGTTGTTGGGGTCGGTCGTTTTGCGGCTGATGTCGTCCAATTCCTCCAAGCCCTCGAGGACGCGGCCGAACACGGTGTATTTGCCGTTCAGGTCGGGCAGGGATTTCAGGCAGATGTAAAACTGGCTGCCGCTGGAAACGCGCGCGGGGTTGATGGGGCCGTCGATGCGCGAGGCGGCGATGGCGCCTTTGGTGTGCGGGAGGCGGATTTCCGCGGGGATGGTGTATCCGGGGCCGCCCGTGCCGGTGCGGTCGGTGGGGCCGCGCTTGCTGTAGGGGTCGCCGGTCTGCAGCAGCGCCCCGGGGAAGGCGCGGTGGAAGCGCATCCCGTTGTAGTAGCGGCGCGCCACGAGGTCCTTGAAATTCTGCACGTGCTGCGGGGCGGCGCCGTCGTAGAGGCCGATGACCACGCGCCGCAGGTCGCGCTCTTTGCCGACTTTGACCATGGCCACGGCGACGTCGGGTCCGAGCTGCTGGGCGTGCAAGACCGGCGCCAGCAGGAGCGCGAGAAGGACAAGGACCGCTTTCATATATATGGATGGAGAGAATTCAAGAACGGCGCGGGGGAGGCAAGAAGGGAAAGGAGTTTCCAGTGGTTCGGTGTTCAGTTTTCAGTGCCAGAGATGATGGACTCAACCAAATCCGTAAACTGAATCACTGAAAACTAAACCTCCTAGGTTTTGACTTTGACGACGGCGGCGAAGTCTTCTTCGCCGAGGCCGGCTTCGCAGGCTTGTTCGTAGAGTCGCCGCACGGCTTCGGTGAGGGCGCGGTGTTGCGGATGGGCGGCGGCGGCGGCAAGGCGGAGGTCTTTGCGCATGTTGCGGGCGGAAAAGCGCGGGGCGTAGTCGTCGCCGAGCATGCAGGGGAGTTTGAGGTCGACGACCCCGGAGCGCGCGGCATTGTTCTCGAGGGCGGTGACGAGAACCTGCGGGTCGACGCCATTGGCGCGGAGGAGTTGGATGGCTTCGGCGAGGGAGACGGCGGCCGCGGCGGCCATGATGTTGGTGGCGATTTTGACGGCGCTGGCTTGTCCGATCGCGCCCACCGGGAGGATGGCTTTGGCGCTGGCCGCGAGGACGGGGCGCGCGCGCTCGAGCGCGGCCGCGTCACCGCCGAGGTAGTAGGTGATCTGCCCCTGCGCGGCCGCGTCGCGACTGCCGGTGAAGGGCGCATCGAGGAAAGCCGCGCCGGCGGCCGAGACTTCGGCGGCGAGGCCGCGCACGGTTTCCGGCGCCACGGTGGCATGGCTGGCGACGACATGGTGCGGACCGAGGGCGGGGAGCAGGGCGCGGATCGTGCCGCGCAGGGCTTCGTCGTCGGCGACGAAGATTTGCAGGATGTCCGCCGCGCGCGCCACGGCGGCGGGGTCCGGGGCGGGAGCCGGCAAGCCGTCGAACGTCCGGGCGCTGCGGTTCCAGACGGCCAGCGGGAAGCCGGCGGATTGCACGCGCGCGGCGACGCGGGAACCGATGAGGCCGAGGCCGAGAACGCCGGCCCGCGGGGCTGCGGCGGTCATGCGGAACTAGCTGCCGGCGGGAGCGGCCGGGGCGGCGGGCAGCTTGTTGTCGACCTTCGCCTCGGAACGCACGCTCTCGATGATGCCGCGGACCACGTCGCGGCGTTTGCTGCCTTCGAGGTAGGAACCGACTTGTTCCTTCACTTCGTCGTAGGGCATGGAACCGGCGTCCTTGCGGTCGGTCACGTTGATGACGTGCCAGCCGAACTTGGTGCGCACGGGTTCCTTGCTGATGTCGCCTTTTTTCATGGCGAAGGCGGCGTCGGCGAATTCGGGAACCATGCGGTCTTTGGGGAAGAAGTTGAGGTCGCCGCCGGATTCCTTGGCGCCGGGTTCCTCGGAGACTTCCTTGGCCACGGCGGTGAAGTCTTCCTTCTTCTCGGTCACGCGGGCGAGGGCGGCATCGGCCGCTTTCTTTTTCTCGGCGACCACTTCGTCGGAGGCGTCCTCGGGAACGCGGATGAGGATGTGGCTGGCGCGGACGAGTTCGGGGTGCTCGAACTCCTTCTTGTTCTCGTCGTAGAATTTCTTGATGTCATCGTCGGCCACTTTGGCCTGGTCGCCGATCTGCTGCTCCATCCACTTCTGCTGCTGCATCATCTTCTTGACGGTCTCGCGGAAGGAGGTGTCGGTTTCCCCGGCTTTGGACATTTCGGCCTTGAACGTGTTTTCGTCCGGGAACTGGCTCTTCACGCGGGTGATCTCGGCATCGACTTCCGCGTCGGGGATCTCGACGGAGGACGCTTTGCGGGAGACGAGTTTGTCGACGATGAGCTCGTCGAGGATCTCGCGGTAGCCGGCCATTTTCTGGTCGGCGGTCAGGTCGTCGGGGCTGATGCCGGAGGCGGCAAGGGCGTTGTTGAAAGTCTCCTGCAGGTCGGCGCGGGAAATTTTTTCCCCTTCGACGACGGCGACGGGATCGGGGAGCGCGGTGTCATCGGCTTTGGGAGCCGGCTTCCCTTCCTGGGCCACGGCGGTGACGGTGAGAGCGGCGGCCAGCGCCAGCAGGCCGGCGAACCGGCGGAGGTCGGATTTCATAAGGGCGGAAACAATGGCACGGGTCACGGGGGTCGGCCAGCGGTTTTTCAGGAGTTGCGGTTCGCCAGCCACGCGCGGGTGGCCGCGTGGCGGGCGGCGAAAAGGCGCGGAAAAACGAGCCACCGGCAGACCAGATCGCCGGCCGGTCCGCCGAGATGCCACGGCAGGCGGAACTCGACTCGGTCGGTCAACCGGGCGCCTCCGGGGTGCGGTTCGAAGATGTGATGATGGCGCCAGAGCGCGAACGGGCAGTGCACGCCGGTATCGACGAGCCGGCGCGGCGCCTCGACCGTTTCCCAGCGCCCGGTCCACCGCAGGGTCAGCGGCCCGCGGCGGACGGCGAGGGAGAACTCCGCGCCGGGCTGCGCGGTTTCCGCGGCGCGGATCTCCACGATGCGGAGGCCCGGAGGCGAGATGTTCCGCAGATTGTGCGGATTCTCGTGGAAGCGGAACAACTCCTCTGCACTGGCGGGGACGATGGTCGAGCGGGTGAAGGCGGGCATGGCGACAGGGATGACGGAGGGCTTGCCGGCGGGGCGTCTTTTTCGTTATTGCAATGGTTCCGGTTCGCCAATAAGCGTGTCCCGTCCAAACCAAACAAATCTTATGTCCGACAAACCCATCGAAGAAAGAGTCAAAGAAATCATCGTCAAAGAACTCAGCGTCAATCCCGAGCAGGTGACGCCCACGGCCTCGTTCATCGAGGATCTCGGGGCCGATTCGCTCGACACGGTCGAACTGGTCATGGCGTTCGAGGAAGAATTCGGCGTCGAAGTACCCGACGAGGAAGCGGAGAAGCTCCAGACTGTCGGCGACGTCGTCAAATACATCGAGGCCAACTCGAGCAAATAAGCGCGAAGCGCATTTTTCACGGCAACCCCGAAGCGCAGGCTTCGGGGTTGTTTTTTGGGGGGGAGGTTGCGACGGTCACAGACCGCCGCTACAAGGGTGGGCATGTTTTCGCGGGACGAGTTGCAGCGGTATGCGCGGCAGATGGCAATGCCGGAATTCGGCGCGGCCGGGCAGGAGAAACTCCGGGCGGCGCGCGTTCTGCTCATCGGCGCGGGCGGCCTGGGTTCGCCGGCGGCGCTGTATCTGGCGGCGGCGGGGGTGGGGACGCTGGGCATTGTCGATGCGGACGAGGTGGAACTTTCCAATTTGCACCGGCAGCTCTTGCACGCGACGGACGATATCGGCCGCACGAAGGTCGAGTCGGCGGCGGCGGCGCTGCGAGGGGTGAATCCGCATGTGCGCGTGGAGCCGATGCGCGAGCGGTTCACCGCAGCCAACGCGCCGGATCTGGCGCGCGGGTGGGATGCAGTCTTGGATGGCAGTGACAATTTTCCCACGCGGTATGCGTCGAATGATGCCTGCGTGGCTTTGGGCATCCCGAATGTTTACGGGTCGGTGTGGCGGTTCGAGGGGCAGGTGTCGGTTTTTGCGCCGCACTTGGGCGGTCCGTGCTACCGCTGTCTGAATCCGCGCGCGCCGGAGCCGGGGACGGTGCCGTCCTGCGCGGAGGCGGGCGTGCTTGGGGTGATGCCGGGCTTGGTCGGGACGCTGCAGGCGCTGGAGGCGATCAAGCTGATCACGGGGATCGGTGAGCCGCTGGTCGGTCGCCTGGTGCACATCGACGGGGCGGCGATGAAATTCCGCGAATTCGCCTTGCGGCGGGATCCGGATTGCGCGCGCTGCGCGGACGGGCGGCGTCATTTGCCGGTTGAGGCGGAAGGGGAATTTTGCGAAGCAGTTGCGGTGATGACGGACGATGAAATTTCGGTCACGGATCTTGCGGGGTTGCGCGGAGAGGGAAACAATCACGTGCTGCTCGACGTGCGCGAGCCATGGGAGCTGGCCACGGCGCGCTTGGATCCGTGTCTGCACATTCCGATGGGCGAACTGGCGTCGCGAACCGCGGAGATCCCGCGTGATGTGCCCGTTTACGTGATGTGCCACGGCGGGGTGCGGAGCGGGCGCGTGGTGGAATTCCTCCGCAGTCAGGGCTTCGGCAATGTGACCAATGTGCGCGGCGGCATCTCGGCTTGGTCCGCGGAGGTGGACGGCTCCGTGCCGGCCTATTAAAACGTCGTCATGCATACGATTTTGCGCGGGGAAGAAGGGCTCAAAAGCGCCTTGGGGCGTATCCCCAGCGGGCTTTATGCCATCGGCGCGGTGCACGAAGGGCGGCGGATCGGGATGCTCTGCAGCTTCGTCGAGCAGGCGGGGTTCGAGCCGCCGATGATTTCCATCGCGCTGGGTCATGACCGTCCACTGCGGCAGGTCTTGGAACGCGGGGGGCTTTTCTCGGTGAGTATTCTCGGGACCGAGGACAAAAAGCTCCTGGCGGCGTTTGCCTCGGGACGGGAGGAGGATCCGTTTGCGGCCTTCACGTTGGCGGAGAATGGTCACGGGCTGCCGCAGTTGGCCGAGGCGCTGGCTTGGTTGGCCTGCCGTCCGCGCGGTTCGGTGGCAGCCGGTGACCATGTTGTTTATGTGGCGGAGGTGGTGGAAGGCTGCTTGCACCGAGAGGGGAGCGAGCCGATGATCCGCGTCCGCAAAAATGGGTTCAGCTACTGACATGGATTTTCTTCTCGAGGTGGTGCGCTGCCCGCGCACCGGTCAGAAATTGCACGAGGAGGACGCGCGGTTGGTGACCGAGGACGGAGCGCTGGCTTACCGTGTGGAAAACGGAATCCCCGTGCTGCTGGCCGAGGAAGCGGTGGAGGTGGCGCGATGACGGAACTTGAAACGCTGCGTCATTCCTGCGCCCACGTGCTGGCCGAGGCGATTCTGCGCATTTGGCCCGAGGCGCAATTCGCGGCGGGTCCGCCGGTCGAGCAGGGGTTTTATTACGACGTCGATCTGCCGCACCGGATCGCGCCGGAGGACTTCGCCAAGATCGAAGCGGAGATGGCCAAAATCATCGCGGACGATCAGCCGTTCGAACGCCGGGTGGTCAGCCGCTCCGAAGCGATCGGGCTGGGGCGGGCCGGCCAACTCGCCGCGCTGGGCGAGCGCGGGGTACCCAGCCGCTACAAGCTCGATATCCTCGAAAACATTCCCGAGGGCGAGGAGATCAGTCTCTACCGCAACGGCGCCTTCACCGACCTCTGCGCGGGGCCGCACGTTACCTCGACTGGCAAAATTGGCGCCTTCGCCCTGACTGCGGTGGCCAGCGCCTACTACAAGGGCGACGAGAACAATCCGCAGTTGCAGCGCATTTACGGCATCGCCTTCGCCACGCCGGAGGAACTGGCCACCTGGCGCGAGATGATGGAGGAAGCGCGCAAGCGCGACCACCGCAAGCTCGGGAAGGAACTGCAACTTTTCCACATCGACGATGCGGTCGGCTCCGGTTTGATCCTCTGGACGCCGAAGGGGGCGATTGTTCGCCAGGAATTGCAAAATTTCATCAGCGAGGAGTTGCGGCGCCAGGGTTACGAGCAGGTTTTCACCCCGCACATCGGGCGCCTCGAGTTGTTCCGCACCTCGGGCCATTACCCGTATTACGCCGACTCGCAATATCCGCCGCTGGTCGAGCGCGAGACGCTGCACCGGCTCGCGGAAGAGGGGTGCAGCTGCGCGGATCTGGCCGCGCGGCTGGAGAAAGGCGAGGCCGAGGGTTATCTGCTCAAGCCGATGAATTGCCCGATGCACATCAAGATTTTCGCATCGCAGCCGCGCAGTTACCGCGATCTGCCGGTGCGGCTGGCGGAATTCGGCACCGTTTACCGCTGGGAGCAGTCCGGCGAGTTGAACGGCATGACGCGCGTGCGCGGGTTCACGCAGGACGACGCGCATCTTTTCGTCACCGAGGACCAGATGGGCGCGGAGATCCAGGGCTGCCTCGATCTGGTGAAAAAAGTGTTCGGCGCCTTCGACATGAAAGACTACCGCGTGCGTCTCGGGCTGCGCGATCCGGGATCGGACAAATACGTGGGCCGGGCGGAGGATTGGGATCGCGCGGAGGAGGCGTGCCGTCAGGCGGCCAAAACCCTCGGCGTGTCCTACACCGAAGAGCCGGGCGAAGCGGCGTTTTACGGTCCGAAGATCGACTTCGTGGTGCGCGACGTCATCGGACGCGAATGGCAACTCGGGACCGTGCAGGTGGATTTCCAGCTGCCGGAGCGCTTCGATCTGCACTACACGGGGGCGGACAACAAACCGCACCGGCCGGTCATGATCCACCGCGCGCCTTTCGGGTCGATGGAGCGGTTCGTCGGCGTTCTCATCGAGCATTTCGCCGGCGCTTTTCCCGTCTGGCTGGCCCCGGAACAGGCGCGGGTTTTGCCGGTGTCGGACAAGGTCGCGGGTTATGCGGAGGAAGTGGCCGCGGCCCTTCGCGCCGCGGGCGTGCGGGCTGCGGTGGACCGCTCCCAGGACAAGCTGGGCGCCAAGATTCGCCTTGCGCAGGTCGAGAAAGTGCCTTACATGCTGGTCGTGGGCGGCAAAGAAGCCGAGTCGCGGCAGGTTTCGGTAAGAAGCCGGAAAGCCGGGGACGAAGGTCTTCTCGCCCTCGATAACTTTGTTGAGCGCATCAAAACAGAAATCAGTGAACGAGTCCTGTAGTCACTCCTGACGTCCCGCACGCTCACGGGATCACCATTCAATGCCTCGGCCTGTCTTTTCACGCACTCCGCAGCCGCCCCTCATCCGGGTCAACCACCGCATCCGCGCGCGCGAGGTCCGCGTCATCAACGGGGCCAACGGCGAGCAACTTGGCGTCCTCAAATTGCCCGACGCCCTGCGCAAGGCCGAGGAAATGGGCCTCGATCTGGTCGAGGTGGCGCCCAACGCCAACCCGCCGGTCTGCCGCATCGTCGATTTCGGCAAATACCGCTACGAGCTGGCCAAGCAGGAGAAGGACAAAAAATCCCACGCCGGCAAAGTCAAAGAGGTCAAATTCCGGGTCAACATCGACAACCACGATTACCTGACCAAGATCCGCCACGCCGAGGAGTTCCTCGACAAGGGCAACAAGCTGAAGGTGCAGCTGCAATTCCGCGGACGCCAGATGGCGCACCAGGAACTCGGCATGGCCGTCGTGCTGCGCGTGAAGGAAGACCTCGCCACCATGGGCCATGTCGACATGGAGCCCAAGCTGGTCGGCCGCGCCATCAACATGGTCATGAGCCCGCTGCCGGCCAACAAGCGCAAGCGCAAGTTCAAGCCGATGGAGGTCGAACCGGAAGACGACAGTGCGTTGCCGGACGACGACGGGGAAGACCAGGATTGATCGACCGGCGCCGGGGGCGGCGCCGTTACAGCTTCGTCAGCCCGGCAGGCACCCTGTCATCCAGCCGAGCAATTCGCCGATCGTGGCTTCGCTTTCGTCGCCCATATTGGAGACGCGGAAGGTGGTGCCTTTGATTTTGCCGTAGCCGCCGTTGATCGCGACCTTGTGCTTCTTTTTCAGCGCCGAGCAGAAAGCGGCCACGTCGATGTTGCGGTTGTTTTTCACGCAGACCAGGGATTTGGAGCGGTAGCCTTCCGGTGCAAAGTGTTCGAAACCGTTGGCCAGGACCCAGTCGGACACCATCCGGTTGAGCTTGGCGTGGCGCGCGTGGCGGTTTTCCACGCCTTCCGTGAAAATGTCGTCGAGCTTCGACTGCAGCGCCCAGATATGACCGGTGCTCGGCGTGCTCGGCGTCATGAATTTCTCCCAGTTTTTGTGGAATTCGATGAAGTCGAAATAGTATCCGCGGTCCGGCGTGGTCGCGGCGCGCTGGCGGGCGCGCTCGCTCGCGCTGAAAAGGGCGAGGCCCGGCGGCAGGGCCAGCGCTTTCTGGCTCCCGGTGAGCAGGACGTCGATGCCGAGCTCGTCCATCGGGATGGGCACGACGGAGAAGGACGACACCGTGTCGACGATGAACATGACGTCCGGATATTTGCGCACGACCGCCGCGATGTCGGCCAGCGGGCTCATCACGCCGGCGGACGTTTCGTTGTGGATGAGGGTGATGGCGTCGAAGCCGCCCTTGGCTAATTTTTCGTCCACCATTTCCGGCAGGATCGGTTGGCCCCACTCGACTTGCAGGGCTTCGGCCTCTTTGCCGCAGCGTTTGCTCACGTCGAGCCATTTGTCCGAGAACGCGCCGCACATGCAGTTGAGCACCTTTTTCTGCACGAGATTGCGGATGGCGCCTTCCATCACGCCCCAGGCGGACGACGTGGAAAGATACACCGGCCCCCCGGTGCCGAAGAGATTTTGCAGGCGCGGGTGGATCGCTTCGTAGAGCGCGGAGAATTCGCTGCCGCGGTGCCCGATCTGCGGATGGCAGAAGGCGCGGAAAGTTTTTTCGGAGACTTCGACGGGGCCGGGGATGAAAAGTTTCACGTGTCCGTCGGCCGTGGCGTTGGTGGTGTTGAGCATGTGGTCAGTTTTCCCAGATGAAGTGTTCGAGCCGCAAACGGCGCGAGCGTTGTTTGATCTCTTCGCTCTGCGGTCCGTCCGCGGACGCCATGAGATCATAGACGGCGATGGCCGCGGGCCAATCCTCCTGTTCCTCGAGCAGTCGTCCGGCTTCGAGGCCGGCTTTGTAGAACCAGAAATGGTCGGCCGGCCCGCCCGGCGGCCGGGCCAGCACTTCGCGGTAGGCGGCGAGGGCGGCCTCGGTCTGTCCGGCCCGCGCCAGCACGGCGGCGCGCTTGCAGGAGGCCTGGTCGCGCCAGTCGGCCGGGGCGGCGGCCTCCGCGCCCAGTTCCCCGTAGAGCGCCGCGGCTTCGCCCAGCCGGGCCGGTTTTTCCACGCCGAGGGCGGCAAGCGTGTCGCCCTTTTCCATGAGCGCGGCATGGCGCACTTCGGGCGGCGGGGCGCCCCCGAGGATTCCGTCATAAACCCGCAGGGCATCGTCGAAACGACGGTCGCGCACGAGCAGGCCGGCCTGTTCGAAGCGGGCCCGGTGGCGCAACGCGGTGGCGCCCTGTGCGATCTCGTCGAACCACTGGAGCGCGCGCGCCGCGCCTTCCGCATTCATGCTCCGGGCGGCCGACTGGGCGGCGAGGAATTTGGCGAGGGCGGCAGCTTCGGGATCGGTCAGATCCTGCATGAGGCGGACGTATACCGCCTCGGCCGCGGCGTGGTCCCCGCCGCGGGTGTGCAACTCGCCGAGTTTGAACAGGACATCCGTCTGTTCCGGAGCCTCCGGGTGGTTGGCGAGGAAGGCCGCGCAGTCGTCCGCCAGTTCCTCGCGGGTGCGGGATCCCGCGTTGTCCGCGGCGAAGATTTCCGCGGCGGCCAGCGCCGCGGCGCGCGGCGGGGTGACCGCTTCCTCGCCGGCGGTGCGCAGGATCCGTTCGGCGGCGGCCGCTTCGCCGCGGGCCAGCCGCCATTCGGCGAGGGCGAGCTTGGCCTGGAATGAGTAGTCGGCGGACGGGGCGCTGCGGGCCAGGGCCCCGAGCGAGTCGGCGCGGCCCTCGCGGGCCTCGGCGGCGGCCAGCAGGAACGACCAGCGCAGCAATTCGGGGCTCTCCGGTGCGGCCTCCCGGATCTCCTCGAGCGAGGTGCGCGCCAGCTTCAGATCGCCGAGGGCGAGGGAGCAGAGAAACTGGTTGGTCGCGGCCGCTTCGGCCTCGGCGGGACCGGCCGCGGCCTGCCGCGCGCGGGCGAACGCCTCGAAGGCGAGGCGATGCTTGCCGCCCGCGGCCAGCGCGCGCCCCCTCAATTCGGCCAACTGGTAAACATGCGGCGGCCCGGCTTCGGCCGTGTCGATTTCGTCGAGAATCGCGACCGCTTCGGTCACCCGTCCGGCCGCCACGCGCGCTTCGGCGAGGAGCAGACGCACGCGCAACCGGTCCTCGGGCGACA
>Ga0172372_10004839_pt1 | contig 18979 bp, 17 predicted proteins | sample LakKiv5m_2_FD_114544 | JGI IMG/M metagenome (GOLD analysis project Ga0172372, IMG submission 114544) | Freshwater microbial communities from Kabuno Bay, South-Kivu, Congo - kab_092012_9.5m | ecosystem: Environmental > Aquatic > Freshwater > Lake | place: Democratic Republic of the Congo...
GCCCAAATCAAAGGCCGAGGGCATCGCCGGTCGGGACCCTGTCGCAATAATGGCATGATCAAAGACGATCACCTGTTGCCCATCTTCGCGGTCTACCCGCAACTGGGTGGGGCTTTCCAAAATCCCCCGGCCCGTGATTACCATCACATTTCGCTGAGACGCCAAGCCCGAAATGCCGGTTGATAATTGCCCGATAATGCCGTCTTTCCACGCCCGAATCCCGTCAATGTCAATCGCAGGAGGGGCAAATGTCACCCCACCGGGGGCACTGTGCTGGGTTTCGTGGATCAATTTGGCCACATGCAACAAGGCCTTTGATGGGATACAGCCACGGTTTAAACAGACCCCCCCCAACCGGGTATCCGAATCGACCAATACCACCGATAACCCATGATCGGCTGCATGAAACGCCGCCGCATATCCCCCAGGACCACCACCAATCACCACCACATTTGTTTTGATTTGAGGATGCATTATCCAACCTCCACTTCTGATTCTGACAAGGTCTCTATTTCTTCAATCATCGCCCGCACAAACCGTGCCGCATCGGCCCCGTCGATCACCCGGTGATCGTACGATAAACTAATGGGTAACATCGTGCGCACCACCACCTCACCATTCACCACCACTGGCTTTGCGACCCCTTTTGATAACCCCACAATGGCCACCTCCGGTGTGTTGACAATGGGGGTAAAGGCCCCCACACCCAAACTTCCCAAGTTTGAAATCGTAAAGGTGCCACCTTGTAAATCTTCGACCCCAATTTGTCGCGTACGGGCTTTTTCGGATACCACGGCCAACTCTTGCGACAATGCCAAAATACTTTTGCCTTCGACCCCTTTAATCACCGGCACAATCAACCCGTTATCGGTATCCACCGCAATCCCCAAATTGATGTATTGCTTGATGATTAACTCATCTCGTTCGCTGTCTAAACTGGCATTAAAATGTAAAAACCGTGACAAGGTTTTGGCCACCGCTTTAATCACCAATCCCGTTACGGTTAGCTTACACCCTGCTTTTTCATAGGCTGCCACATGCTTTTTTCGCAAGGCCATGATGTGCGTAATGTCGGCTTCATCAAATTGGGTGACATGGGGCACCGTCGCCCACGATTGTGACATCTTGGCCGCAATCTTTTTACGTAACGATGCCAATGGACGCCGTTCGATTGGCCCCCACTTGGCAAAATCAGGTAATGGGTCTGATGCCACGCGCTGTGGATGACTGGCCCCCGCTGTTACCGCCACCGCCGGGGTTTCAAATGCCTTGTGTTGAATATGCGACACATACGCTTGCACATCCCCCACCGTAATGCGCCCCCCCAATCCGGTTCCCGCAATGCGGGTTAAATCCAATCCAAACACATCCGCCAATTGCCGAATGGTGGGAGAGGTCACCACCGATTGATTGTCCCCACGTTGCGTATACTGACCCATGGTGGGGGGGGCAACCGCCACCACAGCGGTGCTGCTGGTTGCCACGGATACATTGCCAATGGGGGGGATAGGGGCAGTGCTGACCGATGGGGCATGCCCATTGGACGATGCCACCGTGCCACTTTCACCGGACACCGCCAATACAGGGGTTCCCATCCGCACGGTGTCGCCCACCGCCACCAACACCGATTCAACCGTTCCCCCCGATGGGGACGGAATAGACGCCACCGCTTTGTCGGTTTCTAACTCCAAAATGGGCTGCTCCTTGGCAATCGTGTCCCCGGGTTTGACCAACACTGCCAACACCACTGCCGATTCAATCCCATCCCCCAAGTGAGGTAATTGTATGTTCATGTTTGTATCCTTTATCCGTTTCCTACGATGCCATCAATGCCATTTGATTTGGTGGGTGTCAGCCCAAATGTGGTCAATGCTTTTTGGGCCACCTTGGCATCCACTTGGCCTTTTTGGGCCAACACATGCAACACATAGGCCACCACCGTTTCGGCATCTACCTCAAAAAACCGTCGCAATGCCGCCCTCGATTCGCTGCGTCCAAATCCGTCGGTCCCCAAGGTATGCAAGCCACCGGGTACATAGGGGGCGATTTGGTCGGGCACCAATCGCACATTGTCTGATACCGCAAAAAACACCCCCGTTTCATCGGCCAACACCCGGTCTAGATATGAAGATTGTGTGGGGCCTGTTGGATTTAAAAAATGGTGGCGACGGGCCGCAATCGTTTCCATTCGCAACCGCTTGTAATTGGTGGCGCCCCATACATCGGCTGATACCCCATACGATGCCAACAGTCCCTGTGCCCGTATTACCTCGTTCATGATACTGCCTGAGCCGAACAAATGAACCTTGATCCCATCGGCTGGTCCCCTGCTAAACCGATATAATCCCCTCAGAATGCCTTCTTGACTTCCCTCGGGCATGGCAGGGTGGGCATAATTTTCATTGCCAACCGTGAGGTAATAAAACACCGACTCATTATCGCGATACATCCGCCGCAGGCCATCCTCTACAATAACCGCAATTTCATATCGAAATGCCACATCATAGGTCACCAAATTGGGTACGCCTGCCCCCAATAAATGACTGTGTCCATCTTGGTGTTGCAACCCTTCCCCATTTAACGTGGTTCGTCCGGCGGTACCGCCCACCAAAAACCCTTTGGCACCGCTATCCCCAGCCAACCACACCATGTCTCCCACCCGCTGCATGCCAAACATCGAATAAAAAATATAGATCGGAATCATCGGCAAGCCATGGGTGGCATAGGCAGTGCCCGCCGCCAACCAACTGGCCATGGACCCGGCTTCATTGATGCCTTCTTCTAAAATCTGGCCGTCTTTGGCTTCTCGATAGGCCAATAATGAGTCGCTATCCACGGCCTCATATTGTTGCCCCAAGGGTGAATAAATGCCGATTTGTCGAAACATGGCCTCCATCCCAAAGGTCCGTCCTTCATCTGGGATAATGGGCACCAACCAGGGGGCAATGGGGTCTCGCAATGCCTTGCTAATCAACCGCACAAAGGCCATGGTGGTGGATAATGCCGATGCAGAGGCCCCATAAAACTCGGTATAAAATGATGGGTCGGGTAGGGGAGGGGGGGTAAACGTGGCCTTTCGCTCGGGTAACGATCCCCCCAGTTTGGTCCGCTGGGCCATTAGATAGTGACCCTCGACACTGTCGGGGGCGGGTTTAATAAATGGTAGGTCAGCGACGTCGTCATCCGAAATGGGCAGGTGATACAAATCCCGAAATTGACGAATTTCTTTTTCTCCCAATTTTTTTTGTTGGTGAGAATGGTTGCGACCTTCGCCTGCTTCTCCCATGCCATACCCTTTAACTGTTTTGGCCAAGATAACGGTGGGTTTGCCTTGTCGCTGGGTGGCTTTGGCATAGGCCGCATATACTTTTTCGGGGTCATGCCCACCGCGCCCCAAGCGTTCTAGTTGGTGGTCAGATAAATGAGACACCGAAGCCAATAATTCAGGGCTTTTGCCAAAAAAATGGGTTCGCATGTAACTGCCGGGCATGACAATGTATTTTTGAAATTCCCCATCCACTACCTCACTCATGCGTTGCATCAACACATCCCGATAGGGCCCCTCTAATAACGCATCCCATTCCTTTCCCCAAATAACCTTGATGACATCCCACCCGGCCCCCGTAAAGGTGCCCTCTAATTCTTGAATGATTTTGCCATTGCCACGCACCGGCCCATCCAAGCGTTGTAAATTACAATTGATGACAAACACAAGGTTGTCCAATCCCTCACGACTGGCAATGGATAATGCGCCCAATGTTTCGGGTTCATCGCATTCCCCATCCCCAATGAAACACCACACCGTGGGGTCGTGAGACAACAGGCCACGGTGTTGTAAATAGCGATTAAACCGTGCCTGATAAATCGACATAATCGGGCCCAAGCCCATCGATACGGTGGGAAATTGCCAATAATCAGGCATTAAATGAGGGTGGGGATAAGATGACAGCCCCCCCCCTTCGGCCAGCTCGCGTCTAAAATGAATCAGCTGCGATTCTGTTAGCCGACCTTCCATAAAACTGCGGGCATACATGCCAGGTGACGCATGGCCCTGAAAATACACCTGATCGGCCCATCGATCCCCCTCATTGCCCCTAAAAAAATGATGAAACCCCACTTCGTATAGGGTCGAAGATGAGGCAAACGTTGAAATATGCCCACCGATGCCATCGGATGCTTTGTTGCCTTTTACCACCATGGCCATGGCATTCCATCTGACCAAGGCTTCGATCTGGCGTTCGATGGTCAGGTTGCCAGGGTAGGGTGGCGTTTGATCGGGTGGAATGGTGTTGATATAGGGACTCTGGGTGATGGGGTGGTGAATACCCAGTTGACTGGCCTCGGCTTGTAAGTGGGCCAACAGTGACCGGGCGGCTTCGGTGCCTTTATACTTTGCCAGGTAGCGCAACGCGTCCAAGCAACGGCTGGTTTCAAGTGGGATGCTGAGGTCCGATAATGTGAACGGTGGTGGTTGAACGCCCATTGATCGTGTGACTCCTAAATGTATTCATCAAAATGGTGTTTATCATACATCATTTAAATGGTGCTGCAAAACAAAAGAAGGGAGGGGATGCGCCATGCTGGTGGGGGGGGTGATTTTCCCGACCCCGACACGTCCGGTATGACCCCTTAATACCCGGTCTTCAACCGGATAGGGTGGGGATGTTGATAACGGTGGGGCACCCCCATAACCGGGGTGATGCGCCTGTTCAATACAGGTGGGTTTTACGACCCGGTACCGGGCCAATCTATCAATTGATTCCATCACCATTTTGCGTTACAGTCATCGCATGCAGATATGACGAAGGGGTTACTTTCATGCGCCAACAGCCAACTAAAATAGCTTCAATGCTTAGAAGGAATGGGACTATGCACGACGATCGGTTAATCGGTACGATAATGATACTGGGTGTCATGGCATTTTTGTGTGGGTGGGGTGGGTATGTGGTTGCCAACTGGACGGGGCCCCTGTCATTTTTATTGGGTATTGCCACGGTGTTGGTGATGGGTGGGGCCTGTTTGTTGATGGCCTTGGGGGCCTGGGTTCTTTCTGAGTGGGTATGGGTTCGGCGTCGTGCCCGCCATTTGTTGGGGATATGGGGGTTGCTTTTAATTGATGCCGCCAAGGCGTTGTCACCTGCTCGCAGTGTGCGTGCGTCTTCCGAAGGTGGGCTTGACGCTCGCTTGGCCCATTGTGCGGTGTTGTTTAGCCACTCTGATTCAGAGGCCATCACCTATTTTATTCCCCGCATTAAGGGCCTCGATGAATCGGATGAGCATATTCCCGCCGACCACATGGTGGCAATTGGCAGTACCATCGAACGGTTACGGGCGGGTGGGGTTGATGTGCGCATGTTGGTGTCGCCGTCTTTGCATGATGATGTATCGCCGCAATTGTCATCATTTCAGATGACCACGACCTCTTTTCCACTTCCTTCTGCTGTTTTTTCTTCTAATTAAATGACCGCTCTTACACTGATTGACCACATTCGAGAGCTTCGTCGGCGCTTGTTATGGTCGATTGTGTCGGTGGGATTCGGGGTATTGGTGGTGTATGCGATTTACGATCAGTTGGTGGGTTTTTTTATGGCCCCATTCATGACGCACGGGAATTCGCTGGTGATTCATTCTTTACTCGAAGGGTTTGTGACACGGTTTAAATTTTCGGTGATGGGGGGCATGATCGTGTCGTTGCCCATTCACTTGTTTCATGTGGTGAGATTTGTGTTTCCGGGGCTTACGCGTCGAGAACGCCGGGTGATTGCGTTTGCCTTATTGGGTAGTGTGCTATTGGCGGTGGTGAGTGGATGGTTTGGGTATCGGGTGTTTATTCCCTTTGTGATTTCGTCATTGTTGACCCCTGAGTTTGTACCCAGTGGGGTGTTGTTGATGCTTAATTACGAGCAAAGTGTGTTTTATGTGTTGAATTTTTTGTTGTGGGGGATTTTAACGTTTCAGTTGCCTGTGTTGTTAGAGGTGTTGTTGTATTTGAATGTGGTCTCTCGTCGTGCGTTATTGGCCCATACCCGGTTGGTGGTGGTCATTATTTTAATTATTGCAGCGGTGGTGACCCCGCCCGATGTCATCAGCCAACTGATGGTGGCATTGCCCTTCATGGGGTTGTATTTTGTGACCATTTTAATTGCCAAGTTGGCAGGGTTTGGAGACGGTCGTGTTTAGCATTGGGGCACAAGAACTGATTTTAATTGCCATTGTGTTGGTGGTGTTGGTCAAGCCAGAAGATATACCCCGCATTGTGAGGCAAATGGGGTATTGGTATGGTCGATGTCAGCGTTGGCTGTATATACTAAGGAATGAGATTGAATCAATGGATTCAATGAAATAGGAGGCAGTTATGATTGGCACAACCGAATTGGTCGTCATTGTATTGGTGATTGTGGTCTTGTTTGGTGCGTCGGCCATTCCTAAATTCGCCCGGTCTTTGGGTCAGGCCAAGTCTGAATTTGAAAAAGGGTTTAAATCCGGTAAAGAAACACAGTCGGATGATACACCCCCACCTTCTCACCCTTAAGTTTTGGTGGGGTGTGGGTCGCAGGTGGGTGGGGGGGGTGATGCCAGGGGGGTCAAAATGGTTTTGGCGGTGTCCATCAAGGACAACCCTTTGTATTCCGTTGCGTGTTGCGTTCCAATCATCCAAAACGATCGATGGGGTTGACCAAACTGCTGGGTATCGTTTGCTACGATCCAATCACAGCCTTTGACCTGTTGTTTTTTTTGGGCGATTTCCACGATATCCCCATCTGCCACACAAAAGCCAATCACTTGTTGATGGGTTTTGTGTTGGCATACGGTGGCCAAAATATCATCATTTTCAACCAATGTGAGGGTCGGAATGCCGTCTCTTTTTTGTTGTTTTTTGGTGGCAGGGTGCGCGACCCTAAAATCCCCCACGGCGGCAGGCATGACCAATGCATCCCACTGAGGAAAGCTGGTGAGTACCGCGTCTTTCATTTCGGCGGCGGTTCGTACGTGATGGCAGGTGATTCCCGGATAGTGAACGGGAATGCTACTGATGACGGTGACCGCTGCCCCCGAGGCCAGGCATCCTTGTGCCAACACAGCCCCCAGCTGACCCGTGCTGCGATTGCCAATGTAACGCACTGGGTCAATGGGTTCTTGGGTACCCCCCATCACCACCCCAATTCTCATGCCCGTTAACAACGGGTAGTGTGTCACCCGCCATGATACCACCCAGGCCACATGCTCTGGGTCTGCCATGCGACCCAGGCCATGGTCGCCTGAACTTAATGCCCCTGTATCGGGGCCTACTACCCACACCCCCCGCTGTTCAAGGGTTTTGATATTGGCTTGTGTGGCAGGGTGTTCCCACATGCTATCGTGCATGGCGGGTGCCATGATGACAGGGCAGCGGGCCGCCAATAACAAACACCCCAAGGGGTCATTGGCCAATCCCATGCTGGCACTGGCAAGGGTGTGGGCCGTGGCCGGGGCAACCACGATCATATCGGCTTGTTTTGCCCACTCAATGTGATGGGTGTACCCGTCATAAAACGTGTCGGGGGTCCATACCGGATGTTCAGACAGCACGGCCAGTGCCGTGGGGGTAACAAACGCCAATGCGGCTTCGGTGACGACCACCCGTACGTCATGGCCTTGGGCTTTGAGCTGGCGTATTAACAGGGGGGCTTTAATCGCCGCAATACTGCCCGTTACCCCCAATACAAGTCGCGCCATTTAGGTGGTTTTGCGTCGCTTGGGTTTGGCTTTGGCGTCGGGTTTTTTATCCGCTACCCCACCTTCTAACTGTTCTACCTCGTGGTTTAAATCCAATTCCATGCGTTGTAACAATTCATTATCGGCGTCATGAATGGCATCGTGTGCGATATCCAATTTGCCCAATTCGATTTCTTTGAGGGCAATTAAAATGGGGTTGGGGTTTTCTTCGGTGATCTCAATCAGCGGGCGGTACCCTTCTTTTAGTTGTCTGGCTCGTTTGGCAACGGCGACTGATAAAAGAAACCGATTGGGAATTAATTTCTCAATTTCGGTCATGCTAATCGAAGATAATGGGTTGGTCATGGGCGATACTCCTTATGGATGAGGGACTGATAATGTGCGAATAATATGACGCACCGACTGAACAGCTGTTTCTACTATATCATTGATCACCACAAAATCGTACTGTTTTTGTCGGTCCATTTCGATGAGGGCCGTTTGGGTACGATGTGTGATTTGCTCATCGGTTTCGGTGCCCCGTCCTTTTAGGCGCGACATCAGCACATCCAGTGAGGGGGGGGCAATAAAAATGTAGGTGGCTTGTGGGTGGTGTTGTTTGACTTGCATGGCCCCTTCGGTATCAATTTCTAATAAGGGAATTCGTTGGGTGTGTTGAATGCGTTCGACTTCTGATTTGAGTGTGCCATATCGATGCTGATGCACCCATGCCCACTCTAAAAATTGATGGGTTGCGATGGCCTCATCAAAGGCCTCGTTGCCCATAAAATAATAGTGTTGCCCATCGGTTTCGCCCGTTCGAGGGGGGCGGGTGGTTGCCGAAATGGCCAATGATAGGGTAGGATCCTCGGCAATGAGCCGATGGATAATGGTTCCTTTGCCGACACCGGAAGGGCCTGAAATAACCAAGAGGTCGATCATGGGTATCCTTTCAGAGGAAAATATGTCTTGTTTAAACGGTCTTACAAACAGTGGTGGTCTGGAGGGGTACAATGACCATAGGTAAACAACCCGTTCGATTGAACACGAAGATTACCCCACCCAGTGGGTGCTTGACAAGGGCGTGGCGATGGGGGATGGGATGCATGTTAGGGGCGTGGGTTTTAAGTGGCATGGTAGTGGCCGATTATCAAAAGGCCTTAACCTATTATTACCAAGGGCGATATGCAGAGGCTGAACAAGTCTTGACGGATTTAGAGCCCCCCAATGCCCGCTTGTTATTGAGCTTGATTCAGTTGCGCCAACAACAACACGACAAAGCCCAACGCACGTTTGCAACGGCCACATCGTCGTTGTCGGGGGTGTCCCCTTTTGATCGGGTGGTGCGCTTTTGGTTTACCCCCACCCGTAATGTGACGGCCCTAGAGCAAGCGGCCAAGCAGGTGGATGAAACCGAAACCAGGGCCTTTCAGGATGTCATCTATTTGGAGTTAGCGGATGCGTGGCGTGACGGCGGGCGGTATGACAAAGCCACCATGATTTTACACAAACTTCGCAAACAGTCATTGGCTCCTGTTATCAAAGATCAAGCACGGGTTATGTTGGTTGAATTGGCCATTGCCCAAGGTCAGCAAGAGGTGGCCGAAGCGATGTATCGTGAATTGATTTTGGCCAATGGATCGGCGGATAAAGGATTGGCCCTTTTAATTCGGTTGAATCAAGCATTTGGTACCCCGTATGGGGTGTTGGATATCCTTAAAACCCCTGACAATCAATTGCTGTATATTCGACGGTTGTATAGCCGGCAACAATATGGGGACTTTAGAAAAATGGCCCAAGCGTATTTGCAACGATACCCGCAACATGCCACCAAAGCAGAGTTGTGGTCAGGCATTGGGGTGGCGTTGTTCGAAGAAGGCAAATATAAAGAAGCCGAATCCCATTTTAAAATGGTGATGCCAACAGTGGGACCGACGTCATATGGCCCCAATGCCCACTTTTATTTGGCCCGATCGATTCACCGACAAAAACGATATGAAGATGCCAAACAAGCGTATAGTGAGTTGATTCAATCGGTGCAAGATGTATCGATTACCCCTGCTGCCTATTATTATTTGTATTGGACGTATTCTGAGTTGGGGGATTTGGCGTCTTATCAACCCTATCTTAAGCAATTTAAATCCCGCTATGGCAACACGTTATATTATGACAAAATCATGTGGGAATATGGGTGGAATGCGTATCTGAAACGTGATTATGCGGGGGCCATGGACATTTTTTCAAAGACCGATTGGAAATTTGGATCGGATCTTCGTATGAAAGTTACCTATTGGTTGGGGCGGATTGCCGATCAAATTGATCCGACTGCATCGCGTGCGTATTATGTTCGGTTGTTACAAGAGCATCCGTTTAGTTATTATGGATACCAGGTGGTGAAAACCCTTTTTCCTAATCAAGTCAATGAATGGGTGGCCAAATTTCAACCCACTGGGCTTACCCCCGATCCGATTTATCTTACCTTAACCAACATGGGCTTGGGGGATTTGGCGGCCACCGATTTGCAATTTAAGGTTAAGCGATTAAACGACCGTCAACCCAAGACTGTGTACACCTTGGCTTATGTGTACAGCAAAATGATGCAAAACCACAAAGCCATTGGGTTGTTATCCAGTTTGGGTTTTTCGATCAATCCCAAAGATTCAAAAGTGTCGAGGGAAATTGCCCAGATGTTATACCCCAGACCCTATTGGCCGATTATCGAACGGTATGCCGCTCAATTTGGGGTGGATCCGTATTTGGCATTGGCATTGATGCGCGAAGAAAGCTTGTTTAATACAACGGCCCGATCACGGGTTGGGGCGTTGGGGTTGATGCAAATCATGCCCGCAACGGGCCGTGGCATTGCCCAGCATTTGAAACATGAATGGCGAGGCGAAGAAACATTGTTGGATCCGGATACCAACATTAAATTTGGCATTCATTATATTGCGAGTTTGTCGCGCCGATTTGATGGCAACCCCGTGTTAATATTATCGGGGTATAATGCCGGACCCAACGCCACCCGTCGTTGGATGACACAATTCTCTGAGCAACCACTTAATCCCAACGACATGACGTCTTTTGTGGCGTCAATTCCTTATTCCGAAACCCATGGGTATGTTAACAAAGTGCTTAAAAGTTATTGGGTGTATCGGTTGTTATATGATCCGGGGTTTCGCCAGGCGTTGCAACGGAATGAGGTGGCGACGAAGGGAGTAATCAAATGAGGCGTTTTGTGATGATGGGGGTGATGATGGCCACTGTGGGGGGGGCGGGTGCGGTGGGGGGCATGCAAGGGGTGTGTGTGGCGCTCTTGGCGGTGGCGGTGGTGTTGTGGGTGACAGAATGGGTGCCAGTGGTGGTCACCTCATTATGGGTGGTGCTGGGATTATCAGTTGGGGCGACGGTCTTATCGCCGGCTGATGCTGGGTTATATATTAAAGAATTGGGCAACCCCATATTAAGTTTGTTTTTTGGTGGGTTTGTCATGGCGGGGGCGATTCAACGGGCCAAAATCGATCGCATGATTGCCCATGGCCTATTGAGATTGGTGCCGCCGCAACCCAAATGGGTATTGGCTGCCATTATTATGGCAAGCATTGGGGTATCCATGTGGATTTCGAATACAGCGGCCACGCTGATGATGTTGCCCATTGTGTTATCTTTGGGGGATACGTTGCCAAAGTCAGATCGGTTTCGCATGGCGATGGTATTGGCGGTCCCTTTTGCGGCCAATGTGGGCGGCATGGCAACCCCGGTTGGGACCCCTCCCAATGCCATTGCGTTGGGATGGTTGCATCGTGCGGGGGTTGAGTTGACCTTTGGGGGGTGGATGATGTGGGGGTTGCCGGTCGCACTTTTGGGTGGGGTGATGATTTGGATGGTATTGAGCTTGTTGTTTAAGACAAAAGAACGGATTGACGTGCAGCCTGAGTTAATTGAGGTAACGCCACATGCGTGGCTGACCTTGGGGGTAGTGGGGGTGGCGATTGTGTTATGGGTTACGGGGGGGTGGCATGGTTTTTCGGATGCCACGGTGGCCTTGGGTGCAGCGGTATGTTTATTGGCAACGCGGGCGTATTTGCCGACGGATTTGGGTAAATTAGAGTGGCCGGTGATATTGTTGATGTGGGGAGGGTTGGCGTTGGGGTTGGGGATCGAAAAAACGGGCGTGTCGATGATGGTGGGGGAGTGGTTAGCGGGCGTTCCATCGGCGTATTCGGCATGGGTGGCGATGGGGGTGTCGGCCACATTGTCAGCGGTGATGAATGACACGGCCACGGCGAATGTGGTCATACCGATTATTGGTCAAATGCCAACCGATCATTTGGCACTGACGATATTCATGACGGCGGTATCGTCATCGGCGGCGATGGTGTTGCCGGTGTCGTGTGCGCCGAATGCGGTGGTATTTGGGAAGTCGTTGGTAACGAGTCGGACGTTTATATGGGCGGGGTCATTGGTAACGGTGGGGATATTAGGGGTGATTGCGGGGTGGGGATGGGTACTGGGGCATGTATTATAGGGGTGTGATTAAAGGGGCATAGCCCTTTGAACACCCCAATGCAACGTGCACGCACCCCCAGTGGGGTCCAGTGGCAATGAAACGAGTCTGGGGTCTGGGGTAAAAAAATAAAAACAGGTCCCCAGATCCAATCCACGCGTGTGTTAAATCAAAAAGCCCGTTGTGAGCCGATTCATAGTTTGATACCCTAGCGGGCATGTTTGATTTTTTACTCAAAAATAAAACCATCATCTTCAACGAGGTGGTGCCAAGGGTTTTTTTTTCGAATTATTTGACCATTTTAAACGCGTTTGACTACTTGCTCAGTCGCAACATAACGCCAGAGAATCGGATATTTATATCTGATCAAATGTTCTTTTTATATGGCGACCCCAGGCATTGGTTTGTGGGCGACCGGATTGTCCCCAATCTGAAAGGGCGTCAGTTAACACAATGAAAACGTATCCAATGATTCCTTTTCCAACGTCACAGGACCTTACATATGGTACTTATCGGAGATTGCTTCCGTACAATCAGCGCGTTGAAACTTTTTTAAAAGATAATCTTGCGACTTTTTCTCATACCCTTGTGGTTCATTATCGCGGTACTGACCGCTACCACACGGGGCCAGTTTCGTTGTCCCAATATTTTGATGCCCTTAGTCGAGCATTTGAAACCGGTCAATTTGACCAGGTTTATATCGCAACGGATGAGGAGCAGGTGATCGAACAGTTTGTGGATTTTATGTGGCAGAAATACCAATTCGACAACATCACATACAACCAAACGATACAATCAAAGGACGGCATCGGAATCCATTTTGTGCCACTTGCTGAGTCAGAGAAAATCCTTCCCGGAAATCAAGTCATTTTGGATGCACATTCCCTGTCTGCATGTGATACGGTGATTTGTACGGGCTCTAATCTCATTGCGTACGCTTTGATACTCAATACCGTATTAAAACCGATCTATCTTGATCTTCATTCTCGATCTATCAAGTAATATTCTGGTTCCATTGCGCAATGCACGGGTTTAGATTGGGTCATCGTATCAGCGCGTATTTTTCATCCCGGTCTGCGGTTCGGTCTGCGCTTGTTAATACGGTGTGGATGGGTCTAGACCGTGTGATACGGTTGGGTGGCGGGTTGTTGATTGGGGTTTGGGTTACCCGTTACTTAGGGCCAAGCCAGTATGGCATTTTTAATACACTCATCGCCCTGCATAGCATTGCCCTTACGGTTTGTGGGCTGGGGTTTGAGTCGATTATTAGTCGATATTTTGTGCGGTATCCACGGCATTCCCCTGTACTGCTTGGGACAGTGGTGACGATTCGGGCGCTATTGGGGTTGCTGACGGGTCTCACCATCCTGATTTATCGTTACTTTTTTAGTCCATTTCAAGATGTTTCATATTGGGTCTGGGTTTTCATGGTATTGTCATTGGTTTTAACCGCGTTTACGTCATTGCGGTACTATTATGATGCCAGAGGTGAATCTAAATATGTCATTTTACCCGAGTTGGTTTCGTTTGGTGTTTCCTCACTATTGCGGGTGATTGGCATTTTGTACCACTTTAGCGTGGAGTGGTTTTTAGGGGTTCTGCTAATTGAGGGGAGTTTGGGGTTGGTGGGGTATCACCTTCTTTATTGGCGTTCGAGTCGAGCAGCGAATTGGCGGTTTCGGTTTTCGATTGCGCGGGTGCTATTTCGCCAAAGCTGGCCAATCCTTTTGTCATCCGGTGCGGCGATTATGTATTTTAAAATGGATCAAATGATGTTGTTTGCCTTATCGGGTAGTTATAAAGTCGGCATCTATTCTGTTGCGGTACGAATCTCGGAGATTGCCTACCTTTTTCCCACGATTGTGGCCACGGCCATTCTTCCGGCTTTAACCAAGTTGAGAAAAGGGGATCGTTTAAAGTATCACCATGAGCTTCGAAAGGTATTTTCGTTGCTTATGGCGGCCGCGTATGGGGTGGCGCTACTGATCAGTGTGTGTGCGCCCGTGTTGGTATCGGTTTTATATGGCAAGGCATTTTTGGCGGCATCTCCCATTTTAATTGTACACATCTGGTCGCTTGTTTGGATTATCAATAGTGCGATTGGCCACATTTATATCAGCAATGAAGGCTTAACGCGATATTACTTAATCAAAGACAGCGTGGCAGCGTTGCTTAATGTGGGATTAAATTTTTTGTTGATTCCGATGTGGGGGGGATTGGGGGCGGCGGTTGCAACCTTGGTTTCGTATTCGTTTACGGCCTACTGGGCTCACGCGGTTATTCCCGCGTTGCGACCCCTCTTTAAAATTCAAACGGATGGGCTCAGATTGGCGTGGGTATTTGAATTTGTGCCCCGTGTATTAACGCGCACCAGGGTATCTTCTAACGGATAGGGTGTGAGGGATCGATTGCTTCGTTAGGATGACGCGTCATGGTCGTACCAAAGCCGTGGTAGGGGCACATCCTTTTTGAATGCGACGTTCTGCCAATCAAGGGGATGGGGGAACGATCGCGTTGGGGTACGGCTCACGATCCTGTCTTTTCTTAAAAAGGTAAATTCCATCACGACGGGGATATCGATTCCGTTGTATTGTACGGGCTCACAACAGTTATTTGGATGGACGTGACCGATCTCAAATGCTTTTAATCGTTTTTAAACGTTAGCCTGATGAGTTCAAATCCTTTTTCGTCCACCAGATAATCTAAGCCATGAAACTCAATGAGTATCAGTCGAAACTTTTTTAATGTTTCGACACTCACATCGTGAATCACCTCGTATTCTCCCCCTGGTTTTCCGATTCGAATGTGTTGTTTGGATAGTCGATTTTTGATCAGGGTTTTTACTTTGCGCAGGGTAGGGACATTAACTGACTTCTGGCGATGGTCAAGCATCACGTGATACGATCTAAATGGTGCTTGAATGAGGCGGTACCCCATTAAACGCGTCCACCCTCAGATCGGGGCGGTTGGTGCCTGGCACTTTGTTGCGGGTCTGTTGCTGGCAAAAGGGGATTCGAATCCGTTGGGTATGGTCGTTGCCAAGGTGAATGTGTAGGTGACGGTTGGCGCATCATTCATCACTCGACTTTTGATTCAAGATATCCCAAGGTGCTGATGACTGGGTGATGGATGAAGGGGATGGGGGATATTTTAGATGGCATTAAAAAAAGTCTTGACACTTTTGATGGGGATTTATACAATGCACCCCTGCTTTTAAAGCACTGAACGTTGACAACTGAATAACAAGCCTATGTTTAGATAAGTGCGAGTGTTCTTTTAGTTTTTTAAAATCAAATGAGAGTTTGATCCTGGCTCAGGATGAACGCTGGCGGCGTGCCTAACACATGCAAGTCGAACGGGCTATTGTAGCAATACAATAGTTAGTGGCGAACGGGTGAGTAATATATAAGTAATCTACCCTTCAGTCAGGGATAACCTTTCGAAAGGAAGGCTAATACCCGATACGATCCCTTTTACGATGTTTAAGGGATGAAAGATTTATTGCTGAAGGACGAGCTTATATCTGATTAGCTAGTTGGTGAGGTAACGGCCCACCAAGGCGATGATCAGTAGCTGGTCTGAGAGGATGGTCAGCCACACTGGGACTGAGACACGGCCCAGACTCCTACGGGAGGCAGCAGTGGGGAATATTGCGCAATGGGCGAAAGCCTGACGCAGCGACGCCGCGTGAGTGACGACGTTCTTAGGAATGTAAAACTCTGTCAGTGGGGACGATTATGACGGTACCCACAAAGGAAGCCCCGGCTAACTACGTGCCAGCAGCCGCGGTAATACGTAGGGGGCGAGCGTTATCCGGATTTATTGGGCATAAAGAGCGTGTAGGCGGCAGTTTAAGTCAACCGTAAAATTCTTCGGCTCAACCGAAGTATGCGATTGATACTGAATTGCTAGAGATTGGGAGAGGAAAGCGGAACTCACGGTGTAGCGGTGAAATGCGTAGATATCGTGAGGAACACCAGTTGCGAAGGCGGCTTTCTGGACCAAATCTGACGCTAAAGCGCGAAAGCGTGGGGAGCGAACGGGATTAGATACCCCGGTAGTCCACGCTGTAAACGGTGTTCACTAGGTGTGGGAGGTATCGACCCCTTCCGTGCCACAGATAATTCGTTAAGTGAACCGCCTGGGAAGTACGACCGCAAGGTTAAAACTCAAAGGAATTGACGGGGGCCCGCACAAGCAGTGGAGCATGTGGTTTAATTCGACGATACGCGAAGAACCTCACCAGGACTTGACATGTAGAGAATCCCTTGGAAACAAGGGAGTGCCCGCAAGGGAGCTTTAACACAGGTGGTGCATGGCTGTCGTCAGCTCGTGTCGTGAGATGTTGGGTTAAGTCCCGCAACGAGCGCAACCCCTGTCCTGTGTTGCCAGCACATAATGGTGGGAACTCACAGGAGACTGCCCGTGGAAAGCGGGAGGAAGGTGGGGATGACGTCAAGTCATCATGCCCCTTACGTTCTGGGCTACACACATGCTACAATGGCCGGTACAAAGGGTAGCCAAACCGCGAGGTGGAGCCAATCTCAAAAAACCGGTCCCAGTTCGGATTGTAGTCTGCAACTCGACTACATGAAGTTGGAATTGCTAGTAAACGCAGATCAGCTACGCTGCGTTGAATACGTTCCCGGGCCTTGTACACACCGCCCGTCACACCATGAAAGTTGAATACGCCCGAAGCCAGTGAGCCAACCGCAAGGAAGCAGCTGTCGAAGGTGGAGTCAGCGATTGGGGTGAAGTCGTAACAAGGTAGCCGTACCGGAAGGTGTGGCTGGATCACCTCCTTTCTAAGGAGAAATAATCACTGTCTATGACAGGTGGTCGATCTCCACTTATCAGCATAGGTTTGTTATTTGTTTGTCAAATGTTTTAATGAGATTTATTCTCAGATTGAACCAAAAAAAATAGTTAATTCGTTCCCTAACCCCTTTTGGGCGGATGCCACCAGAACCGCAAGTGGGTGGATTTTGTATTGAATTTGGGGCCCCTTGGCGGGGATAGAGTAATTTTTTAATTTTGAGGGCGTTCCCCCCTCAAACTCCCCCCCGAACCAATTTGATAGTGGGTGCGCAGCACCCACACCCGCCTTAAGGGGCAAGCCCCTTAAGAATCTCAAGGGGGCACACCCAGTTTAGGGGGTTCAAAGGGGCCTCCGGCCCCTTGTCTGGGGTCTGGGGACCGAAGGTCCCCAGAATCTAATTTCTATTCCCTCCCCTAAAGGGGAGGGCTAGGGTGGAGTTAAAATCCCCCACCCTCGGCGGGGCTTGGTGCGCAGCACCCACATTTATACCCCCCCTTGTTAACTCATGGTTTAAAGATGATTGCATGAGGGAATCACACTAATAATTCCGATGGGGGGAGTGTAAAATGGTGAATGGATGCAGTGGCATTGGAATCTTAAATCGGCAGTCTTTAACCCACATTATGAGGGTGTTGCATCGATTTAATTTAGCAATCACGGTAATGTTTTTTCTCTTCTTGATATCCATAATCGGATGGCCCATCCATCTGTCTGCACAACACTTATTACGAGTTCCAGGATTTTATTCACAAGCAGAGCAATCATTGGAAAGTCGCTACTTATTACTGTTAGGTCAACAAAATGGGCAAATGTTTACATCCAGTCAATTGAATTATTGGGCAAATATCACTGAATCGAATGTAATATCCGGTAGTTTTTTGCATGGGGTGGGATCCATTGGAATGTCGTCTCAATTAATACGTTTGCAATTTCCAATGGCGTCCCATCGATTTGGTGTGGGGTATCATATGAGTCCATCGCCTGAACTAGCGGTGCCATTCGGATCGTTTTATGCAGGCTATACTGGAGAATTTGATCAAAATACCCGATTACATGTATCAATTGCAAAAGATGATGTCAAAAATCGCTTATTAACATTGTTGGGGATTGATATCAAACTAGGGTCCGGAAATATTAGTTTGGAATGGGATGGGGAAGCCGTTGTACTGGGTTACCGCCAATGGATGTCTCCTTATTTTTCAATTCAAGGGTATGTATTACCTGTTGTGGTTAGTAATGATTCTAAAATTGTTCCTCAAATTATAATGGGATTTTCGTTGCATGAGGTTCGGTTATGGCCTTTTCAATCCAACCATGCAATATCTGTTCCTAGCAAAACCGATGCATCAAACTCGGTATCAAGTACCCCCTTGCCGACCCCCTTGGATTATGGACTGGAAGATTCCTTACGACGATTGAATCAAGCCAATGAGTACTTTTATGCCGGCCAATATGAATTGGCGCGTATTGAGATGGAATATTTGGTAACCGTATTCCCAACATCAGGGTCGTATAGCCGTTTGGGGTCTATTTATTTTAAATTGAACAATAAGAATAAAGCCATTGAAAATTGGCGGCGTGCGTATGCCTTGGATAAGAGCAATGCGGAGTTAGATGCATTCATTAAAGCCATCGAATAGGAGAGTGGGGGGATTTATAAAACCCCACCCTTGCCCTCCCCTAAAGGGGAGGGAATAAAAGGTAGCGGGTGCTGCGCACCCGCACCTGCCTTAAGGGCGCAGCCCTTAAGAATCCCGAGGGGCTAACCTGATTAATGGGGGTCCAGGGGCTTCGCCCCTGGGGGGGGTTGGGCGCGCAGCGCCCACACGTATTAATGGGGGTCCAGGGGCTTCGCCCCAAGGTGGCGGGCACTGCGTGCCCACTTTATTTTACCCCACCCCGACCCTCCCCAGAGGGGAGGGAGGAAGAGTTAGATTCTGGGGATCTTCGATCCCCAGACC
>Ga0172372_10004841_pt1 | contig 18978 bp, 17 predicted proteins | sample LakKiv5m_2_FD_114544 | JGI IMG/M metagenome (GOLD analysis project Ga0172372, IMG submission 114544) | Freshwater microbial communities from Kabuno Bay, South-Kivu, Congo - kab_092012_9.5m | ecosystem: Environmental > Aquatic > Freshwater > Lake | place: Democratic Republic of the Congo...
CCGCTCGTCAGTCGCGTGTCTCGACACGCTCCTTCCTCGCGAATCGCGCGTCGAGCGCGCTCGTCAACCGCGGCCCGGCTGAGCTTCGCCTGCTCGGTCCGGCTTTCGCAGCAGCCTGCTAGGTGTGGGCCCGGGCCCGGGCGGGGACCGCGGCGGGGCGGCGAGCCCGGACCGCGACCCCGTGAAGCAGCCCCGCCACCAGGGCGAGCGCGGCGCCGATCACTGGCAGCCGCACAGATCGAAGGCCGGCGCCGTGTGCGGGGTGCGGTCGGCGGCGTCGGTGGTGCCGGTCGTGACCACCGCGAAGGCCAGGGTCGCCTCGGTCTCGAGGCTTCCGTCGCTGTCGGTGGCCACGGCGCCCATGCTGGCCGAGCCGCCTCCGCAGAACCCGCCGCCGCGGCCGGCGGCCACGGTGGAGAAGCGAAGGGTCATGGGCGCCATGCCGCTGACGTGCTCGTAGCGGTCGCCCACCCGGAGCCAGGCGTCCACCCGACCGTCCCACGCCTCCACCTTGGCGAAGCCGGGGAGGTTCAGGCGGGCACCGGACTCGGCCTCGGCGAGCGAGACCTCGATGGTGCCGTCCAGGCGGGTGTTCGGGCCGTTGGACCGGTACTGCCAGTTGGAGGTGAAGCGCGCGCCGGCGCCGGCGTCCGCGGAGATGGTCGCGACGTTGTCCGCGTCGAGCCGGACCGTGCTCCGTGCGCGGAGCGTGGCCGCGAGGCCGCGGGGGTCGACCTGGGCCGAACCCTCCACCACCCCTTCGCCGCGGGCCCAGGAGATGGCCGGACAGGAGCCCTCGCCGAGCAGCTCGGGGTCCACTTCGATGGCGATGAGCCCGAGCCGGCGGACCGGCAGGTCCACGCCGGCGAGCGCGTCCCCGGCGGGGCAGAGGTCGACCTGCTCGGTGTCCCCGAACGCAGTGGCCACGCGCGCGGTGGCGGAGGTGTACCCGGTGCGGGCGTCGTTCATCCCGTCGCCGTCGGTGCGGGTGAGAACCTGCCAGGTCGCGTGGGCGCCGGCGGAGGCATCGGTGACGCTGCAGGTGGTGAAACCGCCGGCGAAGACAGTGGAGACGAGAAGGCTGACGAGCATGGTCGGGTGACTCCCGTCCCCGAGATCGGCGAACTGCGGCTCGACCATGAGCGCCCCGGCCGGGTTACCCGCCGCCCCCTCCCGAGGTCCCCGGTGCCCCGCCTCGCCGACCACCTTCCCCCCGAGGCCGTCCTCCGCGCCGCTCCCAACGCCGTGTCGCGCGCGATGTTGGGCTCGATGATCCTCGGTATCGCCGGTCAGGTGCGCGCGCGCATCGCCGCGGGCGAAGCCGTGTGCAACCTGACGGTGGGGGACTTCGATCCTCGGCAGTTCCCCATCCCGGGCCTTCTCCGGGACGCGACGGTGGCCGGCTACGACGGCCACCAGACCAGCTACCCGCCGCCCGAGGGCATCCCGGAGCTCCGCGCCGCGGTGGTGGACTGGTACCGGCGCGACCTGGACCTCGAGTTCGGGCCGGACTGGGTGGTGGTGGCCAGCGGCGCGCGACCGGTCATGTACGCCACCTTCCGGCTGTTCCTGGAGCCGGGCGACACGCTCCTCTGCTGCGTCCCGAGCTGGAACAACGGCTACTACGCGCAGCTTTGCGGGGCGCGGCTGGTGGCGCTGCGCACCCGGTCCGAGGACAACTTCTTCCCCACCGTCGAGCTCCTCCGCCCCCATCTCGCCACCGCGCGGGTGTTCGCCCTGAACTCCCCGCTGAACCCGACCGGGACCATGATCGCGCCCGAGCGGCTCGCCGAGATCGCCGCGGCCATCGCCGACGAGAACGATCGGCGGATCGCGGCCGGGGTGCCCCCCCTGATGTGGATGTGGGACCAGGTCTACTGGCGCCTCCGCCACGGCTCCACGCCTCACGTGCACCCGTGCGCGCTCGTGCCCCGCGTCACCCCCTGGGTGATCACGGTGGACGCGGTGTCGAAGGCCTTCGCCGCGACCGGGCTGCGGGTGGGCTGGGCGGTGCTGCCGCCGCCCCTCGCGGACCGCATGAAGGCGCTGGTGGGGCACATCGGCGCGTGGGCCCCTCGGCCGGAGCAGGCCGGCACCGCCCGCCTCTTGCGGGACGCCGGCGCCATCGCCGCCTACGAGCGCGAGTTCCACGAGGCCGTCACCACCCGGCTGGGCATCCTGGACCGCGGGCTGACCGCCCTGGGCGTCGAGCACCTCGTCCCCGAGGGCGCGATCTACCTCTCGGTGCGCTTCGAGCTCTTCGGCCGCCCCGGGGTGGACGGGGCGCCGATGGCCACCAACGAGGACGTGCGGCGGTGGCTCCTGGCCCGCGCCGGCATCGCGGTCGTGCCCTTCCAGGCCTTCGACCTCGAAGAGGAGACCGGCTGGTTCCGGATCTCGGTGGGCGCCGTGTCGGTGCCCGAGCTCGAGGCGGCGCTGGCCCGCCTGGGTGAGGCGCTCGCCACCGTGCGCTGATGCGTCCGGCCTACGTCCCGGTGTCGGAGGTGGCCGTGTCCGAGGTGGCCGTGTCCGAGCCCCCGTCGGTCGCGGGGTCGCTCTCGCAGGCGAGGGGCACGGTGTAGAGCACCTCCACGCGCTGCCCCTCGTGCGGGGGCTCCTCGAACACCACCGCGTTGTCCTCGGCGTCCCAGGTCCAGGCCAGGGTCTCCACCCCGTCCACGTAGACGTGGATGTCGTCCGAGGTGGCCGGCACGCTGGTGAGGGTGAAGGAGCGGGCGTAGAGCGTGCTCTCCAGGCCCATGTCCGCGAGCATGGAGGAGAGATCGCAGGTGCAGATGCTGCCGAACACGCCCCCGAAGGCGTCCACCACGTCCAGGTAGGCGTTTCCGGCCTGGGCGTCGCTCGGGACCCCGTCGCACTCGGCGGTGCAGCCGACGTCCCGGTCGCCGACGATGGCGCTGACCAGGACCCAGCCGGGGTCGGCCTTCAGCCGCTGGAGGAAGGTGATGTAGTCCGCGGCGGGCACCCCGGACTGCTCGGGCTCGTCGGAGAGGAAGGTGACCACCAGCTGGGCGTCGGGGCGGAGGAATCCGGCGTTCTCCGCGGAGGCCACGGGCTCGGACAGCGCGAGCTGCATCGCGGCGAGGCCCGACTCGTCCCCCTGGTCCTCCGTGCCGACGTTGAGCGCCTCGGCGAACTCCGTCAGGCCATCCGGCGTGTCCGGGGTGATGTACGCGGGGCTGCCCTGGAGCCGGCCCGCCATGGTGCTCGTGACCACGTCGGAGGTGATGACCCCCATGTGGTAGTCCAGGCCCAGGGTCTCGAACCAGGAGTAGAACTCCTGGATGTCGGCGATGACCCGGGCCTGCTCCTGGCTCATCGAGCCCGAGTTGTCGATGACCCAGAGCACGTCCACCGGGCGGGTGTCCTGGACGAAGGTGTCCACCCGCTCCTCGTAGGTCTGTCCGACCCCCTGGACGTCGGCTCCGGCCTGCGGCTCGTCCGGATCGTCCGAGGAGACCACCAGCGCCCCCGTGGCCCCGCCGTCCTCGGTGGGCTGGAAGCGGACGCGCACCGGGACGGCCGCCCCCGGGTCGATCACGTCGGCGAGCCACTCCGCGGTGAGCGAGGCGTCCCCCTCGATCCAGCTCCCGTCCACCTGGAGCGGCGCCTCCCCGATGTTCTGGACGGTGACCACCTGCTCCACCACGCAGAAGGGCGGGGTCGCGTCGAAGCGCACGAGGCTGGGCGAGACGGCGATGTCCGGCTCCTCCCGCTCGGGCGGCTTCACCTTGCGATCGAGCGCATACTCGCTGCACCCGAGCGCCAGAGTCAGGACCCACATGCTCGCTCCTAGAGGCTCGCGCGATTGACCGCGACCAGAGCGATTTCATCATACTCCGCGGCGCGCGCGGTGTAGAGAATGCGCCGGAGCATCGCGTAGGACACCCGATGGTCGGCGTGGACCTCGACCCGGCGCGGTCCCCGCAGCTTGAGGAGCGCTTCGTAGAGGGGGCGGACCAGCACCTCGGGATCCCCCGCGGTCAGCGTGGCGAGGCGGCGGCCGTCCACCCACACCCCGTCCCCGGCCACGAGCACCTCCACCGCGCGCGAGCGGGGGTCTTCCGACACGGTGCCGGCCAGGGCGAAGTCCGCGACGGGCGGGGCGGGGGCGGGTTCGGTCGCGTAGGACCGCAGCATGAAGACCAGGAGCAGGGTCATCATGTCCACCATGGGCGCGAGCGCGCCCACGTCGAGCCCGGCGCCCACGCCTCCCTCCTCGGGTCGGAACAGGCGGCGGCGGGTCATTCTCCCAGCCCCACGAGCGCGACGTTGGGGAAGCGGGGCGCGTCGGACCCCCCGCGCATGACGTCCAGCACGGCCACCAGCGCGCCGGTCCCGGTGGTTTCGTCGGGGCGGAGCCGGGCGCGGGTCTGGGACGGATCCAGCGCGTGGAACTCCTCCACCAGGCGCGCCAGCCCGGCGAGGTCCACCGAACCCTGGACCGGGGGGAGCTCGAACTGCCGGCGTTCCACCGAGGTGGAGGCGGCGGCGATGTCCGTGGTCTGGACCTCGGCGAGCACCCGCAGCGTGCCGCCCTCCATGTCCACCTCCAGGGTGCGGAGCAGCCCGGCGTGGGGGAGGGGGGCGAGGTCCGCGGCCGAGCCCAGCCGCAGCCCGATCACCCCGAGCCGCTGCCCGGTGGAGGTGGTGAGCAGGAAGAAGAGGAGCAGGAAGAGGAGGGTGACCACGCCGAGGAGCGTGGGACGGACGTCGGCCTCGGCCGGGGGCGGGCTGCGGAAGAGGCGGCTCATGCGCCGCTCCCGAAGGGCGTCGGGGGGCTCACGCCCGGGCCCGGGCCTTCAGCGTGAGGACGAGCCGCGAGGCGGCCCGCTCGATGTCGGCCAGCCGGTCGCGCACGGTGGCGTCGAAGAAGGCGTGGGCCGCCAAGGCGGGGATGGCCACGAGCAGGCCGAAGGCGGTGGACGCCATCGCGGTGGAGCTGCCCTCGGACAGCGCGGCGGCGCGCTCGGCGCCGGCGACGTCGCCCAGGGCCCCGAACGCGAGGATGAGGCCGTAGACGGTGCCGAAGAGCCCGATCATGGTGGCCACCGAGGCGATCGTGGAGAGGTAGGACACCCGGCGGCGGAGGCGCTGCTCCGCGGCCACCGAGGCGCCGGCCATCGCCTCCCAGGCCAGCTCGGGGTCGGTCCACCGGCTGCCGGCTCCGAGCACGAGCTCCAGCGGGGTGTCGCCCAGCGCCGGCGCCGACCCGCCGCCGATTCCGGCCTCGACGCGGGCCACGACCGCGTCCGCGTCGCAGCGGGTCCGCCACAACACCAGGCTCCGCTCGATGACCACCGCCACGGCGAAGGCCATCACCGCCAGGAGCGAGTACATGAACAGGGCGGCGGGCCCGGAGAAGGAGGCGAGGAGGTAGGACAGCAAGGGGGCTATCTCCGGACGAAGGCGAGGCAGCGCGAGCGTATCGCCTCGGAGGTGAGGGACTCGCACAGGGCGACGGCGCGCTCGGGGTCCACGCGCTTGAGCTGGTGGGCCACCCCCTGGCGGCAGTTCTCCTGGAAGGGGGCTTCGCCGGCGCAACCGGCCAGGGCGGCCTCGGTGTCGCGCTCGGCGGCGCCCCAGCCCACGCCGTGGAAGCAGTTCCCCTGCCACTGCGGGGTGGCCCGGCGGCAGGCCGCGGCGGCCTCGGTGAGCGAGCGGCGCGCCAGGTACTTGCCCATCCCGTGCCAGCAGGTCTTGCGGGTCAGCTCGTCGCCTTCCTCGCGGGCGCAGAAGGCGACGACGAAGTCCACGTCCACCAGGGCCGTCTCCCCGAGCACGTCGTGGCGGCAGAAGTCCCGGAAGGCCTCGGCGTGGTCGCACCGACCCACCGCGTAGTCCGGGTCCGTCTCGGCCAGCGCCAGCCCGATGCCGAAGTGGCACTGGCCGCGCCACTTCACGGAGTCGATGCCCACGCAGATCGCCTCGGCCGAGCCCCGATCTTCGAGGGCCACGCTCTCCGCGACGTCGGCGCGGCACTCCAGGGCGAGCTCGGGATCGACCACCCGGCTGCACCAGGGAAGGGCCGCGTCCGCCCCCGCCCCGGCGTCCTGCCGGGCCAGCGCCTGCCAGCACACGTCCCGCACCGCCTGCGCCATGCGCGAGCAGGCGGCCTCGTCGAGCCGCGCCGTGCCTTCCTCGCCTTCGCCGGAGCCGCTGGACTGGAGCCCGTCCGGCTTCGGCGGCAGCGCCATCACCGCGTCCGCCGAGACGGCGGTCGCCTCCGCGGGCACAATCGACGGCGCCATACGCTCCAGCGCGAACCTCAGCCCCAGGAGGAGCGTGAAGATGGCCACGAAGAGGAGCGTGAAGGGAGTGGTTCGCACGAAGAGGCCGGAACCCGGGCTACTCGGTGTATCCCAGGTCCTGCATCCACTGCTCGTACTCGCTGCGGGGGATCTCCTCGTACCGGGCCTGATCGGGCGCGGGCTCGACCGGGTCGGGGCGAAGCGACCACCAGGACGCCGCTCCCACACCGAGGAGGGCCACCGCTGCGATCAGGAGGCGTCTGCTCTTCACCTTTCCACGATGACACGCCCGTCGTCGGTCGGCAATCTCCGCTCATGTCACGTGTTATGGTCCCCGGCTCGCCGGCCCTCGGCGCACCCCTTGGAGAGGTCATGAAGCTTCGTCGCCCTCTGCTCCTCGTCGCCGCGCTCGCGCTCCCTGCGCTGGCCGTGGCCGAGAACCTGCCCCGTCCGAAGATGGACCTGGTGCTGAAGCCCTACCAGCTCGACTACCGCGACTTCGCGTTCCCCTCGGGCTTCCGCGTCCTCTTCCAGCGGGACGACGCCCAGCCGGTCGTGTCGCTCTCCATGGTGGTGGACAACGGCTCCACCTCGGACCCCCCGGGCAAGGAGGGTATCGCCCACCTCGTCGAGCACATGTGGTTCCGCTCGGTCCACCCGGACGCGCAGGGCAAGCCGCTCCCCAAGGTGTGGGACCTCCTCCGCGACCTCGGCGCGACGCTCAACGCGTACACCGCCGCGGACCTCACCAACTACATGACCGTGGCGCCGAAGGACAAGCTGATCCCGCTGCTCCGCCTGGAGTCGCTGCGAATGCGCGCCCCCGTGCGCGGGGTCACCGAGGACGTGCTGCTCGTCGAGCGCGAGGTCGTCCGCAACGAGCTCCGGCTGAACTACGAGAACGGCGGCGGGGACTCCTGGCAGTACCTCTACAACAAGCTCTTCCCCCCCGGGTACGAGTACGCCGACCTCGGCATCGGCACCCACGACTCGCTCAACGCGATCTCGCTGGCGGACGTCGTCAAGTTCACCGAGGAGAACTACGGGCCCCAGTACACCACCCTCCTGGTGGTCGGGGACATCGACCTGAACAAGACGAGCGAGTACCTCTCCGAGTTCGGCATCGATCAGCTCCAGGACCCCAAGACCCCGGACGCCGAGCTGGCCCTGGTGGAGCCCAAGGCGCGGGTCACCCCGGTGGCCGGCGAGCCGCCGCCGCCCTACCAGCCGGTCCTGGTGAAGGGCGAGACCGTGGGCGTCACGGTCAGCCACGCCTCGGTCGAGAAGCCTTCGGTCATCGTCGCCTGGACCCTCCCCGGCGGGTACCGTGAATCCGACGCCGTGGCCCAGCTCGCGGTCAACACGCTCAACCAGGCGGTGTACACCGGCCTCTTCGGCGGCCAGCTCGAGACCGGCAAGGAGCCCGAAGGCTTCGGCTGCTGGTACGACACCAACGTGAACGTCTCGCTGGCGGCCTGCTACGTCGAGCTGGCCAAGGGCAGCGAGGGCACCGACATCCCCGAGAAGGTGCTCGACTCGCTGTCCTACATGTGGACCACGGACGAGACGATCCGTCCCTTCCAGGACTACGCCTTCTCCTACGCGCGCGTCGCGTACATGGCGTCGATCTTCTCCAGCGTCGATCTCTACGCCTCGCTCTTCACCCAGCGGGTGTCGCAGCTCGCGAACTTCGTCCACTACACCGGCCGGGCCGACTACTTCTCGCAGAGCTTCTCCGCGATCGCCAAGGTCGGGAAGGACGACGTCCGCAAGTTCGCGGAGAAGTACCTGAACCGGAACCGCGCCGCGGCGGTGGTGTTGCAGCCCCTCGAGGAGGGGGACATCAACGTCGAGACGACCGACGCCGCCTACCGCGGCTCGGTGCGCGGGGACAGCGTCGAGTCGATGCTCACCGAGGCGCAGCTCACCCCGCAGGTGATCGCCGACTCGTACGTCCCGCCGGACCTCTCCAAGCTCATGGACGAGAAGCTCCCCAACGGGGCCCGGCTCCTCGTGATGCCTCACACCAACGCGCCCCTGGTGCAGGTGGCGGCCAGCTTCCGCGGCGGGACGAAGTCGACCCCGCTCGGCGAGTTCGCGCAGGACGCCTGGTACATCAACCAGGGCGGCGTGGGCTGGGCCGTCAAGCCCCGCCCCACCGACCCGCTGCAGATCGCCGGGTTCGACTACGTCGGCGTGGGCGCGTTCAACACCCAGGCGGGGATCAGCGCGAGCGCCGGCAACATCGACGGCGCGATGTACATCCTCCGCGAGGATCTCAACAACTTCACGGCGAACACCTCGGGCAGCATCGAGTGGGCCAAGGCCAAGAAGAAGGACGTCGTCGCGACCATGGGCACGCCGGACGGCTGGGCCAGCATGCAGCAGATGGCGCACCTCTTCCCGAACCACCCGATCTCGGAGTGGCTGGACCACGCCGAGATCGACGCCATCCGCACCACCCCGGTGGCGAAGGTGGCGGAGTTCTACTCGCAGGTGTTCCAGCCCTCCAACATGACGCTGTACGTGGTGGGCAACGTGACCCGCGAGGAGGCGAAGGCCGCCGCGATGACCTACTTCGGCGGCTGGACCGGCAAGGGCAAGCCCCCGACCGCGGCGGCGCCGCTCGCCACCGCGTACCCGACCCCCGCGCTCCCGGCGGGGCGGAAGGTGGTGATCTTCGACAAGAAGATCGCGTCGCAGTCCTCGGTCACCTACATGTGCCAGACCGTCCCGCTCACCCAGGAGAACTTCGCTGCGGCGAACGTCCTCGCGGACACGATGTCCGAGGCGCTGTGGCTGGCCCTTCGTGAGCAGACCGGCGCCTCCTACGGCGCCTACGCGGGCGTGACCGACCTCTCGGGCGGGCTCGGGGCGCTGTTCCAGGGCGTGTCGGTCCAGAACGACCAGGCCGGTCTCGCGGTGAAGACCTTCATCGAGCTGGCCGAGAAGGCCGCCCGCGGGGGTCTGGACGGCAAGACGCTGGCCATCTCCAAGTTCGGTCGCGCCTCGGGCTACGTCGCGGGGCAGCAGTCCACCGAGCAGATGCTCGGGCGGCTGATGGGCATCCTCGACCGCGGTTGGACGCTGGACTTCTTCCGCAACTACGGGCGGCAGATCTCGGTCGTCTCCAACGCCAGCACCGCGCCGATCCTCAAGCCGTGCATCAACAACGAGTACGTGGCGGTGGTCGGGCCCAAGGACGTGCTGACCGGCGTGTTCGACAAGCTGGGCATCAAGCACGAGGTCTTCGACTGGGAGCAGGCGAAGAAGGACTACGCGGTCGCCCACAACCTCAAGTCCGCCAAGGACGCCGCGAAGGACGCCGCCAAGGAAGAGAAGAAGAAGTAGCCGGGCGGTGACCCCTCGGTGACACGCGCGGGCCACTCTGACGAGGTGAACCTCCTCGTCAACGTGGCCCGCGTCGTTTCCGGATTCCTGGTGATGGCCGTCAGCGTCGCGGTGTTCGCCGTGCTGTGCGTGCTCCTCCTGCCGTGGCGCTCGCTGCGGATCCGGGTGTGCAACGTCTTCGGTCACCTCACCGGGCGCGCGGTGTTGTGGCTGGCCGGGGCCGAGGTGCCGGCGGGCATGCGCGCCCAGATGGACCCGACCTTCCCCGCCATCTACGTCTCCAACCACTCGAGCCCGATGGACATCTTCGTCGGCATCTGGCTCGCACCCCTGGGCACCGTGGGGGTCGCGAAGAAGGAGGTGGTCTGGTACCCCTTCTTCGGGCAGCTCTACGCGATCAGCGGCCACCTCCGCCTCGACCGGCAGAACCGGGCCAGCGCCATCGAAGCGATGCGCGGAGCCACCGAGGTGATCCGGCGGCACGGCCTCGGGGTGTGGATCTGGCCCGAAGGCACCCGCTCCCGGGACGGCCGCCTCCTGCCCTTCAAGAAGGGCTTCGCCCACCTGGCCCTCGCCACCCGCCTCCCGATCGTCCCGGTGGTGGTGACCGGCGCCCACCGGAGCTGGCGCAAGGGCACCCTGGCCGTCTCGTCCACCCGCATCGGCATCCGCGTCCTCCCCCCGATCTCGACCGTGGACTGGACCGAGGAGCGGCTGGACGAGCACATCGCCTCGGTGCGCCAGCGCTTCCTCGAGGTGCTCCCCGCGGACCAGCTCCCCCTCCCGGCCTCGGGCGAGAAGCTCGTCGCCAACGGGTGAGCTCCCCGGCGCCCGGGCCGTGCCTCAGCCGTTGATCGCCGCCACCCGCGCGGCCAGCCCTGCGTCCTCCGCGGCGTCCCAGCCCGGGCGATGGAGAGCTTCGAGGTGCTCCACCCACGCGGCCGGCGCCCCTTGGGAGCGCAGCAGCATCGCCTGCACGGGCACCCGCGTCGCCTCCACGACGTCGCGGAACACGAGGTCGGCGTCGGGACGGGCGGCGGCCCGCTCCCAGCGGGCCCGGAGCGGACCGACGTCTCCGTAGGCGGCGAGGTGGTCCCACAAGGGGGCGGCGAGGCCCCGCTGGGCATCGCGCAGGAGCTGCGCGCACAGGACGCCGTGCCCACCCTCCCAGGCTTCGATCACGATGCTGTCGCGCAGCAGCCTGGGCAGCACCGAGAAGTCCTCGATCGCGCCGTTCCCGCCCAGCACCTCGATGGCGTCGCGGACCCCCGCGGGGCAGGTGAGCGCGGTCCAGATCTTGTTCAGGTTCACCAGCATGCGGAAGACGGGCGCGGCGTCCTCGTCGCCCAGCGCGATGCGGTCCGACATGGACGCGAGGTGGAAGCTCGACGCGCGGGCCGCGGCCGCCTCGACGCGGAGGCGCGCGACGATGCGGGCGATCGCGGGGAAGTCCAGGATGGGATGGCCGAAGGCGCGGCGCTCGCGCGCGTAGGCATCGGCCTCCCGCCAGGCCCGTTGGAGCATCCCGGACGCGCACACCGCGTTGTAGAGCCGGGAGGTGTTGAGGACCACCTCCACCGTGCGGCGGAAGTCCGCCACGGGCCAGGCCCAGGCGTCGGAGAAGTCCACCTCGGCGGAGGCCATGGACCGCGTGCCGAGCTTGTTCTTGAGCCGGCGGATGCGGAAGCCGTTGGGGTGGCCCTCACGCTCGCGGGGGACGACGAAGGCCCGCAGCCCGGCCGTCCCGCCCGGCGCGCCTTCGGGGCGGGCGGTGACGAGGAAGAGGTGGGCGTCGATGACCGAGCAGAACCACTTCTCGCCGCGGAGCCGCCACCCGTCGGCCGTCTCCCGGGCCGCGAGCGCGTTGGCGCCCACGTCGGAGCCGCCTTGCACCTCGGTGAGGAACTGCGAACCGCGCAGCGCCTGGTCGTAGTCGGGCTCGGTGAGGCCCTGGAGCCAGGCGGAGGGGGCGTCGGCCCGCTGCAGGATCTTGATGAGCCCCGCGGCGCAGGCCAGCGGGCAGCAGTGCCCACCTTCCCCGTCCTGGGCGAGCAGGTAGAGCAGCGCCAGGGTCTCGACCTCCCGCCCCGGCGTCCGGTAGCGGTGGAGGATGCCCGATGCCCAGATCGTGCGCCCCATCGCGTGGTAGTCGGGGTGGAAGCGGACCCCCTCCACCCAGCGCCCCTGCCCGTCCCAGGCCTCCAGGCGGGGCAGGTGCTCGTCCCGGTTGGTCAGGCGGGCCTGCTCGTCCAGGGGCCCCGCGCACGCGCGGGCGAACCCGGCGAGCACCTCGATGCTCTCCCGCGGTACCAGCGACACGAAGTGGGGGTCGTCGGCGAGCCAGTCGGCGCGGACGCGGGCCTGCCAGGCGTCGAAGTGGGCGCGGGCGTCGGTGGGCGAAGGGGACATGCCCCTTCACCTACTCCCGGGACGCGACCTGCGCCGGCTCGAAGCAGAGCTGCTCCGCGCCGTCCTCCCGGTGGAGGACCAGGCTGCCGGTGTGCCGCTGCACCCGCACGACCTCGCGGTACACGAGCCCGTCCTTGCGCAGATCGTGCACGCTCAAGGTCTCGCCGGGGGAGAGCGACACCAGGGCGCCGATGGCGGGGTGGTCGTCGACGAGGATGAGGCTCGGCGGCGCCTCGTGCTGGGCCGCCCAGCCGCTCGACGGATGGTAGACGAGGACTTGCGCGCCGCCTTCCCAGAACCCGCCGATGCTCTTGCCGGTGCACAGCCGTCCGCCGCCCCGTCGTTCGATGGAGAGGCGGTCCTTGCCGTCCGCGAGGGTGCGCCAGCGGAGGCGCACCCCGGGCTCCTCCCCGGTCGAATCCGCCTCGGCGACCACGAGCGAAGCGTCGTCGACATCGATGTGGTGGGTGGTCAGGGCGACCTCGACGCCGAGTGCGTCGGGGACGGTGCTCCACACCCCCGTGGCGAGGATGCTGCCGTCGCCGCGCACGTACGCGGGGGCCATCTCCACGGTGAGTCCGATGGGCCAGGTCTCCGGGAGTTCGTCCGCGGCTGCCAGGGCGAGGGTGAAGAGCATGGTCCGCTCCGGTTCGATCCGTGATCGGCACATCCGGGCGGACCCATGAGGGCTCGGGCCTGACCCGGGCGCGGCCGGGTTAGCTCGCAGCATGTCCGTCGCCCGGCTCCCCTTCGACGGCGTGGTGGTGCTGGGCAAGGAGCTGCGGGGCGACCCGGACCGGGGCACCCGGGAGCTGCGGGCCCGAGCGGCGGCGGCGGCCGCGGCGGTGCGGGCGGGGGTCCCGTTCGTCGCGACCCTCGAGGCGCGCCTGCGCGGACAGGACCGCTCGGGAAGCGCGCTCGTGGCCGAGCTGCTCGCCGAGCTGGGGGTCCCGCCCGAGCGTGTGGTGCAGGAGGACCGTTCCCGCTCCACCCGGGAAGAGGCGCGGCTCGCGGCCGAGGTCTTCGGGCGCCGCCAGGTGCGCCGCTGCCTCGTGCTGACCGCGCGCTACCACGCGCCGCGCGCCCGCCGCATCTTCGAGGACACCGGGCTGCACGTGGCCGTCCACGCGCCCGACGCGCTCTGGAGGTTCGCCACGGAACAGGAGCGCGGCTGGATCCACGCCGGCGAGCCGGACGCGGCGGCGCTGCGCCTGGAGGGCCGCCGCGAGCGGCTCTGGGGCACCCTCGCCGCCCTGCTCAGCCCGCTTCCGGTCGCCGCCCGGGCGTCCATCGAGGTCACCGCCGGCGGGTACTGGCGGGGGGTGGAGGAGGGCTGACGCGTCGGGCGCCCGGGGCCCGGCCCGAGGGGCGTCGCCGGCGGAGCGCGACCGGGAGGCCGGCCAGGAGGAGCGCAGCGGAGGGGGAGCCGCACGGGGCACGCTGCGTCGGCACGCAGGGGAGGCTCAGCGCCTGGCCGCGCCCGGCGCCGTCCCACTGGGCCACGGTGTAGCACTGGGGGCCCGGCCGCCTCGGGAAGGCCTCGGCGACGGTGGCCGCGGTCGAGTCCCCCGGGCCGATCCACACGGGGAGGTTCACCGCGGTGGCGGTGCTCACGGTCAGGATGGAGAGTGCGTCGGGATCCGGCGCGCCGGCGAGGACGAGATCGGCGCCGGCGCGCTCGCCGTCCCACCACGCGACGCCGGCGGGGATCACCGCCGCGGGCGGGGCCGCGAGCGGCACGCTGGCGGACGAGCCGGTGGTGAAGCCGACCGAGACCACCGGGCCCGCCCCGTCCGGAGTGGAGACCAGCGCGTACCCGACGCGCGGCTGCAGCGTCCCGGGGTCCAGCCGGAAGAGCGGCGAGTCGACGTCCACCGTGGCGAAGGCCTCGGCCAGCAGGACGTTGTCGGAGGTGCGGAACAGCTCGACGTGGACCGGTGTGGCCTCGCAGGGCCGGTAGACCAGGGTGGGGAGGGTGTCCACCGGCACGTCCTCCTGCGCCGGGGCGGGCCGGGTCAAGGCCACCTCCAGCCCGCCGTCGCAGGTGGACCCGGAGTCGGCACCGGACGCGAGGGCGAGGAGGAGGAGCAGGGGATCCCCGGGCGGCGCTTCGGACCTATCGCGCGAGGGCGGGGCGAGGGTGCTGCTATGATCGGGGGATGGACGCATGGGCGACGGAGGAGCTGGAGGCGCTGGTCCGGCACCTCTCCCACGATCTGCGTGCCCCCATGCGGCAGGCGGTCGCCTTCACCGAGCTGGCGCGGCACAGCCCCGGGGACGCCGAGGCGCTCGCCCGGGCCGAAGCCGCCGCCGCGCGGGCGCTCGCCGCGCTCGACGCCCTGGTGGAGTACACGCGGTTCGGGACCCGGCCGCCGACGCTCGCGCCCGTCCACCTCGCCGGGGTGGCGCCGGGGCTCCCCGCCGTGGAGGTCCGGGGGAACGCCGAGGCCCTGAAGCTGGCCCTTCGTCGCCTCGGCACCCCGCGGGAGGTCGAGCTCGGCGCGGACGCGGTGCTGCTCCGCTTCCCGTCGCCCGCCGCGCCGGTCGAGCTGGACCTGAGCCGTGGGGTGGATCCCTCCGCGGCCCTGGCGGTGAGGGCGCTACGCGTGATGGGGGCCCAGGTCGAGGTCGAGGCCGAGAGCCTGCGCGTCCGGCTTCCCCGGGTCGCGCCCGGAGCTACGGGGTGAACGGGGGACGGGCGTTGATCTCCCACCAGCCCACGAGCTGTTGGACGAGCCGCACCCGCTCCGCGTGGCTCACCGGCTTGACCAGGTAGCCGTTGGCGCCGAGGTCGTAGGCGAGCGCCACGTCCTCCTGCTGCTCGCTCGAGGTGAAGACCACCACCGGGAGACGGCGGAGGCCCTCCTGGGCGCGCACCCACCGGAGGATGTCGAAGCCGGAGCAGCCGCGCATCTTGAGATCCACCACCACCACCAGCGGCGTGGGCAGGTCGGACTGCGAGAGGCGCGCCATCGCGTCCTCGCCGCTCTCCACGAGCTCGAGGGGGCACGAGACGCCCGAACGCTCGGCGGCGCGACGGAACAGGAGGAGGTCGTTGCCGTCGTCGTCGACGACCAACAGGGGAGGCGGGCTCACCGCGCTTCCGTATCACGGGGTGGGGGTCGGGCGTCCGGGTGCCGGCCCCGCGGGCGCTCACTCCGCAGGCACCAGCTCCACCCAGAAGCGGCTTCCGACCCCGGGCGTGCTCTCCACCCCCACGAGCCCGCCCATCCGCTCCGTCGCCTTGCGCACGATGGCGAGGCCCATCCCGGTGCCCGCGTAGGCGTCATCCCGGTGGAGGCGCTCGAACACCTTGAAGACCCGCTGGTGATGCTCGGCGGCGATGCCGATCCCGGCGTCCTCGACCCACACCCGCACCCGCCCCGGCCGGGGCTCGACGCCGACCCGGACGCAGGGGCGCTCTCCCGGGGCGACGAACTTCATGGCGTTGGTCAGGAGGTTCCCGAACACCAGCCCCAGGGAGGTCGCGTGGCCGAGCACCCGCGTGTCGCCCACGTCCAGGGTCACGGTGGCCCCGGTGCGGGCGATCTCTCCGTCGAGGAGGGTGAGCTGCCCGTCGAGCACGGCGCGCAGGGACACGGGTTCGAGGGGTGGGTCCTCGATGGAGAGTCGGCTGTACTGGAGCAGCTCCTGGATGAGGACGTCCATCCGGGCGCTCGCGCGGGCGATGCGGCGCAGGTACTCCTGGCCGACCTCGTCGAGCTTCTCGGCGTGGTCCTCCAGGAGCGCGGTGGCGAAGCCGTTCATCGCGCGGAGCGGAGCCCGGAGGTCGTGGGCGACCGTGTGGGCGAAGCTCTCGAGCTCCTTGTTGGACGCGGCCAGCTGCGCCGTGCGCAGGGCGACGCTCTTCTCCAACCCGCCGGTGTAGCGGGCCAGCTCGGTGCGCAGCCGCGCCTCCTGCTGGGAGAGCGCCAGGACCTCGGCGATCCCCTCGAGCTCGTGCATCACGTCCCGGGGCGCCGCCCGGGTCTCGGTGAGCCCGAGCAGCAGACCTCCCAGCAGCTCGCCGCGGTGGTGGAGCGGCAGCGCGAGGAGGGACTTCACCGTGGGCACGCCCAGGGCCGCGCGCCAGTCCGAGGGGGGCCCGGGGACCGGCGCGGCGCGCGGCGGGCCCAGGCTGCCGTCGAGCGCCGCGAGGTTCACCACCTCCTCCAGCGCCGCGGCGGGCATCGGGTCGGTGAGCAGCGCCCCTTCCCGTCCCCAGGCCAGGAGCCCGGCGGGCGCGTCGCCCTCCACCGACACCACCAGGACGCAGCGGCAGTCCGTGACGCCGAACACCGCGTCGACGGCCCGGGCGGCCACGGCCCCGGGGGCCAGCCCCTCGCCGATCCCGCTCTCGATGTGCCGGATCCGCCGGATGCGGTCCACGGCGCGCCGCTGCAGGGCCTCGGCCATCTCGCGCTGACGCTGGCGGAGCTCCACCGCGCTCAGCAGGCTGTTGAACGAGTCGGTGAGCGGGGTCAGCTCCCGGATCGCCGGAGCGGGGAGGCGGACCGCGTAGTCCCCGCTGCCGGCGATGGCGTTGAGCCCGGTCGCGAAGCGCTCCACCGGCTCCACCACCAGCCGGCGGACCGCGAGGTAGACCAGCAGCACCCCGAGCAGCGCCGACGCACCCACCACGAGGACGCCGCGGAGGTGGGCGGCCGCGCGCGCGTCGTTGCTGGCCGTGGGGGCGCGGACCACGACCACGCCGAGGGGCCGGCCATCATGGACGACGTCGGCGCGTCGCGCCACCCAGCCTTCCCCTCGCAGGGGCTCGCCGGGGAAGGGCGCGGAGCCGAGCGTCGGCGCCCCCGGGCGTTCCCAGCCCGCGAAGAGCTCCCCGTCCGCGTCCCAGACCTGGACCAGGTCCACGTCGGGGTCGTCGGCGAAGCCGCGCAGGGTCTCGTTGAGCTGGCGGTTCTGGTCGAAGGAGAGGTCCACGATGGCGTATCGGGCGACGAGCCGGGCCGTCTCGGCGGTCCGTTCCTCGAGCCCGGCCTCGAGCGCGGCGTTGGCCTTCCACAGGAAGCTCACGCCGGTGATGCCCGTCCCGGCCAGCGCGAGGGCCACGGTGGAGGCGAGCGAGCCGGTCAGGGAGACGCGAGGGCGCCTCACCGCGTCCCCCGCTCGATCACGGCGAGGTTGAGCACCCGCGGATCCACCTCGAGGCCGCTCCGCTGGAGCTCGGCCAGGTTCACCCGCATCACCGTGCCGTCCGCGCCGGGCTCGACCACCAGGTGCACGCCGAGCGGCAGGTAGCTGGGGTCGGCCGCGGCGGTCAGGATGGGCTTGCCGCCGGTGCGCACCAGGAGCGCGCGGAGGGAGGTGGGGTCGGTGGGGGCGATCCAGAGGACGTGGCAGGTGCCGAGCTCGTCCAGGTCCGGCCGCTTGAGCTGCACCGGGTGCCCGCCCACCGGGTGGCGCGTCGCCGCGCCCAGCCGGTCGGCCATCGGGTCTTCGCCCCAGAGGCACACCACCAGGGGCGAATCGGGGCGGACGAGGCGCAGCGGGGGCCAGCGGGTGAAGGAGGTGAACTGCACCACCACCTGCGCCAGCAGGTCGTACTCGGCCGGCTCCTCCCGGGCCGGGGTCGAGGGGGCCGCCGCGGCGGACGCCGCGAACGCCAGACCGAGCAGCGCCGCGCCCCACCAGCGCCCGGAGCTCACAGGTCGAGCTCCAGCCCGAGCATCACGGTCCGCGGCTGGCCGGGGACCGCGCGGAAGGCGTCCGTGTAGGTGGTGCCGACCTCGAAGGCGCGGGCGTCGAAGAGGTTCTCCACGTCGAAGGTGACGGCCCCCCGCACCCGGCCCCCCGGCGTCCCGGGGGCCCAGCGGGCGTGCGCGGACCAGAGCGTGGAGGCCGGGGCGACCGCGTCGGCGTCCACCCCTCGCGCCGCATCGGGGTGGAGACGGCGGGAGCGGTGATCCGCGTCGAGGGAGAAGCTGGCCCCGCCCCCCTCCGCGGCCAGCGTCGCGTGCACGCTGTGGGGGGGCGCGTAGGGGAGGGGATCCCCGTCGATGCGCCCGTCGGTGTAGGTCCAGGCCAGCTCGGGCCGGACGCTCAGCGGCCCCAGCTCGACCACCCCCTCGGCGCGCAGGGTCCCGCCCCACGTCTGCCCGTCCGCCTCGTTCACCGCGGTCTCCACCACGTCCACGGGCCAGCCGTAGGCCTCGCCTTCACCGCTGGCGCGGAACACGACCAGGTCGTGCACGTTGCTCACCCAGGCGTCCCCCCCGAGTCGCAGCCCCCGGAGTGCCTGCACGCCCACGTCGATGCCCCAGGTGTCCTGGCGCTCGATGCCCAGCGCGGGGTTGGGGAGGTGGAAGAAGTCGCTTTCGAGACCGACCACTTCACCGTCCACCACCGCGGGGGAGAAGCGGCCGAACTCGCGCCAGGCGGCCCAGGAGGGGTCGAGGTACCCGGTGCCGTACAGGAACTTCATGGTGAAGGCGGGCAGCGGTCGCACGCCCACCACCACCCGCGGGTGCGTGGCCCAGCCCCACACGCCCGAGGTGTCAACGCGCAGGCCGCCGGTGAGGTCCACCGTACGGCTCGGGCTCAGGCCCACCTCGGCGTAGGCCCCCACCTGTCGCTCGGGCACGGTGTAGAAGGCCTGCGGCACGGACAGGTCGTGGCCGTCGGAGGCGGTGACGTCGCTTCCGGGGACGATGTGGCCCTGGGCCGCCGCGGGCAGGGTGGGGTCGAAGGGCGTGGCGAGGTCGGCCGTGGTCGCGAGGCTGAGCCGGTTCACGCCGTCCAGCCCGGCGGTCACCTCCATCCAGCGCCGCGGCCGCCAGCTCAGGCGGCTGGCGAGCCGCACGCCCACGCTCTGGGCGTACTTGTAGGCGCGCTCATAGCCCGAGTAGCTGTTGACGAAGGCGCTGTCGGGGGCGAGGCGGTACTCGGCGCCCTGCAGCTCGGTCCGCCACTCGACGCGGTCCCC
>Ga0172372_10004842_pt1 | contig 18974 bp, 13 predicted proteins | sample LakKiv5m_2_FD_114544 | JGI IMG/M metagenome (GOLD analysis project Ga0172372, IMG submission 114544) | Freshwater microbial communities from Kabuno Bay, South-Kivu, Congo - kab_092012_9.5m | ecosystem: Environmental > Aquatic > Freshwater > Lake | place: Democratic Republic of the Congo...
GCGAACTTTTGAACACGGTGCTGGATGAGTTGGAGCTCAAGCGTGATCGGGACGGCCAAGTGCGCACCGCTTATAGCCTGCGGCACACCTACATTTCGATGCGTCTTATGGAAGGCGCTGACATCTACCAGATCGCCAAAAACTGCCGCACCAGCGTGGAAATGATCGAGAACTTCTACGCCTCCCACATCAAGAACACGCTCGATGCGTCGGCGATCAACGTCCGCAAGAGTAAAGCTCCGAAGGCCGCGAAAACCGGCTCGGACAAGCCAAAACGCGGCTCGAAATCAGCCGTGGAAAAAAGGAGCCGGAAACGCTAGACTCAACGCGGCGCGCGGGCGTGGCGAAACTGGTAGACGCAACGGACTTAAGCCAATCATTGAGTGCCCTTGTGGGAAACCCAAGGTGCATAGCTGCTCAAATTCGGGGAAACCTTAACTGGCAATCCCGAGCCAAGCCCCTTCGGGGAAGGTGTAGAGACTAGACGGGCAGCACCTAAAGCCCCCGAGTGATCGGGTCGCCAAGGTGAAGGGATAGTCCAGACCACAAACGCCGTCAGGCGGCGGCGAAAGCCGAAGTGGTAAGAAAATCCGTAGGGCCGCAAGGCTCGTGCCGGTTCAATTCCGGCCGCCCGCACCATCCCCCTTTGTTGAAAGAGGGCAGGACTGCCCGAGGCGAACGGCGTCAGAGAGTTGAACAACTCGGTCCGTAAGCCCCGCGAAGTGCAGAGTGAACGCGAAGCACGTTGGCCATAGTCGAACCGAACGGTGAGCGGCCATCGCATAGTCGAAAGAATGCGGGGAACATATGCCTACAGACTTCGATAAGCTGACAGCGGAAGTAACAGCTCTTAGTAAGGTATCGCTCAGCGCCGACGCCAATGGGTTCTTCGTCCAAGAAGTGCTGCGCTTTTGTTCGGTAGCAGGAACTCTGCTGGGAAACAGCTTTGAGCTAGACGCAAGCGCCAGCGTCGATGAGCGATACATCACGCACGTCCTGACGCGCTCGTTGTTAGAGAACTACTTCACCGTCCTCTATCTCTTCGATGACCCCGCGCAAACATCGGCGCGCTACGAGGAGCTAAAAAGCTCTTTCAAGGATTCGTATCGGAAACTGATGACGGATTTGTCTGCCCCCACTTGGCAGAAATTCATGCAGGCGCACCAAGGTCAGCTAGAACCCGCTGATCCAACGTGGACGAAGGCAAAGGGTCTGCCTGACGTAAACACTATGCTCACAGCGCTTCGCAACAACTACGGCGACCGTTTGAGCTACCTTTATCCCATCTACCGCATCACGAGTTTTGACACGCACGGCAGGAGCTTGGGCACAATCTTTGACGCTGTGTTTGGCAAGACGTGCAACTTTCCTGTCCTGAATCTCAAACAAGCGTTCGAGCTTGTCGCGAACCAATACCTCGTCGTTTTGAACGACCTTCGTAAAACTGGCGTCCTCCCCTGAAACGCGAGGCTTCGGTTAGAAGCGCGGCTTGGGAAAGCGACGCACGACGCGCGCCAGAGCTTCGTCGATGAAACGGAGGCTGATAGCGATATGCGGGCACTCTTCGAGCGTCAGGCCGCGTGCGGCGAGATCGTTCAAGATCGCCGCGCGTTTGGCGCGGAGTTGTTGTTCGGTGAGGCCAACGAGATCAGCGGGCGTGATGATGAAAGTCATGTTTCTTCTCCTTGTCTTGGGCCGCGACCATCGCGGCCTTCATGCGCGACAAGGAGCAGCGCGTTCGGAGAAGCCGCACTCGCACGTAACGAAGTGGAGAAGCCTTCAGGCTTGCGGCGACCACGACGAACCGATGCTTGGATGCAAATAAGAAGGCCGAGGTTTCGGACCTGAAGGAGAAGAAGCGTTGATGCTTCTCGCTCGCTCTCGATTGGACGATGGACAACACCGCGCCGACGCCGCGTTGACGATAGAAACGCGCAAGCGCGCGCCGCTCGACCCGCAATGCTTCAGTCGGGAAAACCTTATCGACGCACTCGCGCAAAAGTAGTGTTCGCTTTCAGCGCGGTCGCACCGCGCGTTAGCCTTCGCAAATCCGGCCCGCGAAGGCAGGGCCTGCCATGCGGGAGGCTCGCCATGTCGCAATGGGAGTTGCTTGTCACCGAAGGGCATGTGCGCGCCGCGCGTTGGCGCAACGCCGTGCCGTTCGTGCTTTCAGCAGCGATAATCACCGTCTTTCTTGGCGTCGCCGTCACGGCGCTGTTGCCGCAAGCGCCGCCATCCACTCGCGTCGCCGATGCTCAAAACGCGCTCGCCGCGCAGCATCGCGCCGCTATCGTCGCCTTCTTGCAGGACAAGGGGATGGTGCAAAGCGCGCCCGCCAATGCGGAACGCGCGCTCACACGCGAAACAGCGCCCGCAAGCGTGGTCACGCTCATCGAGGCGCTGAACACCACGGGCCGCTTGCCCGACACCGTGGTGACGCAGAACGCGGAAGAGTTCTGGAGCGGCGCTTGGCAAACCGGCGCAATCCACGCCGTGCAGGAAGGCCGCACGGTGCTAGTCGGCTATTACGTTGACGCCGCCATGCGCTATCCGGGCTACCGCCCGCAACCCATGTTGCAGCGCGCGTTTGGCGTCTTGAGGCGCGGCGCGGAACGGCAATGGACTTTCCATTGCCTTCAGATCGCGGGGGCAATGCCCTGCGATCAGCAAGCCCTCGATCCGTCCACGATCCCCGCGACGATGCGCGCCTTCGTGCCAGCGTCTGCCTTTGCCACGGAGAGACAATCGTGACCGTGCAAATGCTCATGGCCTTTGTGCCATTCGCCATCGGCGTAGCGGCGCTTATTGCGCTGCTGGCGATACCCTTCACGCGCAAGATCATCTTGGGCGTGCTCGGCATCGTTCCCGCACTCGTTCTCTTCGTGATCGGCCTGTTCGCAAGCGTCCTCTGGACCCCGGTAAACTGGCTGGTCGCTCGCGTCCCGCTTCTTGGCCGCGTGGGCGATATGTTCGCCGCCGCCATCGAGCGCGTGGGCAAGCGCAAAGTTGGCGTCGCCACCGGCGACCGTCCCGCGATTGTCGAAGAGATGTGGCCGCAAAAGCGCTTCCCTTTCCTCTACAGCGAAGTGCCAGACGATATTCGCCGCCCTCTGTGGGAGGACGGCAAGCTCGTCGGCGGTCGAGAAATCCCTTGGATGGCTGACCGCCATTTCAGTGGGGGCATGACCAAGGCCGCTGGCCAGTTGGGCCTTGTGGCGGCGCTGATCGCGCTCATCGTGCAGCCGCTTATCGTCATCGGCATGATGATGTTCGCAGGGCAAGCGGGCGACGCCCCGCAAGTGCTTCTTGAGCAATTCCCCGGCGAAGCGCCGGTGTACGTTTCGGGATGGGATGTCTGGCAGACCGTCGCTGCGAGCGCCTTTGGCGCGCTGTGGCATGGCGCGCTGACGCTGATCGGCCTGATCGCGGCGTGGCTGCTGATTGCCATAGGCATCGGCTTCATGGTCGCCACCGCCGCCGTCGAGCATTGGCGTAAAGAAGCGTCCGCGCCTTACGAGGCGATTTCCAAGGACAGCCATGTGCGCTGGCCTTATCGCGCGGAAGCCCGCGCGCTCGCCCACACCGGCTATGTCAGACAGGTCGCTCACGCGACGGGCTACTTGAACGGTTCGCCGCTGTTCAAGATCGGCGAAGGTACAGGCACGATGCGGCTGCGCGGCGACCTTGCCGCGCCGACCAAAGGGCAGAGCATCGCGCTCGACCGAGAGTCGCTATTCCAGCATGTGCTTGTGTTCGGCGGCACAGGCGACGGCAAAACCACCGCCGTCCTGAAACCACTGATGAGCCAAGTGCTCGCGCAGCCGCAATTCGGCGCATACGTCACCGACGCCAAGGGCGTCTTGTGGCGTGACGCCGAAAAAATCGCCACGGCTGCTGGCCGTGGTGCGGACGTGCTGCGGATCGGTACAGGTGCGGGCGAGCTTGGCGTGAACATCACCGCCAAACTCACCCCCAACCAGATCGCCGCCGCTTTGCGTTCGGTGCTCACGCAAATGGGCGGCGGCCGAGGCGACAGCTTCTGGCCCGACATGGCCGCAAACGTGATGCGGCACATGCTGACCATCGGGCGCGCTTACGCCGCGACGCCCGAAGGCCAGGCCGAAGCCAAAACCCTCAATCCCTATAGCCTGTGGTGGGCATATCAGGCGGTGCTCGATGAAAAGCGTCTCGCGCCCGCGCTCGACGCCATCGGCAAGGAAACGACCGGCCAGCTTGTGCGGATGGAGACGGCGCGCGCGGCGGGCGACCGTGACGGCTTCGCCCGTCACGAAGAACGCACCCGCCAGCTTGCGGGCGCCGATGTTGTCGCCAGTCACGCTTACCTGACCCAAGCGTGGAAGGAGATGGCGAAGGACACCAAGACCGGCATTGTCGCCAATATCTCGCAGTTGATGGACGGCTTCGCCGGAGCGCCGATCTTGCGCGAGCGGTTCGTGTGCGGCCTCGACACCGGCACGGCGAGTCTGGACGCGCCGCTCAACGGCAAGATCGCGCTGATTACCCTCAACACGATGGACGACGGCTTGCAGGCCCGCCTTGTGGCGATCCTGCTCAAAACCGTCCTCTATCGGGAGGCACGGCTGCGGGAAGCCGCCCTGAAAAAGTCGGGCGGCAATCCGCAGGACAATCCCTGCCTCGTCGTCATGGACGAGGTGCAGGAATTGGCCACGGTCGATCCTACGACCGGCCTGTCCGACGCCACGTTCTGGAACGTGGCCCGCTCGACCGGCTTGGCTGGCGTATTCGCCACCCAGACGGTCGCGGCGCTGACCCAAGCAATGGGCAAGGACGCCGCCGAAAACTTCATGCAACAGGCACGGAGCAAGGTGTTCCTCCGCTCGGAGGATCAGGCGACGGTTTCCTATGCCTGTTGGGTAGCGGGCGAATATGAGCGCAACCGTGTTTTCGGCGACGGCCAATGGGAGAGCATCGACCAGCGGAAACTGATTAGCGGCTGGTCGCCTTTCGAGCCGGTGGACGATCTCGCTCCTCCGGCAGATGCGGGCGGACCGCAATTTTATTTCAAGGCGGCACGCGGCTTCCTTGGGCGGGCATCCATCGGGACGGCGTCAGCCAAGCCCACCTACGAGACAGACACTCGGTTCATCCCCGAGGGCGGCGATCAGGCCGCGCAACTCGCAGCAATAAGCGCCCAGCAACAAGCGGCATGGCGGCAGGAAGACCAAGACCGCCGCTATCGTACAGAGGGCAACACGACAGCCCCTGCGATGACCCCTGCGGACTTCATCGCAATGGGACGGTGGCACGCCTACGCCCACGTTCAGAGGGCGGGATTGGCGCGGCAGGACGTGATCGAGTTGGCGCACAGCTTTTGAGCAGCCACCTCGTTTGCGGCGAAGCAGCAAGGATGAAGCAAACCTTAACGTCCACACGGAAAGTTAAGAAATTCCTGCTATGATGGGGCTATTCGGGAATCTGCAAGCCATGTGCGGTCACACCGCACGCCGCCAATCGTTAACGATTGGCTGGCTTGGCAAGGGGGTTACTGCGTCCCCCGTTGCATCCCCGAGCGCAGGGGCTTCGCCCCATGCACCCGACCAAAGAGCGTATCCTGCCCTTTGGAAACCTGAGCGGGAGGTTCGTTCCCGCTTCCGACCGAAAGGGCGTTCCTGCCCTTTGGAAACCAGACCGGGGGTGTTCGACCCCGGCGACGATCAAAGGGCTTTCGCGCCCCTTGAGACCACGACCAAAGCGGCCTTCGCGCCCTTTGGAAACCCGACCAAGGTTTCGGCCTTGGATACGACCAAAGGGCTGTACCCCCTTTGGAAACCTAGCGCGGCAGGGATGCCGCGCCGCCGCCCACGACGCCCTTGGCTTTTCGCGCATTGCGCGACGAAGAAGGGATAGCACATGGCGAGCGGCAGCGAGCTACGACGACGAACAGCCACCTTCACGGTGCGCGTTACACCCGAAGAGCGGGACGCCATCGCCGCGCTCGCCATGCAAAAGGGCCTCACGGTCGGCGCGTTCTTGCGCGCCGCAGCATTGGGCGACAAAGGCCCGCGCGCCAAAACCCGCATCCCCGTGGACGAGGCATTGCTGCGCCGTCTGCTCGGCCAGACCGGCAAGATAGGCGGCAACCTCAACCAGATCGCCAAGCAGCTCAACAAGGGCGGCGCGGTGGCAACGCCCGACGTGCTGGCCGCCGTCGCGGAATACAGGCAGTTGCGCCAAGCCATTCTGGCCGCCTTGAGGACACCGACGCGGTGATTATCAAGGGCAAGAGTCGGGGCGGGCCAAAACAGCTTGAGACCCACCTTCAGCGGGTGGACACCAACGAGCGCGTGGAAGTCCTCGAAAAGCCCGCCACCGCCGCCAACATCGGCGACGCCTTTGGCGAATGGCAGACCATCGCCGAAGGCACGCGCGGGCGATACGGCCTCTACCACGCCAACATCGACCCCGACGCCAGCTATTCCATGACCGCCGCTCAATGGACGCGCGCGGTCGATCTGCTTGAGCGCGAATTGGGGCTCGACGGCCAGCCGCGCGTCGTTGTGCTGCACGAGAAGAACGACCGCCAGCACATCCATGTCGTGTGGCAGCGCACCGACATCGACACCATGACGCTGCTTTCGGACAGCAACAATTACGACGCCCACAAGCGCGTCGCGCGCGCCCTCGAAAAAGAGTTCGGCCACGAAGCGGTGGTTACGAAGCCCACCGAGGAACGCGCGCCCATCAGTCACGCTGAATGGCAACAGGCCGAGCGCAGCGGGCATGACCCGCGCGCGTTCAAGGATCAGGTCACGGCGCTTTTCCACGCCAGCGAGAACGGCGCGGCGCTGGCAAAGACTCTCGACGACCACGGCCTGATTGTCGCCCAGGGCGACCGACGCGACTTCGTAATCGTCGATCAGGCAGGCGAGGTCTATAGCTTGGCCCGCCAGATCAAAGGCATGACCGCCAAGGATCTGCGGGGCTTCATGGCCGACGTGGACGCCGACGCGCTGCCCACCGTCGCAGAGGCGAAGGCGCTGCAAGAGCAGCGACCCGCGCCCGAGCCGAAACCTCTTTCCGATGCACCCGCCGCATCGCCACCCATCGACGATGGCAAGAGTGGCGCGAAACTCGATGAGGCGCTGCGCGCATGGCACGCCGAGGATATGCAGCGGCTTGCCGACTTCCACGCGGCAGAGCGCGACCGCATTGGCGCGATGCTCGATCAGGAAATCGCCGCGAAGGTTGCCCAGTCGGACGCCACGCGCACGGCGGCGCTGGAGCGATACGACGAACAGGCAGAACGCAAAGGCTTCGCCCGTGTCGTCGATGCGGTGATCGAGTTCATCTCTCCCGCTTGGGCTGATCGCCGCCAAGCCCAGCGCGAAGAGGCGCGCAACACCGTCGTCAAGGCGCTCGACCGCGAGCACGCGGAAGAAGCAGCGCGGCTTGAGGCAAGCAAGAAGGTCGAATTGGACGATCTCGCCGAACGCCAAGCGCAACAGGCGCGCGACCGCGAATTGCTCTTCGGGGAAGACCTCGCGCGCCGCACACGCGACTACGAAGAAGCGCAACGCTTCGCCGCCCAACTGGCCGAGCAGCAGCGCCAGCGCGAGCAAGCGGCGCATGAGCAGACACAAACGGCGGGGCCGGAGCCGCCGACGAGCGCACGCTAACCGGCTCGCGCTTTTTGCAACCAACGCCGAGCCGATTTGCCCACAAGGTTGCGCACAATACTCGCCCCTCTCGGTTCGTGGCGGCGCTGGCCTCAATTTTCCGACTTCACAGGGTATTCGGCGGCGTCGCTCGCAAGCGCCCCGCGCCACCCTCCAAACCTCAGCAGCCCAGAACTGGCCCTCCATCGTGGCCGCGCCCGTAAGCTAACTATCTGATTTGGCTGCCTCTATGGCATTTTCCGCGATTTTCGCTAATTTTCTCTATGCCAGAATGCCGAATCGGCTATAATCGCCTCATGTCGGAGAATATTCTTACAATTCGCGAAGTCGCGGACCTGCTGAAGATAAACGAGAAGACGGTTTATAAGCTGGCCGCCGACGCCAAGATTCCCGGTTTCAAAGTCGGGGGATCGTGGCGGTTTGACCGCGCGACAATCTCAAAATGGATTGAGAAAGGTTCGATCTCCGACGTAGCGGCGGTTGCCAATGACAGCGAGAAAGAGCCGGCGACGCTAGCATCGGCAAACTACGCGCCTCAACAAGGCACGTTCTTCGCGCATCGCATCACGCTGGAAGGGACTGGCGAGGACGCCTTAGCGCAGTCCCTTTCGACCGCCCGTGTCGATATGAACCCGCATCAGGTGGACGCCGCCTTGTTCGCGCTCGCATCGCCCTTGTCCAAAGGCGTTTTACTTGCCGATGAAGTCGGGCTTGGCAAGACTATCGAGGCAAGCCTCGTCATTGCACAGCGTTGGGCCGAGCGCCGCCGCCGCATCTTGCTGATCGTACCCGCGTCGCTGCGCAAACAATGGAGTCAGGAGCTTTACGACAAGTTCTCGCTTCCCTCCGTCATCGTGGAACGCAAGAGCTATAACGATGCGCGCAAGGCGGGCGTGGCTCGTCCCTTCGATCACAAGGATCGTATCGTCATTACCTCTTACGAGTTCGCCGCGTTGAAAGACGACGAGATCGCGCGCGGCGGATGGGACTTGGTAGTGTTCGATGAAGCGCACCGTCTTCGCAACGTCTATCGAAAAGACGGATCAAAGCGCGCCAAGCGGCTGCGCGATGCAACCAAGTCCGCCTTCAAACTGCTGTTGACGGCGACGCCGCTGCAAAACTCCCTTATGGAGCTTTACGGCCTCGTCTCCGTGATTGACGAACGCCATTTCGGCGATGAAGCGTCTTTCCGCAGCCAGTACGTTGCGGGATCGGGCGCAAGAAACGGCCTCGTATTCCTCCGCAAACGGCTTGAGCCGATTTGCAAACGCACGCTGCGTCGCCAAGTCCAGCAAGCCGGTCTTATCCGCTACACCGAGCGCCGCCCGATGACGGTGCAATTCGATCCGTCACAGGACGAAATGCGGCTGTATCTAGGTGTGTCCGCTTACTTACAGCGTTCCGACACAATCGCCTTCGGCAACAAGCCCAACCAGCTTGTCACGATGGTCGTGCGCAAGATTCTCGGGTCTTCGACCTTCGCCGTCGCGGAAACGCTGGCCAAGATTATCGAGCGACTTAAACAGTTGCGTCCCGTCGATGTTGAAACCGTCTCCGACTATGATGTGATCGACGAGGCCGCAGAGGAATTCGAGGACTCAGAAGATGGCGATGCGGCGGACATCCCCATCGACCCCAAGAAACTTGAGTCAGAGATCGCCGAGCTTGAAGGTTATCGTAAACTTGCGCTCGACATCGGCCAGAACGCCAAGGGCATCGAACTGGTCAAGGCGTTGCCGAAAGTCCTCGATGAAATCGTCACCAAGGGTGGGCAGCGCAAAGCGGTTATTTTCACTGAGTCAGTGCGCACGCAGCGCTACCTTGCCGATCTTCTCGCCGCCAACGGCTTCGAGAACGACATCGTTCTTCTGAACGGCCAGAATAACGACGCCCAAAGCAAGGCGACTTATCAAGACTGGCTCGCCCGCAACAAGGGATCGGATGCCGTGTCGGGATCGAAAACGGCGGACATGAAAGCCGCAATCGTCGAGGCGTTCAGGGACAAGAGCAGCATTTTGATCGCAACGGAGTCCGGCGCGGAAGGCATCAACCTTCAATTCTGCTCATTGCTAATAAACTTTGACCTTCCGTGGAATCCCCAGCGCGTGGAACAGCGCATTGGGCGTTGCCATCGCTACGGGCAGAAGATCGACGTCACGGTCGTCAATTTCCTGAATCTTAAAAACCATGCCGAACAGCGCATCCACCAACTGCTTGATGAGAAATTCCACCTGTTCAAGGGCGTGTTCGGTGCGAGCGACGAAGTGCTCGGCGTGATCGAGCGTGGCGTGGATATTGAACGCCGCATTTTCGAGATCGTGCAGCGTGCCCGCACCGAAGCCGAGATCGACGCGGAGTTCGACAAGCTGCAAGAGGACTTGCAGGCCCAGATCAGCGAACAGGTGCTCGACGCCCGCAAACGCCTTTTGGAAACGATGGACGAAAAAGTCATCGACCGGCTCAAGTCGCGCGGCATGGAAGTGAAACAGCGACTTTCCGATTTCGAGCAGCAGCTTCTTTATGTGGCGCGGGCGGAACTTACCGACGCGCGCTTCCACGCGAACGACGAACGCCGCTTTGACTATCGTGGCGAAACCTACACGACGGAATGGCCGTTGGCTGACGAAAGGGGCTGGAAATTTTTCCGCCTGTTTGAAGGGACGCTCGCCACCAGTCTTGTAGCCGCAGCCAAGGAACGTCGCTTCGATGCGCCGTCCTGTCTGCGCTTCGACCTCGCGGCCTATCCCGGCGGTCGTTTGGCCGACGTGGAACAACTGCGCGGCAAGAGCGGCTGGGCGCGGATCGGCAAGCTCGAAATTATGACGCCCGCGATAACGCGAGAGCACCTCGTCCTTTCCGTCGTGGCCGACGATGGCAGCGCCATACACTCCGAAACCGTCGAGCGACTTTTCCGAGTGCCAGCGAAGAACGAGCCTTTGAGTGGCGCGCCACCCGAGGAGGTTTTGCTGTCGAAGGAAGCGGAACGCCGCAAAGCGTTGCTCGACGAAGCCGAGCAGCAAAACGCTGAATGGCTCGATCTCGAAAGCGAGAAGTTGGACGACTATGCGGAGGACTTAGAGCGTGCGTTCGAGACTGAAATTAAAACCGTCGAAGCGGAAATCCGCGAAGCCAAGAAAGCCCTCCGTGGATCAAGTCTGCCTATGGCCGAAAAGGTAGCCGAGAAGCGGCGCATTAGCGCCCTGGAGGGCAAGCGTGACAAGCTGAAGGCAGAGTTCTTTGATCGACGGGCTAAGATTCGCACCGAAGTCGAAGCCATGCTCGACCAGATTCAGGAGAGCTTGAAACTAGAGCCTACGCTGACTGACCTGTTCACAATTCGTTGGGAGGTCGCGTAATGGCCGTCAGATCAACACGACACAATAAGCGTTGGGGAGACGCACCATGAACCATCGCAAACAGCGTCTCGAACTGACATGGATCGGCAAGGACGAGCGCCCGCGCCTTGAGCCGCGCATTCTGCTGGAAGACGCCGACAAATCTTATCATGCCAAGACCCGCGTGACCGACGACGACAACTTCGACAACATTCTAGTGCAGGGCGACAACTTGCTTGCGCTGAAGGCGCTAGAGCAAGAGTTCACGGGCAAGGTGAAGTGCGTCTTCATTGATCCTCCGTACAACACCGGAAGCGCGTTCGAGCACTATGATGACGGCGTGGAGCATTCGATCTGGCTTTCCTTGATGAAGGACCGCCTCCACATCTTGCACAGATTGCTCGCCAAACAGGGCTCGCTCTGGGTGACGTTAGATGACAACGAGGCGCACTACTTCAGGGTAATGTGCGACGAGGTGTTTGGACGCGCGAATTTCGTCGCGGACATCGCATGGCAAAAAAAATATTCGCCCGGTAACAACGAAAAGGGAATCTCGTCAGACCATGACCACGTTCTCGTTTGGGCGAAAGATAGAGAGTCGTGGGAGTGGAATCTGCTCCCGCGTACAGACAAGCAAGATGCAGCGTACAGGAATCCAGACAACGATCCGCGCGGTGTTTGGAAGGCTAGCGATCTAACGCGGGCAGAACATCGTGACCGCGACTTCTATGCAATCAAGACTCCATCCGGAAAAGAAGCGTGGCCAGCGGCTGGTCGAAGCTGGAGTCGGCCGCCTGATGAGATTGAGCGGCTACGCGCCGACAATAGGCTTTGGTTCGGACCGAACGGCGACGCAAAACCGAGCTTGAAGAGATTTATCACAGAAGTTCAAGACGGCGTTGTTGCGAGAACCATTTGGCTGCGAGACGAGGTAGGCGATAACGAGCAGGCAAAGAAGGAAGCTAAGGAGTTCAACAGCACCGACATCTTCGCTACACCGAAGCCAGAGCGTCTCATTCATCGCATTATTCATCTGGCAACTAACGTCGGCGATTTAGTGCTCGATTCATTTGCTGGATCGGGAACAACAGGTGCGGTTGCGCAGAAAATGCGCCGTCGCTGGATCATGGTTGAACTTGGCGACCATTGCGAGACACACATTATCCCGCGATTGAAGAAGGTCATCGATGGCGATGATCGCGGCGGCATCACGGAGGCCGTCGAGTGGAAAGGTGGTGGCGGCTTTCGATACTATCGCCTCGCTCCTTCGCTCTTGGAAAAAGATGCGTGGGGCAACTGGGTCATCTCCAAGAACTATGACTCAGCCAAGCTCACGCAGGCCGTGTGCAAGCTCATGGGATTCAGTTGTCAGCCAAATGAGGCGCAGTACTGGATGCAGGGTCGCTCGTCGGAGTCTGACTTCATCTACGTCACGACGCAAAGCCTGACGCACGAGCAGCTTGCAGCGATTTCCGAGGAAGTCGGCGACGAGCGGACGCTACTCGTATGCTGCAAGGCGTTCCATGCAAATCCGGACGCCTTTCCTAACCTGACGATCAGGAAGATTCCGCAAGCCGTTCTCCGCAAGTGCGAGTGGGGCAAGGACGACTACAGCCTTAATGTCGAAAATTTGCCCGCCGTTCCGTCGCCTGAGCCGGAGGAGCGTGAGCGTTCAGTCCAGGCAGGCAAGAAGCCGGGCAACGGGAAACCCGCTCTGCAAGACGACCTCTTTGGCAAGGAGGTCAGCAAGTGAGCGACCGCACCGTGCGAACGATCAGTCAACGTCTCTCCCTGCGCAAACCGCAAGCGGAGTCGCTCGAAATCCTCGCAGACGTGCTTGGCAAGGTGGAGCTGGCCAAGGGCGACGATCCTGCAGCTGCTCTTGAGGCGATACGCGATTGTTACCCAAGCGTCGAAGAATTCGAGCGCGAGTTTCCCTCGCTGTGTTTCGCGTTGGCAACCGGCGTGGGCAAGACGCGCTTGATGGGCGCGTTCATTTCCTACCTCTACCTGACCGGCAAGAGCCGACATTTCTTCGTGCTAGCGCCTAATAAGACGATCTACGAGAAGCTGATTGCGGACTTCTCGCCCGAAAGCCCAAAATACGTCTTCAAGGGCATCGCCGAGTTTGCCGCCAACCCGCCTTTGATCGTTACCGGCGACAACTATGAAAGCGGTCTCGGCGTGCGTTTCGAGACTGGCGGCAAAGGCGCGCAAGCCCAAATGTTTGCCGACGTTCACATCAACATCTTCAACGTCGATAAGATCAACAAGGAAGAGAACCCGCGCGGCAAGCCCCGAATGAAGCGCCTTCAGGAGACCATTGGCGAGAGTTACTACGCCTATCTCTCGCGCCTTGACGACCTCGTGTTGCTGATGGACGAGGCGCACCGCTATCGTGCGAGCGCGGGCGCAAACGCCATCGACGGCTTGAAGCCCATTCTCGGACTCGAACTGACGGCGACACCCAAGACAGTTGGCGCTCGTCCTGTTCCCTTTCGCAATGTAATTTACAACTACACACTCGGTCAGGCGATGGCCGATGGCTTCGTTAAAGAGCCTGCCGTCGCAACGCGCAAGGATTTCGACCCGCGCTCCGTGGGGGAGCGAGAGCTTGAGCAGATCAAGCTCGAAGATGCCGTACACCATCACGACCATGTGGCCGTAGAGTTGGATCGCTTTCACCGCACGACCGGCGCTCCGAAAGTGACGCCCTTCATCCTTGTTGTCGCGACAGACACAACCGAGGCGAAGCGGCTGCGCGAGTTCATCGAATCCGAGCAGTTCTTCAAGGGCCGGTTCAAGGGCAAAGTTGCCGAAGTCCACTCTGCCTTGCGTGGCGAGGAGAACGACGAGGCGATGCAGCGCCTTGTTGCGCTGGAGAAGGATGGGCGCACAGAAATCGTCATTCACGTCAACAAGCTGAAAGAAGGCTGGGACGTGACGAATCTCTATACCATTGTGCCGTTGCGCGCCTCCGCCTCCGAAATTCTCACCGAACAAACCTTGGGTCGTGGCTTACGCCTGCCGTTCGGAAAGCGCGTGTCCAAGGGCGGTGACGACGAATTCGCCGCCGTGGATCGCCTCACAGTCATTGCGCACGAACGCTTTGACGACATCATCGCCAAAGCGCGCGAGCCGGACTCTATCGTGATGAAAACGATAGAGATCGGCGAAGGCGGCGAAATATCGCCCACCGGCACGACGCTCGTAACTGCGCCGTCCGTCGCTGAGATGATCGTGACCGGCGCACAGCCGGAGATTCCGGGCTTCGTGAAGGAGGAACGCACGGAGTTCGTCTTCCAGTCCCCCGAGGAGGGCAAGGCTGCCGAAGTGACACTTGACGTTATCAAGCGGTACGAGCGCAGACTTGGTAGCGCCGAAGCCTTGCGGGACAAAGACGTGCAGAGGCAGATCGCCGAAGAAGTGCGCGAGCTAGTGCGACCCGTTCAAGGGACGCTTGAGGGCGTCGTGCAAGAGCCGCGTATCGACAAGATCGTCGAAACCGTCGCCGAGACGGTTGCTGATCGGACGATCTCCATTCCGCAGATTGTCGTCCTGCCTAAGAAGCAGATCACGTTCACGTTCGAGGACTTCGATCTCGCCAACATCGACGCCATCAACATGCGGCCGATTGAAGACGGCATTGTCATCGAAGACCTGCGCACGCAAGCGCGCGTCTATCTTGCTCGCGCATTTGACGATTCGCGCGAGGCGCGGCCCGAAGACTATCTCGTGCGCTTCCTGATCGAGCGCAACGAGATCGACTATGATGCCCACGCGGACTTGCTCTACAAACTGGCGGGGCAAGTCGTCGCGCGGGTACGCTCCTATCTAGAAGGCGACGCTGAAGTCGAAAACGTGCTCTTGCGGCACGGACGCCAACTTGCGGATTTCATCTTCGCGCAAATGATGAACCATTACCGCGAAACCCCGCTAGGCGAGGACGACTACGAAGTCCACGTCACGCGCGGTTTCATGCTGCTCCAAGCGCAGGCGATGAATGTGCCTCACGGACAGCGCGTGCGGGACTTCAGGCAAGCAGTCGCGCCGCGCTCCGAGACGCGCAAGCACGTTTTCGGGGGCTTCAAGAAGTGCTGCTATCCGCTTCAGAAGTTCGACTCCGATCCAGAGCGAGGGCTCGCCGTCATCATCGACGGCGACGCGAGCGTCGAGAAGTGGATCAAGCCGGGGCGCAATCAGTTTCATATCGACTATCGGCCCGGTGAAGCCTACGAGCCCGACTTCGTGGTCGAGACCAAAACAAAGATGCTCGTTTGCGAGGTCAAGGCTCGTAACGAGCTGGACGACGCAACTGTCAAGGCGAAGGCCGCTTCCGCGACCAAATGGTGCAAGACCGCCACGCAGCACGCGCCCGGCGGCGGAACAAAGCCGTGGGCATATCTCCTCATCCCAGACGACCAAATCACCGGTAGCGCCACGCTTGATGGCCTGACGGCGAAGTTCGCCACATCGTAGGGGGCAAGCGTGTTCCTGAAGAAAATTACCAAGCTCCAGAACGTAGGGAAATTTCACAAAGCCGGGATTAGCGGCGGTGAGTACGGCCAGTTCACGCTGTTCTATGCTGGGAACGGGCGAGGAAAGACGACGCTATGCGCTGTGCTGCGGTCAATGAAGGCGGACGCGCCGGAGATCATCGAAGACCGCCGCACGCTTGGTGAGACAGCAACGCCAGAAGTAAACATCTTGCTCGATACTGGTGTGGCCACGTTCAATAGCGGCAAGTGGAAGAATGGGAAAAGCGCCCTCCACATTTTCGACAGCGCCTTCGTGGCTGAAAATGTGCATGCGGGTGAGAGGGTGGATACCGAGCAACGACGTAACATTTATCGGGTAATCGTCGGCGCTAAGGGCGTACAGCTGGCCGAGGATGTCGATAAGCTGGATGCAACCATAACCGAGACCACGACGAAGATAGCGTCAGAAAAGAAGGCACTTCAATCCCACGTTCCTGCGGGCCTCACGTTTGAGGCGTTCCTTGCGCTCGCCGATGACCCCGAAATCGACGCCAACATCGCGGCGCAGAAGGTCAAGTTGGAGGCCGCTGCGCAATCTGCGCAAATTGCAGCCAAGCCGTTGTTGAAGCCGCAGCCCATTCCCTCCTTGCCCGCTTCATTGATTCCGGCCCTTGGTAAGACGATCTCCGGCGTTTCCGCTGACGCGGCGCAAAAACTGGAAGCGCAACTCGCCAAGCACAAATTCGGCGAAGATGGTCAGGCTTGGGTGCTGTCTGGCTTGCGGCATGTTCATATCGATAGCTGCCCATTCTGCGCCAATGACGTAAAGGACAACGCGCTCGTCGAAACGTACCGGCAGTACTTCGATGAATCCTATGAAGCGTTCAAAGCTGAACTGGTCGGCTTACAAACCGAAGTTATGCAGGGCTTGTCTGAGGCGGAAGGACTTAGGGCCAAGTCGCGGTTCGAGAATCTTGCGAAGGAAGTCGAATTCTGGAGAGCCTTCGGCACGGTCGAGTATTCTCCGGTTGCGGCGCTCGACGCGATGCCCACCAAACTCGCGGCTCTCTGGAGCGCGGCCAAGCAAGCCATTGAGGCAAAGATTGCAACTCCGCTTGAACAGATCAACGCGGCGGCGCTCCTGGCAGCAGTCGGTGACTGGCAGACGGCGGCCAACGACATGCAGAACTGCAACGATACGCTCGCGCAGGCCAACGCCGACATTCAGACGATAAAGACAAACACCGCCGCTACGGGAAGAACGGCGGTTGAGGCCGCGCTACACAGTCTCGAAGCAATAAAAAAGCGGCACTCTGCTACGGTAAGGGTGCTCGCAGAGAGCTATAATGCCTTAGTCGCCGAGAAGGCAAAACTGGTCGCCGACAAGGACACCAAGAAGGATGAACTCGACAAGTACGATGCCTCTGTCCTCGCAAAGTACCACAAGGCTATCAATGACTACCTCACCCAATTCGGCGCAGGATTCAGCTTGCTCAAATCCGAGAAGAACTACGTCGGAAAGCAGCCTCAATGGATGTTTGTGATTGAGATAAACAAACAGCCCGTCGATGTAACGAAAAAGTCAGGTCAGGGTGAGGCGAGCTTCGAGACTGCTATGAGCGCGGGTGACCGGAGCACCCTCGCTTTGGCATTCTTCCTCGCACAGCTTGACCTCGATAACGACCTCAAGAACTCCGTTGTTGTATTTGACGATCCTTTTACGAGTCTCGACGAGTTTCGTCGCGCCATGACAGCTAAAACGATTTTCCGCGTCGCAGAGGCCGCGTCACAAGTAATCGTCTTGTCGCACGACAAGTATTTTTTGCAGGCCGTGTCAGACGCGGCGAAAACCAAGAAGTGCGAGACGTTCCAAATTTCCAGCGCGAAGAAGAACTCTTCCATCGAGGCTTGGGATTTAGATCGTGAGGTCAAAGACGGCTATTTGCGTGCCCACATGGATATGTTGGACTTCCACAACGGCCAGTCCGGTACTCCGAGCGAAATGCGCTTGAAGATGCGCCCGCTCCTAGAAGACTACATTCGCTATCGCTTCCCCAACCAGATTCCTGACGGCAAGTGGCTTGGGGACATGCTCGGCGTTATTGCCGCCGACGCAAATCATCCGCTGACGTCGCTCTATAACGAAATTGACGACATTAACAGCTTCACCGCGCCTCATCACCACAACACGAACACTCCGTTCAATGAGGATGAGGTGAAAACGTACATCGCGCGCACACTGGCGATTGTAGGCGGGTGCTGATTGTGGACGCGGGCTAAACGTCCACGAACTTGCTGCGCTCACAGATGGCGGCGCGTGCCGTTTCATCACTCCACAAGAGCCGTTCTGGCTTTCCTCGCTCGACCGTCTTTCGTGCTCGCTTGATTTGCTCGCCTGTGTTCAACGGAGGAAGGCGGCTGCCCGCGTAATCGTCTCTGGTGACGACGCTGCCGAGCACCAGCAGCTTGAGCCAGCCGTCATCTGTTGCTTCGAGGACTTCTGCGGTGATCTGGCGTTCGCCGAGACGCGGCGACTTGGCTTTTTTGCTGCGGCGTTTGGCATAGATGCCTTCCGTCCACCGGATGACATCAGCTTGAATGAACCCTTCGCTCGCGGAAATCCATTGTTCCACTTAACCCCGCCTGTCGGCGCACCGCGCCCACATCTCCATTGTACCATGAAGTTTGCCTGAGTTGGGCCGACACGCGCGCGGGCGTGAGTCCGTGTAAGTGCGGGTGCGCGGTTATCTGCTTGGTATGTCTCGCCAATCGGCTCCTTCGTGCCTTCGAGCAATTCGCGTCTTCTTCTTGGGCGCTGTGTGCCGCTGGCCCGACGCCGTTCAACCCAGCTCGCTTCCTCCGCTTTGCTCCGTGCAGCTCCGCTCGCCCTTCGGGGCTGGCGGGGTGTGATCGTCGTCTCCTTGGCCAGCGGCTCTGGGCTCCCATGAAGCCGCGGAATGGTCTGCGGCAAAGAAAAAGGAGACCTCTCATGGCTAAGAAACAACAAGCCAAGCAACCACCGGCGCAAGGCCGCAAACCTACCCATCGCCTCTACCGCGTCGTCGGCGACGGCAAACTGGCGACATGGACACCGATTGGTGCAGCGTGGCCGAACAAGGACGGCATGGGGTTCAGCATCCAGTTGGATGCAATTCCGCGCGAAGGTCGAGTGATGCTGCGTGCCACCACCGAGAAGACGGATGGAGGTCAGCAATGACCTCCATTTCCTCTGCAAGCCGCATCCGCGATCTCAACGACGCCATGCGTAACACCGGCATATCCAGCGGAAGATGGATGATGACGGCGGGCGTTCAGGCCCTTGGGCCTGACTTCATTCTTCTCGCCACCCGAGCGGTGCAGACCTTTTCGGCCTTCACCGAGGAGAACGACCCTTACGGCGAACGCGACTTCGGCGCGTTCGATCTCGCAGGAGAGCGGCTGTTCTGGAAGATCGACTATTACGACCGCGATCTGCGCTATGGGTCGAACGACCCGTCAGACCC
>Ga0172372_10004843_pt1 | contig 18968 bp, 9 predicted proteins | sample LakKiv5m_2_FD_114544 | JGI IMG/M metagenome (GOLD analysis project Ga0172372, IMG submission 114544) | Freshwater microbial communities from Kabuno Bay, South-Kivu, Congo - kab_092012_9.5m | ecosystem: Environmental > Aquatic > Freshwater > Lake | place: Democratic Republic of the Congo...
ACCCGTTCGGCGGCTGGGTCGCCTGGGCCAAACTCCCGCGCGAGGGGCTCGCGGCCGTCGAGGTGGTGCCCGGCGGGGGCGGGGCCGCCTGGGGCAACGCCGCGCTCGGCGGGGTGCTGCAACTCCTCGGCCGCGAACGCGAGGGCGCGGGCGGCACACTCTCCACTCTCGCCGGGGATCGCGGCACGCGTTCCGCCGAGGCCGAGCTCACCGCCCCCGCGGGCGGCGGCTGGGTGGACGTCTCCGGACGCTGGTTCGCCAGCGACGGTTTCCCCTTGGTGGCCCCGGAGCGGCGCGGGCCGGTCGACGGGGCGGCCGCCAGCCGGCACCGCTGGGCGCAGGCACGCTGGCGGCAGACCTTCGCCGGCGGGACCAGCCTCGCGGTCGCCCTCCGCCGCTTCGCCGAGACGCGCGGCAACGGCACGCCCTACACGGGCAACACCAGCCGCGAGACCGCCGGGCAGGTCACGGCGCGGGGCGGGGGCGCGGGCGGGCCGGCGTGGACCCTCGCCGCGTACGCCCAGCGGCAGGTGTTCACGAGCACCTTCTCGTCGGTCAACGCCACGCGCACCGCGGAAACGCCCGCGAGCGACCAGTACGCGGTGCCGGCCCGGGCGGCCGGGCTCGCGGGCACCCTCGGCTGGCGCCACCCGGGCGGCGCGCGCACGGCGGGCGGGGCGGACTTGCGCGCGGTCCGCGGCGAGACGCGGGAACTCTTCACCTACACCGGCGGCCGCTTCACGCGGCGGCGCACCGCGGGGGGCCGGCAGGAGGTCGCCGGGGCGTGGCTGCATCACGATCGCCCCCTCGGCGCGGGCTGGCGCCTCTCGGGCGGGGGCCGGCTCGACTGCTGGCGCGAGGCCGGGGGGCATCGCCGCGAGGAGGACCGCGACACCGGCGCGGCGCTGCGCGACGAGCGTTTCGCCGGGCGGCAAGGGACCGCCTTCAGCCCGGGCGCCGGGCTCACCTGGACGCCCGCGCCCGGCTGGCGCCTGCGGGCCAACGCGCAGGGCGCCTTCCGCCGTCCCACCCTCAACGAGCTTTACCGGCCCTTCCGGCAGGGCGCGAACGTCACCGAGGCCAATCCGCTCCTCGCCACCGAACGTGCCCGCGGGGGCGAGGTCGCCCTCGAATGGCGCCCGGCGCCCGGGTTTAGCGTGGAAGTCGTCCGGTTCCGGCAGGACCTGCACGATGCGGTGGCGAACGTCACCGTAGCGCGCGGGCCCGGCGTGTTCCCGGTGGTCGGCTCGCTGGCCGCGGGCGGCCTTGGGCGGCAACGGCTCAACCTGGACCGCCTGCGCGTGACCGGCTGGGAGGCGGCGGCGCGGTGGACGCCCGGCCCGGGCTGGACCCTGACCGCGGCAGCGCTGCTCAACGACGCGACCGTGGCCGAGGCGCGCGTGGCGCCGGCGCTGGCGGGGCGCGAGGTGGCGCAGGTGCCGCGGCGGACGCTGGTTTTGGGCATCGAGGGTCCGGTGGGCGCGGGTTGGACGGCGGCGGCGCGGGGACGCGCGACCGGGCGCCAGTTCGAGGACGACGAGAACCAGTTGCCCCTGGCGGCGGTGACCGTCGCGGACCTCACCCTGCGGCGGGCGCTGGGCGGCGGGCGGACGCTCTTCCTGACCGTGGAGAACCTCGGGGGCGCGCGGGTCGAGGCGGGCCGCGGGGCCGATGGGGTGGTGACCCTCGCCTCGCCGCAGCTTTTTCTCGCCGGCCTGCGCGCGGCGTGGTGAACCCTGAGCGCCCCCGCCGACGTCTTCCTTTCCCGATGCGCCTCGTCCTCTCCCGCCTCCTGCTCCTGTCGCTGTTGCCGGCCGCCCTGCCCGCGGGGGAGGCGGTGACGCCGCGACTGGTCGTGGTGATCACCGTGGACCAGCTGCGCGGGGACCATCTGGCGCGTTTCGGCCCGCATTTCGGGCCGGGGGGCTTCCGGCGACTGCTCGAGGGCGGGCTCGACTTCCGGGACACCCATTACCGCCACGCCTTCACCCTCACGGCGCCGGGGCACGCGACCCTGATGACGGGGGTTCACGCGGACGTGCACGGCGTGGTCGCGAACGACTGGCTCGACCGCGGGACGTGGGAGATGGTCAATTCGGTCGAGGACGCACAATCGCCGCTGGTGGGCGTGGCCCCGGGGGAGCTCGGGCCGGCGGCGGCGGCGCGGCCGGAGAAGACGGGGCGTTCGCCGCGGACCCTGCTCGCGCCGACCGTGGCGGACCGCCTGAAGGAGCGTTACGGCGCGGATTCGCGCGTCATCACCCTCTCGAACAAGGACCGTTCGGCCATCCTGCTGGGCGGCCAGCGGGCGGACGGGGCCTATTGGGACGAGGTGGGGCGGATGGTGACCTCGCGGCACTACGCGGCGCGGTTGCCGGCGTGGGTGGAGGCGTTCAACGCCGAGCAGCGGGTGCACGCGGCCTTCGGCCGGACTTGGGAACGCCTGCTGCCGGCAGCGGTGTACGAGGCGGTGCAGGGGCCGGACGACCAGGCGGGCGAGAACGAGGGGTTGGGCCTCGGGCGGACCTTCCCCAAGCGGGTGGACGGGGGCGCGAAGGCGGTCGGGCCGGCGTTCTTCAGCGCGTTCGACAACACCCCGTTCGCGACCGAGGTCCTGGGCGAGTTCGCGCAGCGCGCGATCCGCGAGGAGCGCCTCGGCCAGCACAAAGGCGTGGACTTCCTCGGCGTGAGTTTCTCGCAGGTGGACGCCGTCGGCCACGCCTACGGTCCGGACAGCCACGAGCTGATGGATTCGATGCTGCGGATGGACCGCGTGCTGGCGGCCTTGCTGGACTGCCTGGACCGCGAGGTGGGCCTGGGGCGCTGCCTGATCGTGCTGAGCGCGGACCACGGCGTGGCGCCGTTGCCGGAGCAGGCGGCGCGGCGGGAGCCGGGGGCGAAGGGGAGCCGGGCCAATTCGCGGGAGATCGACGGGGCGGTGCGGCAGGCGCTGGACACCGCCTTCGGGGCGCCGCCGAAGACCGAGACCTGGTTCGTGCGTGACGGCACCACCTACCACCTACGGCCGGCGGCGCTCGCCGCGCGGGGAACCACGGCGGAAGCGGCGGCGAAGGTCGTGCGCGACGCCCTGCGGGCGCGGCCGGAGGTCGCGGGGGCGTTCACCGCGGCGGAGCTCGCGGCGGTGCCGGCGGACGGGGATGACCCGGCCGCGCAGTTCCGCCGGAGCCAGCACGCGGGGCGGGCGCGGGATGTCCTGTTCGCGTTGCGGCCGCACGTCGGCGCGCGGGCGGGGACCGGCACCGGCCACGGCAGCCCGCACCCGTATGACACCCACGTGGCGAACGTGTGGTTCGGCGCGGGGATCCGGCCGGGCGTGCGCCCGGAGCGCGTGGGCGTTGACGCGATCGCGCCGACCCTGATCGCGCGCCTGGGCCTGGCGCCGCTGCCGGACGCGCGGGCGAAGCCGCTGTTCTGAGCCGGGACGGCGGCCCGGCCGGGTCGCCCGCGGTGAAAGCGTCCGGCGGGCGCGGCCGGGGATTGCCACGCGCGCGGGGGCCGCGTTGGCTCGCGGGACCCCACCCCTTTCCCTCGTATGCCCCGCCTCCTCCTGCTGTCCCTGCTGCTTGTCCTCGCGTCGTTGCTGCGCGCCCAGCCCCTCGTCTACGAGGGGGCGGCGGGCCCGGGCCGGGGTAAGCACATCGTCTTCCTCGCCGGCGACCACGAGTACCGTTCCGAGGAGACCCTGCCGGCGCTGGCGCGCATCCTCGCGCTGCACCACGGCTTCAAGTGCACCGTCCTGTTCTCGGTGCATCCCGCCACGGGCGAGATTGATCCGGCGGCGTCGAACCTGCCCGGGATGGAGGCGCTGGCGACGGCGGACCTCGCGGTCGTGTTCCTGCGCTTCCAGGCGCCGCCCGTGGAGCAGTTGCGCCACCTCGAGGCCTATCTCGCGCGCGGCGGCCCGGTCGTGGGCCTGCGCACGGCCACGCACGCCTTCCGCACCCCGGCGGACCACCCGCTCGCCAAGTTCTCCTACGACAGCAAGGTGCCCGGCTACGAGCTGGGCTTCGGGCACCAGGTGCTGGGCCAGACGTGGGTGGGCCACCTCGGCCGCAACCACGCCCAGAGCACGCGCATCACGATCGTCCCGGAGCGCACGGGCCACCCGATCCTCCGGGGCGTGAAGGACATCTGGGCGCACGTGGGCGCGTACGTCGGGAAGCCGGTGGACGGCGAGGTCCTGACCCTCGCCCAGCCGCTGAACGGGATGACCCCCGATTCGCCCCCGGACGCGACCAAGGCCGCGCAGCCCTCCGAGTGGACGCGCACCTACCGCGGGGCGTCGGGCCGGACCGGGCGCGTGTTCACCTCCCTCTACGGCACGCCGGAAGATCTGCTGAACGAGGGCTACCGGCGGCTGCTGGTGAACGGCTGCCTGTGGGCGGCGGGCCTCGAGGACGCGATCCGCCCCGACCTCGCGATCGGGTTCGTCGGGCCGTTCCGTCCCAACACCCACCGCAACCTCGGCCACGCGCGCGGCGTGAAGCCGGCGCAGTACGCGGGGTTCACCAGCCCGATTCCGGCGAACCATGACACGGGCCCGGCCCCCAAGGCGGCCCCGAAGAAGGATGCGCCGAAAAAGGCCGCCGCCCCCGCAGAGCCGGCCAAGGCTGACCCGAAGGCGGCCCCCAAGACCGCGGCGAAGACCGCGCCCAAGGCGGCCAAGGCCGCGCCGCCCCCGCCGCGCGAGCCGGAGCTTTTTCCCGTGCCCGCGGGGCACCGTGATCCCCTGCCGTTCCGCTTTCGCCAGGGCGAGGTCGTCGCGCTCCTCGGCAACGCGCTGCCCGAGCGGATGCAGCACGACGGCTGGCTGGAGACCCTGCTGCAATCGCGCCTCGCGGGCCAGCAGGTGCGCTTCCGCAACCTGAGCACCAGCGGCGACCGCCCCAACACCTACCCGCGCAGCAAGGGCCAGCTGCATATGACGGACTACCTGCGCCACGTGCAGGCGGACGTCGTCTTCGCCTTCTTCGGCTACAACGAGTCGTTCGCGGGCGTGGACCAGGCGGACGCGCACCGCCGGGACCTGCTCGAGTTCGTGGCGCGGACCCGCGGCAGCCGGGCCAACGGCCGGGATTTCCCTAGGATCGTGCTCTTCAGCCCGACGGCCTTCGAGGACACCCGCAACCCGCTCCTGCCGGACGGCCGGGAGCACAACGCGCGCCTCAAGGCCTACGCCGACGCGACCGCGGCCGCCGCGCGCGAGGCCGGCGTGGCGTACGTGGACCTGTTCACCCCCTCGCTTGAGCTGTTCCGCCAGGCCCGCACGCCCCTCACGCTCAACGGCGTGCACCTCACCACCGAGGGCAACCGCCTCCTCGCCGAGGTCATCGCGCGCGCGCTGCTGGGCGAACAGCGCCCGGAAGGGCTCCTCGGCTGGATCCGCAATCTGGTCGGCAGCAACCGCACCCCGACGCCCGCGTACCTCGCGCGAATCCGCGAAGCCGTGGTGGAGAAGGACGAGCACTGGCACGCGCGTTACCGGGCGCGGGACGGCAATGACGTGTGGGGCGGGCGTTCCACCCTCGCGTTCGTGGATGGCCAGACCAACGCCACCGTGCTCCAGCACGAGCTCAGGATGCTCGATGTGATGACCGCCAACCGCGACGCCCGCGTCTGGGCCCGCGCGGCCGGCGGCGATGCCGCGGTCGACGACCGCAACGTGCCCGCACCCATCCCGGTGAAGACGAATATCGGCGGCGGCAGCGCCAGCTCCAGCGCGATGAAGGAGGGCATCCCGCGGTACGTGAGCGGCGAGGAGGGCCTGAAGCACCTCGCCCTCGCGGACGGGTTCGCGGCCAACGTGTTCGCGGCGGAGGACCGTTTCCCCGGGCTGATCAACCCCGTGCAGCTGCAGGTCGACGCGCGCGGCCGCCTCTGGGCCGCCGTCTGGCCCACCTACCCGATGTGGCAACCGCTCCAGCCGATGCGCGACGCCCTCCTGATTTTCCACGACGACGACGGCGACGGCCGGGCGGACCGCACCACGGAGTTCGCGCGCGTGCAGAACCCGCTCGGCTTCGAGTTCTGGAACGGCGGCGTGCTCGTCACCTCCGGCCCCGACCTGCTGTTCCTCAAGGACACTAATGGCGACGACGTGGCGGACGTGCGCGAGATCGTGCTGCACGGCCTCGACACGGCCGACACGCACCACGGCGCGAACAACCTGATCCTCGGCCCGGACGGCGGCCTCTACTGGCAGAGCGGGATCTTTATGGTGCACCACCACGAGCACCCGTGGGGCCCGGCCCTGCGCTCGGAGGCCTCGGCGATGTTCCGCTACGACCCGCGCACGTTCCGGGTCGCCTTCCACGCCACCAATTCGCCCAACCCGCACGGCATCGCCTTTGACGGCTGGGGCTACCACTACGCGACGGACGGCACCGGCGGCCGCGCGTTCCAGGTCCGCCCGCACGAACAGGGCTTCAAGATGTTCGAGCTCCTCAAGAAGGAGGTCCGCCCGGTCACCGCCTGCGAGATCGTGTCGTCGACCCACTTCCCGGACGCGATGCAGGGCGATTTCCTGATCTGCAACGTGATCGGCTTCCGCGGGATCAAGCCGTACCGCCTCGCGCGCGACGCGGCCGCGGGCACCGTCTGGGGCGAGCCCGCCGGCGCGCCGCTCAAGGTCCGCGTGCCGCAGGCCGACGGCACCGAGGTCGAGGAGACCTCCGCCGGCCTGCTGATGAGCGGGGACAAGAACTTCCGGCCGTCGGACGCCATCTTCGGGGCGGACGGGGCCCTCTACGTGGCGGACTGGCACAACGTCATCGTCGGCCATATGCAGCACAACGTGCGCGACCCGCAGCGCGACCAGCGCCACGGCCGCATCTACCGGGTGACCGCCGCCGGGCGGCCGCTGCAGGCGCCGGTCGCGATCGCCGGCCAGCCGATCGAGGCGTTGCTGGAGAACCTGCTCCACCCCACCGACGGCGTCCGCCACCGCACGCGGGTGGAGCTGAGCGGCCGCGACTCGCGCGCCGTGATCGCCGCGACGCAGCGCTGGATGGCGCGCTTCGACCCGGCGCGCCGCGAGCACGCCCGGCCCCTGCTCGAGGCCCTCTGGCTGCACCAGCAGCACCACGCGCCGGCCCCGGAACTGCTCGCGCGGCTGCTCGCCTCGCCGGAGCCGCACGCCCGCGTCGCCGCCGCGACCGTGAACCACTTCCTCAACCCGCCGGCGGCCAAGCCCGCCGTGGCCTCCGCCCACGCGGGCCACGGCGCGGTCGCCGCCACGGAGTCCCCCGCCCCGGCGCCCGCCGTGAAGTCGGGCGTGGTGCGCGAGACCGCGGACCTGGTGGAGATCCGGATCGGCACCGTCGTCGAGGCGATGCGTTACGACGTCACGAAGCTCACCGTGCCGGCCGGCAAGCGGGTGCGGCTGACCTTCTTCAATCCCGACGCGATGCCGCACAACTGGCTGCTGGTGCGCCCGGGCCGGGCGGACGCGGTGGGCGAGGCGGCGGTGGCGCTCGGCGCGCGCGGGTTCGAGCTCAACTGGGTGCCGCCCGGGACGGACGTGCTGGCCGCGACCAAGCTGGTCGACCACAACCGCGAGGAGATCCTCGATTTCACCGCGCCCGCGACGCCCGGCGATTACCCGTACGTCTGCTCGTTCCCCGGCCACCACCTGCTGATGCGGGGCGTGCTCACTGTGCGCTGAGTCTTTTCCCCGCTTCCCGCGATGCTCCTCCGCCTGCTCCTGCTCGTGCTTGTGGCGGGTGCCGCGCGCGCCGCCCCGCCGCCCGCCCCGCGCCCCAACATCGTCTTCATCTTCGCTGACGATTGGGGCTGGGGGGACCTCTCCGCCCACGGCTCCACCTGGCTGCGCACCCCGCACCTCGACCGGCTCGCGGCCGAGGGCATCGACTTCGGGCAGTTCAACGTCCTGAACCCGGTCTGCTCCCCGAGCCGGACCGCGGTGATGACCGGGCAGTACCCGGCGCGGTGGAGCGTGCACCAGCACTTCGCGCACCCAAGCCAGAACCGTCCGCGGGGGATGCCCGACTGGCTGGACCCGCGCGCGCCGACGCTGCCGCGCTTCCTGCGCGCGGCCGGTTACCGCACCGGCCACTTCGGCAAGTGGCACCTGACGAACCGCCAGACGCCCGGCGCGCCGCGGCCCGAGGCGTACGGGATCGACGAGTGGGCGGTGTTCAACGGCGGGGCCGGCTGGCCCGCGGCCAAGGTGGGCGACAGCGCGGAGCACGCGGCCGCCTTCATCGCGAAGCACCGGGACCAGCCCTTCTTCCTCAACGTGTGGCTGCACGAGACCCACACGCCCCACGCCCCCAGCCCCGCCGCGGCCGCGCAATGGGCCCACCTCGACGAGCAGCGCCGGGGCTACGCCGCGGTGGTGACGGACGGCGACAACGCGGTCGGCCGCATCCTCGAGGCGCTGCACGCGGCGCGCGTGGCGGACCGCACGCTGGTGATCTTCTCGAGTGACAACGGTCCCGAGAGCACGGGCCGCACCCCGCGCCCGGCCTACACCGAGGGCGACTCCGGCGTCACCGGCTACGACACCTACTACAGCGTGGGCGAGACCGGCGGCCTGCGCGGCCGGAAGCGGAGCCTGTTCGAGGGCGGCGTGCGCGTCCCGTTCCTCGTGCGCTGGCCGGGCCGCGCGCCCGCGGGCGTCCGCGACGACACCACGGTGTTCACGGCGGTCGACCTCCTGCCCACCCTCTGCGCCGCGGCCGGCGTGACCCTGCCGGAGGATTACCGCGGGGACGGCGAGAACCTGCTGCCCGCGCTGCTGGGCCGCCCGGTCGCGCGCGCGCGCCCCGTGTTCTGGGAATGGCGGGGCAACGCGACCGAACCCGACTGGTGGCCGCGCCTCGCCGTGCGCGACGGCGGCTGGAAGCTCCTCCTCACCGCGGACGCGGGCCGCGTCTCGCTGCACCGGTTGCCCGAGGACCGGACGGAGGCGCGGGACGTCGCCGCGGAGAACCCCGCCATCGTCGCCCGCCTGAGCCGGCTCGCGCTCGACTGGCGGGCCACGCTGCCGTCGGCGCCCCCGGCTGACTGCTTCGCGCCGGCGGACCAGATCGCGCCGACGCCCGAGACCGCGAAGAAGGCCCCGGCCCGCAAGGGCAAGGCGGGGCAGCCCTGAGCGGGCCCTGTCCCCGGAAATGGCCACCGTCCTCCCGCCCGCCGACCTCGAGGCCTACCTCGCGCGCATCGGTCACGCGGGGCCGCGGGCGCCCACCGCGGAAGTACTCACGGCGATCCACGTGGCGCACGCTGCGACGATTCCCTTCGAGAACCTCGACATCCTGCTGGGCCGGACGATCGCGACCGGCCTGCCGGCGATCACCCGCAAGCTCGTCCACGACCGGCGGGGCGGCTACTGCTTCGAGCAGAACGCGCTGCTGGGCGCGGCGCTGCGCGCGCTCGGCTTCACCGTGGCGCCGTTCCTAGGCCGGGTGCGCTGGCAGGTGCCGGCGGAGGTAGCGACGCCGCTGGTCCACCAGGTGCTGCTGGTCGGGACGGCCGACGCGGGCCCGCGGCTGGCGGATGTCGGGTTCGGCAGTATGTCGCTCACGCGGCCCCTGCGGCTGGTCGAAGACGAGGAGCAGCCCTCCGGCCTGGAGCCGCGGCGCCTCGTCCGGCGCGGACCGCTGCTGGCGCATCAGGCGCGGCTGGGCGGGGCGTGGGGGGACGTCTACACCTTCGCGCCGGAGCCGGTGGCGGACGTGGATCTCGAGCTGGGCAACTGGTACGCGTGCGCCCACCCGGATTCCGCGTTGCGCCACCAACTGCGGGCGTCGCTGACCTTCCCGGACCGGCGGCACACCCTCCTGAACCGCGACCTGACCGTGCGCCACGCGGACGGGCGGGTGGAGCGGCGGGTGATCGCGGACGCGGACGAGTTGCTCACGGTACTGGCGAGCCACTTCGGGCTGCATTTCCCGGCGGGCACGCGCTTCGCCCTGCGTCCCGACGCGCCCTGGCCGACCTGACGCCGCTCAGCGGCCGAGGGCGTCGAGCACGATGCCGGGGGTGGGCAGTTCCAAGGAATTGCCGCCCCGGACCGGGAGCGCAGGTCCGCGGCCCGGCGGGCTCAGGCGCGCGCGGCCACGTTCATCCGGGGCAGTTGCATCACCAGCGGGGGTTGCTCCAGCCGCGCCGCGGCCTCGAGCGTCGCCCGCCCGGGGGCGCCGATCAGCAGGCGGAACTGGAACTCCCCGCGGTCAAGGACCGGCTCCTCGGGTGGCAACGCGGCCGCGGCTTCCGGGCGGTCCATCGTGTGCCGCGCCGAGCGCACCACCGTGGCGAAGAAGCTGCCCGCGCGGGCATCGAAGCCATACAGCGCGTCGCTCGCGAGGATGAACCGGGGCCGGCCCTGGCGGTCGAGGACGCGCGCCCAGCGTCCCCCGCACACCTCGCCCTGCGGCCCGCGCCGGATCACGCCGCCGGGCACGGCGAAATCCGCGGTGTCCCCGCCCGGCAGGACGAGTTTGAGGCGGGCGCGGCGCTCGTTGAGGAACACGCGCGCCTCGACGGTGGCATAGGCGTCCGCGGCGCCGAGCCGGAAGGTCAGCTCGGCCTCGGAGCGGGCGCCCGCCAGCCGGCACCACAAGGCGGCCCGCACCGGGCCGGCCTCCACGACGCGCGCCTCCACGATCCTCCAGCGCTCCCGCACGGTGTGGAGGGCGAGCGAGGGTGGCTCCTCGTAATGGCCACCCCACGGGCCGTAGGGGTCCTCGACGAGCAGCGCCCCAAGACCCGGGGCCGCCAGCAGCGCCCGGTCGCCGTGGAGGATCCTGACGCCCCGCGCGCCGACCGCGGCCGTGATGCGCAGGCGCCCGTTGCCGATCCCGTCGGCGCCGAGGGCGGACGCGGCCCGGCCGCGGACGGGCACGGGGCGGGCGGCCTCCACCCAGCCGAGCGTGAAACGTGCGCTGCTGCGCGGGGGGAGTTCCGCCTCAAACACCACGCGCTTCCGCCACGGGAGATGCGGCATGAAGTTGTGGCCGGGCGGGAGCTCCTGCAGCGGGAGCCGCGCGCCCCCCGGTCCGCGCAACTCAAGCGGGACCTCGGCCGGGCGCCCCGCGTAGGGCCAGATCGGGCGGTGGTCGAGCTGCGCCTCCAACTCGAGCGGGCCACGGAAGACCTCGGGCCGCGGATTCACCACGAGCAGTGAAACCGCCTCCGGATGATCCGCGGGCACGGGGGCCGGCACGAACCGCGGCGCCCGCCGGGCGAGGACCAGCAGGGCGTCGCGCTCGAGCGCACGGCAGTGGTGCCGCACCGCCCCGAGCTCCTCCGCCTGTTCCTCGAGCGCGCGCGGCACCGCGGTGCCCGGCAGGATGTCGTGGAAGCTGTTGAACAGGACCCCGCGCCAGAGCTCGTCCAGCCGGGACCGGAAGCCGCGGCCGGCCTTTGCGGGCAGGAGGGCGACGAGGTGCCCGGCCCGGATCACCTGGGCTTCGGCGCGCCGGTACGCGGTCTTCACGCGCAGCGCCGCGGCGTACGTCCCGCGCATGCACTGGCCGAGCTCGCCGCGGATCCGTGGCAACGTCACGCCCCCCGCGCGCAACTCCCGCTCCACCGCCCCGAAGTAGCCGTGGAGGGTGGAGTGGCGCACCTCGACCTGCGGGTGCCGCCCGGCCCAGGCGGCGATGTCGTCGAGGTGCCGTCGCGTCGGTCCGCCGCCGTGATCGCCGAGCCCGAACGGCACGAGGACTTGCCGGACGGGCAGCGAGGGCGCGGCCGCGAGGCAGGCGTCGAGGCGCGCGGGCATCTCGTCGCGTTCGCAGCCGTACCATCCGGTGAGGTAGGTGGCCGCGAGCACGCGCGCGCCATTCGGGCTTTCCCACCAGAAGAGCGCGTGATCCGCGGGCAGTTTCGGGCGGCCGAAGGCGTAGGCGCGCAGGCCGTGGGCGCGCAGGATGTCAGGCAGGAAGGGGGTGTGCCCGAAGCAGTCGGCCGACCAGCCGGCCCAGGCCGGGCGGCCGAAGTGCGTGCGGAGGAATTCCTGCCCGACCTCGAAGTGGCGGTGGAGCGTCTCCACCGCGGGCAGGTTCAGGTCAGGCTGCAGGTAAGTGCCGCCCACGGGATCCCACCGGCCCGCCCGGACGAGCCGCCGGATCTCCCGGAACGCGGCCGGCGCGTGGCGCCGCACCTGCTCGTAGACGAGCGACTCACCGCGGATGTACCTCAGCTCCGGCCGCTCCCGCATCAGGTCGAGGACGGTCCGCACCGTGTTGATCGCCTCGTTGAGCCCCTCGCGCGCGTCCCAGAGCCAGACCGGGTCGAGGTGGCTGTTCGCCACAAGGTGGAACACGGGGCGCCGGGGACGCGCGGCAGGTTGCATCGCGGCGAATAGGAGGCGACGGGCCGGCCCCCGGCAAACGGTTCCCGGGGGCGCGCGCCGGTCGTGTTCCACCGCTGGAAAGGGAAGCGTCGCCCCGGGGGCGCGCGCGTTGACCTCCCCGGGCCGCGGGCGCTGCCTCCCGGTCGAAACGCGAAATGGTGCGCCTGCGACAGTCCCCGGCCGGCCCGAGCCCCGAATTGACGCGCCCGCTCTTGCGCGGGCTCCTCGGTTCAGCGACTCGTCTGGACGACCCGATGACCGCGAACCCCGGCTCCCGGCCGCCCCCCGACTCGCGCACGCGGCTGCTGCGCCACGCGCTCAACGTCCTCGACTGCCTGCTGCGCGAGCCGCGCTCGCTCGGGATCTCGGAGGTGGCGAACCGGCTCGCGCTGCCCAAGTCCACCACGTTCCGCATCCTGCACGCGCTGGTGGCGCTCGAGATGGTGCACAAGGACGCGGCCACCCGCCGCTACAGCCTCAGCTCGCGGGTGTTCGGGTTCGTGCACGAGCTGACGCTGCACTTCGGCCCGTTGGCGCGCTTCCCCCGCGTGCTGCGCGAGGAGGCGGAGCGGCTGCGGGCCAGCCTGTACGTCTCGACGCTCAGCGGCGGGTTCACGTACGTCGTCGCGGCGTCGGGCAGCCGGGGGGACAGTTTCGCCCTGGGCGGGCAGGCCCCGGTGCACGCGTCCTCGGCCGGCAAGGTCCTCGTCGCCGCCCATCCGCGCGCGGAATGGCCCGGGTACGCCCCGCCGGGGAACGCGCCGAAGCTGACCCGGCACACGAACACGGATCCCGCCCGCTTCCTGCTTGAGGTCGCGGACGCCGCGCGGCGCGGGGTCGCGTGGAACCGCGAGGAGAGCGCGCTGCACTACGTGTCGGTCGCCGCGCCGATCCCCGAGCCGGGCCGCGCGCCGCGCTTCGCCGCCGCGATCCTGATCGAGAAGCGCGAGCTGGCCCTGCGCGACACCGGCGAGCTGGAGGAGGCGGTGCGGCGGATCGCGCGCCGGCTGGCCGACGTATGAACGCGGACGCGGGCGTACCCGGAGCGGGGGAAGGCGGACGCTTCGACTGCCTGGTCGTGGGCGGCGGCCCCGCCGGCTGCGCCGCGGCCGCCGCCGCCGCGGGCGACGGGTGCCGCACCCTCCTCGTCGAGCGGCACGGCTTCCTCGGCGGGATGGGCACGGCCGCGGGGCTGAGCGCCTTCATCAACTACCGCTACCGGACCGCCGACCTCTCGCACAGCTTCTACCGCGCGATCCTCGCCGACCTCGCCGGGCACGACGCGACGTACAACACCGAGCACGGCAACGTCGACATCTTCGAGCCCGAGGCGCTGAAGCTGGTGCTCGAGGCGCGGCTCGCCGCGGCGGGCGTCGGGCTCGCGCTGCACGCGACGATCCTCCGCCTCTGGCGGGAGGACGGCGAATGGGCGGTGCAGGTCTTCCGCAAGAGCGGGCTCACCACGCTCCGCTCCCGCCACCTCGTTGACGCCATCGGTGACGCCCACGTCCCCGCGCGCGGCGCCGCCGGCGTGACGCACGGGCGCCGTTCGGATGGCCGGACGCAGCCGCTCACGATGGTGGTGCAGCTCGCGGGCGCCGAGCCGGCGGAGTTCGGCCGGCGGGTGCGGCCGCTCGCGGACGGACGTTTCATCTTCCACAGCGACTGCCTCGGCGCGGAGATCGCCACCGCCCGGGCCCGCGGCGAATGGGGGATCCCGCGCGACAACATCGCGATGTTCTGGTCGATGCCGTGGGACCCGACGCGCGTCACGATCAACGGCACCCGCATCCTCGGGCTGAGCGCCTGCCGCGGCGGCGACCTGGGCACCGCCGAGCGCCTGGGCCGCGAGCAGGCCTGGCAGCTGGCGGCCTTCTTCCGGCGGCACGTGCCGGGCTTCGGGCGCGCCACGCTGCTCCAGACGGGCCCCCAGGTCGGCGTGCGCGAGACGCGGCGGATCGTGGGCCGGGGAACGCTCTCCGAGGAGGACGTGCTCTCGTCGCGCCAGCCGGAGGACGGTGTGGTCCTCTGTTCCTACCCCATCGACGTGCACCAGCCGGACGGCACGGGCAGCGACTTCGACCCGGGGGATGATTACTGCTACGGCATCCCGCTGCGCTGCCTGCTCCCGGCGGATGTGCCCAACCTGATCGCGGCGGGCCGCTGCATCAGCGCGACGCACGAGGCGGCCGGCAGCTTCCGCGTGATGTCGACGTGCATGAACCTCGGCGAGGCGGCGGGGACCGCCGTCGGCGTCGCGCTCGGGCGGGATCAGGAACTGGCCGAGGTCGACGCGGGAGAGGTGCGGGCCCGAATGCGGGAGGCCCTCGCCGAAACGCCGCCGCGGCCGCGCGGGGCCGCGCGACGATGAGACGCCGATCCCGCCACCTCGCCGCGCTCGGCCTCGTGCTCGCGCTGACCACGGCCGCGCCCGCGGCCGCCCCACACTCGCCCTTCTCGCTGCGCTTCGAACCCGCCCCGGCCGGGGCGGGCGCCGCGGGGGCGCGCCTCGACCCGGCCGACCCCGGCGGGGAGCTTCCCCTCGCCCGCCTCGGCCCCGAATCGCTGCGCGGGCGGATCGGGCCGGCGGGGGAGATCTCCCTCGCGTTCGCGGGGACCACCCCCGCCAGGGACGCCCCCGGGGTCCTCTCGCTGCAACCCAGCTTGCGCTGGGCAGGGGTGCGCGCCGTCACGATCGCCGGCCTGGCGGGGCCCCGTTGGGTCGTCTACGGCGGCGACGGCGGCGGGACGGAGGCCATCGTCGTCGCGGCCGGCGACCGGCGGGAACGCGGCCGGCTCCGGGTCGACCTCGCTGGCGCCATCGCCGTCGCGATGGGAAAGAGCCACCTGTTCCTGCTTGGCACGGGCCCCGACGGCGGCCTGGCGGCCCGGGCGGTCCAGCTCGACACGCTGAAGTCGTTCCCGGTGCCGCTGCCCGGGGACCGGCGGGCCCCGCGGGCCATCCGGGCGGAGCAAGCCTCCCCGACCGAGGCCCGCTTCATCCTGGAGGGCGCGCCCGGTGACGCCGGCATCCTCCACGTCGCCGCCGACCGCCGGCCAGGGCGCCTCGCCCCGCTCGATCTCGGGCTGCTCGGCGCCTACCTCGCGGGGGTCGTGCTGATCGGGTATATGACGAGCCGCCGGATCTCCTCGGGCCGCGATATGTTCCTCGGCCGGGGGCGCGTCCCGGGCTGGGCGGCCGGCCTGAGCATCGTGCTGACGAACATCAGCGCGATCTCGCTGCTGGCGCTGCCCTCGCGGGCCTTCGCCACGGACTCGACGATGCTCCTGTTCCTCTTCACCCCGGTGGTGGCCGTGCCGATCGTGCTGCGGTACATCGCGCCGGTGCTGCGGGGCGGCGCATATCTCACGGCCTACGAGGTGCTGGGTGTCCGCTTCGGTCCCGGTTTCCGGCACCTGGGCTCGTGGCTCTTCTGCGCCTACGAGGTCGGGCGGATTGGCGTGCTGCTGGTCGTGCCCTCCCTCCTGATCGCGATGATCACCGGCATCCCGGAAATCTGGTGCATCGCGCTCACGGCCACCGTCACGATCGGCTACACGACCTTCGGTGGCTACGAGGCGGTGGTGTGGACGGATGTCTTCCAGGGACTGGTCCTGATGCTCGCGCTGATCGCGACGCCGCTCCTGGTGTTCCACTCCGTCGGGTCGGGCGCGGAGGCGCTGGCCACGGCGTGGGAGGCGGGCCGTTTCCGGCTCGTCGATCCGTCCGCCTCGCTCGGCCGCGAAGGCTGGCTGGTGCTGCTCCTCAGTCTCGCGACCTCCGCCAACAGCTACCTCTGGCACCAGCCCACGGTGCAGCGGATCCTTTCCGCCCGGAGCGAGCGCGATGTGCGGTCGACCGTGATTTCCGCCACGATCAGCTCGCCCGCCATCCTCACCCTAATGTTCTTCGTGGGCGCGCTGCTGTTCCCGCTCTACGCGAAGTTCCCCGAGCGGATGGCGGTGATCGTCGAGAGCCGCGACGAGGTCTTCGCCAGCTTCGTGGTGCGCGAGATGCCGGCGGGCCTGGCCGGGCTCGTGGTCGCGGCGATCCTCGCGGTGTCGATGTCGAGCCTGAGCGGGGCGATCAACAGCCTCACCGCCGTGATCGCGGGCGACCTCGTGCCGGCGCGCCATCGCGAGGGCCTGCTGCGCACGCGGACCTTCGCGCGCTGGGCGACCGCGGGCGCGGGCCTCGCGGGCGCCGGGGTCGCGCTGCTCGTGGCGCGGTCGGGCGCGCAGTCGCTCTTCGACCTCTTCATCGAGTTCACCAACCTCCTCTCCGGGAGCCTCGCGGGCGTGTTCGTGCTCGCGCTGGGCGGTCGCCGCTTCCGCGCGGCGGACGCCACGGCCGGCTTCACCGTCTCGGTGCTGGCCGTCCTGGTCGCGAAGGGCAGCGGCGCGTTCTCGTTTATGCTCTACGGCACGATCGGCACGGCGACCTGCGTGCTCGCGGCGGCGCTCTCCGCGCGCCTCCGGGGCCCGCCCGCCCCCGGGGCGCCGGCGGCCGTCCGGAATCCCCTATGAAGGCCCTCGCCTCCCCCCTCCTGACCTTTCTCCTCGCCGCCCTAGCGCCGGGACTCGCGGCCGCCGAACCGGCGCTTCCGCGCGTGCTCCTGATCGGAGACTCGATCTCCATCGGCTACACCGCCCCCGTGCGCCAGCTGCTCGCCGGCCGGGCCGACGTGCGGCGCGTGAACGGCAACGCCAGCTCGAGCGGCTACGGCCTCGAGCACCTCGACCGCTGGCTCACCGGCGAGGCCTGGGCCGTGATCCATTTCAATTTCGGGATCCACGACGCGAAGCTGCCGCCGGAGGGCATCCGGCACGCCTCCGTCGAGGCCTACGCCGCGAACCTCCGGCGGATCGTGGCGCGCCTGAAGGCGACCGGCGCCCGCCTCGTCTGGGCGACCAGCACCCCGATCCCGCTCGGCGGCAACCTCTCGGCCAAGCGCCGCTTCGCCGACATCACCGCCTACAACGCCGCGGCGGAACGGGTGATGCGCGACGAGGGCGTCGCCATCAACGACCTCCACGCCGCGATCACGCCGCGCGCGGCCGAGTTCTGGAAGCCGCGCGACCTGCACTTCACCCCCGCGGGATACGACCTCCTCGCCGAACACGTCGCGCGCGCCATCCGGGCCGCGTTGCCGCCCGCGCCATGACCGCCTTCCCAGGACGGATCCTCGCCGCCGGCCTGCTGGTCGCGCTCCGGCCTTCGCTCGTGGACGGCGCGGAGGCGGCGCCCACGGTCGTCCACGTCGACCCTTCCCTCCCCCCCGCGGCCGGGCCGTCCTCCGGCCCGGCCCGCTTCGCGACGCTGGAGGCGGCCCGCGACCACGTGCGGACGCTGCCCGCCGCGCAGCGTGCGGGGCGGGTCGAGATCCGCCTGGCGGGCGGCGTGCACGTGATCACCGCGCCCGTGGTGTTCTCGACCGCCGATTCGCCGCCGCCGCCGGGCCGGCTGGTCATCACCTCCGATCCGGCCCGGCCCGCCACGCTGCGCGGCTCGGTGGAGGTCACGGGGTGGAGATGCCTCGCGGAGGGCCACCCGGACCTGCCGGCCTCGGCCGCGGGGCAGGTGTGGGTGGCGCCGCTCCCGGCGGCGGTGCCGGGCAAGGTGTTCGCGGTGTTCGGCCGCGACGGCCGGTTGCCCCGGGCGCGTTCCGGCCAGGTGGCGATTTACGGGCGCCCGGCGGACCACGCGGGCAAGTGGGACGTGCGCCACCAGTTCAGCTTCCGGCACGGGCTCATCCGCCCCTGGGCCAATTTCGGGGACGTGGAGCTGGGCATCGTGCCCGCCCGCCAGTTTATGATGAACCTCCTCGAGCTCGAGTCGCTCGACGCGGCGCACGGGGTTGTCCGCACGCGGCTGCCCGGGACGTTCCACCTGTTGCCCTACACCGGCGGGCTGCGGGAGACCTGCTGGATCGAGAACAGCCTGCAGTTCCTCGAGACCCCGGGCGCGTGGGCGAGCGACAGCGCGCGCCGGCTGCTCTACTTCCGGCCGCGGTCCCCGGATGAGCTCACGGAGGTGCGGGCGGCGGCGACGGTCGAGCTCGTCCGCGTCGAGGGGTCGGTGGAGCCGCTGGGCCAAGACACCCCGGTGCGGGGGATCGAGTTCCGCGATCTGGTCTTCACGGAGACCAACCGTTACCTCTGGCAGGAACGCACGGCCGGCCTGCAGCACGATTTCGAGCTGCACGACGCGCCGAACGCGATGCTGCGCTTCCGCGGCGCCGAGGACTGCGTGGTGGAGGACTGCGCGTTCGTCGTCGGCGGCTCCACGGGGGTCCGGCTCGACCTGCACGCGCGGGGGATCCGCGTGGCCGGCAACCGCTTCTCGCGGCTGGGCGGCGGCGGGATCGTCATCGCGGGCTACGGCCCCGGGACCAAGGACGTGAACGGCGGGAATGAGATCGCCCACAACGCCATCTCGCACATCGGCGAGGACTACCGCGTGAGCCCCGCGATTATGATGTTCCAGACCGCGGCCAACCACGTGCACCACAACCTCATCCACGACGTCCCCTATATGGGCATCGTGCTGAGCGGCGCGTGGCCCAACGACTGGCGGCGGGGCGACAGCCGGGAGCGGGCGCGCACGATCCGGCGGCACGAGACG
>Ga0172372_10004845_pt1 | contig 18960 bp, 13 predicted proteins | sample LakKiv5m_2_FD_114544 | JGI IMG/M metagenome (GOLD analysis project Ga0172372, IMG submission 114544) | Freshwater microbial communities from Kabuno Bay, South-Kivu, Congo - kab_092012_9.5m | ecosystem: Environmental > Aquatic > Freshwater > Lake | place: Democratic Republic of the Congo...
AACGGAGTTTCGCCCGCATACTCGGCGTTTGTCGGACGCGCGATCGACTTCGCCGCGATCTCCGCGAAGGTTCGGTTCGGCTGCTTCGGTGTTTCGGCGACCGCGCCGGACGAGGCGGTCGGATCCGAAGCCATCTCGGGCGGCACGGCACGAGAGATTCCCTCGAAGCGCGGCGCGGGATTCGTGACCACCGCGGACGTGTTCGTGACGGCGGATGTCGAGCGGCGGCTCGTTCCGAACGCCTCGATGAGCGCGCGGTTCAGTTCTTCTTCCTGGCCGCTCAGCGCACGCGGGTCGAACACGGTGTCGAGCGCGCGGTCGATCGATCCATCGGCGTGGCGCAGGACGGCGTCGTTGCTGTCGTCGAGGATCTCCTCAAGCTCGCGCAGCATCGGGTCGACCGATGGGGTCGCGAGGGCGGCGGTTCGCACGTCTTCGCGGACCGGCGCCGTTTCGGTCGATGTTTCGGTCGATGTTTCGGTCGAGGTTTTATCATCGCTGTCCGCGAGCGCTTCCGGGACGTTCGACGTCATGGCGACCTCAGTCGGCGCCGGAACGGTGGTGACCAGATCGATAGCGTTCGTTCCGCGCAGCAGCGACTCGATCTCGCGCTCAAGCGCCGCAACGTCGAGGTTCGAACCCGTCGCCGTGGAAATCGTTGACGACATTGCGGGGGTCGGCGTGTCGCCGGAAGTGGGCACTGCGCTCGATGCGCTCGTCTCGCTTGCGGACGCCGTCGGTGAAGTCGCGGAGTCGGCCGCGCTGACCGCTTCCTTCACGGCGATTCCGGCCAGCGCCTCGACCTCGCGCAGGATCGCCTCGACGTCGACGAGACCGTCCGCAGCAGGCTGGGGTGCCTGCGTTGGTGTGATGCTGGTGTCGGGTTGGGCGCGCGTGTCCATGTGATTCCGTTATCGGCAAAAAGTGTCGGTTGCTCGACCCGAAATGGAGTCAGGTCGACCGATCGGACAACCGGTGAGCGGGATCGGAGCAAACGGAATCGCCTGTTATTTGGGCCAAATGGGGAAGTTTCCGGAGGGAATGCGGGGTCTTGTTCGTAAAGAGAGGGAGCCCATGGGAGCAGGCGACGTCCCAACCTCAAGTCATGCGCCGGCGGCGGACGGAGCGGCGGGTTCCGCTCCCGAAGATCGTGCCTTTGCCAAGGGCCCCAACGGAGCCGAGCGGCGTCGGTCCGAGCGCGCCCCGTTCCCCGCCCGCGTCGTCGTCGCCTGGCGCGATGGAGCTGGCGTGTGCGAGACCCATGCCGTTCTCGACATGAGCCTTGGTGGATTCCGCCTGCATTCGGACCACGAGGTACCCGTCGGCCGCGTCGGTCGGGCGGTGCAGATTCTGCCGGATCGGACGGCGGTCGATCTCGATGTGCTGGTCGTCTGGTCGGTCCGCAAGCCTGCGGACGGTTCACACAGCAGCTGCGAGTTCGGCGTGCGTTTCGTCGGCGATTGACCGTACGACGGCGTCGCTTGCCTGAACCTTGCGGTGCGCGCCAATGCCCGGGACAATCGCTGGCATGCGTTCGTCCCTTGCGAATCTCCGCGGTCTCGTCGCCTCGCTTCCGCTCGTACTCGCCGCGACCGCGCCGGCGTCGATGCATGAGACGATGCATGAGACGATGCATGAGACGATGCCCGGGACGATGCCCGGGACGATGCCTGGGACGAGCGACCTCGACACGCGCATCGAGGAGGCGCTCCGGAAGTCCGGGTCGAATCGCGCGGAGATCGAGCGCTTTCTGTCGACCTACGACGCGTCCGGTGATCCGGAGAAGCGCGATAGCGCACGCTGGCTGGTCGCGAACATGGAAGGTCACGGCTTCGCGCGCATCGAGCTCTGCGACCGCGACGGCAAGGAAATCGGCTTCAACGCGCTCGCCTTCGCGTCGCTCGGCGACGCGCAGACGCGGCTCGCCGAGATCGAGAAGGCGCATCCAGGCGCCGATTTCCGCAAGGTCGAGTTCCTCCCGGACCTCGAGCATGCGCGCGCGGACACGCTCTCCGCGCATCTCGAGGGCGCCTTCGACGCCTGGCGCAGCCTGCCGTGGGCGAAGTCGATCTCGTACGACGCGTTCCGCGAGCACATCCTTCCGTATCGCGGCAGCAATGAACCGCTCGAACCCTGGCGCGCGCCCGCGGCGAAGCGCCTCGAGCCGCTCGTGCGCGAGATGCGCGACGCGGGCCTCGTGGACGTGCGCGCGGTGGGCGAGAAGGTGCGCGCGACCGTGCATCCCTGGGTCGCGTTCAGCGATCTCTACTACGTGCATCCGACCGATCAGGGTTGGACCGAGATGTGCGAGGAGAAGCGCGGGCGCTGCGAGGACATCACCAACATGGTGTCGTTCGGCATGAGGTCGGTCGCCACGATGTGCGCGAGCGACTACACGCCGTGGTGGGCGGCGAGCGACAACAATCATGCCTGGGAGGTCGTGCTCGACGAGAAGGGTCAGGGTCGCGCGGGCCTCGCTGGTCGCGCGGCGAAGGTCTACCGCAAGACCTTCGCGCATCAGGAGACAAGCCTTGGCGCGATCAAGCGCGACGAGGAGACCGTGCCGCGCTGGCTCTCAGGCACGCACTACATCGACGTGACCGCGCAGTACCAGCCCGTGAGCGACGTCCCGGTGATGCTCGCCGCGCCACCCGAAGGCCATCGTTTCGCGTATGTCGCGGTCTTCAACGGTGGCGCGTGGCGACCGATCCACTGGGGTCGCATCGAGGACGCGCCGATGGGTGGCAAATGCGTGCGCTTCGATGCGATCGGCCGGAACATCTGCTACATGCCGATGTTCCATGCGGCCGGCAACGACGTACCCGCGGGCGCGCCGTTCGTCGTCGATGCGGACGGCATCGTGCACGAGCTGTCGGCGAAGGGAGCGGCCGAGGCGTCGCTCACGGCCTCGACCACGAAGCCCGACATCAAAGACCCGGACACCGGCCGCATCAAGGCGCGCACGGTCGTGAAGCCAGATGCCTCGTACGAACTCTTCGTTTGGCGCAATGGCGCGTGGAGCAGCATCGGTCGCCGCGAGAAGGGCGAGGAGACCCGCGCGTTCGAGGGGCTCGCGCCGGACGGGCTCTACTGGCTCGTCGAGGATGGTTCGTCGCGGCTCGAGCGGATCTTCACGATCGACTCGGGCGGACAGGTCTTCTGGTGAACGACGTGACTGCTCGCGCTCCGCTCCGTGTCATCGTGAACGTGGATGATCTCGGCATGCATCCTGCGGTGCGGCGCGCCGTCGAGGAGTGCGCGGCGCTTGGCACGGTGACGAGCGCGAGCGTGATGGCGAATGGCCCCGATCTCGCGTCGGTGCGCCCGGTGCGCGGCGTCTCGATGGGTGCGCATCTCAACGTCCTGCGCGGCAGGCCGCTCTCACCCGCGCGCGAAGTCCGTTCGCTCGTCGGCGAGGACGGCCTTTTTCTCGGGAGTTTCGCGCGTTTCGCCACCCGCGTGCTACGGGGAGCGATCCGCCACGACGAGCTTCGTCTTGAATGGTCGCGTCAGATCGCGCGGCTCCGCGATCATGGACTGGAACTCTCGCACGTCGATGGCGAGAAGCACACGCACTGCCTGCCTGGCCTCTTCGCGATCGCCTGCGAGGTCGCGCACGACGCCGGCATCACGTGGGTACGTCGCAGCGTCGAGGCGCGCGGCAACCCGGCATTCGGCGCGGCGTGGCTTCGGCGCGCGCTTCTGCGCGCCTGGTGCGAGCGCGCGCATCCGCCCGCAGGCATCCGGTGCGCCGACCGCGTCTGGGGCATCGCCGAGCAAGGGGCACGCTTCACGAGCGAGGCGTTCGTTCGTGCGAACACCGAGCGGTCGGATGCAGGCGAACGCGAGGCGGCTATCTCGGAGGTGGTCGAGATCGTGTGCCATCCCGGCCGTCCACACCGCGGCGACCCCGCGCTTCCCGAGGGCTTCGGTAGGATGCGCGTCGCGGCGCTCTGGGAACCCGAGCTCCGCAGTCTGCTCGAGGATCCGTGGCGCTCGCTCGCCACCGAACACGGGTGGACGCTGACAGGGTTCGACACTCTCGACTGAACGAACGCCCTGCACGCATGCGCGCCGAGCACGCCACCGACATCCATATCTCCGTCGTGGCTCCCGTCTACAACGAGGAGCTCTGCGTCGAGGAGTTCCTGCGCCGCACCGACGCCGCGCTGTCCGCGCTCGGGCGTCCGCACGAGATCGTCGTCGTGTCGGACGGATCGACCGATCGCACGGAGGCGCTCTTGCGTGAGGGAGCCATGCGCTATCCGGCGCTCAAGGCGATCCTGCTTGCGCGCAACGTCGGCCAATGCAGCGCGCTCTACGCGGGGATCCAGGCGACCTCGGGCCGCATGGTCGTCGTCACCGACGGCGACCTCCAGCACCGACCGGAGGACATCCATCTCCTTGTCGAGCGGCTTGAGCAGGGCTACCAGCTCGTTTCGGGCGCGCGGAAGAATCGATCCGAGTCGAAGGTGCTCAAGATCATCCCGAGCAAGATCGCCAACTGGCTGCTCCGTCGCGTGACTGGCTGCGAGATCCGCGACATGGGCGGCTTCAAGGCGCTCGACGGCCCGATGGCGCGTTCGCTGCGCCTGCGGCCTGGTCACCATCGCTTGCTTCCTGCACTCGTCCACATGCGCGGTGGCGCGACAAGCGAGCTCGAGATCGAGTGCCAGCCTCGGTTTGCGGGCAAGAGCCACTACGGGATCGGCCGCACGTTCGACGTGATCTTCGACATCCTGATGCTCGGCTTCCAGTCGAGCTTCAAGGCGCGCCCGCTCTACCTCTTTGGCCGGATCGGAGTGATGCTGCTGCTGGTCGACTGCATCGTGATGCCGTGGCTCCTTTGGGAGAAGTTCCGCGACGTCTTCGGCATGGGCGAGTCGGTTCCGATGGGCACGCGACCGCCGTTTCTCATCGCGATCATGTTCTTCCTCGCCGCGCTTTTCTTCCTCGCGATGGGTTTCGTGCTCGAACTCCTGAGCGATGCGAACAACGCGATCGGCGGCGTGAAGCCCTACGTCGTGCGCGAGACGGTGCTCGGACAGGGATCGAGGACAGAGGAGAGAAGCCGAGGGAACACGTTGGCGGTCGGCGTCTGACGCACACGACGAATCGGATCGAGCAGATTGGAGACAGGATGACGACTATGCTCTTCGCCACGCCCCTCGCCGCAGCCCTGTTTTCGGCGCCGCAGGATTCCACCGACCTTCGACGCGCGCTTGAGGAGATCGAGCGACTCAAGGAGTCGAACGCGGCGCTCGCCGAGAAGGTTGGCGCGCTCGAGCAACGTGTCGCGGAAGGCGGCGATGCCGCGTGGCTGACCGAGCAGCGTGCCATGGAAGTCCGCGCGATCGTGACGGACGTCCTCGCGGATGCGGGAGCGCGCGCGTCGCTCGCCGATGGTGCGACGGCCGGCTACGACGCGAAGAAGGGCTTCTTCCTCGCGAGCGCCGATGGCAACTACACGTTGCAGATGAAGGGCGAGATGCAGATCCGATGGGCGTACGCCGCCCGCGACATCGGCGCGGCGGACGAGGCGGAAGGCTCACCATCGGATGCGACCGACGAGGATGCGTGGGGCTTCGAGATCCGCCGCATGCGCATGACCTTCTCCGGCACGGTGGTCGATCCATCGTGGTACTACGAGGTGAAGTTCAACTTTGCGCGCTCGGGAGGCGCGGCGATCCTCGACGACGCGTTCGTTGAGAAGCGGTTCGACAACGGATTCAACCTCCGCGTCGGCCAGTTCAAGGCGCCGTTCCTGCGCGAGTCGATCGACTCGGCGACAGGGCTTCTCGCCGTCGAGCGTTCGCTCGTCGACACCTTCTTCACCGTCGGACGACCACAGGGCATGCGGCTTGCATGGGAATCCGACGTCGTGCGCATCGAGGGTTTCTACGGCAGCGAGCTCGCCGCCGCGGGCAGCGCGCCCTTCAGCATCGTCGGTGGCTCGGCGTCGGAGCTCAATGCCGGTTCCGCGCTTGGTCTCCCGGGTTCGCAGAACACCGGCTTCAATGCCGTGCAGACCGACTACGCCTTCATCGGTCGCGTCGAGGCGAAGACCGGCGGCGAGTGGAAGCAGTTCAAAGACATGCAGAGTTTCCGTGGCGAGGAGGCGGCGGCCCTGTTCGGCGTCGCGGCCTACGCGCAGCAGGTCGACGCGATCTCGGGTACCGACGGCGCCACGCCCGACGTGATGTGGAGCGTTACCGCCGACGCGCGCGTCGACTTCGGTGGCGCGAGCATCTTTGTGTACGGCGTCTACCGCGACATCTCGCTCCAGGAAGCGCAGCCGGTGCGCGGTGGCGGCGATTCCGACGAACTCCAGCAGTGGGGCGCCGTCGCGCAGGGCGGCTACTTCCTCACTGAGACGGTGGAGGGCTTCCTGCGCTACGAAGTCGGCAATAGCGACACCGACAAGTTCCGCACCGCACCGGGCACGCTCGAGGCGGATGGCGACGAGCTCAGCCTCCTCACCGTCGGCGCCAACTGGTGGCCCGCCGGCGTCAAGAACCGCATCAAGATCAGCGGCGACTTCGGCTACGCGTTTACGCCGATCGTCGATTTCGCCGCGAGTGGTGCGGACTGGCTCCCGAACTACACCGAGGAGGATGGCGACACCCTCGGCGGCGAATGGGTGATCCGCACGCAACTCCAATTCACGTTCTGATCGATCTGAAACTCATCGAGTTCAGGCACCACCATGCGACGTTCGACCGTTCTTCTTTCGCTCGCGCTGACCACGTCAGTGCTTGCCGCCGGCTGCGCCGCGCCCGGAGCCCGCGCGGCGCCCCGGCGCGAGAAGCCTGTGACCGATTCGACCGACTTCAGCCGTAGCGCCGCGGGTGAGAAGATCAGCGCCGAGGAGCTCGACGAGATCACGAACGCCTTCGCGGACCGCTACCGCACGCTCATGGAGGACGCGGTCGCCGCGATCGTCAAGAACAACCCCGATGCGCGGGCACGCGCGACGGCGCAGCGATTCCTCGTCGAGTCGACGACGAGCGCGTACGACATCGTGACCAACGGCGATCCGTTCTCGCAGGTGCTCGACCTCAACATCATGGTCACGCTCACGAGTCAGGTGTGGATCGACGACGACCGCGCGACGCGCGAGTTCGGTCCCGAGCGCGCCGAGTCGCTGGTTTACTCGCTCCGTCAGGCGCGCGAGGAAATCTGGCGCATTGCGTCGCGTGTCTTCCTGCCCGATCAACTCGCGGCGCTCGACTTCATGATCGCCTCGTGGCGGCGCGACAACCGAGGCGTCGAGGACACAAGCTTCGTGCGATTCGACGACTTCGCGGAGCAGCGCGGCGAGGGACTTATTCGCGACGTCGCGTCGGGCGGCGGTCTCTTCCAGCCGCTCAATCAGGCGATCGACGAGTCTGTCGCGTACCGCAAGCTCGGTGAGCGCATCTTCTATCTCGCGAAGCGCATGCCGACGCTCGCCAACTGGCAGACTCAGGCCTTCGCGGACGAGATGCTCGCGAAGGAGGAGACGAAGCGCGCGCTGGCGAACCTCGACGGAGTGTCGAGGTCGGTGGAATCGCTTGGCGCGACGGTCACGCAACTCGCTTCTGATGTGCCGAAGATCGTCGCTGAGGAACGCACCGCGATCTTCGCCGAGATCGACCGCCGTCAGAAGGACATCGATTCGGCGCTTGGTCAGGTGAACGCGATCGCGGGCGACGCTGCGAAGGCGGCCGCCGACGCGCGTGCGATCGCGGAAGGCGTCTCGCCCATGCTCGGTGATGCGCAGAAGACCCTTGAGGCGGCGCAACCGACGCTCGATGCGATACAGAAGCTCGCGGAGACATCCGAGCGCCTGCTTGGAAAGGTGGCCGAGATCAAAGGCCCGCCCGTCCCGCCCGACCTGAACGCGCCGCCCGCGAAGCCGTTCGACATCGCCGACTACCAGAAGATGCTCGGCGACGCGACGGTGGCGCTCGGCGAGGCGAACACGCTGCTCAAGAACGCCGACTCGCTCGCGGGTTCGAAGTCGGTGAAAGGCCTCATCGATGAAGTGACGCAGGCGACCGAGCAGCGCATTGAAAGCCTCGAGCATATGGTCACGCGCGTGGTCTATCTCGTCGGTGCGATCGCGGCCGGCGTCGTGATGCTCGCCTTCGCGCTGCTCTTCGCCTACCGGGCGACGGGTGCGCGCGCGGGAGCGCGGTCGACCAAGGGAGGTGCGGCATGAACATCGCGCTGATCGTTTCGGGAATGCTTGCAGTCAATGCGCTCTCTGGCACGGCACAGGATGGCACGACGCCACCGGACCGGTCGACCGGAGCCGCGACGTCGGCTGAGCAGGCTGTTGCGGATCAGGACGCGGCGGCGGATGTGCAGGTCAATGACGTCGATGCGAGCCCGTATCCACGATTCATCGAGGATCGCTCGATCAAGGGCACGGTGCGCTGCGTCGGAAGTTCGTCGGTCGGTCTGATGCTGAACACGGTGCGCACCGCGATCCGCGATGCGCAGCCTGGCATCGAACTGATTGTCGAGAGCTCGGGTTCAGGCGCCGGACCGAAGGCTCTTGCCGAGGGAAAGGCGGATCTCGCGCTGATGAGCCGCGCGATGCGGCCTGCCGAGATCGCCGAGATCGAGAAGGCGCGTGGCGCGAAGGTCGGCTACGTCGATATGGCGGTCGACGCGATCGCGATCTGCGTGAACCGCGCGAATCCCACGACGCGCATCTCGCTCAAGGACCTCGACCGCGTCTTCGGCCGCGAGCGTCGCCGCGGTGGCGGGCCGGCCGTCGTCTGGGGCGATGTCGGCGTGCGCGACACGAAGCTCTCCGGTGCGCGCATTGAGCTTTTCGGCATGGGTCCGGGGACCGGATCGAACGGCATCGTGTCCGAGATCGTGCTCGATGGCGGACCGTTCCGTACGAGCGTGAACGAGGAACCGGTCGCGTCGAGCGTGGTGCAGGCGGTCGCCACCGACCCGCTCGCCATCGGCTACTGCAGCTCGTACTTCGAGGCGGCGCGCGTGCGCCAGCTCGAGGTCGAGGCCCTTGATGGCAGCGGATTCGTGGCGCCCACCGAGGCGAACATCCGCTCGGGCCGCTATCCGCTCGCGAGGTCGATGCGCATCTACTACGTCGACGACCCGAAGGCCTTCTCGCCGGCGGCTCGGCAGTTTCTCCGTTTCCTCGTCTCCGAGGACGGTCAGGAACTCATCGCCGACATGGGCCAGAAGGCCCTCGGCCCCGAGCAGGCGCACCATCATTTCGACAAGCTGAAGTGATGTCGGGCCCTGCGGTCGCGCGGGTGTCTCCCCGCGCATCGATCCGGCGCGATCGGCAGCCCCGGCGCTTCGGATCGCGGGCGCGCCGGGATACAGTGCGGCGATGCGTCCGCGATCGATCACGTCTGTCCTGTTCGCTTCGATCTCGCTGATCGGCGCTTCGGCTGCCTCCGCGCAAAACGGCGACCGCGCAGGCGAGACGCAGCCCGAACTGCCGGCCGAGTGGCGCACGAGCGCGTCGCCCGCGCTCGATGCCGCCGCCGAGCAGGCGACGTTCGTGATCCGCGACGGCTACCGCATCGAGTTGGTTGCCGCGGAGCCGCTCGTCGAGGCGCCGGTTGCGTTCCGCTTTGGTCCGGACGGTCGCCTGTGGGTCGTCGAGATGCGCGGCTACATGCGCGACGCCGACGGCGCTGGCGAGGATGAACCGCTCGGACGCATCAAGGTGCTCGAGGACACCGACGGCGACGGCCGGATGGATCGCGCGACGGTGTTCCTCGACGGACTGGTCATGCCGCGCGGCATCGCGCACTGGCGCGACGGGTTGCTCGTCATCGAGCCGCCGCATCTCCTCTTCGTGCGCGACACGAACAACGACGGCCGCGCCGATGAATCGCGTGTGGTCGCGAGCGGATTCGCGGGCAAGGGTAATCCTGAGCACGCAGGCAACGGCCTCCTCTGGACCCTCGACAACACCTTTACCTGCTCGCAGCACCCGGTGCGCTTCGTGCCGGATAACGGTGCACGAGGAGGGGAGTTGCGCGAGGAGCCGGTGCCCGCGCACGGACAGTGGGGGATCTCGGAGGACGACGAGGGGCGTCTCTACTACTCGCCGAACTCGGATCCGCTGCTTGTCGATCTCGTGCCGAAGCACTACGCGGCGTTGCATCCATCGCAGAAGTCGTTCGACGGCGTGCCCGCGCGCGCGGCGACCGACATGCGCGTGCATCCGTCGCACCTCACGCCCGGCGTCAATCGCGGCTACCAGAAGGGCGTCTTGAAGGATGGCCGCCTCGCGAACTTCACCGGCGCGTGCAGTCCACACATCCACGAGGGCGTTGCGATGACGACCGACATGGACGGCTGCGCGCTGATCTGCGAGCCTGTCGGCAATCTCGTGCACCGCTACAGGCTGTCCGCGCGCGACGGCCGCATCGTCGCGACGCCTGCCGACGGCGATGCATCGTTTCTCACATCGACCGACGAGCGCTTCCGTCCCGTCTTTGCGGCCGCCGGACCCGACGGCGCGATCTATCTCGCCGACATGTATCGCGGCGTCGTGCAGCACCGCATGTTCATGACGAGCTTCCTGCGAAAGCAGGTCGAGGAGCGCGGGCTCGAGCAGCCTCTTGATATGGGCCGTATCTGGCGGATCGTGCCGAAGGACGGCCTGCACGCCGACGACACGCCGCGCAATCTCGCCGCGCTTTCGTCTGAAGAACTTGTTCCGCTGCTTGCATCGACGGAGAAGGCCGTGCGGTCGACAGCGCGTCGGCTGCTGGTCGAGCGGCGTGATGCGAAGGCGATCGACGCGATGCGTGCCGTGCTCGCGACTCCGGATGCGGGACTGTTCTCGGCGACGGCATCCGTTCCCGCACTGGAAACTCTCTGGACGCTCGCCGGATGCGGCGCGCTCGACGGTGCAATCATTGACGCGGTCTTTGCTTCCGCAGAGCCGACACTGCGCGTGCATGCACTTCGCGCGGCTGAACGCACGCTCGACAGCGTGAGCCTCGCATCGCTCCTCGCGCGTGCGATCGACGACGACGATGCCGGGGTGCGCGTGCAGGCCGTGCTCTCATCGAGCAGACTTGATCCACCGCTTCGACTTGCGATCCTCGAACCCGCGCTTCAACGCGACGTCGCCTCGCGCGCAATGCGCAGCGCGTCGATCGCGGTGATGGCGGGCATCGAAGGCGAACTGCTCGCCTCGATCCGCGACGGCCGCGTCCTTGCGGAGGATGGCGTCGGTCCGCGCGCGTTCGCCGCCGAACTGACCGACGCGCTCCTCGACGATGGCGATGGCGTACCGTCGCCGGCGACGCTCTCCCTCGTGCTCGCACGCGCCTCAGCCGTCGCCAACGAGCGACCGTGGCTTGCGAAAGCGATGATTGAGCGAGTGGCGGCGCGCCAGCGGCTTTCATCGAAGGAGCCTGTCCAACTCATCGCCTCCTGCGAGCCCGAGGGTTGGTTCGCGATGCTGTCGAAGCCGCCGGCCGAACTGGCGCTCGCGACGCCCGTTGATCGCAATCTCTTCTGGCCTGGACGCGAGGACGTCGCCTTCATCGCGCCGAAGATCGCGCGCGCCGAGGAGATGTCCTTCGCCGAGTTCGGCAAGCGCCTCTACTCGAACTGCATGAGCTGTCATCAGGCGAACGGCCGCGGCCTGCCGCCGGTGTACCCGCCGCTCCGCGCGAGCGAGATCGTGCTCGGCGACCCAGAGATGCTCGTCAAGATCGTGATGCACGGACTCGAGGGCAAGATTTCGGTCGATGGACAGACCTACAACCAGGTCATGCCCGCAGCACCGCTTCGCACCGACGACGAGATTGCCGCCGTCCTCACGTATGTGCGCAGCGCGTGGGGAAACTCGGCGTCGGCCGTGGAGCCCGCGCTCGTTGCGAAGGTTCGCGAGGAGACGAAGGGACGAAACCGCACGTTCACCGCGCGAGAGCTCGGTATCGAGGCGAAGTGATTCTTGCGCAATCCCGGGGTAGTGACGGGCGCGTCACGCGCGCGGCAGCTCGACGTACTCGACGCCTGACTCGGAGAGCAGTTCGCGCGACTTCGCGAAACTCGCTTCCCAGTGCTCGTCGCCTGAGCCCGATCGATACGTCGCCACGCGCACGATGCCCGACTGGATGATCGAGAGCGTGCAGTGGACGCACGGCGCGAAGCTTGTGTAGATCGTGGCGCCGACCGGAGTCACGCCATTCCGCGCGCACTGGACGATCGCATTCATCTCGGCGTGCACGATCAGGTCGTACTTCACCGGGCGCTCAAGCCGATCGGGCCGGTCCTCGATCCCGCGTGGGAGCCCGTTGAACCCCGTCGCCACGATCTGACGCGAAGGACTGACGATCACAGCGCCGACCCCTCGCGATGGGTCCTTCGACCAACCTGCGATGACGTCGGTCAGTTCGAGGAAGCGACGGTCCCACTTGATTGCGCGCGCGGTGTCGTGCATGTCGAGAAATGTACGCGATCGGCGCGCGCTCACCAGCCGTAGAGAAGGAGCGAGAGGTCGGAGGCGCCGACGTCGCCGCTCGCATCGAGATCCGCGCGGGCGCCGGGTGCTGCTGGCCCCCACGCCTCAAGAAGAAGCGATAGATCGGCCGCGGTGACGTCGCCATCGAGGTCGAGGTCGCCAAGCGGCGGCGCGAGTGGGCCGGCATCCACGGCACCGATCGCGCTGATGCGCGACTGTCCGAGAAGACCTGCGTACGAGGGATTCGCAGCATCGACCACGATGCCCGTCGAGCCGAGCGTGGTGGAAAGCGTCGCGCGGATGAGATTCGCCGGAACTTCCTTAGAGGGCCACTCGGGATGTTGTGCGCGCACGAGCGCCGCTGTGCCCGACACGAGTGCCGTTGCGAAACTCGTGCCCTTCCATGCACCGTAGCCGCCTCCAGGAAGCGGACCCACGATCGACTTCGAGGGATCGGGTTGGCCCTTCACGACGCGCGTATCGCCAGGTGCGGCGAGGTCGATGCGGTCGCCGAAGTTCGAGAACGACGCCTTGATGTCGAACCAATCGAGTGCACTCACGCCGATGGCAGCGCCGTCGCACGCCGGGAACTCGCGCGGATCGCCGACGTTCGAGTTGCCTGCGGCGCCGAAGACAGCGACGCCGCGCGTCTCGGCCTCGCCGACCACATCCTCGAGCGCCTGTGAGCGATAGGTCTCGCCGAGGCTCATGTTCGCGATGTGCGCGCCGCGGTCGATCGCCCACGCCAGCGCGCGCGCGATCTGGTAGGTGCCAGCGTTGCCATCGCTGTCGAGGACGCGCACTGGGAGAATCGTCGCCTCCGGCGCGACGAGATGGACGAGGCCAGCGACAAAAGTCCCGTGCCCGACCTGTTCGTCGAAGAGTCCGTCGCCGTCGTTGTCGATGCCGTCGCCGATGTCGTTGCTCGTCGCCGATCCGACCACGAAGCTCGCACCGGCCGGCGACACGCGGCCACCGAGCGCGGGATGCATCGGATCGATGCCGGTGTCGATCACGGCGACGACGACGCCCGCGCCGCGCGAGCGCTCGTGGGCAAGTTCGATGCCGAGGAGCGGCACCGCGTACTGGTTCGCGAAGGTCCCCGCATCAAAGCCGACGCCCGAGAGCCAGAGACTGTCGGTCTTACCCTCGCCGGTCTGACCGATGTAGTTCAGTTCACCCCAGGGAATCATGCCCGCCGCGATGAGAGCGTCGATGACCGCCGACACGTCTTCCGGTGTCTGTGTTGCGGTCAGCCCATAGGAGATCAGGTAAATCGGCCGTCCGTCGATCCGGTCGATGACCGCGATGTTCGAGAAGTCCACATCCAGCGCCGCGATCGCGGCTGCGAGCGTGGCGGGTGTATCCGCACGGAGGATGAGTTCGCCTGGGACGACAGGCTCCGATGGGTCACCTCCACCGAATGCGGTGGTGGCAATCGTCGCGGAGACGAGCATGGCGACGAGTTTGCCGGTGGGGTAGCCGGTGGGGTAGCTGGTGGGGGTAGGGCGCATCAGAGGACTCCCGAAACGACGAAGGGCGCCCACCACGAAGGATGCGGCGACTCCTGACGCAAGGCAAGCATGGAATCGCGAAGCGCGGCAGATGGCCTCATTCCCTCGCGGAGGGCGGTGTGGAAGCGCTCCGCGACGGCGAGCGCCGCAGCATCTCGGACCGACCACAGCGTGGTGACGAGGCGTCGTGCACCCGCCGCATGGAAGGCGCGTGCAAGACCACTGAGCTCCTCACCTGCGTCGACGGCGTGTCGGCCGGTCTCGCAGCCAGAGAGGAAGACGAGGTCGGCGTCGAGCCGGAGGTCGACGATGTCGCGAAGCGGGAGCCAGCCGTCGGCAAGGCGCAGGCCGCTGGCGGCGGGAAGCGATGGGACGAAGCGACCGTGGCACGCGAGATGCACGATGTTCGCCCCGGAAACGGCATCGCGGAGTCCGTCGCGCGTGGCGCCTTCTCCCGAGACCTGCACACACCCGAGTATCGCAGCGACGCGCGACGCTTCTTCGTCGATGAGCGGCGCCGCGCCGTCCGCGAAGGCGACGACCGCGGAAACCCTGCGCGGTTCGGCGCGCGTTGGCGCGCAAGCAATGCTCGCGCTCGGCGCGACCTGGATCTCGTGATGGTCGACGAGCGGTCCATCGCCCAGGTCAAGCAGCGCAAACGGCAACGCGTGCAGCGCACCGCATGGAACAATGCAGAGTCGCCGCGCGTCGCGCAGCTCCGGTGTCGCGCGCAGCACCGGCGCGACCACAGCAGCGGCGATCGCACGAGACATCGCGTGGATCGCGCGCGCCTCGGCGTTCGGGTCGCCGCGTCGCGCGCCTTCGCGCAGGAGGTAGAGGAACTTCTCCACAAGCGGAGCAACTTCCGACATCGGTGCGATCGCGCGTACGCATCCGAGGGTCTCACCGGTACCAGTGAAGGCGAGCAGCTCGTCGCCTGATGCGAAGTAGGAGATCAACGCGTCGCCCTCGCCGAGGCGCGTCTGGATCGCCGGGGCGTCGAGCGGGGCCGCGAGCAGCGCACCGATTCCGCGCGCGTTCTCGAGACGCGCGATCACGTCGTCGATCGCGCGCTCGGTCTCGCGCATCGTGTCGAGCGTGGCGACGATGGCCGGGCCGCGTCGCTCGCCGGCCGCATCGGGTCGCGGTCCGACGGCGTGCAGCGCGGAGAGCCGTGCACGTAGCGCCACGAGTTCCTGCGAGGACGAACCGACCGTCATGGTCGGCGAACCGGCCCGGTCGATCGCGCGCAGCATCGCCTCGAGCAGCATGCGGCTTCGTGCGCGTTCGGTCGTTTCGAAGGCTCGCTCGAGGCTTGGTACGTCGCCACGCGCAAGGAGATCGAGCGCGAGATCTTCATAGGCACGTACGCGAAGCGCCGCGTATGCCGCGCGGTACCGATCAGCGGCCAGCGTGGCACGCGTTGACTCGGCGATGGCAACAGCGCGCGTCAGTCGCACGATCGAGCGATCGACGCCGCCGATCGCGCGTTCGGCGTCGGCCGCGACCAACGTTGCGTCAAGTTCGAGTGGCGCAACCGCAAGCGCCAAAGCCGTCTCGATCACGTTCGATGATTCGCGCAGCGCGTCGTGATGTTCGCCCGCAATGAGATGCGCGCGCGCCAGACGCGTGCGCGCGACGGCAGCGTCAAGCCGGCTCTCGGTGCCAGTGGAAGCCGATTCGATCGCTTCGTGTGCAAGGCGCAGCGCTGCTGCGCTTTCGCCGGCAGCAAGCGCGAGTTCGCTTGCGAGGATCGATGCCGCGCGGATCGCACGTTGGTCGCCGATCTCGCGCGCACGGGCCTCCGCACGCGCGTTCGCCGCAGCCGCCTCGTCACGGCGACCGGCCGCGAGGTACGCGCGGGCGCGCACCGAGAGGCCGCGCACGGATTCCGATGCGAGGCCCTTCTCAAGCGCGACTGTAAGCGCGCGATCGGTCGCATCGAGTGCCTCTGCGAAGGCGCCGATCGGGAGGAGCGCTTCGGCGCGATCGATCTCAAGTCGTGCATGATGTCCGGGAGCAACATCCTTCGTTGCCCGCGCGGCCTCGTCGAAGACGCGGAGCGCCTCGCCAACACGACCCTGACGCGCGAGCAGATCGGCGAGGTTCCCGGCGACGACCGCTTGCGCGAAGGGCTGTGCGACGAGCAGTCGATCGGCCTCGCGGAAGGCATGCTCGGCGTCATCGAAGCGATCGAGCTGGAAGAGCGTCTCGCCAAGCGAGTTCGAAGTGACGCCGCGCGCCATCGCATCGGTGTCGGGGATGCCGGCGAGCGCGCGCTCGAGCGCGGCGAGCGCGTCGCGCGTTTCGCCGCGGATTTTGTGAATGTTGGCGATGTTGAGGTCGGCGCGCGCAGCGAGATCCTTGCGTCCTGCGGCGACGAGCGCGTCGCGTGCAACTGTGCCGATCACGATCGCGTCGGAGGTGCGGCCGAGTTTCGCAAGCGCATGGAGCGATGCGACGTGCGCCCGCGCGGCCTCGACGTGATCGCCCGCGCGCGTTGCTTCGGTTGCGGCCTCGTCGGCGACCGCGAGCGCTTCGTCGAGCTTGCCCTGATACGCGAATGCTGCGATCGTCGCGCGCTTCGCACGTGCCGCGGCGCTGCCGAGTCCGAGCGCGCGCGCACAGTCGGCGATCGCGTTCCCCGAACCGATCGCGTCGGCCGGCGCACCCGCCGAGAGTCGCTCGCACTCGTCGCCCAGTGCGACCAGCGCCTCATGGGCTCCGCGTGCATCGGCACGTATGAGCTCCACACGCTCGGCCGCGTCGGTTGCGAGGAACGACGCGAGGAACGACGTGAGGTTCATCGCGCACCCCGTTCATCGCGACGATCACTGAGCGGAAGTACGGACGCGCGCAGCGATTCTGTACCGCCCGTACCGCCCGCACCACCTTCCGCACGCGGATGTGGCACGAACGCGATTTCGGCTGAACCTTCGGGCAGTCGCACGTGGAAGAGACCGATCTCGTCCGACTCCTCGAACGCAAGGATCCGCGCCTTCTGGTCGAGCACGATGATCGTGGCGCGTGCGGGCGAGCGGTCGATCGCGTGCACTTCGCCGACGAGCCGCACCACGCCGTCCTGCGCACGCGTCCGCTCGGCGTGCACGACGAGACCGGATGCGGAGAGCGTGGCCCCAAGCGTGTCGGCGGTGACGCCCGAGGCGATGTCGTCGCGGAGCCCGGCGAACGCTAGGCGCGCCTCGCCGAGATCTGGCTCAGGGTTGATCCAGGCGACGATCGCGGCACCGGCACGGTCGAACGCGCCGCCGACCTCAGCGGCCGCGCGCGCAGCCAGATGGGCGAGGACGGAGGTCCGTGGTGCTGTTGCCCGTGCCGAAATGCGCGCACCAAGCGCACGCGCCGCGACCATCGCCGACGCTGGCGGCTCGAAGCGCGCGTCGTCCCGAAGAATCGCGGCGAGCGCGTCAGGGTCGGTCGGCTGAAGGGGTTGGCCGGGAGTGGGGGGCACGGAAGGGGCTTGATCGTTTGGTCGGGCGGGCGGGACGCACCTTGGCGTGCGACGGGAGAGCGCTCGGTGGCGGCAGAGATACGCGCCGGGCTCCGATTTCGGGATTCCGCACGAGGTCAGGGGTCGTTGTCGCTCCCGGGGCTGGCGGCGGGGTTTCCATCACCAAACCCGAGACGCCCGAGAATCGCGCCGAGTTTCTCAAGGCAGCGGGCCCGCGTCGGTCCGATCGAGCCGACCCGGATTCCAAGCCGTTCGGCGATACCGGTGTAGTTGGGTTCGCCGGGGGCTGAGAAGAGCGCCTCGAGGAGGTCGCGGCACTTGCCACCGAGCCGCTCGAGGGCGTCGCGCACGGTCTGCCGCTCGGTGAGGCGGGTGAGTTCGGCGGGGTCGATGCGATCGTCGGGCGCCGACGCGAGGTCGCGCGGGTCTGTCCGTTCGGCGCGGTCGCGATCGCCGCCCTCGCCGCGCCCCGCCGTTCCGAGTTCGCGTTCCCGCCGGGATTTCGCGGCGATCCGCCACGTGGAGCGCTTCGCGGTCGTGATGAGCCAGTGGGGCAGGGCGCCGGCGTCGCGGATGCCGTCGATGTGTTCGACGAGTGCCGCGAAGACCTGCTGGAACGCATCCTCGCTTGCCTCGGGCGAGAGCCGCGCCTCGAGGATCACGCTCCAGACGAGCCGGCGGTACCGCGCGACGAGGACCTCCCACGCCGCCGCATCACCCGCGCGGCAGCGTTCGAGGAGGAGATCGTCGCGCTCGAAACGTCGCACGCGCGCAGTGTACGGATGTCTCGGAGTGGATCGATGTGCGAGGTGGGTCGATCGAACGCCGACGGAGATCGAGCTTACGGAGTCGTTTGATTGGGTGCCCGGGGATGCAATCCCCGGAACGGATGACGTGGGCTGTCGACGGCCAGACTCCGACGTCAAACGTTCCCGGGATTTCATCACAGGGACACCCAGTCGATGGTGGTCTGACGTCCAGTCGCGCGAGTTCATTGATTGGGTGCCCGGGGATGCAATCCCCGGAACGGATGACGTGAGCTGTCGACGTTGACATCCGTCCACGTTGTCATCTGTCGATGGATCATCATTCGACGGGTTGACTCCCACGTCTAGCGTGCCCGGGATTTCATCACCGGGGCACCCAGTCGATGGCCGTCGAACGATTGGGTGCCCGGGGATGCAATCCCCGGAACGGATGACGTGGGCCGTCGAAGTCGCGAGCCTTTGATGACTCGACTCCGACATCCTGTGTTCCCGGGATTTCATCACAGGGACACCCAGTCGCTGGCCGTCGAACGATTGGGTGCCCGGGGATGCAATCCCCGGAACGGATGACGTGGGCTGTCGACGTTGACATCCGTCGCCTGATCGACTCCGACGTCAAACGTTCCCGGGATTTCATCCCGGGGCACCCAGTCGATGGTGGTCCGATGTCAGAACGTTGACATCAGTCCACGTTGTCATCTGTCGATGGATCATCATTCGACGGGTTGACTCCCACGTCTAGCG
>Ga0172372_10004847_pt1 | contig 18947 bp, 16 predicted proteins | sample LakKiv5m_2_FD_114544 | JGI IMG/M metagenome (GOLD analysis project Ga0172372, IMG submission 114544) | Freshwater microbial communities from Kabuno Bay, South-Kivu, Congo - kab_092012_9.5m | ecosystem: Environmental > Aquatic > Freshwater > Lake | place: Democratic Republic of the Congo...
CACCAGCACGTCCGCACTGACTACAGGAACTTTGCCGCTTGCTTCTGGCGGTACTGGCCAAACTACCGCTCAGTCGGCAATGAACGCTTTTGCTGGAGCAACCACCTCTGGTTCATATCTTAGAGGTGACGGCACCAACGTCGTCATGTCCACAATTCAGGTGGCAGACGTTCCCACCCTGAACCAGAGCACAACAGGTTCCGCTGCAACGCTGACCACTTCTAGGGATTTTCTAACAAATCTAGCAAGCACTTCGGCTGCCGGATTCAACGGTTCAGCCAACAATACTCACGGTGTAACAGGCACCTTGCCAGTTGCCAACGGCGGTACAGGGGCCACCACTTTTACCGCAAATGGAATTCTATACGGCAATACCACTTCTGCGGTCGGCGTAACTACTGCAGGAACAGTGGACGGCGCTGGGATTGGGCAGCTGTTGACAGTAAATTCTAGCAATGTGCCGATCTGGACCAATACAATTGACGGCGGCGGATATTGACGCTAGGATTCGGGCATGCAAGAACCAAACTACCTAGAGATCGTCGCCGTACCTGTACTGCAGAGAAAATGCCAGGAACTGTTCAACTCGAACATGATCCTTGAGACCAATCTGCATGTTGAGCTGACCAAAAATAGACATCTCACTGAGGAGATGGCTAAAGTAAAAGCTGCACTTGAGAGCGCCACCTCAAGACAAACTCTCGACGATAAGACTGCCCGTAATGCACTAGGGCAAGCTAATGCTCGTATTGCTGATCTTGATGGACAACTATGTCAAGCAAGACAACGCATCCAGGATCTAGAATCCGCCCTTAAACCTAAGTCTGCGCCTAAACTAAAGCCGGTAGTGGCCATAGATTCCGCTAAAGATGATTTTTGAGGTGAACATTGGCTCACAATATTCTCATCAAAAGAAGTGCTACTTCTACCGCTGTTCCCACAGGTGGACAGCTGGCTGCTGGTGAGCTTGCGATCAACACCGCTGACGAAAAGATATTTTTCAAGAATAGCGCCGGCACCGTAAAAGCATTATCTGCAATGAGCGACCTGACCAGCAATCTGGTCACGATGTCGACCACTCAGACAATTACAGGTACAAAAACATTTAGTACTATTACCACGTTTAATGAACATGTTGTGGTTGGTAGTAAGAAAGAACTGCGCTTTGCTGACTCTGACTCTTCTAATTACGTATCTTTAACGTCTCCCACTACTTTAAGCAATAACAATGTTTACACCCTGCCATCTGCGGTAGGCTCAGCCAACCAGGTGCTGCAGATTGCGTCTGTAGCTGGTAATGATGCAACGCTGCAGTGGGCGACGGTATCGGCTACAGATTCGTTGACGATTGCCGGAGACCTTGCTGTAAACGGCGGGGACATAACTACCTCTGCTTCGACTTTCTCTATTGCGACAAGCGCAACAACGGTATACCTCGCAACAGAAGCTGGTGCAGCGTCGACGCTTTACCTTGGCGGTAACCAAAGCAACAGCCAAATTAGTTGTTTCAACGGTGGCCTTCTTGCCGTATATACATTAAGTAAAGCAACTAATAGTTTGTTTTGTGGAGCTAACTGTGATGATTTTGGCTTCTACGGCGCCGCTACATCAATGGGTTACGGGTGTACGGGAATTACCAACATTGGAGACTGGGAAGGCTCTGGAAACGGCCATGTAATACAGGTTGACGATATCACAGGAACCATAACGTTTTATGCTAGCGGGGTCGAGTCGTATCAGTTTCCGACGACCCGAGGCTCAAACGGACAAGTACTTACGACTAACGGTAGCGGTACTCTTACCTGGGCCACTGGCGGAGGAGGATCAAAAACCTATGAGCGATTTACTCCCCTAAACAATCAACCCCCTGCAACAAACTTTGCCACAATAGACACCCGAAACTCCATCATGGTTTTGGATTTTGCAGACTCCAGCGCAGACGAAAGTGCCGTATTTGTCGGAGTGATTCCCGAAGGCGCAAGCCTTGGCAGTGGGTTAAAGGTACGGATTATTTGGATGGCTACAAGCGCAACCAGCGGAAATGTGCGTTGGGGAGCACAGTTTATGAATCTGAATACTGATTTGGATTCTGACTCCTTTGATACAGCAACAGAAGGCAATGGTGCAGCAAACGGCACAAGTGGAACACCAACAACAACAGAACTCACAGTAACAAACATAGATGGTTTGGCTGCGGGAGGCTTTTTCCGTCTGAAAATTTACCGTGAGCAAAGCGATACAGTAAACGACACCATGACTGGAGACGCAGAACTAATTGCTGTTGAAGTACGGAGTGCATCGTGAGCATTGTGTTTGGTAGTGCTTCTGTTGTTACGGCTCACGTAGCACAAGGCGCGCATCCTCAACCCCCAGGTTTCCCTATGACAATGAGTGTTTGGTTTTACTCAAACCGAACAGCAGGCAGAGAACCTCTGTTATCCTTTAACTGCATAGACAACGATTCAGAAGAGTTTTTTGAATTGTCTTTGAGTATTTTGAGTAACGCCACAACAACAAGCAGGAGAGTTGAAGCAGTAGTTTATGGCGTGCCCTGGGGTGCGCAACGTGCACAAACCGCAACAGGAGCGGGTGCTGGGTGGTCAACAAACTCTTGGGTTCACGCAGCAGGAGTTTTTGAAACTGCAAGCAGAGTAGCGTACATAAACGGCGGATTCACTGGCACTAACACTACTTCATACAGCAATCCATCAAACATATCCGATATTTTGGTGAATTTAAATTACGATAATAGCAGTCTTCAACAAAACGGGCATAATGCAACAGGACAACTTGTGCGTATGGCAGAAGCGGCAATATGGGATGCCGCACTTACGGCAGACGAAATCCTCGCTCTCGCAAAAGGAGCCAAACCGAAAACTATCAGACCAGAGTCTCTGATATTTTACTCGCCACTAGTAAGAGGTAGTAGCAGTTCTGTTCCTGATGAAACTGGGAACGCCCCACTTACCGCCTACAATTTTGCTACACCGTATACACCAACGTACACAGATCACACAAGGAGATACGGATGAGCGCATACGCCCGAGTACATGACGGACAAGTGGTAGAGGTTTTGGAGTTGAATGGCTCTTGGATCGCAGACTTGGAAGCAAACAGCAATCCCAAGAGAGCAGAATTTTATGCGTTAACAGTGGACTTGGAACCAAATTACGATGAAACCACTCACTACATTTCTCCAGTATTCACAATTGGAAACTTAACCGCTCACCAGTCTTGGGTTGTGAGTGCGATACCCGAATAATTAACTTGCTTACAGGGTCCAGAAAAAAAACGAAATCCTTGGATAATAAATGCCTAAATCTTTGTACGACATCTATAAGGATGGGTCTAGTAATGGCTACGGTAAGGCAGACGCAGAGAAGAGATTCTCAATACTGAAAGACTTTTCCTTTAAGTCTGTGCTCGATGTCGGCTCAGGACCTTGTCTTCTAGAGGCTTGGTTGAAAAACAATCATATAGCCGTGCACTATGAGGCTGTAGATATTCGCCCAGAGGCCTTAAAGCTGTGTAAGTGTCCGGCATACGAGACTGTACCGTCGATTGGAAGTTACGATTTAGTGTGCTTATTCGGCACTGTGACTTACAACATCGATGGAGATGAACTCAAGAATAAGCAAATTTTAAAGAAGCTACTAGAGCAGTCTTTAAAAGTCTGTAAGTCCCTGCTTATTTTTACGGTATTTAAAGAAAGCGCAAAGCAAGAACTCAAGGTCTTTCAACAGGATAGATTTGTGTACTTTAGCGAAATAGAGTTACGCAATCTTTTGCTTAGCCTAGGCGTTAGCAACTTTTCTATCACTGAAAATAATAAACTAGATAAACACGAGTATTTTGTAATCTGCCATGTGTAGATTGCGTCGTTTTTAAGTTTGTACTATAATTGCCCTGATGGCTGAGCCTAATACAACTGAGATAGACAAGCCGGAGTCTCTGAAGCCAGAGGCTCATATCGGGTGTCAGTTTCCATCTCGGCTAGCCATCTCTGGCGTTATCCAGGACTGCCTAAGGCAGTTGTTTAGCAACGCAGATAATATCCTGCACCCACAATTAAAAGAATTTTACTGGGCCCCTAATGCTACGGAAGATGCCCTAAAGGCTCCGTTTCAAGTAACTATTGAGAACTATTTTTCGGTAAATCTATCTCAAATGAACGTCCGTCCCGCTGTCTTGATAAAGCCCGGAATGTGGCAGGAATCCAAGATAGCCCTTGGAGACAGAAGTATCGGTGGGGCCGAATCTCAATACTATAAAAGAATTACTGGCACCCATACAGTTATTGTACTAGGCAAGACTGTGGCTCAAGCTGAGTTGTTTGCCAGAGAAGTGCACGGCTACCTCAGCCATTTTGGACCTTTGCTGCGGGAGTGGATGGGCTTATCCAGGTGGGATGTACCCTCTATATCCGAGCCGGCAGACATGGAATCGAACCTAGATAATGTCATAATTACGATTCCAGTACAGTACGAATTTGTTTATTCCTGGGAGCTTACACCCCAGGCCTCTCGTTTGCTGAGACAAATCTCAGTTAATGCTATAATGAAGAACACAGATATCAATTTCCAATTAGGAGCATGACCGAACTATGGCCAGCCCAAAACCAGCCGTAATCGTTAGACGTGAATTCGAAGCTACCCCTGACGTTGTAGCGCAACAGCTCCGAGCCTGCATCGTAGGCCCGAGCTGTGAGCTTGTTCGCTACGGAGTTGCAGGTGAGAAGTCCAAAGGATTTATTTCCACCGTTGCCACCCGTACCGGTACCAACGGTACGGATAGATCTATCTTTTCTACAGACGCCACTTACTCCATTCCTACGGTGGCCTATAGCTCACTGCTGGATGCAGACTACGTTAAGCTCTTCGTTGAAGATGCCTACCTTAGCTATGCGCATTTAGCCCAGGCAAGCAATTTTTCGAATAGCAACCTTACTGCAGGTACAAACGTACTTGCCTCCTCTGCAACATCTCAGGCTTGGAAGGGCTCTGGCCGCAACGCAAGCCTAGTTCAAGATGTCGCAGTTGGCGATATTGTTGAAATCTACGACAACTCTGGCTTACGCCATAGCTCTGTAGTCAGCGGCTTTGACGGCACTATAGTCAATGCTGCAGTAGGAACTATCGCTGGAACTCAGAACGATAACTTGGCTGCTGAAGCTTCTTCCGGTCTATCAAGTGCTGCTACAGGAGCAACGCAAAACACGATTAATGGAATTTCTGGGTTTAACTTTAACTTGGTTAGAACCAATTATCTAACTGGCACTACTGCAGCTACCTACGCGGCAGATCCTCGATCTATCGGTAAGACTGTAACTACCTATACCCTTACCACAACTGCCAGCACTTCTACGACTGTAGACTACACTGTCGTTTCCGATACTGGCCTTGATAACATTACCGGTACAGGCAAAACAACAGGTCAAACCACTACACTTCCTAGTGGTGCAACTGTAGGTCTTGCCTTCTCTACGCAACCTCCAGTTGGGGCTAAAATTACATTTACCATAACGGTAGCCCACACTAAGCTTACCGTTACCAATGGCGCTGGCGGTACTTTTGCAGTAACTGCAGGTACTTTGTCTGCGAGCACCCCAAATACTACCTACATTATTAGCTGCATCAAGGGTGGTAGCTTTGCTAACGAAAATACCACTAATGCTCCTGAGTTCCAGGTATCTACCAATAATGGTGCAGATGTAACTAGCACCTTTAAACTTACTCTTAACGGCGCGGCTCAAACGGTAAATATTGGTAGCTACGGTCTTCAGTTCACTACGGCTGTAGGCGGAGCTGGTGGTACTCTTGCTAACCAGCAAAAGGGCTTTGTCCGTGGCGACGTATTTACGATTGCAGTAAATGGCGCCACAGTTCCAGTCCTTGATAAGTTGGTGTTTGCAGACGCTATACCAACAGGCGTTTCAATTACACCAGCTCACCTTCGTCTTTCCAAGAAGAAGACTGTAGAGCTCGGTCGTTATCAGCCAAACGGCGTCACTCCGAACTGGAGCCTGCAGAACGCCTCCGACTCTGATTCGCGTAGTCTCCTGGTTGAGAACATTCTCATCACCAGAGACTCTGCTGTAAACAACGGCCAGACGGATGCGTACATTACTGCCGGTAAGTTCTACATGCAGTACCGTGCATTCCAGGCCATTGCTCGTGAGGTTGGCGCAGTCAATACTCTTGCCGACATTACCACTCAGCTGGGTACAATCGACGTAGACAATCCGCTTGCCTACGGCGTATACAAGGCTTGGTCGAACGCTAACGGTGCAACCGTCCACTTCATTCCAACCGTAGCACAGACGCTCAACGGTAACCGTGGCTTTGCAGACGCCCTAGCTCTTGCCAAGGGCAACAGAAACTGCTACGGCCTCGTTCCGCTCACGACTTCGTCTGAAATCTGGAATGCCTTCGTAGGTCACGTCCAGGACGAATCAGCCCCGGCAACTGGTCGCTTCCGCGTTCTATGGATCGCCCCTGAAGTTGAAATCCACAATAAGATTCAGGACAAGGATTCTGCGGGCGCCAACATCTACGGCACCAGCGGCGCATTTACTGCTGGTAAGTGGTATGTAAATGCTGTTAGCGACTCTGGCGGCCAGGTGACTCCTAAGTTTACCGAAACCGTCCAGATCGGCGACTACGTTCGTACCAAGTTCAATACCGACGCCTTTGGTCGAACCACCTATGTTGAGTACAAGGTTCTTGCAATCGTTGATAACGACACTCTTGTAATCAGCTCTGCAACCGATCCTGGACTCGCTAACTTCAAGATTGAAATCTTCCGTGACCTCACCTCAGCTGCAACCGCAGCAAAGTACGTCCAAGTCGCCGGCGGTTTCAGCTCTGAGCGTGTGTTCGCAGTTGTACCAGACCGCGGTGTTAATGGTCTGCGTGTAGATGGAACTCCAGTCAAGAACTGGTACATTGCCTGCGCCTTTGCAGGTCTGCGTTCTGGCTCTCGTCCTCAGCAGCCGCTCTCCAACGTCGAACTCCTTGGCTTTGACGGAGTCAACATCACCTCTCCGCTCTTCGGCGAGTCAGATCTTGATATCTTGCGCGCTGGTGGCGTATGGGCTGTCCGTAATACAGACGAAGGCAAGATCTATGTTGAGCGTCAGCTCAGCACCTCGACCCTTGATCTGTACCGCAAGGAACAGTCTGTAACCTGCAACGTAGACTCAGTGTCCTTCACGCTTGCTGACGCCCTGCGTAACCTCGTAGGCCGCGTAAACATCACTGAAGAGACCAAGGGTCTTGTCGAGGCGACTATCCGTCAAACGCTGGGTACTCTGGCTGCTACCAACGGTGCAATTACGGTTGGTCCTCAGCTTAAGACCTACACGATCGTATCTGTCACGGTTCCTGCAACCGCCCAAGATACGCTCCTCGTCAAGGTTCAAATCAGCGTACCGCTGCCCATGAACATCATTGACATCACCCTCGTTATCTAAAGGAACTCCTAGATGGCTACTGAAATTTTTAATAAAACACCTAGAAACGTTGTAGGCGGCTTCAGCGTAGACAAAGCCACCCTGCACTTTCCAGCTTTAGGCGCTGACGGCAAAACCTCCGGCCTGCTTATTCAGAACGTACAGTTGACCTACCAACAGCAGGTTAGCTTCGTATACGATTTAGCCAAGGCAGACGACGTATACTACATCGCAGGTCGAACCTCGGGCACCCTGGCCCTGGGTAAGATTGTTGGCTCCAAGGGTATTGTAAGTACCTTTTACAAGACTTTTGGCGACGTCTGCAACGTCAAGGGTAAGAACCTTGAACTGTCCGGTATAGCTGGCTGCGATACCACAACTGCTGACACAAACACTGTCACCATTAGAGAGCCAGTTATTGCTCAGTTTGGACTCACCATGAACGTCGATACAGCCATCATTGGCGAGAACGTTCAGATGATCTTCTCGACGATGGAACTAGCATAATCTAGAGTTTGTAAATCCAAAGATACGCGCTATACTAGGCTCCGGAAACGGAGCCTAGTTACTTTATGAGCACCCCAGTTACTACTAATTCCACTAAAGTTTCTGCGGCGGCAGGCTCTCCGTTAACGTCGGCTAAGTACGATTGGCCTATGCGCAGCTCTGAGACTTTTACCAAGTCTCTACTGAATGACTACACCTTTGTAGCAACAGTCATAGAGGTTAATCAACAATTACAATCATATAGACTCAGAGTAGCCAGCATGCCTGATATGCTGGGAGTACCTCTTGAACCGACCGGTGGAATTCAGTCTTTTAACACAAGGACTAGTTCACTGTATGGCGTAGGTAGCCGGGTATTGGCCATGACCACGCCAGCTCTCGGTATGAATCAAGCTATCATACTTGGCGGCATATCCACATATCTGGGAGAAAGTAACTCTCTAGGTAGCCCTGAGCTGGTAGTCAGTTCTCCAGCAGGCAGCTTCAAGGATGATATCTCCGACAACGGTCCTCTTAACTGCGTATTTAATAACTTCAATGCAGGCAAACCTGTAGACGCTTATCCTGGCGATACAACTGTACTAAACTCATTCGGTTGCGGTCTTTTTGTAGGCGCACTGCAGGCCTCCCTTATCTCTGGTTTAGATTGCTCAGTAGAGTGCCATTACATTGATTCGCTAGTTAAGATTAACGCTTTTAATTATGAGCACAATACTGCCGGCTCGGAAACAACAAAGTTTGCAGACGTAGGCGACTATACAGAAGTTCGCAGAATCAACCCCTATGTAATAGAGTCTTTAGGGGGCACGGAGCAGTACGGAGAAGCCCCCAAGGCTGAGGCCACCGATAGATCCACCTACCCAGGACCAGAGGCTATAACGGGCACCTACAAGCCCCAGGATCCAAGCCAGATTGGCTGGTGGCGCTACTCTGAGTTTGAGGGCCACTTAGGCAATATCAAACTTAACTTTGTTACTGTGCCTAAGCTAGAGTCTGTGCGCAAAGCCACCGAAAGCGACACCCAGGACGAGTCTGCTGTGTTTCGAGAGCACGTAGATTCTTCAGGTGCTTATACGGTGGTATCCGCCAAGTCTATTGCTTTTATCAAAGACTGCCTCATCCCCATGCCGCGAGAGCGCTATCGCCCGGACGATAGCCGAGGAGACAAGCAGGAGACGGTAGAGCAGGCTAGAAGCGAGAATGAGCCCAACGTAGTTGATGTGACGATTACGGGGGTCGAAGAAAACGTAGATCACGGTGCGTTGCTATACAGCGCAGCTAGCTCAGACTTAGCCTCATTTAAGAACCATAGAGCGACCTTGAACTTCAAGGAGCGAACTAATGACTGGACGTTTAAAGAAATAGACGAAATTGATCTGGCAGGATTTAGATCTGTCGTTGATTCTGGAGGTTTAGTCTCAGCTTCTAATGGGGTAAGTTCTGAAAGAATGTTTGCTAAATTGCCGCAGGTAGGCAAGCTGCAAATTAACGCCAGGGAAGAGGTTAAGTACTTTGCCTCTCGTGCAATGATCATGATGCACGAAGATGGCTCAATCCACTTGCAGGACGGCTACGGTTCTACCATCAGTATGCGGGCCGGCTCTATCGATCTGTCTTGCCCAGGGGATATCACCCTGCGCGCAGGCAAGAACGTTGTCAGCTTTGCCGGTGATGGCGTGTCCTTTACTGCTGGTACCGATGTAGAGCTAAGTGCCAATGTTGGCGACTTACGCCTTAAGGCTGATCGCAACGTGACAGTTCTGGCAGGTAACGACGGGGCAGGCGGCATCCTGCTGGAGTCAAAGGCCGAGGCCTTGAATCTGCTGCAAGAAGACGAGCAGGTGTTTAAAGATCCAACTAATAATGCTAATAGCCATCGCGGTATCTGGCTCAAAGCACCTAAGTCTTCAATCAGCAGCGTGGCCTCTGAGATTTACGCCGGCAATCAAACGCAGAATTGCAGCATATACTTTGACTCAGGCAAGGGCGACATAACCACTAAGGGTTCTAGAAGCATATCTCTGGCAAATCAGGTTTTGTTTGTCACAAATGTAGACAATCTAGATGCCGGTACAAACATGCTGATTAATAACTCAGGCATGGGTATCCAGACCTCTGGAGGGTTCTTCTTCCAAGGCAACTCGCTACTTGCATCCGGTAAGGACCGAGACATGCAGTTCCTCGTCAAAGGCACTGGCGTATTCTCTCGCTCCATGCTGTCGGCTTCTTATGCCGGCACTAATACTCAAATTAGCAAACTTGAAGACGCAGATCTACAAGAGTATGTAAAGAACATCCAGAAGGCGATCTCTGATAGAGCCGAGAGCATTGAAGAATACGTAAGCGCCCAGCAAGAGCAGCAGGATCTTGTAGATAGGTCCGTCTTTGGTAAGGCTACCAGCTCTCTTAAGAACCTTACATTCTGCTACCCCAGCTCTGAGCTAAGAGGCATTCCCGACAATACGGAATTTGTAATGTTTGAAAGTGACTGGCAACAGACTTACAGGGCTCAGGGTGTAGGTGTCCCCATGATCTTCAAGGGCGTAGATCCCAGCAAACCTGCAGGGGCAGCATCGAAGGGAATCGGAGAAGACAAGAGTTTCTTCTGGCCCGGCACTACTGCCCTGTTACAAAAGTTTGGTAAATTTAATCCCGATTCGAGATTTGTAGACGATAAGCTAAGATTCAAGAAAGAAGGCTTCGATAAGCCTATTACGTTGAGTAGTGAAGCCCAAAGCTTTGAGGGCAACTACACAATCATCTCGGAAAACAAAATTCGAACCAAGGAATAACTATGGATTTTAAGGCCTTAAAGCCCGGTAAGTTGTATAAGACAGATGAGGCAGGCAATTTAGTAGAGGCCGAGGTGCCTCAACAAGAAAACCTACAGCCTGTTGCTGAAGACGATCTTCCACCGGATATGCGAGCATCTGCCAAGGATGCGCAGCAGAAGATTGAAGACATTAGTGACAATCTAAAAAAGATTGCCGATAATATTCAACAGCCTGCTAAGCTGCCAGAGCCAGACTTAGTTATCCCTGACCAGGAGAAAATGAAGTTCCTAAAGGCTATAGTTGCCAACAAGCCGTATAAAAAGACCTTTGATATCTTTGGCGGCAGCATTAAAGTTACGTTTAAGACGCTGACTACTTGTGAACTTGATGCAGTCTCAGAGGCTATTGTAATTCAGAGTGGTAGAGTTCCCTACTCCTCCATGATGGCTATAGCTGGAGCTCATATGAGATTCTGCCTAGCTTCATCTATATGCGAGCTGGAATTTCACGGCGACGAAGGCATTTCTTTAAAGAGCTTTCCTGCTATAGCGGACATGTATCCTACCGTACCTAAAAAGGAGTCTTTCTACGTAAAGGACTCTGCCGGCAATATGCAAAAGAAGGAAGCCTCTGTGTACGGCTCCCCCGGACAGAAGGTGCTTTGGGCAGCCACAGATAAGTTTGCAGAAATCAGCACGGTGCTATATAACGTTTTGTTTGAAAAATATCAGCGCTTTGATGCTGAGGTTCTGCAGATGACTAAGGAGACCTCAGACCCTGATTTTTTTCCAAATGGGGCCGGTGGTCCCTCCTAATTCTGGACGCCTATCAAAAGTCTCTTTATAGCCACCCGCCATCGACAGATCTACTGGGAACGGCTAGAGAGAATCTTGTTTTATCGTTTCGTTCCTACCTAAGGCAACGAGAACTTGCACAGACCGTCTTGGATAACCGCAGGGCAATTGTTGCTGCCGGTGCCTACGAGAATCCACTAGAGCCTCTCAATGATGCTACTAATGAATACCTAGATAAAGTGGACTTTGCAATAAATCCAACTATTCGTAAACAGCGGCAAAACAACCAGGAGCTTTATGAAGAGTGGAAGAAGCTTTTTGGTAAAATAGATGAATAGCCGTGCCTAACCCAAACGACCCATTCTCTAATCCACTTGCTGCGTATCAAATGCAAAATAGGGCCCTTATGGCTCAAATTGCCGGGCAGTTGCAGGCAAATATGCAGATGGCGGGCAGCAATGTGCCGCTGGCTAATACTACGTATTTAGGCCCTCAGCCATTTACGAGTCCGACGATGTTTGGCCAGTTTTCAAATATTATCGGCGGGCTAATGGGGCCAGAGGCCGGAGCTATAACGCAGCTAGCAGGAAACTTCGCCGTGTCTCCTGCGCTTAGGGGCATGCTAGGTCCGATCTCCAGTTCTATCTCTGCCATGATGAGTTCGATGCCAGTAGGCGGCGGCGATCCTGGCGCTTACATGTACTCGCAATTGCAGCGTCGCTTAGGCAAATCTATACCGGGTGCCATGACACTGCCTGCCAGCTTCTCTAGCCAGGCTGCTATTGATCTCTACAATGAGGAATTAGCTCAGACTCGAGAGTATCTGAAAGATACAAATGGAAACTTTGGCGTGCAGCTGCGGAGATTTGAGCAGCAGGGTGAGGGCTATCAGCTGGGCACTCAGCTAGCAAACATACAAGCTTTATCGGAATCGCAATCTCGTTTCAGCGGTGTCTTTGAAATGTTTACAGCTGCGACAGGGCAAAAGATACAGGATGAATCCCTGCAGCCTTTGATTGATCTTGCAAAGCAAAACACTGCAGACTCTGCCAAGGCTGCAGAAGCATTAATTAAGCAAGACCCAGCTTTAGCTAGAAAAGCTAAAAAGATTATCGATACTGCCACTAATGCGGCAAATCTCGGCAATCTTGCCATGAACATATCGTCCATGCTGCCTCCTGGCACTATTGGCGGTGCCGAAGCTGGTGCCTTCAATAGTCTGGGCGACATACTGCTTGGGATCACAGGCTTGGATAAGAATCCAATGTTGTTTACCTCGGCAGCCACGCAATCGCTATCCATGATGGGTGCGTTAGGTACAGCTACATTTGAACAAGACGGTAAACGAGTATTTGCTGCAGACAGAGTAGCCGCTGGACTTACCTCTAGACTGGAAGATCAGAGCGGAGCATTTGAAGGTATACGCCGACTTGGCGCATCTAAAGCCGGCTCCTTGATGCAAGAGCTCACTCGCTCAGGATTGCTTAGCTCTGGCGGTGTTGACATGTTTGGCGCCATAAAGCCAGAAGACGTGCAAAGACTGGAAGAGAAGATTGCGCAACAGCTTGAGGGGTTTAGCTCCGTAGTTCAAGCCGGCAAGCGCATGGGCATGCAGGTAAACGAAATCATCCAGTCCATGCAGAGTATGTATGGCGGTAGATTCGGAGAGGAGCTTGCAAATGCTGCTGGCAGAGAATTCCAGCAAATGCGCAAAGGGTTTACAGGCCCGATGGATCAGCGCACCGAGGAGTTCTTGCGAGCAGACGCTCAAAGAAAAGCCGGCGCTACCATGATGCAGCAAGTAGAGCAGGCTGTTCAAATAGGTAGATTTGCAGGGCAGGATGCCCGAGGCTCTATGGCTGTGCTGCAGACCGCTAGTCAGCTAGCTCAAGACCTAGGCATAGATGGCGAGGCAGGCATAGCTATGGGTACGGCAGCTATGTCCCGAGTGGCGTTGTCCAGAACCATGGGTACGCCAATGACAATGGATCAGGCTTTGGCTTTATCCAGAGACGTAGCCGCAAAGGGCATGGAGAATCCCTCTGTACAAGCATTTGCATCTCTGCAGCTTGCAATAAACGCCGGCGTGGTTTCGGAGCAAGAAGCTCAAGGCTTCTTAAACGACTTTAGAGCGGGCAAGGATATTGACCCTGGTGCCGTAAACCAGCTGCTGGCAAGTAAGCAGGGAATCAATCTTGCAGCATTTACCGGTAGGGAGGCTGTAGCCTCAGGCATGGCACTTGCCATGAATGACATTAACAAGTTCTATGCACAGAATGAGAACGTCAGTGTCACCGGAGCGGTAAAGCGAGCATTCCAAGAGCAGGGTTTTGACCCGGAACAAATGGTTAAGGGCATGACGTCTGTAGGTGCAGCTGAACTGGAGAAGGCGTTTGGCATGACCAGTGGGCAGATTGCAAACATGGACTTCACGCAATTTACGGCAGCCTTCAACAAGATGGGCAGTCAGGCAGATCGAATAGCCTTGTTGGATAGTTTGACTCAGTCTAACGCCATAACACCCGAGCAGAGAAACGCCATCATGTCTAACCTGGGGGAAAGAATAGGCAGATTCGGATTGGCCTCTGATAAGGGTACGATGCGAACCGCAGCTATTCGTCAAGCAGAAGAAGCACAGCGGGCGGAGCATGGCGGTATGACAACAATGGAGATTACGGCCACCGCTATTGCCGAGAATCAACGCGTCTTGAATGAAGCCTTTAAGCCTGTGGCTGGAGTGCAGGATGCGGTTACTCAGGGATTAAAACAGATTAGGGACATTAAGATTGAGGCAAAGGTAAAGGCGGGTCTAAATGACTCAGAGGCTGCAGCTGCCGTAGATCAAGAAGGATTTACCTTTGTAGAGCTTATTCAAGCTTCCTCCAAGGTCACTAACCCTGGAATGAAAGATGCCGTAACAAAGGAATTAGGAAATATAGAAGCAGAGCTTGCGCAAGCCACTCAATCTGGCGACAAGGCTCGCATGGAAATTCTAGAACGCCGCAAGGCGGATATGACTACGTTCCAGGATATTCTCTCGTCTTCAAGCTCGGAAAAAAGAGCTAAAAAAATAGAAGAGCTAAAAGCTAGAGTCGAGAAAGACATTATGGAGCAAGACAAAGTCGAAAGAGAAAAGAAGACCGAGCAGCAGAAGCAAACCGACGACTCTCAAAAAGCAATGGTCTCAAGCGCTAAAACTTTAACAGATCTGCTTGCTGTGAACAGGCTCATGGCAGACAAACTAGGTGTGAGTGCGGAAGCCCTTAAGAGTCTTAACGAAAAGGTTGCATAATGCCTGACCTATTCCCACGTTCAACAGGCGCGGTCGTAAGAATCGAAGGGGCAACCCCTGGGCAGATGGCCAGTATTGAACTTACTGGCAACTCTGCCTTAGTAGGCGGCGATGCTAATGTTCTTATATCGTCTATAGCCGTAAGTCAGCAAACGCGAATTGCATACTTTAGCACTCTGGGCAAAGCTCTGTACATCTACCCTCTGGGCAACGAAATGTCTAAAGCTATTGTAAGCGGACTAGCTCTGCCTGCATCTGTATGCGATGGAGGCGCTAGAGATTACACCGCAGCTGATAAGATCATCAACTTTTACAACAATAATAAAGCCTCTAACTTTCAGGCTGTTGCAAGCCCCGTCACATTGAGCTTGCCGCCGGTGACTCTCAAGGGTTTTATTGAGGGTATGACTTTGGAAATCGGTAGCGGGGCGGCTGACTTCGGCTTTGCTAGGTTCAGCATTACAATGTCGATTATCCCTAAGGATTAGTATGCTATTTTTCTCAAGCACAAATCCTATTCCTGTAGACGCCCCCTTTGCAAGAATGCTGGCAGGGCGTTTTGATTTACCGTTTGTGCCCGGCGTTCCTCCAATCTCAGACAACTCTACAAAAGCCGTTACTCCGGAAATAGTTCAAGCGGCGCAAGTTCTCAGTCTTGACTCTGATGATCCTGAGTTTGTAGCCCGTAGAGTGCGACACCTAGCGCAGATTCTTCGGTCTAGTCGATTTGCTGCTAGAGTGAATTGGCGATCGTACTTAGAGCAGCTAGATAACGCTGCGCCTATTTTTGACGAGCCAGACAGGCTTACCGTCGAAGCCATTACGCCCGGCCTTACCTACAATCTTTTAAAAACAGGTGAACCAGATCCGTATAAAAATTTCTGGAGAGTATCGGTAGATGGGATATACCCAAACTTGAAGTTTAGTGTCAACGGCAGTCTGCAGGCTCAATTCAGTTCAACCATGAGCAATACAGCGGTAGGAACTTCCGGATACTCAGTAAGCTTTAAATGCTCTGCAAGTAACGGGGATCCTGTTTCATTGGTTGGCTATATTAGAACTCCATACTCCGGAGACTGCATGCCGATCTATAATGCTATAAAAACTAAGTCTGACTTAGTCGCCGCACTGACGTATAACAATTCTGAGTATGCGGATACGATTGCTCAAGGGGTGGCAATCGAGGATGCAATTGCTGCCTTCATCCTTGCGGTGAATGATTTCTGATGGCTAGTAATGCAATTGATAAGGCGCACGCTGCATACAAAATATCTGTTGACTTAGTTGTCAACGGTAAGACTGTGCCTGTCGTAGATGCGGTAGTCGAGTTCGTACTTAATCAGATACCGATAGCCAGAGTTGTAGTGCCCTCCGGTATTACTTTTAATAATCCCAATGCTAGCGGAGGATCTCAGCTTTTAGATCCACAAGATCTTACAGGTAGAAAGCCTGCTCAATTAAAAGTAAAGGGTGTAGGTAAGCCTCATCCTAGCGGATCAAAAGCAACCCCTACTGCAGATGTAGATACGATACTTTTTGACGGATACGTACTTTCAAGTTCAGCAGACTTCAGCACAACCGGAGTGGCTACAACTGTTGTGCTTGTACACTGGATGTACGATCTTGATTTGGCATCGTTTGCCTGTGGCGACTTTGACAAGAATGCGCCGGACTCCTGGTTTACTTTGCAGGATTCTTCCTTACCTGCCAGAGAGCACGCTCAGCCCACCTATATTGGTGAGGGCTCTGTAGTTGCTGACACTCAATACGTAAGTAGCGATTGGTTTGAAGACATCATTAAACCTGCCGCTAGCTACAAAGCCAGTCAGCCTTTGCGTCGATTTAGGGATAGCAGCACACCCTCTAATAATGCAGCAGCAGTTACTGCTTTAAACAGACTTACCTCTAAAGGCAAACTAAAACTAAACTCAAAGGCATCAAGTGCTTTAGGCCAATCTACTCTAGTCACTCATGCCATTAATGAAATGGTCGGTACTGTCATCTTCACGGGCACAGGTGGTAGTACAATTTTTGAGAAACTGGTAACTCTGACCTCTGCATTTGGTGCCGTAATTGCACCCAGAGTAGACGAGTGCTTGGTCATGTCTTACAACCCACTAGGACCAGTGGATATTAAAATACCGGACTCTGAATGCGACTTTGGCGGAGGTTCTGCCAACCCAGCATTACTGCCGATGGGGGCAATTATGTATGGCGGCGGTATTAGCTCATCTATCGTGAACATAGATAAAAGCATTGTTGAAAATAACTTCATAGGCCAGTATGTAGCTCCTCTACAAGGCAAAGTAGACGGTGGACCGTTTATTGTGTTTCCTACCCCTGACTATCTGAGCAGCATTCATACAAGCCAAGCTCCAGATGGTCAGTTTAAATCTAAGGTGGGAATAGTTCCTGCTACCAGTCCTACACCTCCAAAAGCTAATAACACGCAGTATTCTATACCCAAGGAATTTACAGACGAAATTGCAAAGTCTTATTATTTTTCCAAGGTGTTTGCGACCAAGACCCAAGACGTGCTTTGCGGTTTCCGGCTAGACGTTGCCCCAGGAGACTGTGTTAAGGTATATAAACCTGAAGAATCGGGATCTGGCGCCAACGTATCTGGCTTGGCTAAGAACTGGGTAAAGCGTGGCATAGTTGAATCAGTAACTTATACGCTTTCTGCCTCTAGCAGTAAGATAATGACGTCGTATAGATTGCGGCATTTAATGGAAAGCCAAGACTTAGATATGTTTGGAATATCTGATGATGGAGAAGAAGCGGCTTTATTCCAAAACAAACCAAGCAATACTGAATCTCCGCTCAAAAAAGTGTAAAATAGCAATATGGATCCTGTAGCAATTAAAAAACAATCTCTGGATGATATGTATGCGGTCTGGGCAAAAAGCCAAGACAGCAGCCAGATGCAGGCAATGCTGGATCAGCTCAATCCAGACATTGATAAGGCTGTTTATGCCTACTCAGGATTAAACGCAGGGCCAGCAGTAAAGACTCGGGCAAAACTCCTAGCGGCTAAGGCTATAAAGAAGTACACCCCAAACTCCGGATCTTCCTTACGCAGTTGGATTTATACACAGCTACAGCCCCTCAATCGCTATTCTCGGGAGCTAGCTCCTTCCCCAGTTCCAGAACGGGCGTATCAGCAGATAAGCGCCCTCAAGAAATTTGAAGCGGATTTTTATGAGAACAAAGGCCGAGTCCCCAGTGACGGCGAGCTATCTGACTTGACTGGTATGTCTATACGGCAGCTCAATAAAGTCCGCGGTATGGACAAAAGAGTCTTTAGCGAAAGCTCCACCGCCTTTACTGGCGAGAATCCAGTGACCTCCCAGGAAATTACGGTAGCTAAGAATCCGGGATTTCAGAAAGACGTCCTGGACACCATGTACAGCTCCTTTACGCCGCAGGAACAGGTCATCATGGAGCATAAGCTGGGCTACAATGGTAAAAAGATAATAAGCAATAATGACATTGCCAAGAGACTAAGAATCAGCCCAGGCAGAGTCAGCCAGCTCACTACAACAATCGCCGCACGACTGGATGAATACGCCCAACTCAGTAGGAGGGGTCAGTGAATTCAGTAACTCAAAAAGTATTTGACGCCCTGAAAGAGGCAACCAAAAATTCAGCCAATGGCGGTGGGGTGCTTGGGTCTGGTGCATTTAGACTTCTATGGGAGCCCAAGGAGTTTAATAACAACTTTGAAGAGTTAGCAACTCGCTTCAATAGAAACGAACTTGCACAGCAGTTTATATCAACGGTTAGCCAAAAGTTTAAAGCATTTGATGCTATGAAGCAGCAAGTGCAGCATGACTTGATAGCAGCTGCGCACAGAGATATGGCGTTTCGCTACTCAGGCCGAATTCACAGAATACTGGATGAGGCAGGTCGTCGTAAAAACATTCAGACGGATAAGTCTGGGCTACTAGCTAACATGCAGGACAACGTAGAGAAGTTCCTAGCTGTTGAGGAGGCACAAAGCTAATGGCCGTCAGCCAGTCATATCTTGGCAAGATCTCTGATATATGCGCACTGGAGACTCCCGCTTATGGCGGCCTGGGCCCAGTCAACGTTACGATATCTAACTCAGGATCTGTTATTGCAGGCCC
>Ga0172372_10004849_pt1 | contig 18945 bp, 16 predicted proteins | sample LakKiv5m_2_FD_114544 | JGI IMG/M metagenome (GOLD analysis project Ga0172372, IMG submission 114544) | Freshwater microbial communities from Kabuno Bay, South-Kivu, Congo - kab_092012_9.5m | ecosystem: Environmental > Aquatic > Freshwater > Lake | place: Democratic Republic of the Congo...
GAAGAGGTCCAACGACTGTTGGCAGAGTGCAAGAATCCAAACCTCCGGGCGGTTGTTTCTTTGGCTGTTAACACTGGAATGAGACGGGGAGAGATCCTCGGGCTGACTTGGGAAAACGTGGATTTGCGAAACGGCTTCATCTTGGTGGGCCAGTCCAAGAATGGCGATCGACGGGAGATTCCAATTAACGGTGCAGCCCATGAAGCGTTGAAAGCGATCGTCCGTCGGATTGATACACCACATGTGTTTTGTGACAAGAAGGGCAATGTGTTCAAGGGCGGCCGGAACGCCTTCGAGCGGGCATGCAAGCGAGCAGGGATCTACAACTTCCGGTTCCACGACCTTCGGCACACGGCTGCCAGTTTTATGGCCATGGCGGGTGTTGATCTGATGGCGATCAAGCAGATCTTGGGGCACAAGACGATTCAGATGACGTTGCGGTACAGCCACCTATCGCCGGGTCACCTTCGGAATGCTGTTGCGGCGATCGACCGGGCGATGGACTCAAATCAAACGCCAACTTCACAGTTCACTTCACAGTTGGCTGAAAACAGCCACCCCGCCGGGACCAGAGCAGGTGTAACTGCGCGATTATAAATGGTGCCGGAGGAGGGACTTGAACCCTCACGTCCTTGCGGACACGGGATTTTGAGTCCCGCGCGTCTGCCAGTTCCACCACTCCGGCGTGGTCGGGGCGGGTCGCCCCGGACCTCATTTATACACCGCTTCCCTTGCCGATTCCAACACTTCGGGATTTTTTTCAAAAATATCCCGCAGGTGTAAGGATTTTTCCCCGCAATGCCGATAAGAGCGACTGGTGCGGCAGGACGCCGCACCAGGGGGTGGGGCTGGATCCATGGATCTTATCCGGCGTTTCTCCGTGTTGTGCGCGGCGTCGTTCCTTGTCGTAGCTGTTATCCTCGGGGTCTCGATCACGCACTCCCACGACGGAGTCGGGACGAATCCGAGGATCTGGGCGATCATTCTCGTCGGTTTCGCCGCGCTTTACGTGATCCTCCTCGCCGTCGCGAGGAACCGGGTCTTCGCGAAGCAGCGGGACCTGTCCCTTCAGCTGATGTCCCTCATGAACAACGTGCCGGGCGCGGTCTACCGTGGGTTGCCCGACTGGACGGTGCCGGTCATGGGGGCGAACATCGACAAGATCGTCGGCTATTCCCCCGAGGAGTTCACCTCGGGGAGGAAACCGTGGTACGAGATCGTCCACCCCGAGGACCAGGGGATGCTGAAGAAGCGTGTCCTCGACGCCGCCAGGGCCCACGAGCGCGTCCTCCGGCTCGAGTACCGCCTGCTGCACAGGGACGGTTCCGTCCGGTGGGTGGCGGACCGCCGCCAGATGATCTACGGCGATGACGGGAGGCTGCAGTGGGTCGACGGCCTTATCCTCGACATCACCGACCGGAAGCGATCGGACGTCGCGCTGCGCCTGACCCAGTTCACCGTCGACCGGGGAAGCGAAGCCACCTACTGGCTGCGCCGGGACGGCGGCATCATCTACGTCAACGACCGGGCGTGCGAGGCGCTCGGCTATTCGCGGGAAGAGCTCCTTTCCATGAAGATCCAGGAGATCAACCCGGAGTTCCCCCCCGAGCGGTGGCCGTACCACTGGGACGATCTGCGCAAGCGGCGGATATTTTCGGCCGAATCGACGCACCGCGCGAAGGACGGCCATCTCATCCCGGTGGAGATCACGGCGAACTACATCGAGTTCGACGGGAAGGAGTACAACTGCGTCTCCGCCCACGACATCACCACTCGCAAGCGGAACGAAGAGCTGATCCTGATGGAGCGGGATTTCTCTAAAGCGGCCCTCGACAGCCTGCCGGGGATTTTCTATCTGTTCGACCGCAACGGCAGGTTCCTGCGCTGGAACAAGAATCTCGAGGTGATCACCGGGTACTCCGCGGAGGAGATCGGCCGGATGCATCCGCTGGACCTGTTCATCGGCCGTGACAAGGCTTTGGTCAGGGATCGGATCGAGGACGCTTTCGCGAAGGGGTTCACGGATGTGGAGGCGGAACTCGTCTCCAAAAACGGGGAAAAGGCGACCTATTGCTTCACGGGGCACACCTTCCAGGGGAAGGAGGATACGTGCCTGATCGGCACCGGGATCGACGTTTCCGAGCGGAAGAAACTGGAGGAACAGCTGCGCCAGTCCCAGAAGATGGAGGCGATCGGGCACCTGGCGGGGGGGATCGCCCACGACTTCAACAACCTGCTGACCGGCATCCTCGGGTACGCCAACCTGCTCTCGCTCAAGGAGGGGGACGATCCGGAGGTCGCCAGGGCCGCCGGGATCATCCAGCGGTCGGCGGAGAGGGCTTCCCATCTGACGGCCCAGCTCCTCGGGTTCGCGCAGAAGGGGAAGAACATGAACGTCCCGGTGGAGCTCGGACGGGTGATCGCCTCCGTGACCGGCGTCCTCGAGAGGACGCAGGACCCGCGCATACGGATCGCCAGTTCGCTCCGCGCCGAGGGGGGATGCGTCCAGGGGGACCCGTCCCAGCTGAACCAGGTCGTCATGAACATCGCGATCAACGCGTGCGACGCCATGCCGGACGGGGGTCAGCTGAAGATCGCCACGGAACAGGTTACGCTCGACGAGGCGTTCTGCAGGGAGCGGGGCGGGATGTCTCCCGGCAAATATATTCTCCTCTCGGTCTCCGATACCGGCGCCGGCATCTCCCCGGAGAACCTCGAACGGATCTTCGACCCGTTCTTCACGACCAAGACCCAGGGAAAGGGGACGGGGCTCGGCCTGTCGATGGTCTTCGGCATAGTCAAGAACCACGGCGGCTGCGTCGACGTCCGGAGCGAGGCGGGGGCCGGAACCCTGTTCCAGGTCTACCTCCCCGAAAGTCCGGAGCACGCTTCGAAGGAGAGCGCGGAGATCGGCCAGGCTCTTCCGCGCGGGTCCGGCAGGATCCTGCTGGTGGACGACCAGGAATCGGTCCGTGACGTCGCCAAGGATATGCTCGAGGCGTTGGGCTACGAGGTGGTCACCGCCTCCGACGGGCTGGAAGGGGTGTCGCGGTACCGGGACATCTGGCGGGAGATCGACCTGGTGGTGCTCGACATGGTCATGCCGAACATGTCGGGCGGGGACTGCTTCCGCCGGATGAAGGAGATCAACCCGAAGGCGCGCGTCATCCTTTCTTCCGGGTATTCCATGGACGGTGCGATCCAGGACGTGATGAACGAGGGGATACTCGCGTTCATCCAGAAACCTTACCGCCTGGAGGAACTCTCACGCGTGGTCGGAACCGCGGTGGGAACGTACCAGTAGGCCCTCCGTTTCCGTTGAAGGAACGCTCCGGCAACGCCATAATGTGGTCATGAACCTGCTCGACCTTATCCTCGCCGTGCTGATCGCCTGGTTCGCCGTCTCCGGGATCGTCCGGGGCCTGGTACGACAGATCTTCTCCCTCGCGGGGCTGGTCGCCGGGCACCTGTCGGGAATCCGGTACTGCGCCTTCGCGCAGGCGAAGCTGGGCCTCTCCTTCCAGTACGCCGAGGTGGTCGGTTACGCGGTCGTCTTCCTCGCCGCGTATCTCGCGGTCCGGCTTGTCGGCGGGCTGATAGAGGGGCGGGTGCGGAAGTCGAAACTGTCCGGGTCGGACCGGCTCGCCGGGATGGCGGCGGGGCTCGTGAAAGGCGCGTTGCTCTCCATCCTGATCGTCTTCCTGCTCGTGATCCTGCTGCCGCGGGACGCCCCGCTGCTTCGCGGGTCGAAGGCCGCCCCCACGGCCATCGTTGCGGGGAAGCGGCTCGCCGCGGCGTTCCCCGATCGGTTCGCGGAGTCGTTCCGGGAGAAGGTGCGAACGATCCACCCCGCGAAATAGCTGCGGGATAACGATCCCGGAAGGCGCTAACCCGCTGCGCCCCCCCTCCTGCGGCGACTTCGCCTAAGTTTTCCGGATCGCCTTCCGCGACGTCTTGATGGCGCACAGGTCCGCGCACATCGTGCACGCCGTCTCGTCGGCGGTCGGAAGGCTCCCGCCCCGCCAGGCGCGAGCCCGCTCCGGATCGATGGACAGCTCGATCTGCGCCTTCCAGTCCAGCGCGCGGCGCGCGTCCGCCATCCCGTTGTCCCGGTCCATGGCCCCGGGGATGCCGCGGGCGATGTCCGCGGCGTGCGCGGCGATCCGGGTCGCCATCACCCCTTCACGCACGTCCTCCACCGGCGGCAGTCGCAGGTGCTCCGAGGGAGTCACGTAGCACAGGAAATCCGCGCCGCTCCACGCGGCGATGGCGCCGCCGATCGCCGAGGTGATGTGGTCGTAGCCGGGGGCGATGTCGGTCACCAGCGGCCCCAGCACGTAGAACGGCGCCCCGTGGCACAGCCGTTTCTGGAGCACCATGTTGGCGGCGATCTGGTGCATCGGGACGTGGCCGGGCCCCTCGACCATCACCTGCACGTCCTTCGCCCAGGCGCGCTCCGTGAGTTCGCCCAGCGTCATCAGCTCGTGCACCTGGGCGCGGTCGGTTGCGTCCGCCAGGCACCCGGGGCGCAGTCCGTCGCCCAGGGATATCGTGATGTCGTACTCCCTGCAGATCGCGAGGAGGCGGTCGTACTGTTCGTAAAAGGGGTTCTCGAGGCCGTTGTAATCCATCCACTCCGCCATGAGCGACCCGCCCCGGCTGACGATGTCGAGGCGGCGACCCTCCCGGACCAGCCGCTCGATCGACGCCCGGGTCACGCCGCAGTGGACCGTCATGAAGTCGACCCCGTCCACGGCCTGCTTCTCTATCCCGGCGAAGAAGTCGTCCGCGGTGAGCTCGACCCAGGATTTCCCGCGCCGGTTGCCGTCGGCCGCGGCCTGGTACAGGGGAACGGTCCCGATGGGGACGGGGCACTCCGCGAGGATCGCCCGGCGGATCTCGTCGATCGGTCCTCCCGTGGACAGGTCCATCACCGCGTCGGCCCCGGCCGCCACGGCGGCGCGCATCTTCTCCATCTCCAGCGAAATGTCGGCGCGGTCGCGGGAGGAGCCGACGTTCGCGTTCACCTTGACGGCGAGGCCTTCGCCGACGGCCACGGGGCGGATCTCGCGTCGTTTGCGGTTGAGGGGTATGACGACTCTACCGGCGGCGACAAGGCCTCGAAGCTTCTCCGGGTCCACGTGTTCCGATTGCGCCGCGAGGGCGATCGCCGTGGTGATCTCTCCCCGCCGCGCGCGGTTCATCAACGTCATGACGCACCTTCCTTTCCGTCCGGAAAAAGAAAAACCGCGCCAGGGGGATGCGGCACGGTTCGAAGAGCACCACGCTCCCTGCGCCGGCATTACCCGGGTCAGGTTCGACGGGTTGCCCTACGCGCGAAGCGGCGGGCTCTCAGCGAAAAGCACCCCTGGCGGTTTGACTTCATGATAAGGCCGAGGTAGCGGGGCTGTCAAACCGCCCCGCGTCCTTTACTTGGCCGGAGAGGGTGGGGTAGACTTTACCGACTGCACATCTCGCTTCCCCGGGAGGTTCCGGCTTGGCCCGGCCCACGGTGGCGGAGATCCGCCTCTCGGCCCTCCGGCACAACGTTCACGCGATTCGCGCCCTGTTGCCGCAAGGCGTCGGCCTTCTCGGCATCGTCAAGGCGAACGCCTACGGGCACGGCGCGCTTCACGTGGCGCGCGCCCTCGAGGCGGACGGGGCCCGGATGCTGGGTGTGGCCACCGTGGAGGAAGGGGTGGAGCTGCGCGATGGGGGTATCCGCCTTCCCGTCGTCGTGCTGGGCGGAGTCGACCCGCCGCAGGCGGCGGAGGCCCACGCCCACCGCCTTTCGGCCGTCCTGTTCGATCCGGGACAGGTCGGCTACCTCGCCCGCGCGGCGGAAAAAGCGGGGCGTTCCTTCCCGGTGCACGTCAAGGTCGACACGGGGATGGGGCGGCTCGGACTGCTGCCGCGGCAGGCAATGGAAGTTGCGGGGCGGATCGCGTCAACCCCCGCTCTGCGGCTGGAAGGTTGGATGACGCACCTGTCCTCCGCGGACGGCCCGTCCGCGGAGGACAGGGAGTACACCGCGTCGCAGCTGGCGGTTTTCCGGGAAACGCTCCCGGCGGTGCGGAAGGCGTTCGGGAACGGCGTCGCGGTTCACGCGCTGAACAGCGCCGGGGTCCTGAGGTTCGCCGCGGAGCCGTTCGACCTCGTCCGGCCCGGCATCGCCCTGTACGGCTGCTCGCCTCTTCCTCCCGGCTGCGCGTCGCCCGGCCTCCGTCCCGTGATGCGTGTCGTAACGAAGGTGATGTCCCTCAAGGAGCTTCCGGCGGGACACGCGGTGAGCTACGGCCGGCGGTACAGATGCGACGGCGCCCGCCGGATCGCCGTGGTCCCCATAGGGTACGCCGACGGCTATCGACGCGGGCTGACCGGCCGCGCGCGCATGGCGGTGGCGGGCCACGCCGTCCCCGTCGCGGGAACGGTGTGCATGGACCACACCATCATCGACGTAACGGGGGTGCCGGGCGTAGCGATCGGGACGGACGTCGAGGTGATGGGGGAGGCGTCGATGGGCGCGGAGGAGATGGCGAGCGCCTGCGGTACCATCCCGTACGAGATCCTGGTCCAGGTCGGCCCGAGGATCCCCAGGGTGGCAGTTGACTGATCCCGCTGCGGAGAAGAAGAACGGCGTGGTCCGGCTCTCTGAGCTCCTCGGCGAGCGCGTCTACGCCATGGTGATCGACCTGGGGGCGATCTTCACCCTGTTCACGCAGGTCGTCTCGTCCGTTTTGCGGCCGCCGTCGGAGATCCGCAACATCGTCAAGCAGATGGAAGAGGTCGGGATCCGGTCGATGCCCGTCGTGCTCGTCACGGCCACCTTTACCGGCATGGTCCTGGCGCTGCAGAGCTACTCCGGGTTCCAGCGGTTCGGCGCGACCAGCTTCGTCGGGTCGGTCGTCGCCCTTTCCATAACCCGGGAGCTGGGGCCGGTGTTCGCCGGGCTGATGGTCTCCGGCCGCGTAGGCGCCTCGATGGCGGCGGAACTGGGAACGATGAAGGTGACCGAGCAGATCGACGCCCTGGTCACGCTCGCCACGAATCCGGTAAAGTACCTCGTCGTGCCGCGCGTGGTCGCCGCCACTCTCGTCCTGCCGGTGCTCGTCGTGTTCGCGGACCTTCTGGGGATCGTCGGCGGCTACTTCGTCTCCGTCCACCTGCTGGGCGCCAACCCGTACGTGTACATCGCCAAGACGTACCAGTATCTCGAGTTCAAGGACATCTACACGGGCCTGGTAAAAGCCTCCGTCTTCGGGATGCTGATCGCCCTCATCTCCTGCCACCACGGGTTCGTGGCGGAGGGGGGCGCGGAGGGGGTCGGCCGGGCGACCACACGCGCCGTCGTGGCGTCCTCCATGATGGTGCTCATATCGGACTACTTCATGACTTCGTTTATGTTCTGACGGGGAAGGGCGATTCCGGCGTGATCGCGATTCACGGCTTGAGCAAGAGCTTCGGGAAGAAGGTCGTCCTCGACGGCCTCGACCTGACCGTGCCGAAGGGAAAGAACACCGTCGTCATCGGCGGAAGCGGCACAGGCAAGTCGGTCCTCATCAAGTGCGCCGTGGGGCTGCTTCGCCCGGACGCGGGCGAGATCCTGATAGACGGCCAGGACATAATCCGGATGGACGAGCGGGAACTGGTGCGGGTCCGCCGCAGGTTCGGGATGCTGTTCCAGGGGGCGGCCCTGTTCGACTCGATGGACGTGGGGGAAAACGTCGCGTTCGTGCTTCGCCGCCTGAAGATGTACCCGGAGCGCCAGATCCGGGAGGTGGTGGAGGAGAAGCTCTCGATGGTGGGCCTGCGGGACATCCAGCGGCTGATGCCGGCGGAGCTGTCCGGCGGCATGAAGAAGCGCGTGGGCCTGGCCCGGGCGATCGCCTCCGAGCCCGACATCCTGCTGTACGACGAGCCGACGACGGGGCTCGACCCGATCATGGCCGACGTGATCAACGACCTGATCGTATCGCTGCGGGAGACGATCGGGGTGACCTCGATCACGATCACCCACGACATGGCCTCCGCCTACAAGATCGCCGACCACATCGCGATGCTGTACAAGGGGAAGATCATCGAGGTGGGGACGCCGGAGGAGATCCGGACGACGTCCAACCCGGTGGTCGCGCAGTTCGTGCAGGGGCGCGCGCACGGCCCGATCACCGAAGAGAGCGAGGAGTTCGTCCGCTTCGTCAGCCGATGATATAGTATCCGGGACTTATTTCAGGGGGGGGGTAGCATAGTCGATGTCAAGGGAGGCCCGGGTCGGCATCTTCGTCCTTCTGGGGCTGATCGTCCTCACGTTCTTCACGTTCCGCGTGAGCAAGTGGGGGCTGATCGCCGAGAAGGGGTACCGGCTCACGGTGGATTTCGACACGGCGTCGGGGCTCGAGCCGAAGTCGGACGTCAAGATGGCCGGGGTTCCGATCGGCAAGGTCGAGGAGATCGAGCTGGTCGGAAACCGCGCCCGCCTGGTCCTGCGCATCCGGCAGGGGATCAGGATCCCCATCGACTCGGTGGGCACCATACAGACGCAGGGCATTCTCGGCGAGAAATACGTGGAGATCCTCGCGGGCAAGGACGCGCAGCGCAACCTGCCGGCGGGCGGCCAGGTCGCCAACACGCAGAGTCCCACCAATCTCGACGACATGGTCAGGAAGCTGTCGGCGATCGGCGACGACGTAAAGAAGTTCACCGAGTCGATCTCCGCCACCTTCGGGACGGAGGAGGGGAAGAAGGCGCTCGGAGACATCCTTCGGGACGTCCGGGCCACCACCGCGTCCCTGCGGACCGTCGTGCAGGGGAACGAGAAGCGTTTCGATCGGATCCTCGCGAACATCGACCGGCTCTCCGCGGACCTGTCCGACATCTCCGCCAGCAACAAGCAGGACGTCCGCGCGACGATCGCCAACCTCCGTGCGTTTTCCGACACGCTGAAGAGCGAGACGCCGGCCCTGGTGAGCAAGCTGCAGGAGATGAGCGAACGGGTGAGCGGCGTCGTGGGTGACAACCGCGAGAACCTGAAGGAGAGCATAAAAAACCTCAAGACCGCCTCCGCGCGCCTCGACAACACGCTCGACGCCGCCGGGAAGGTGATGGCCAAGATAGACCGCGGCGAGGGGACCCTGGGGAAGCTGGTCAACGACAACACGGCCCACGTCTCCCTGACCGACACCCTCGACGGGATCAACCGGTACGTTCGGAAGACGGAGCAGCTGAAGACGTTCGTCGACTACCGGCTGGAGTGGCAGGAGCGGCCCTCCGAGTTCAAACACTACGTGAACCTGAGGCTCCAGCCGACGGCGGACAAGTATTACACGATCGGGGTGGTGGACGATCCGCGCGGAAAGTTCAGCTCGAGCACGTCGACGGTGACCGTCGACGGGGGAGCGCCCACGACGACAGCGGTGGAGCAGTACGACAACAAACTGAAGTTCTCCGCCCTGATCGCCAGGAGGTTCTCCGGGCTCACCGTGAAGGGCGGCGTGATGGAATCCACCGGCGGACTGGGGCTGGACTACGAGCTCATGAGGAACCGGCTGACGTTCGGGGCCGACGCCTGGGACTTCTCCCGCAAGGACCTACCCCCACATTTGAAGGTGTACGGCAACTATGATATCGTCAAAAACCTTTTCGTGACCGGCGGGGTGGACGACGTGCTGGCGACCGAGAGGAACCTCCGTACCCTGTTCCTCGGTTTCGGGATCAAGTTCGCCGACGAGGATTTGAAGACCGTCCTTGGAGCCGTTCCCATCAAGCCGTGACGACGCATTCCGCTCCGCAAATACCGCAACGCGACACAGAAGGGACCCATGCCATGGCAAGAATCCATCGTGCGATCGTTAGCGTATCCGACAAGACGGGTGTGGCGCAGTTCTGCGCCGCGCTCTCCCGGCTGGGCGTCGAGCTGTACGCCTCCGGGGGAACGTCGAAGCTGCTTCGGGAGAAGAGGGTGCCGGTGCGCCTCATAGAGGATTACACCGGGTTTCCCGAGATGCTGGACGGTCGCGTGAAAACGTTGAACCCGAAGATCCACGGCGGTCTTCTCGCCCTGCGCGGCAATCCGGCGCACATGAAGACCATCGGCGAGCACGGGATCGTACCGTTCGACATGCTGATCGGGAATCTTTATCCCTTCGAGGCGACGATCGCCCGCGCCGGCTGCACGCTGGAGGAGGCCATCGAGAACATCGACATCGGGGGGCCTTCGATGCTGCGGTCCGCCGCGAAAAACTGCCGGTCGGTCGCGGTGGTGTGCGACCCCGCGGACTATCCCATGGTCCTGGCGCAGCTCAAGAAGAACGCGGGAAACCTGGACGACGAGACCATGAAGGAGCTCGGTCGGAAGGCGTTCGCCCTTACCGCGCGGTACGACGCCGCCATCTCGAACTACCTCGGCGCGGTGCAGGGAGGGGCGGATCCGTTCCCCGTAACATTCTCGGCCCAGTGGAGCAAGCTGCAGGGTCTCCGGTACGGGGAAAACCCGCACCAGGCGGCGGCTTTCTACGCCGACACCGCGCTGCCCGACGAGCCCACGCTGGGAGGCGCGCGGCAGCTGCAGGGGAAGGAGCTTTCCTACAACAACATCGTCGACATCGACGCGGCGCTCCAGCTCGCCCTCGAGTTCGCGATCCCCGCCGCGATCATCGTCAAGCACACGAACCCGTCCGGCGTGGGGGTATCGAAGCGCCGTCTGCTCGACGCCTTCAAGAAGGCGCGCGAGTGCGACCCCGTTTCCGCCTACGGAGGCGTGATCGGCTTCAACCGGCCGGTCAACTCCGAGACGGCCAGGGAAGTGGCCGAAACCTTCTTCGAGGCGATCATCGCCCCCTCCTACGACAAGGACGCCCGGAAGATCCTGTCGGCCAAGAAGAACCTGCGCGTCCTGTCCACCGGCGGCGTGTTCAGGTGGTCCGGCGCCACGACGTTCGAGATGAAGCGGGTGAGCGGCGGGCTCCTCCTGCAGACGGGCGACCGGCACGCGCTCGACCCCAAGGACCTGAAGGTTGTGACCAGGCGGAAGCCGACCGCGGACGAGCTCGAGGCGATGCTGTTCGCGTGGAAGGTTTGCAAGCACGTGAAGTCCAACGCGATCGTCTACGCGATGAAGGACCGCACCGTCGGGGTGGGCGCGGGGCAGATGAGCCGCGTCGACTCCGCGAGGATAGCGGTCATGAAGGCGCAGCACCCGACGAAGGGAACCGTCGTCGCCTCCGACGCGTTCTTCCCGTTCCGGGACGGCCTCGACGTGGCCGCCGAGGCCGGGGCCACGGCGGCGATCCAGCCGGGCGGGTCGGTCCGCGATGCGGAAGCGATCGCCGCGGCCGACGAGCACGGGATGGCGATGGTGTTCACCGGCGTGCGGCACTTCCGGCATTAGTCATCGGTGTGGAGAGACGCCGCACCCAGACCAGCGAAGCGGAGGTAAGGTGTGATGGGCATTTCCGTCCTGATCGTCGGCGGCGGCGGGCGCGAGCACGCTCTGGCGTGGAAGGTGGCGCAGAGTCCGCTGGTGTCCAGGGTCTACGCCGCGCCCGGCAACCCCGGGATCGCTCGTCACGCGGAGTGCGTCCCCCTGGCCGTCGACGACCTCGACGGTCTGCGCGATTTCGCGGTGTCGAAGAAGATCGACCTGACCGTCGTCGGCCCCGAAGCCCCGCTGGCGGCGGGGCTGACCGACCTGCTCGCGAAGGATGGCCTCCTGGTCTGCGGCCCCGACCGGGCGGGCGCGCAGATGGAGGGGTCCAAGGTCTTCATGAAGACCATTCTCGAGAAGTACGGCATCCCTACGGCTTCCTTCAAGGTGTTCGACGAGTACGACGAGGCCGAACAGTATCTCCTCACCCACCGGCTGCCTGTTGTGGTGAAGGCGGACGGGCTCGCGGCCGGGAAGGGCGTGGCCGTCGCGCAGACGTACGAGGAGGGGATCGCGTTCCTGAAGGACGTGATGGAGCGGCGGGTGTTCGGCGACGCCGGGGAGCGCGTCGTGATCGAGGAGTGCCTGCCGGGCGAGGAGGCGTCGTACATCGTCTTCACCGACGGGCACAGGTTCGTCCCGCTGCCGTCCTCGCAGGACCACAAGCGGATCGGGAACGACTACGCCGGGCCCAACACCGGCGGCATGGGGGCGTATTCCCCCGCGCCCGTCGTGACGCCGGAGGTCGAGACGCGGGTGCACCGGGAGATCTTCGAGCCGCTTCTGGCGGGTCTTCGCGCCGAGGGGATCGTCTTCCGCGGCATCCTTTACGCCGGGCTGATGATCGAACGGGGGGTTCCCCGGGTGCTCGAGTTCAACGTCCGCTTCGGCGACCCCGAGGCGCAGCCGCTCTTCCTTCGCCTGAAAAGCGATCTCGTCCCCCTGCTGCTGCAGTGTGCGCGCGGCAAGATCACGGACGCGGCGATGGAGATCGATCCGAGGCCGACGGTCTGCGTCGTCATGTCGTCCGGAGGCTACCCCGGGAGATACGAGAAGGGGCGCCCCATAGAGGGCGTCGAGGAGGCGGAGAAAGAGGGGGGCGTGGTGGTGTTCCACGCCGGCACGGCGATGAAGGACGGCCGCCTGGTGAATAACGGGGGGCGCGTTCTCGGCGTCACCGCGATCGGCGGCACGCTCAGGGAGGCGATCGCCGGGGCGTACCGCGCCGTGGACAAGATCCACTGGGAAGGCGCCTACTGGCGCACCGACATCGGTCGGAAGGCCCTGGCGCGGGGGAACGGATGATGGCGGGGAAGGTCCTGATCCTGATGGGAAGCGCCTCCGACGCCGACACGATGCGGGCGGCGGCGGAGGTGTTGTCGGGCTACGGCATCCCGTTCGAGATGACCGTGGCCTCCGCGCACCGCTCGCCGGGCCGGACCCAGACGCTGGCCCGCGGCGCCGAGAAGGAGGGATTCTCGGTGATCATCGCCGGGGCGGGGGCCGCGGCGCACCTCGCGGGGTGCGTGGCCGCCGAGACGGTGCTCCCCGTGATCGGGGTGCCGCTGTCGGGGTCTGCGCTCGGAGGGTTCGACGCCCTGCTCTCCACCGTCCAGATGCCGGCGGGCGTGCCGGTGGCGACCGTGGCCGTCGGGAAGGCGGGGGCGCAGAACGCGGGGCACCTCGCGGCGCAGATCCTTTCCCTTTCGTCTCCGGGGCTTCGCGCGAAGATCCGGGCCGCCCGCAAGGCGATGGCGGGCGCAGTCGAAGAGGCGGCGAAGCGGCTTCCATGATCCGTCTTAACCGGGGGTGCACGGCTTGACGCGCCTGATCCTGCTCGACGCCGATCGTGCCGGCGGGTCGATGGCCCCGAACCCGCGCTTTCCCGCGGAGATGATCGCTTCGCTGCGCGCCGGTGGGGTGGTGATCTTTCCCACCGACACATTGTACGGACTTGGCGTGGACCCGCGGTCGGGAAACGGGCTCGAACGGCTGTTCGCCGCAAAGAGGCGTGACCGGGGGAAACCGATCCCGCTGCTCCTCTCGGGGGTTGAACAGGTCGACCGCTGGACGCGGCACGTTCCGCGCGCCGCCGCCCGCCTGATGGACCGGTTCTGGCCCGGGGCTCTCACGCTGGTGCTCCCGGCCGATCCGGGAGTCCACCCGGCCGTCACCGGCGGGGGAGACACGGTGGGGCTGCGCGTTCCCGACCACCCCGTCCCGCGGGCGCTGGCGGCCGCGCTTTCCGGCGCCGTGACCGGCACGTCGGCCAACCGGTCCGGGAATCCGGGGGCATGGGGGTCCGCCGAGGAGATCGTCCGGGAATTCACCGGTGCGGTCGACTGGGTCCTGTGGGGAGGCGACGCGCGCCGGAAAGGCGCCCGCAACCGCCCCGGGTCGACCGTGGTGGGCATGACGGACGACCAGCCGATCCTGTTGCGGGAGGGAGTCCTCCCGTTCAGCGACATTGTCGAATTCCTTGAGAGAGGGTGACGCCATGGCCGAAGTGAAACCGTTCCGTGGAATCCATTACGACGTGAAGAAAGTGGGAGACCTGACCAGCGTGGTGGCGCCGCCGTACGACGTCATCTCTCCGGAGGAGCAGGACGCCCTCCACCGCCGCCACCCGAAAAACATAACCAGGGTCGACTTCGGGAAGGCGAAGGAGGGGGACGGCCCCGGGTCCAACAAGTACACCCGCGCCGCCGCGTGGTTCCGCGAGTGGTTGGCCGAGGGCACCCTGGTCCGCGACGACGCCCCTTCCCTCTACTACTACGAGCAGGAGTTCGCGATTCCCGGGAAGAGGACCTACGTGAGGAAGGGTTTTCTCGGGGCACTGAAGCTGTCGGCGTTCGGGGAAGGGGAGGTGTTCCCCCACGAACGGACGCTGTCCAGACCCAAGGAGGACCGGCTCGCCCTGATGCGCGTGACCGACGTCCACATGAGCCCCATATTCGGGCTCTACTCCGACCCGGGGGACGAGGTGCTCAAGAGCCTGCGCTCCGCTATGGCCCCGGCGCCGGACATGGCCGCCGTCGACGACCTTGGCGTCAAGCACCGGGTGTGGACGGTGTCGACCCCCAAGGCGCTGCTGGGGGCGGTGGAAGGGATGAAGGGCAAGGGGGTTTTCATCGCCGACGGGCACCACCGGTACGAGACGGCGCTGGCGTTCCGCGACGAGATGCGGAAGAAGCACGGAGCGAACCCCGCCGCCGCGTACGAGCACGTGCTCATGTTCCTCTGCAACATGGACGACGAGGGGATCGTCATCCTCCCGACGCACCGCGGGGTCCACTCCCTTCCGGGCTTTTCGGCGGACGGGTTCCTCGCGAAGGTGCGGGAGCACCTTCCGGTCGAGAGCCGGGACGGCTCGCCCGAGGACGCGATGCGCGCCGTGGAGGAAGCGGGAAGGAAGGGGAAGGCGATCGGGTGGAGCGCGGGCGGCAACCGGTACCACGTGGCCACCTTCCCGGACCTGCCGGCTTTCTGCGACAAGTTCCTGTCGAAGTTCCCGCCGCAGCTCCGGCAGCTCGACGTCGTCCTGCTCCACGGGTTCATCATCGAGCGGCTGCTCGGGATCTCCCCCGAGGCGGTGACGGCGGGGCAGTGCGTCAAGTATTACAAGGACCCCTCGAAGGCGACCGCGGATCTCGCCTCCGGGGCGATCCAGGCCGCCTTCTTCATGAACGCGGTGACGATCCCCGAGTTCCGCGACGTCTCCCTCTCCGGGCACGTCCTCCCGCAGAAGTCGACCTTCTTCTACCCGAAGATCGGGACGGGGCTGCTCATCTTCCCGGTGGCGGCGGGCGACAAGGTACCGGGGTAAGCGCTTCGATACGTAAAGCGGTCAGGTATCTCGGCTACTCAGTGGTGTTTGCAATGCCCGCCGGACGTACGCTTCTCCGCAGGGGGGCTCCCCGCTCGCATCCGACCGCGCGGCTCCCCGGCTCCGACCAGCGAACGTGGTCTGCGTACGCTTCCCAGTCTTCCTCCTATATCTATCGATCAGAGGAGATCCTCCCCTTGAAAATACGCGAGGTCTCCGCCGGTTCCACACTTACGGTCTCCGCTCGGGGGACCCCCCTGCGTCGAGCGCTCCTCCATAGCGGGCGTCGTATTTCCGGAATAATATGTGAGACGTCATGGGTGAGGAAAGCATAGTCGTCCCGGGGCTTCGGATCCGGCAGCCGGAGCGGGGGTACCGCTTTTCGATCGACTCCGTGATCCTCGCGGGGTTCGCCGCCACGTCGTGCCGCGGCGCCGTCCTCGATCTGGGGACGGGGTGCGGGGTCCTTCTGCTGCTCCTCTCGCGGCTCGCCCCCGGCATGCTTGCGGGCGCCGGCGTTGAACTGCAGGATGACCTGGTCGGTTTCGCGCGCCGGAATTTCCGCGACAATTGCCCGGACGGGCGGCTGGTCGCCGCGCGGGGGGATTTCCGCGGGGAGATCCCCGGGATCGAGCCCGGTTCGTTCGACCTCGTGGTCTCGAACCCGCCGTTCGGCAGGGCGGGACACGGGCGTGCGAATCCCGATCCCGGAAAGGAGGCGGCGCGGCACGATGTGACCTGCGCGCTTCCGGAGCTCTTCGCCGCCGCGTCCCGGTTTATTTCCGCGAACGGCCGGTTCGCCTTCATCCTCCCGTACTCGCGGCGCGAAGAGATCGGGCCGTGCGCCTCGAAGGAGGGGCTGCGCGTGGAGCTCCTGCGGGTGGTGCACCCCCGGGACGGCGCGCCGCCGTCCCGGCTGCTCTGCCGCGCGGTTCGTGGCGGAAGCGTGGCTCCCCGTCTTCTCCTTCCCCTCTTGCTGCATGAAGGTCCGGACAAATATTGCCCGGAGGTGGAGCGGATCTGCCGCCTCTTCCGGAAGCGTTGATGGTTTCGTTCACGATTACGGTGAGACGGCCGGGTTCGGGTATACTCACGGGATGAAAACCGAATCCGTGGCCAGGAAATTCATCATCGCGTTCTCCGCGATGTTCCTGATTCCGCTGCTCGTTGCGGTCTACCTGTTCTTCGAATACACGGGAACCTCGACCCGGGATTTCCCCCGGATCTCCATTATCTTCTTCTTCGTGGTCCTGTTGGGTACGGCCGGATTCCTGATCACCCGCTCCGTCGTCCGGTCCCTCCTGCGCACTTCACGGGAGGCCGGAGCCATAGCCGACGGCGACCTGTCCCTGAGGCTGAGCACCGATGCGGGGTCCGAAATCAGCGAGCTGGCGAAGAACTTCAACCGGATCACCGGCCGCCTTCAGCGGACGGTCGACAATCTCCAGTCCTCCCGCAAGCAGATGCAGACCCTTGCGGCGCAGTTGTGCGACACCGGCAGTCGGCCCGGCGACATGACGGCGACGTTCGACGTGTTCCTGGACACGCTCCTTTCCCTGACCGGACTGGAGGTCGGCGTCATTTCCCTGATGTCCCCGGACGGCAAGTCCATGAAAGTGCGCATTCTGCACGGGCTTGGCAAGGCGCTCAAGGATGCCGTGATCCCGGCCGGGGACGGCATCATCGGATGGGTCGCCTCCCATGGGCAGGTGGTGACCACATCCGAGTCGATGCCCTGGAGGGGAGGAGATCTCTCGGATCTCGAGAAGAGCATGACCTGGGCGCTCCATGTCCCGATGGCGGCCGGGGGGAGGACCCGGGGCGTCATCAGCATCGGGCTCAAGGAAGGGCAGAAGGAGTTGTCGGGCGACGACATGCAGATGATCCTGAACCTGTCCTCGCAATTGGCGATGGCCGTGGAGACCGCCGAACTGAAGCGGAAGGAAGAGAGGGCCTACGTCGAGACGGTCTCGGCGCTGGGGGCGGCGGTGGAGGCGCGCGACATGTACACGCGGGGACATTCCAGGCGGGTGACGGAGTTCTCCCTGGATATCGCCCGGAAGATGGGAAAGCCCGACTGGTTCGTGAAGGACCTGGAATCGGCCGCGCTTCTTCACGACATAGGCAAGATCGGCATCCCGGACAAGATCCTCCACAACGCCGGACCGCTTCCTCCGGACGGCATGGCGTTCATCCTCGGGCACCCCATCGGCGGGGAAAACATCCTGAAGCCGGTCGGATCCCTGGCGCGACTCTGCCCCATCGTCCGCCACCACCACGAACGGTTCGACGGTAGCGGGTACCCGGACCGGCTGAAGGGCGAGGAGATCCCCATCGCCGCCCGGATCCTTTCGGTTGCCGACAGTTTCGACGCCATGATCTCGGTACGGGCCTACAAGCCGACGCGGGACCGGGAGGACGCGATGAACGAACTTGTACGTTGCCGCGGAACGCAGTTCGACCCGGAATGCGTCGATGCGTTCATCGATTACCTGAAGGAGCACCCCGAAACCGGCGCCGTCGTCACATCCTGACGACAGGATCCGCCGGGGAACCTTTTCAGGGTCCGGACCGGCGGGCTATGGAGCGCAGGCTTTCGCGCGTCCGGGGGTCGGCCACGCCCGACAACCCGTCCGGATCGTGGCCGGAGTCGAGCGGGGGCTCATCGCGCGGCGGGTCTTCCGGTTCCCCGGCCGAAGCGAGGGAGCCCACGGTGAAGCGGATGTCGCTCACCGCGATCTTTTCTCCGACCGTCTCGCGGATCCTCCCGATCATCGTGGTCTTGCTCATCCGGAGCTCCTGCGCCCACGCGTGGTCGCGCACTGCTACCGTGAGCACGCCGTTCCGCAGCGACAAAGGGGCGGCGTTCCGCGCGACCGGCGGGCCGGCTATCTCCGGCCACCGTTTACGAAGGGAAACGAGGAAGGCGACATGGGGGATCCGCAGCGACTCGAGGAACGCGTCGAGAACCGACGACAGGGGCGCCGCGTCCTTCCGTTTCACGGCCGCTCCCCGCGCATTCTGCGGACCTTTCCTCCCGCGATCTGCCCCAGCACGGCGCACGCGACGAAGGCCGGGATCCCCCAGGCGCTCACGTGGCTGGACAGCCTCAGGTACGCTATCAGCGGAACCGAGAGGTGGATGCAGACGAACCACCCGACCGAGAATTTACGGAACCCCTCCCGGGCGTACCCCAGGGGGATGTTCACGGCGAGCGCCGCGCCGCCGATGAGGGCGACCAGCGCCCATGGGACCTGGGGCAGGAAGGAGGAGGCGGGGGCACTCATCGTGGTATTATAATCGCAGTTTGTGGGTTGTGGGCAGGGGACACACCTTCCCTCCGTGGGGGGAACTCCTTCCCTTTGCCCGGGTTTACACCAGGTATGTCCCCTGAAAGAGCCTGCACCTCAAAGGGATCTTCTCCGCCAGGGGGGACACTCTTGATCTGTCGGGGGATCAGGGGAAGAGTGTCCCCCACGGCAGATCACCCGGTGGCTTGTGTCGGGATTGGCGGCATGCGGAAAACGAGAGGGTGGAATTGACCCGCGCGGCGGAGCCGTTCCTGATCCTGATCTTCCGTGGCACCCACCAGGTCCTGTCGGCCGAGAGGCGGCTGAAGGAGGGAGGCGTGCCGGTGCGCCTGATCCCCGTCCCAAGAAGCCTGACTTCCGATTGCGGGCTCGCGATACGGATTCCCGCC
>Ga0172372_10004850_pt1 | contig 18945 bp, 14 predicted proteins | sample LakKiv5m_2_FD_114544 | JGI IMG/M metagenome (GOLD analysis project Ga0172372, IMG submission 114544) | Freshwater microbial communities from Kabuno Bay, South-Kivu, Congo - kab_092012_9.5m | ecosystem: Environmental > Aquatic > Freshwater > Lake | place: Democratic Republic of the Congo...
ATTGCGTCTGGTCACCTGTGGCCTGCTTGGCCTGCTGTGCTGCCTGCTGCCCCTGCCTGCAGCTGCTCAGACGGCCGACACCGCTGCCCCGGCACAGAATCAGCCGCAATACATCCGGATCCGGAAAAACGACCGCAAACTGGCGGTGGCACTCGAGACTTCGGTGGCTCACTTCACGGATTCCCAAAAGTATCCGGATGCTGAAGTCGACCTGATCGGCGCGATTCATCTGGGTGACGCCGAGTACTACAAAGAACTGAATGCGCTGTTTCCAAAGTACGATGTGGTGCTGTTCGAAGCTGTCATGCCGGAAGAAGCCGTGCGACTGGGTCTGCGACCTGGTGCCGCCGGTGCGCGTGCCGCCGACCCTGATGCTGACGCCGACGCTGATACTGATTCGTGGGATGATGCAAAAATCGGTTTTGCTGCCATTTCAGTCCTGCAACTGGGTATGAAGGACGTGCTGGGCATGGAATTCCAGCTTGCCGCCGTCGATTACACGCCGGTCAATTTTGTGCACGCGGACATGACTGCTGAAGAGTTCGAAGCCACGATGAAAAAACGGGGCGAATCTTTCTCGCAGATGCTGCTTTCTGAAATGGGCAAGTCGATGTCCAGTCAGCAGAAGGTGAATCCGCTGGCGATGAATCTGGATATTATGCTGTCGGCAGTCTCATCAGACCGCTCCTGGGCGGCTCGACGAATTGCCGCCAGTCAGATTGTGAAAGCCGGAGAAGGCACGGCCTTTGCCGGCAAGGACGGCACATCCACCATCATCACCGAACGCAACCTGAAGTGTCTGGAGGTCCTGCAGTATCAGCTCAAGAAGCATCGCAGGATCGGGATCTTCTACGGTGCCGGACATTATCCGGACATGGGCCAGCGACTGCAGCAGGATTTTGGCTTTAAGCTGACCAGCGAAGACTGGGTGACTGCATGGAAACTGCGGGCGCCTGAGAAAACGGCAGCACCCGCATCAGTTAAACCCTGATCTCAGGTCGGAAATGTCAGCCCGCGACGATATCTACTCAGTCCCGCTCACCACCGTGGGCAGCTTCCAGTTTGACTCGGATGTCGTGCGGGTATTTCCCGACATGATTGCTCGTTCTGTCCCCGGCTACGCCTCGATCCTGTCGGTCATCGAGCAGCTTGCGTCGCATTATGTGCGACCGCACAGCCAGGTTTGGGATCTGGGATGTTCGCTGGGGGCAGCGACTCAGCTGATTCGTCGCCGTGTGGATCCGTCGGTCACGATTCACGCGGTGGACAATTCGCCGGCGATGATTCAGCGGCTGCTGCAGCTGCTGCAGACCTGGGAACCCGGAGCCCCTGTGATTGTGATGGAGTCAGATTTGCGTCAGGTGCAGGTGACAGAGGCTTCGCTGGTGGTGCTGAATCTGACGCTGCAGTTTTTGCCGCCGGCTGAGCGTGACGGCGTGATTGCAGGAATCGCCGCGGGTATGCTGCCCGGCGGGGCGCTGCTGCTGTCCGAGAAGATTTGTTTTGAGGATTCGCGGCAGCAGGAACTGATGACGAAGCTGCACCACGACTTCAAACGGGCTCACGGCTACACGGATCTCGAAATTGCGCAAAAACGTTCGGCAATTGAGAATATGCTGATTCCGGAACCCCTGCAGCGACATGTGCAGCGGCTGACGGAAGCCGGGTTTTCAGCCGTTATTCCGTGGTTTCAGTGCTTCAACTTCGCTTCCATTATTGCCGTCCGCTGATCCTCGCCGGGAACCACGACATTGCTGCGGCCCGGGGACTGTCCCCGCAGGCTGCTCGCTGGTATCATTCACGGCAGGAGGCGTTTATGTTGACGTTTTGCTCACTGCTGTTTCTCGTCAGTTCTCTGCTGACCGACGAAAGTCGTGGCGGCAGCGGTCCGCAGTCTGCGGCGGCAGCAGCGACTGCCGACCTGCCCGTCATCGTGCTGACGGGCTTTGAACCGTTCGGTGAGAAACGCCCGCCCAATCCTTCCTGGGAAGGTATTGCCGCGCTCCACAACACTCAGTGGCAGGGCCATCGCATCGTTGCTGTGCAGCTGCCGGTTGTCTGGGGGGCTCCCCAGCAGACACTGGCTCCTGAAATTGCCCGGCTGAATCCGGTGGCCGTGTTTTCATTCGGCCAGGGGCGGCCCGGTGCCTTCGCCATCGAAACCAGGGCTCTGAATCAGCGTGGTCCGATTCCCGACAACACCGGCCAGACTCCGCCCCAGCCACTGGTCGCCGGCGACGGTCCAACCGAATATCGCTCGTCATTCCCCTTTCAGCCTCTTTGCGACCACCTGAACACTGCCGGTTTTCAGACTCGCATTTCCGAACACGCCGGCCAGTATCTCTGCGAAGAAACCCTGTTCACCCTCGAACTGCTCCGCCGCCGCGCCAAAACGCCGCCTGATGTTGCTTTCTGCCATGTCCCCCCGCTGGGCTCCCAAATCGGACAACAGCTCGTGGATGCTCTGTACGTGCGCAGCTTTGTGCTGCAGGTGCTGACCGGCTGGCAGGCTGGCAGGCAGGCCAGTGTGAAACAGCCCGACGATCCGGCTTCGCCCGCGCCTGCTGCCGCACCCGTGATTCGCGGTCAGTCGCCAGGGGACGGCAAAAAAAGCACCGGTGAAAAGGCGGCTGTGGAAAAACTGATTGAAGAGTATTTCAAGTCGTGGTCTGAGCAGCGGATGCAGGACTATGGCAGTTGTTTCGCGGACGGCGCTGTCATCCAGGAAATTGGCTCAGGCAGTATTAATACGCAGATGAAGGGCCCCTTTGTGGCTCAGCAGACCACGTATCACAAACTGGCCATTTTCAAGGCGGTTGAAGTTCCCGTGCGTACCTCCATCCAGTTTGAAGCCGACCTCTGTCGAGTGGTCGTCTACTGGAAACTGACAGCCGGACCTCGAGTGCAGTACGGCTACGACCACTTCACACTGATGAAGCAGAAGGGTTCGTGGAAGATCGTCAACCTGGTCTTCTACGGCACCAGTCCGGAAAAAAACTGAAGCGAATATGAAAAAGCAAAGCAGCAGATCTCAAACGGGCGGCAGCAGACGGCCTCCCACAGGTTCAGCGGGTGGCCGTCGGCCTGCTTCAGGTCCGCGCGGGCGTGCCGAACGTCCGGCGGGACCGCGTCCGGTACGAGTTCCTGAATCGCGCGGCGTGGCCCCGGCTGCTCCGGCCCCCGATGCAGCCACTGATGATGCCGTGGCCGAAGATTCCAGCGTCATGCGGCTGCAGAAGTTTCTCGCAATGTCCGGAGTCGACTCGCGACGCAACAGCGAGCAGTACATTCGTGACGGGCGAGTGACAGTCGACGGTGAAGTGGTCACCGACCCTGCTCGATCCGTAAACGCCGAGACCAGTGATGTTCGTCTGGATGCCGAGCGTCTGCGACTGCCGCGGTTCCGTTATTTTCTGCTGCACAAACCTCGCGGCATACTGTGCACCAACAGGGATCCGGACGGGCGACCGCGAGCGATCGACCTGATTCCGGTGGCCGACCAAAGACTCTTCACCGTCGGCCGTCTGGACGAGAATACATCCGGACTGCTGCTGGTGACCAACGACGGCGATCTGGCTCAGCGACTGGCTCACCCGCGGTTTGAAGTCGTACGACGATATCGCTGTCATGTCGCCGGCTGGCCGGCACCGGAAGTACTGACGCAGCTCCGCGAAGGCATGTATTTTGCCGAGGGCTTCTTCAAGTTTCGGGGTGTGCGAGTCATCAAGCACCAGGGACGCAGTACTGTTCTGGAACTGGAGCTGCAGGAAGGTCGCAATCGAGAAATTCGCCGCCTGCTCGCTCGTGTGGGCCACAAGGTCATCGAACTTGAGCGCATTGCCTTCGGTCCGATTTCGCTGGGTTCGCTGCCCTATGGTCGGTTTCGCGAGCTGCATGGGGCCGAGATTCGTGAACTGAAACGATTTCTCGCCACAGGTGAGCTGACCGAGCAGTCGCGGGGTCGCGGCAGTTTCGGTTACCGCCCCGGCAAGACTCGCAACAAACGACGTCGCTCGGCGCCTGGCGGCAAGGCAGCCCCCTCTGCCGGACGCACTGCGGCCCCGCGTGATGCTGGCGGCGAATCATCGGGGACTCGCCGCTCACGCGGACAGCAGTCGATCGAGACACCACGCGGCAAACGTCCCGGCAGACCGCCCCGCTCAGCACAGGGATCTTCCCGCTCAGCACAGGGATCTTCCCGCTCAGCACAGGGATCTTCCCGCTCAACACAGGGATCTTCCCGCTCAACACAGGGATCTTCCCGCTCAGCACAGGGATCATCCCGCTCTGCACAGGGGCCGGCTCGCAGCGGACAGAGTCCGCGGGGTGCTCGTAGTCAGCAGGCCGCAGCCAGCAAGAACCGCAATCGCCGACGACCTTGATCAGCCTTTGTATTCCTGAACCAGCTTCTTTGTTTCGTCCAGCAGTTTTTTCTGCAGCTTGGCATTAATTGGATCGGTTCGGGCGAAGTCTACAAGCTTGTTGACGGCAGCCAGACAAGTCTTGGCAGACTGCCGCTGCGATGCAGCGGCAGTCATGATGACCGAGTACGCCTTGAACTCCCTGGCAATCTTCTCCATTTGCTTGCTGTAGACATCTGGCTGCGTCGCCGGGTTGAGTTTTTCGATTTCGCCGATGGAGGCCTCAACTTTGGCTATGTACTCACCCTGTTTGCTGTTGAGGACACTCATCACCGGTCCCGAGCCAAACCAAAGCAGCGCCACCACGGCAAGGCCGATCAGCGTTTTAGCTGATCCGTCAAGCTGGAGCTCCGACAATCCGGCAAACGGATTAGGGATACTAAATCCGCCGCCCGAGGATCGACGTTGGGGGGGCTTTGAGGATGCGGCGACGGAGGATGCCCGAGCGGCGGCGAGTGCGGCGGCAGCCTGACGCTGCGGGTCTGATGCCTGGCTAAAGGCAGCGGGGGCTGCAGTTGCAGCGGCAGCAGGTGCAACTGTCGGTGCTGTCGCCGGTGCCGCCATCACAGCGGCTGACGCCTCGCCAGAGCGAACAGTTTCTGTTCTGGCCGCCGCTTTCTTCTGCTCCAGCTCCGCAAAGATCTCCTGCAGCATCGCATCTTCGGCTTCGGCTTTGGCGGCCGCTTCCGCCTGCCTGCGGCGATTCACCAGTTTACGAGATCCCGGTCCGCTGCGCTGACCGCGACCGGCGACAGCCGGTGCCTTGACCCCGCGCGGCGTGCCTGCAGAACCGCGTTTGCCGGGCTTCGCCGCAGCTTTTCCGTTGTCCCCGTCTGACTCAGAATCTTCTGACTCAGAATCCGAATGTATTGGCTGTTCCGGTCTGGACTGTCCGGCTGGCACGGCTTTCGCTGGTGCATCAGGCTGGCTCAGCATAAACACGATCGAAAGCTCATGGAATTCCGAAGCCGCCTCCCACAGGAACTCGTTGTCCCGACGAATCAGTGTGTCAGCAGAAATACGCCCGATTTCCGCCAGCTTGATCAGTGAATGTCCGGACACCGGTCCCAGCGTGATGCCTTCCAGCTGAAACCAGAAGAGGTCACAGGGCTCTTCTGCATCGGTGGCTTCGTCTTCTGAGCTTTCGGGGGGCAGGTTCACCGTCAGCGGGTTGAGCCGTTGAAATTCGGTTCCCGTGATGACTTCGGCGGCGTCAGATCGTCGCACGGGATCACTGCCGGCGAGGGTGCCGTCCTGCAGCAGTTCGTGCAGTGTGGCGACCGAAACCGGTCCGAATTCTTCGCCCAGCAGCGAGTAGTACCAGTCTGACATAGCTGTTCCCCGGCAGATCATGTTCCGCGAATTGCCGCAAAATCGCGGCACCGGCATGATTTTCTGCGGTACACAGCCTGCGGGTCCAGCACGGCCCCTGCGACTGAACACAATATTAACGGAACCCTCACTGCTGCGACGATCTGCACGAACCGGAATTCCACTTCCCCCGGAATCAGAACTCGCGACTTAACGCAGTCTTTACTATATTCTGTACAGCGTACAGGCCGTCCGAGTCATTCACTGATGAGGTCCAGCAGTGTCCAGTTCGACGTCCGGCATTCAGCAGCGGATACAGCAGCGTAAGGCCGAGGTGGCAGCGATCCGCAGTGAACTGCGGCAGCAGCGGCACGCTGACAGCACTGGTCTGGCCTGTACAAACTGGCTGTCCGATCAGATCGATCGGTTTGTGATTGATGCATTCCGTCAGTCGGCAGAGCTGTTCAGCGGCAGCCTGTCAGAATCCTGGTCGCTTTTGGCTGTCGGTGGAAACGGCCGTCGTCGCCCCGCTCCTTTTTCTGACATCGACCTGCTGATCGTCTGCGATCCTCGCCTGCAGGCTCGTCTGCAGCCGCTGGTGGATGTTGCAATGCGGGATCTGTGGGATGCCGGTGTCCAGCCGGCCTGCACCATGAAATCCATCGACGAAGCCTGTGAATACGCCACGAAGGACGTGCAGTTTGCCACATCCGTGATGGAGCCTCGCGTGCTGGCCGGCTCTGCAGCTCTGGCGGCAACCTTCAGCCAGCAGATTTCGCAGCGAGTTTTGCGTAAGAATGCCAGCGGTCTGATCCTGCAGTTGCAGGAATCTCGTCGAGCCGAATGGATCGCTCGCGGCAATTCTGTGAATCAGCTCGAACCCGACGTCAAGCGTTCTCCGGGAGGTCTGCGGGACATCCAGCTGCTCCGCTGGGTGGCGTTTCTGCGCTGCGGATCACCTGAACCGGAAGCACTGCGGCAGGCGGGAGAAATCTCAGGCAGTGAGCTGCAGGAACTGCAGCAGGCGGATCAGTTTCTGACTCTGCTCAGACTTGACCTGCACCTGCTGCAGAATCTGAAGCAGGACGTGCTGATTCGTGAACTGCAGCTGAAGATTTCCGAGCAGCGGAAGATTGCCGGTACCGATCCATCGCGCCCTGTGGAAGTTTTCATGCAGCAGTATTTCGGGCACACATCCCGAGTGGCTGCGATTGCCCGTCGTGTGGCCGATGTACCGCGTCCGCTGACAATGCTGCAGCGACTTCGCAATCGCTTCCTGCCAGTGCTCAGCAAACATGGCTTTCAACTGCTGGACGGAGCTTTGCATCTGAATGAATCGCAGCTGCGAACGCTGCAAAACCCCACGGTAATCCTGAATGTGTTTGCAGAGGCGGCAGCAAATCGAGTTCGGCTTGCTCCGGAAGTCATCCGCGGCATCGCCGCAGCGGTGGAACATCTGCCGGACGAACCGGACTATGATCAGAGTGAGCAGTTTCGTGAACTGCTGCGAGACGTGGCGGGCCTGCCAGTCACGCTGCGGACCATGGCGGAAACTCGCTTTCTTGAATGGCTGATTCCACCATTCAGAGAGATTCGCAATCTGATGCAGTTCAATCAGTACCACAGTTTTACCGTAGACGAGCACACGCTGAAGACCATTGATGAAGTGGCGAAGTTCGCTTCAGAAAAGACAGCCGTCGGTTCTGCCTATCAGGAAATTCGCCATCGGGCGACCCTGCACCTGGCGCTCCTGATGCACGACATCGGCAAAGGGCGGGCCGGTGACCACAGCATTATTGGCGAGCAGCTGGCGGCTGCCACAGCAGAGCGACTGCAGCTGGCAGCCAACAAACGCAGCATGCTGATGTTCCTCGTCCGCTATCATCTGATCATGCCCGATCTGGCACTGCGGCGTGATATTACTGACCGAGTTGTGCTGCTGGATTTCGCAAGACTTGTCGGGGCACCGGAACTGCTGCGAATGCTGTACTGCCTGACGGTGGCCGACATCCGTGCTGTCGGGCCTGAGGTGTGGACAGACTGGAAGGGCGATCTGCTGGCCGATCTTTACAATCGAGCCAGCCTGATTCTCAGTGGCCGTCCGTACAATCATCTGGAGCGGGAACGGATTCAGAAAATCCGGTCTGCTGTGCGGCAGTCTTTTCTGCCGTCGGAAGGACAGGTCGTGAAGACGGCTGAGGAATGGGGACAGTGGGCCGATGCCGAACTGGACTCGCTGCCGCCACTGTATCTGATGAATCAGCAGCCCGAACGGATTGCCAGAGATCTGGGCGTCATCCAGCTGCTGGATGGACGCGATGTCAAGATTGAAGGCGAATATGATCCTGAGCTGGAAATTGTCAGTTATCGCGTCTACGCCCCAGAGCGATACGCAGCCGGCAGTTTTCATATTGTCGCCGGTATCCTGTCCGCCAAGGGCATGGACATCAAGGATGCTCTGATCTGCACTTCAAAACGCGGCTTTGTGATCTCACTGTTTCGCGTTGAGGATCGCAACTTCAGTGGAGGCGTTCCGCATTCACGAATTGAAGATGTGGCTGTTGTGATCGGTGACGTGCTGACGGGAAGGAAAAAAGTTGACAGCGTTTTCCGCAGCAGTACTCTGATCCGCCTGCTCGGGCAACGCGCCGTTATTACTCGACAGGCACCCAAGGTCATCGTCGACAACGACTGCTCGCAGCAGTACACAGTCATCGACGTATTTGCCACCGACACTCAGGGGCTACTGTTCACGCTGGCACAAACCATACATGCTCATGGGCTGACAGTATATCTGGCCCGCATTGCCACCAGCGTGGATCAGGTCGTCGACGTATTCTATGTGCTGGACATGGATCGCAAAAAACTGGAAGACGCGGAACGCATCAGCAGTCTGCGACAGTCGCTGCTGGACGAAATTGGCAAACTTTCGTCCACCTGATCGCAAGGCAGCAGCAGCAGACGAGGCAGCACCACAGACGGGCCCCGGCAAGACCGTAAAACCGGGTCCAGACAGCCATGATGATGGTGATTGCAGAAAGTTCTACAGTGCTTCGTCGCGACCGGGACGCAGCAAATCGTGAGACTCCACAACCGCACCGTAGAGGGCCGGACGGCGATCGGCCATCCGATCAATCACATGCTTTCCGGGAACTCGCACAACTCGCTTCGTGCGTGCGACCTGCGGATCAATTTCGGCTCGCAGAATACCGGCGGTCGGGGTATCCAGCGTGGCCAAAGTCGCTCCGGTGGGGTGACAGATGCGACTCTTACCGATGAAACTGAATCCGTTCTCTGTGCCCACTCGGTTCACTGCCGCAAAATACACTCCGTTCTCCATGGCCCGTGAATTGATCGCATAGTCGGCCATGTAAGTTCCTCCCGGCGGCCAGTTGGTGGGCAGCAGGATCAGATCGGCACCCCGCAGCGCCAGAACTCGCGATGCTTCCGGAAAGCCACCGTCGTAACAGATCAGCATTCCTATCCGCACTCCAGCCGCTTCAAACACTTCAAAAGGACGTTCACCGGCGGTTGTAAAACGGTCGACTCCCAGCCACGGCAGATGCACTTTTCTGTACCAGCCGATCAGGCCGTCAGGTCCGATCAGAACCGCAGCGTTGTACAGCCTGTCGCCGTCCCGCTCCAGCAGCCCAAAAACGACGTGAGTACGCAGCTGCCGACACAAAGCAGCAACCCGGTCCGTCGACGGACCGGGAATCGACTCACCAAACTCCAGAGCTTCTTCCAGTGAATCAAAGCAGTACCCGCTGGCATAGCACTCCGGAAAAATCGTGAGATCTGTGCCCTGCTGAACCTCGCTCAGCACCGCAGTCTCCAGGGCCGCCAGATTGGCCGAAGTGTCCCGAAATACAACATCCGTCTGAATACCGGCGATTTTCATGGGGCTGATCTTCAAGGGCTGAGTTCTGGAGCGGTCGGTTCACCAACGGCAATTTCGGCCGAAGCATGACCACTGCAGAGCTGGAGAAAGTAACAGATGAATCGATTGGGAGGATTTTGAGAATTCTGTGGGCTCTGAAGGCCGATGAAACCAGAAGACTTTTGTCCCTGGAACGTTGGCAGTCATAGGCAGCGTTGCGGGGCATTCAGCCGACACCGATGCAAAGGCGATCTCTCGTGAAGACACTCTCTTTCCGTGCCGGACAGTTGCTGACCCTTACGGCTTTGCTGGCATCGACAGTGCTGCTGACTGGCTGTCAGACGACTATCGGTGGCCAGACGCTGCCGTCTCCGGACTATCTGACAGACGACGTTCAGTTCTATCCGGCCGGACCGGAATTCCGCCTGACGAATCAGGTAGAAGCTAGTCGCAAGCAGGCTGCTGATACCCAAACGCTGGAATCCAGCGGTAACTGATCAGCACTGCTGACCGGCGAACTGCCTGAACTCACGCACTCAGCGACTCGGGAAAATGACGTTTTTCCCGAGTCGTCTTTGCGCGCCTTGAGGAATTAGACTTTGTCGGCTGTCGGGCAAATGTACGGTGCCCGGTATTCGCGGGTCAGCCAGGCATTTGCTGCCGGATTGTTGGTGAACTGCTCCTTCTCCGGATCGAACTCCAGCAACGCACCCAGCGAGAGGAAGTCTGCGTCGGTGTTGACACCATTCTTCTTTAGATGCTGGATGGTTCGCTGCAGGGTGGCTTCGTTGTCGTCCAGCGATCGGAAGTCCTTCAGAGCGGCTGAAATATCGGCAACTGCCAGGCGGTTGGATTCGCCTGCGTAGAACGAGATATTGCCGAGGTGGCTGATGGCCGCAGACAGATGTCCTTCGCGAACGTCGGCCGCCAGATCTTCAACTTTGCGGGACTGGCAGGCACTGACGAAGTTCTTGAAATGCTCGCCACCACCCTTGAACTCCTTCACCACCTTCATGTCGCGATCATAGACATAGCAGTGGCTGTAGGAATCCTGCACCACGTAGCCTTCAGTGCCGTAGAATACAACTCCCACCTTGTTCCCGCTGCTGCTTTGGAACAGTGTGTTCAGTTCCGCGTCGTCGCTGTCGTCGACGGACAGTCCGCGAGTTTCAAAGACTATGCAGCGATCGCCGTAGTCGTAGATTGAGACTTCGGTATTGGCCGTGTCACCCGCATCGACATACTTTTCATCCTTGCGCTCAGCCTGGTAGCCCAGTCGGCCACCATAGCAGAGAATGCGTGACGGATGAGTATCAATGCCAAGTCCCCAGCGGGCGATATCAGTCTGGTGCGGTCCCTGGTTGCCGAGGTCACCGTTTCCGTAATGTCGCTGCCAGTGCCAGTCATAGTGGAAGTTGGGGCGAGTACATTTGGGATCGGTAAGCGATGCCGGACCGCTCCAAAGATCAAAATTGACGGTCGCCGGAATGGTGTAGTCGCCCCTGGCACCAATGCTTTTGCGGCGTTTGTAGCACAGTCCGCGCGCGAGCTTCACTTCACCAATGCCGCCAGATCGCATGAAGGCAACCGCTTCGATGATGGCTTTGCTGGAACGACACTGGGTTCCGACCTGACACATCCGACCGTACTTGCGGGATGCGGCGATCAGGGCCGAGCCTTCCAGAACATTATGGCAGACGGGCTTTTCGATGTAGGCGTCTTTGCCGGCCTGCATGGCCCAGATACCGGTGAGTGCGTGCCAGTGGTTGGGTGTGGCGGTGCTGATGATATCGACAGCGTCATCTTCGAACGCCTGACGCATGTCGGATACGGGCTTTGGTCGCAGCCCCTGCTTCTTTTCAATGTCATCGCAGCGACGGTTCGCAACTGCTTCATCGACATCCACGATCACTCGGATTTCCGTGCGGTCATCCCGCAGAAACTCGCTGATGTGCTCGCCACCACGACCGTTGACACCGACTACGGCGACACCGATTTTGTCATTGGCGGAGGTACCGGCACGGCCGATGGCCGGGGCCGCAAAGGCGAGCGAAGCGGCGGTAGTAGTTGACAGGAAGCGACGTCGATTCAGGCTGGTCATCAGCAGGACTCCTGGCGGGAACGATCTGACGGACCGCACCGTGGCGGCGTGATGGCCACAGCGGGACGCTGTCGCGGGAGCGACAGCAAGATCATCACACAGTTTTTTCGCTGCGGATGCAAGCGAACAGGCCGTTCGGCGGGAATAAAAAACGCCGGGGAGTTCCCGGCGTCAGCTTTCCGCTGCAAACAGCTCGGCAGGTCCCGGCCCGGCAGGTCCTGGCCCGGCAGGTCCTATCCCAGCAGGTCCTTCACGCATTCACGCTCCTCACGCAGTTCGTTGACCGTGATGTCAATCTTTGACTGCGCAAACTGGCTGTGAGTCTGTCCCTGTACGATGGAGACTCGGCTGCCGTCGCTGACCAGCGGGAATCCGGTGATCAGACCGGCTTCGATACCATAACTGCCATCGCTGCAGACCGCGGCGCTGAAACAGCTGCCAGCCGCAGTCGGGCGAATGATGCCCTTCACAGTGTCCAGCAATGCATTGGCGGCCGAGGCAGCGCTGGAAGCACCGCGAGCCGCAATCACCGCCGCTCCACGCTTCTGCACCGTGGAAATAAAATCACCCTGCAGCCATGCATGATCGGTAATCACTTCGGCTGCCGGACGACCGTTGATCTTCGCGTGATAGAAGTCGGGATACTGAGTTGCCGAGTGGTTGCCCCAGATACCAACGCTGGAAACAGCACCCACCGGTACACCAGCCTTCTGGGCCAGCTGAGATGCAGCCCGGTTCTGATCAAGCATCGTCATCGCAAAGAAGCGATCGGAGGGAACTCCGGGAGCATTCTTCATGGCGATCAGACAGTTGGTGTTGCAGGGATTGCCAACCACGACGACACGAACGTCCGGAGCAGCAGCAGCAGCAATGGCTCGCCCTGTGCTGGTGAAGATCGGACCGTTCACACGAATCAGGTCACCACGCTCCATGCCGGCCTTGCGGGGAATACTGCCGACGCACAGAACCCAGTTGCAGTCACGGAAGCCGTCTTCCAGATGATCGCTGTCAGCCTTCACGACACCAGCCAACGTTGGAAATGCACAGTCGTCCAGCTCCATCTGCACGCCATCCAGAGCCTTCAGGACCGGCGGGACTTCCACCAGGTGCAGAATCACCGGCTGGTTCGGGCCAAACACTTCGCCCGAGGCAATACGGAAAATGGACGCATAGCCGATCTGACCTGCGGCACCTGTCACCGCAACACGAATGGGAGCCACCATGGGGAAAACAACTTTCTGAAAAATGTTGATTCGAGCCTGTCGAATCCCGGACCAGCCCAATGACTGAACAGGTATTAGAAGGTGCAGCCGCAGAATTTCAAAATCAGCACCTGCAGGCAGAGCAGCAATGCTGGTGTTGAGAATTCCACAACGGAAATAGGCTCCGATTCCTCAGGTTCTGCAAAGCCGCTGGCGAACCTGACGACATGTTGCCAGAAATCAACGCCAAAATTCAGCGTTGAAATCGCGTGATCTGCTGAGTTACCGGCAGCAACGGAATGGCCAGACGCAGGACTCAGCGCTGCCTCGGCGTTCCTGCCCGAGCACTGTGCCACGCCCCAAAACCTCAGTTTTTGCTCGCCGACCGTGCCGTCTCACGGCCCTGTCGAACTTTTATCCCTGGCGTCCGGGAAGCCCGGGCTGCAGCTGGCTCACAGACGGTTTTCTGTCAGCACGGACGAACGTCGACCGGGCCTTTTTCCGTACCATAGTAACAGACCGTCTGCGCAGTTCGGATTCCGCCATTCGTCACCTTTGAAAGGACAGCCTGCCATGGTTTCATTCTGCTTCCGTCGTCGTTCCCTCGCACTGACCGGCCAGTCCGCCACGGCAGTCTGTGTGGTGCAGCAGTCAGAACAGCTTGAGGACCGCCGACTGCTCAGTGCCGACATTGCCCTGGAATCCGTTCTGGCAGGCCCAGGCACAGCCTTTGCCAAAGCTGAATACAAACTGCAGGACGGCCAGCATTCTCTGGAATTCAACATCTACAACGCCACCAGCGGCGGCTACGACGCATATGTCGGCAGCACCTTGCTGGGACGAATCACGGTGCCCGCCACGGGTCTGGCGGAATTCAAATTCAGCACTCAGCCCAAAGATGGCGGCGAGGCACCCTTTCCAAATGGCCTGAGTCTGCCGCTGGTGAGCGGTCAGGCAATTCGACTGACACCGGCTGCTTCCGGCCTGTCGCCCGAGATGACTGGCAAGCTGGCTGTTGAGAACGAGGATGAGCGATTTGAATCCAGCGTGTTTGCCAATGCCGCGGGCGCTGCCGGACAGGCCCTCGAATCCGAATACGAATCTGAGCAGGAAGGCAGCGTCACAAAGCGCAAGTTTGAGCTGAAGGTTTACAACCTGCAGCCCGGCAGTACCCAGACCGTAGTCATTGACGGCGTGACCATCGGCCAGGTGCAGGCGAATGCCGTTGGCACCGGCTGGCTGAAATTCGCTGCACCGGCACGTCAGGGCTTTGCCGCTTTTCCGTCGCAGTTCCCGTCAGTCCTGGCCGGCAGCCAGATTGCTGTGGGCACGGGAATGTCCGGCAGCTTTGGGTCAGCTGCTGTGCCGGTCTCCGATGATCCGGCGAATGGCCTGCAAACGAAACTTCCGCTGTATGGCACTGGTGCACTGCAGGGGGTGATCTTCCACGAAACACAGACACCCGTCGGCAGTGCAGCACCGCGGCGCGAGTTTAGAGTGGAAGTCTGGGGCAGCACACCGAATCAGGTACTGCCAGTCAAGGTGCGCATCCCCGGCGGTGTGCCAGTTGAAATCGGCACCATCACTGTCAATTCGCTCGGCTACGGACGACTGCAATTCCAGAGCGATGACGCCCAGAAGCAGTTCCCTGCCAGCTTTCCGGCTTTGACCGACGGTACCGTGTTTACCGTTGGAAATACCCTGTCCGGCGCCTGGACCGCGAATAATCCAGCCGCAGAACCGCTGCACCGCAGTGCCGAGCTGGCGTACCAGCTGGATCAGACTTATGGCTTCACAAGCAACGGGTTCTATTCCGAAAACTGGGGCAAGAAGGGCGAGAAGTGGGTGAAGGACCGGGCCGGCAAGTGGTATTTCATTACACCGGACGGCTCGCTGTACGAATGGGACAAGAAGACCGGTGCCAACGGGACTCGTATCGCTATCCTCGACGATTCGTGCCATATTCGCCCGGAGCTGCTGACGCAGGCGAAGGCGGCCGGCAGTGGTGCGGCCAACGATGATCTGCTGAAAGGTGCGGCGGCAAAACTCGATCGCGAACTCAACCTCACACTGGCTCCGGCCAGCAACACCAACTGGGGCGGGCTGCGGGAAAAGTGGCTGCGCGGAAACGGCAAGCAGTACTTCATTACTCCGGACGGCACCCTGACTCGCTGGGACGGTTCAAAAACGGCGACAGGAACAGTCGTGGGGCGTCTGGACGATCGCTTCCATGAAAATCCAGCCCGACTGGCCGAGGCTGAAACTGAGCTGACGGACGCCGAAAAGCAGTTTGCGGCAAAGACGTCACTGCAGCTGAACACGTATGCCAAATCCCAGGACGGCTGGCAGGGGATTGACGCAAAGTGGGTCAAATCCAGCAGTAACGTCTGGTACTTTGTGCGTCCGACCGACGATGTATTCCTCTGGGATACAAAGGTTTACGACATTCCCGGCGGAAAAAAGGACGTGCGTGGCACGAAGATCGCAAAAATCACCGGGGCCTATGCCAGTCCGGCCCTGCTGACGACTTTGCCGAGTACTTTGCCGGGCACGGTCGCTTCCCGGGCAGTACTGGACGATCTGTTTGTGGATGCACCGGACTTCAGCTGAGTTTTCCCGAGAATGGCAGGGAACGTCCTGCTGTGACTGACTGTCGGTCAGCTGCCTGATATTATGCGGGCGGTTGACCGATTTGTTTTTTTCACTGCGGCGCAATCTGCGCATACTCCGGGAGCATTGTTCTGATGTCCTCACTGATTTCCTCAGTCCGTGCAAGGGAAATTCTCGACAGCCGCGGCAATCCGACCGTGGAAGTGGAAATTGAGCTGGAAGACGGCACGCTGGGCCGTGCGGCTGTGCCGTCTGGCGCCAGCACAGGGGCTCACGAAGCCTGCGAACTGCGCGACACAGACAACAAGAACCGCTACCTTGGCAAGGGTGTGCTGCTGGCTGTTGAAAACGTCAACGACGAACTCTCCAGCTGCCTGATGGATATGGATGCACTGGACCAGGCGACTGTTGATGCCGAGATGCTGCGTGCTGACGGCACTGCCAACAAGTCCCGTCTGGGTGCCAACGCCATCCTCGCTTGCTCACTGGCCACCGCTCACGCAGCAGCAGCCTTTAGCGGACTCCCCCTGTATCGATACGTCGGTGGCGTGGGTGCCAACCGTCTGCCAGCCCCGATGATGAATATCATCAACGGCGGGGCTCACGCCAACAACGGGCTCGACATTCAGGAATTCATGGTGATGCCGCTGGGCTTCCATACTTTCAGCGAAGCACTGCGAGCGGGCGTCGAGATTTTCCACCACCTCAAGAAAGTACTCGCCAGCAAAGGCCTCAGTACTGCCGTCGGTGACGAAGGGGGCTTCGCACCGGACCTGAAGACCAACGAAGAAGGCCTGGAAGTCATCATGCAGGCCATCGAAAAGGCCGGCTATCGTCCGGGTGATCAGATTAAGATTGCCATGGACTGTGCTGCGACCGAGTTTTTTGATGCGAAGACCGGAGTGTACACGGTGGACGGTGGCAAACTGGACAGTGCCGGCATGGTCGGCCTGCTGGAAAGCTGGGCCAACAAGTACCCGATCTGCTCAATTGAAGACGGCTGTTCTGAAGATGACTGGGATGGCTGGAAGCAGCTGACCGATAGAGTAGGCAAGCGCGTGCAGCTGGTGGGTGACGACCTGTTCGTTACCAATGCACGGCGACTGGCGGAAGGAATCAACAAGGGTGTTGCCAACAGCATCCTCGTCAAAGTCAACCAGATCGGCACATTGACCGAAACCATCGAAGCGGTGCAGCTGGCTTATCAGAACGGCTACACGGCGGTAATGAGCCATCGGTCGGGCGAGACGGAAGACACCACCATCGCCGACCTCGCTGTGGCCCTCAGAACTGGTCAGATCAAGACTGGTTCTGCCAGCCGCACCGACCGCATTGCCAAGTACAACCAGTTGCTCCGAATTGAAGAAATCCTGGGTGACACCGCCGTTTACGGGGGCACGATCCGCTGATCTCCAGCGGCAGCGGCCCGGAAACAGACCGATGCTGCAGAATCCCGATCAGACTGAAACGCCGACCTCCGACGAATCCTCACAGGTTCGTCCGGGGGTCGCTTCGTTTCTGGCCTCGCTGGCATTCTGGCTGGCACTCACCGCAGCAGCAGTCGGGTACGCGATAGTCGCTCTTGGTCCCGGTTACCTGCGCTGGCAGACGGCGCTGCAGGAGCAACAGCAGAACGCTGCCGAACTGGAACAGCTGGCCAGCGAAATCCGACAGCTGGATGGCCTGGTGGCGGCGATGCAGCAGGATCCGGAACTCGCTGCGGCTCTGTCAGCCGCGCGGAACGGCACCGACAATCCCGAACTCGCCCGCCTGACCGCCGTGCTGCAGACCAGCCAGACAAATGCCCCGCAACTGTCACCGGACCCGCCTGCCACCGATCAGGCCCAGTGGAAAATACTGCTGCGGCAAGCCGCCGAAAAAGGCCCTTTAAGATCTCGCCTGATGTGGGGTTCAGCCGCACTGACACTGCTGGCCTTTACGTTTCTGAACGACGCTGGCGGAGCAATTCTGGCAGGCATGTTTGGCAGCGTCATCCGATTGTTTGCCGGAATCTTTCGACGGTATGTTCCAGCGACCACTGCAGCCGCAGCGGAAGCTGAGCCAGGTGCCGATGAACCCCTGCTGACGCTTTACAGTGAACCCGACAATACCGCAGAGTAACTCGCAGCTCTTGCCTTCCAGCCCGAGCACTCAACGCGGGAGGTTACCTGGGCTACAGGTTTCCGGGGTTCCCGGGGACACAGCACTGGGGTTCCCGGGGACACAGCACTAGTTTCCGGGGACACAGCACTGGGGGTTTCCGGGGACACAGCACTGAGGTTCCAGTGCTTCCGGACGGCGCGGGCTACCGGGGGGCTACCGGGGGACACAGCTACCGGCGTACCGAGCTACCGGGGACACAGCTACCGGCGTACCGAGCTACCGGGGACACAGCACCGGAGCTACCGGGGACACAGCACCGTGTTTCCGGTGCGTCCGATTGGAGCGAGGGAGTTCGGGCCGGGGCACACCTTTTTCTACGGGAGAACACCCGCTCCCGTCGCACCCCACGCGGAGAATCACGGCAAAATTCTATGCTGGCTATGCCACAGTGACGGGGCGCTGATTACCAGCGTTCAGTTGCTAAACCCGATCGACGGGCCACGCAGCCACGTGTGCTGGCGCGCAATTATGCAGTGGATGCCTGTGCCGAGTGCGACGGACTGTAAAAAAACACGCCCTCGTTGAACCCTATTGCACCAGTCGCCAGATGCACAGTTCGGCAGTGCTGCCAAAGGACAACGCAGACGGCATCAGCTGTCATTTGTTTCGGGGAATCTGCGCGGCGCAAATAGGCGGCTCACCCGAAATAAACGCTTCACCCGCGCGTCAGAGAGGCTTCAAAGACCAAATCGTCCCCCAACCGGCTCAGGCTGCAACAAAGCCCTTTATGGCGGACGCAGATTCAGGCTGAGGCTTTTGCCAGAAGATCGCGAGCCAACGGAAGGGCCCTGTAGCGATGCACACCGAATCGTGGCTTGTGGGTATCCACCACCGCAGGTTTGCCCGCTACGATGCTGAACAACCGGCCAAAGTTGCGAACCAGTTCGTTCCACACCGACGCCGAAATTCCCAGACGCTTGAACAGCCGGCTGATCCACTTCGGCTTTCTGCCTGCTTTTGCCACTCGCTGCTGACCGGCGGTCCACTCCAGCAACGACAAATACTGGCCCGTCGACATCGGCAGAAATCCCTTGTTACTGCACCGCACACCCTCACGATTTGCGTCAGAGCCGGTCTGGCCAGTGCGCTCGTTCAGTTCCACAGGAGCCAGATGCTGTGACGAATGCAGATCCGGAGCGACGACAGGATCATCCCCGACGGCAGCAGTTGCTGTGACAACCTTGCTGTCCGACTTAGCGGACCCTCGCTGAATTTTGGTCTGCGACTGCAAGTTCAGTAATCTCTTCTGAGCTGACG
>Ga0172372_10004852_pt1 | contig 18941 bp, 18 predicted proteins | sample LakKiv5m_2_FD_114544 | JGI IMG/M metagenome (GOLD analysis project Ga0172372, IMG submission 114544) | Freshwater microbial communities from Kabuno Bay, South-Kivu, Congo - kab_092012_9.5m | ecosystem: Environmental > Aquatic > Freshwater > Lake | place: Democratic Republic of the Congo...
CAAAAAACTCTAAGTGTTTTTTTTAGAAGCATACGATTTGCAAAAAAAAACTAAGTAATGAGCTACTGACTCCCCCGATGCTTCGGGGCAGTAGGTGCTTGGTTCGATTCCAAGTGGGCCCACCTAGAATCCCCTTCAGAAAGATTTTGAAGGGGATTTTTGTTTTTGATCTCGTCAAGTTATAGAACCTGCCTTTCGTACAAATAGGACACAACGGAATTCCACCCTTAGCGGACTCACGGCTCACTGCGTATCTTCACTTTTTTTGTCTTGGAAAATTAAGTAACTTATAGAAACCAATTCCTGATTAACATATCTAAAATGTGAGCAACTGACTCCCCCGATCCTTCGGGGCAGTAGGTGCTTGGTTCAATTCCAAGTGGGCCCACAAATAATCCCCTTCAGATCAATTGAAGGGGTTTTTTATGTCTCGGGAAATTTGAAAAAAGTCATTTGCAAAAACTCGCAAAAAAAATTGAAGACAAAGTGAAAAAATTTGCGAAAAAGAGAGTTAACAGAGGGGAAAATCACCACAAAAATTTAGATCAAAAAAAGGCACAAATGAGTCAGAAATAATGAATTGATTTATTGGTGATGAGTTTAAAAAGTATTGAGAATTCGACAGTAGTTGGCAGAGTATTTCTATTCATCCAACTTGTAAATTGGAAGGACCAAAGTAGATTAGAGGAGATTTATAACTAGAAGGAATTGGTATGAAACTCGAAGAAGCGGATGATCATCAGGAAAAATACGATCCCAATGCACCAGAGACAGAAGAAGATGGTCTGATTGCAGGTCAATTGCGTATTCTGAAGATCAAACAGCATTGCATGGAGTCAAAGCGTAGGGCCCAAAACTTGTTGCAATTACAAAATGGCGGCCCTATTCATGAGAAAAACGCCATAATCGATGTGACGGAATTAGATACTAAACCAACACCTAAAAAATAAGAAGTTAGATTGATATGGGAACGATGGTGCAACCAAAATGTAAGTGTAAACACAAGTTCAAGAATTTGAACTTAGGAGGTGGGTTTTCTGACTTCAAAACTTCTTGCATTGTCCCATTACCATGTTTCAGTTGTAAGGATGTTTTTGGATTAAACATTTTTAATAAAAAACACCTCTGTCCAAAGTGTAGAACAAGAAGTACTCCCTACGGAGAAATATCAACTAATCCCTCTCCAAACCCTTTAGTGTTTGATTGGGGAATAGATTTTGAAACTTCGTCAACTTATGAATTGGAAGATAAAATGTATACCTGCCCAGTCTGTAAGCAGGAAGAACTATCGTTTGAGGTAATTGGATTTTACGATTAAACCAGGTAGAATGAGGGAAGATACTTCGAAATAAAAAAAGTGACTGGTGAGTTTTTAATGATGATGAGAGAGGAGTTGAAGGTTGACAGCATTTAATCAAAATTTTTTGAGCTGATCCTTCAATCCTTGAGTTGGCCTTTTTTTTCTTCTTCTAAGCTCAAATTTATAAACATCTTAGCCCATTTTCAATATGAATTCGATGATTCATAAGTTTAGTAACATAATAAACATAATTATTTTAGGTAAAAATTGGGGTTAAGCGTAAAATCGTTTGCGTTAATTATTTGGACCCAAAACGCTAAAAAAAAGTAGATTTTAATTTTACAGGAAAAAAATATAACCTGATTAAAAATTTTTAGTTAACGAATATGAAAAATTTAATACTGGGCTTGCTGTTATTGGTAAGCGGAGAGGCATTTAGCCAAACAGCTCAAGATTGGTTTAATAGAGGTTCTTCTAAAAGCAATATAGGTAACTTCAGAGAAGCCATTTTTGATTTTGATAAGGTAGTTCAACTTGACCCCAATTTTGAAGATGCCTATTACTTTAGAGGCATTGCTAAGTATAGTCTGCAAGATTTAGAAGGCGCTTTAGGTGACTATGATAAGGTTATAGAAATCAACCCCAGATATGTACAAGCTTACACCAATAGAGCGAATATCAAAAGCGAAATGCAAGACTATGTAGGCGCCATTATGGATTACAATAAAGTAATTGAGATTAACCCCAATTACGCAGATGCTTATTCCAATAAAGGATTGACCAAAATTAAATTAAAGGACTACGAAGGTGCGATTACTGATTTTAACATCGCATTAGACCTTAACCCTAATTATAAAGCAATCTATTACGACAGGGGTTCTGCTAGGTCCAAGCTCAGAGACGATGAAGGCGCAATTGCCGACTATGATAAAGCTTTAGAGTATTTTCCAAATTTTTTCGAGGCGTATTACTCCAGAGGTTTTTCTAAACATAGACTTGGAGATAAAAAAGGAGCTTGTTCTGATTGGAGTAGGGCTTTAGAACTAGGGCTAGAAAGTGCCGCCGATCCATTAAGCACGTATTGTAAGTAACCTCTTGATTTATCTTTACATTTAGGGTTGGAACAGGCCTCCTACCCTAAACTGCTAGCTAAGCTCATTAACCTTATTACTCCACGTGTTGCATCCGCAGCGGCAGCCTGAAACAACGAATTGGCACCCTTGGCGTCTTCGCGACTTTGCGTGAGCTCACCCCTTTTTGAAAATTTTTTATCAATTTAGTCAGGCCAAGCCGGAGAGACTTTCTGCAGCGGGCAGGTAGACAGAAGGCAGTCCTTTCGACTTCTCGAGATTAGGAGTCACCTAGTCGTTCATCCAAAACGAAAAAATAAATTCTTGTAAACCTTAAAGGAGAATTTAAAAGGGTTTCTTTCCCTCAATTGGATTTCATTCAACCATTGATTTAACCTAAAAAGTGATAACTTAAGGTTCAATGTTTCAAAAGTGAAAAACATGAACCAATCCCATCGTAGTTATAAGATTCTTCTCCTCATAGTTTTACCTTTCTTATCCATAAAAGGTCTTTTTGCTCAACAAACAGCCCAACCAAACCCTCCAAATATAGTATGGATTGTATGCGAGGATTTATCCCCTCAGCATCTAGAGTCCTATGGAGGCACAGGAGGTAAAACTCCCTTTCTAAATGCCCTTGCAGCTGAATCTGTTCAATACAACCAAGTATTTGCCACCGCAGGAGTATGCGCTCCAAGCCGGGCAGCTTTAATCACTGGAGCTTACCAAACCTCCATTGGAGCGATGCATATGCGTACTTTAGCACCTTCCGCTGCCGCTCTTGATGCCTATCCACCTGGATTCAAAGGTTATTCCACGCTACTTCCCGAAGGAATGAGGACCTATCCCGAGCTACTACGTAGCGCAGGATATTATACCAGCAACAACTCGAAAGAAGATTACCAATTTGAAAGTCCTGTAACGATGTGGGATGAAAGTGGTGCGAAGGCCCATTACAGAAATAGACCCAATTCTACACAGCCCTTTTTTTCCATTTTTAATTTCACGATTAGCCATGAATCCCAAGTTTGGATGCGGGAACATGAGGAACTATTAGTTCGCCCAGAAGAAGTCAATGTACCACCAGTATATCCAGACGATTCACTCACGCGCAGGGTATTGGCACGTTTTATTACCAATGCCATGCGGATGGACAAGCAAGTAGGTGAGGTAGTTGCGCAACTAAAGGAAGATGGGCTGTATGAAAATACAATAATCTTCTTTTTCTCCGATCATGGTGACGGCATGCCCTATTTCAAGAGAGAACTTTATGATCGAGGTTTGAGGGCCCCACTGTTGATCAAAGCTCCATTTCTTGAAGCTGGTAGCCAATCCAATGAATTAATAAGCTTTGTAGATTTTGCTCCAACATTACTTTCCTTGGCCGGAGTACCCATTCCTGAATCCATGCAAGGGCAAGCATTTTTAGGTCAACAAAAATCAGCAACTCCACGAAAATATAGTTTTGCCGCCCGAGACCGTATGGACTCCGAATACGATCGAGTAAGAGCTGTTAGCGATGGTGAATTTAAATACATTCGAAACTACATGCCCGAAAAGCCAAACTACCAGAATGTTAAGTATAGACTTCAAAATCCCCTGATGATTCACCTGCTAGAGTTGAACTCAAAAGGATTACTCAATGCAAATCAAGCCCGCTGGTTTGCTCCAACCAAACCTGCAGAAGAACTCTACGATACCAAAACTGATCCTTGGGAATTTAAAAATCTGATTGGAAATCCTCTTTATGAAGAGAAATTAAGAGAGCTTCGGAAAGCTCATGAAGATTGGGTTCTCACCTATGGCGATTTGGGTGCATTAGACGAAATGTCCATGGTTCGCTATTGGTGGGGAGGAAAGGATAGCCCACCAGTAACTTCCCCAGCAGAATCAACCTATGAAGGAGGGAAAATAAGTTTGAAATCTTCCACACCAGGTGCTTCATTTGGGTATCGGAAATCGAAAAATGAACCTTGGAAGCTCTATTCCATGCCCTTCGCTGCCGTTCCTGGTGAAACGGTACTTGTGAATACCTACAGAATTGGATTTAAAGCAAGTGAAACAGCAATTCTTGTAAAGTAATTGGTCCCAATAAAACAGCAATAGCCCCTCCTACTTTACCAAATTCAGCTTTCCGCTGATTTCAATTACCTCGGCGATTTTATTGAATACGAGGGTGGGTACCTTAATCTTGTAGTCTTCGGTGCGTACGGTAAATGTAAAGGTTACCTTCAACTCCGTAGCTGTAGCCACAATTGAGCCCTTGACAGTAACAGGCCTGGTCACCCCATGGATGGTGAGATTGCCGGCTGCAGTTACTGGGTAAGTTCCTGGCTTGCTGAGGTCTACCACTTCCGTGATTTTACCAGCAAACTTGCCCGTAGGAAATTTCTCACTTTCTAGGTAGTTCTCATTGAAGTGCTCCTGCATCAGCTTGTTGGGAAACTGAAAATCGGTGATTTTCATCTGTATCGCCAAGTCTCTGGTGCTCGCATTAAGTATAGCGCCAGCTTTCTTGTTGAGCGCCTCGATGTCTAACGCAGGGGTTTTGGAAAAAAAAGATACCTCCCCCACAGAAGTTCTGTACAAGGCTTGGCCAAAAGACAAACCGCTTCCTAGTACCAAGAAGGAGCAAAAGAACAGGATCAATTTTTTCATTTGTGTGTGTTTCTAGCCGCTTTGTCCAAACTGAAGGTTCGTGCGATGTTAAATCCATAAAAGATGTCCCCTTTCTCCCATGCACCCACGTTCTGCCCGATAAATTGCTTTTCGACCATGCCTCGGGCATTGGTGAGGTGAAATTGAAAAACGTGCCCACCCGTTTCAATGTCTACACCAAAAGAGAGTGCATTGCGGTAAGGATAGGGGAATGCCGCAGTACCTCCATCGTCATCATCTTCGTCGTCTTCTAGTTCACGGAGGCTGTAGTAGTACTCAGCTGATAGCGTAACCCGCTGGCTAAGTTTGTAGCGACCTCCTGCACCCAGTGCAAAGAGTTGGTTGGGGATACTTGGGTCCTCTACCTTATTCACATGAATGAGCGTCGGCATAAGCTGCAGGGAAAGTTTTTCTGTAAACTTGCGCGCTACCAGCACCTGAGTCCAATAGGAATAGCGCTCGATGTTGTTGTCAAACTTCATGGTAGAACCGGACTCCATCACATAGCCTGTAGGCATGGTGTTGATGCCCCAGCCCGCCATAGCTGTGACCGTGACCGGTATTTTATTGGACTGGCGCAGGACCTTGTATTTGGAGTACAAGTCATAGGTTTTTTCTAGGGAACTTCTCCCCGCCCCCACAAGCCATCGATCTGATAGACCATACTCTAATCCCAAGCGAATTTTGGCTTCATCAAGTCCAAAGAAATTGGCGATAAACCCAGAGTTTACAGCTCCAAAACGGTGCGAAATCCAAAAATTGAGGTGGTTTTTGGAGATGGTCTCAATAGTCTGCCCATTGATGAGACGGGAAGCTTTGAAGGTAGCCATGGTATAAACTGGCTCCTTGGATTGCTCTTCATCAAGCATACTCAGCAAGTCATCCTGTGCTTGAACTGCAGTCCATGTACTGGATCCAAACAGCAATGGAATGCAAAAAAAGAGTCCAAAAGCACCTTTTCTTAATAAATTAGGCCAAATCATACGGTTACTTTTAGGGTAGTTCCTTCAAGTAAAGTTACGTAAGTTTTCAGTCCACGGGAACCCGTAGAATTGAGCCCTTTACCTGCCGTATCAAAGCGAGCACCATGTGCTGGGCAATAAAATTCACCTGAATTATAGACTACTTGTCTCTTTCCTTCATGGGAACATACCTGCGTCACTGCAGCAAATGCCTTAGCACTTACCCGAGCGATGACGATTCCACTTACAACCACGTAATTGCCCACCGTATTGAGTTTGGAATACGTAGACGAAGTCAGATCCAAAGACAACTGATTGCCTGTTGTTCCACCAGTAGTGTCAGTGATAGGGTCCATGCTTTCGTTGACACAGCTGCTCAATCCAGAAGCAGCACAGTAGACTGCTAATAGGGAAGCTCCCTTGAGCCCCAGGCTCTTTAGAAACTCCATGCGGTTCATTTTTTCGTTCATCGGTGAATAAGTTTAAGTTTGTTTCAAAATTAATTGGGTATTCTTTCCCAGGCCTTAGTGAATTCTTAAAATTGGATTAAAATCGATTTCTTCGATCATTCTCACTTTGTAACGGATTTGTGGGAGAATTGGTTAACTGATGGAATCAATGCGTTGGACCCGCCCCAGCGGGTCCTGAACATCATTCTATTCTTTTACCACGGGTTGCACCCATGGCTATTCGAAGTTAGACCCACCACGATGGGTCCTCCTAAAATTGAAAATTCGTCTCCATTTAATCAGCATACTCTTTCTGAATAAATTTACCCGAATACTCTTGTTACCGATCCGCCGCAGCGGATCAAACCATGCATAGCCCTAGGTTTACCGGCCTTTGGCAGGTTAACCTTGGGGGAATAAGGTAATGGTACCACGACCAACCCGCCATTGCGGGTTGAACAGAACCGGTAGGTAAACCTGCCTCAATAGGTTGACCTTAAACTACTTTTTTGTCAAATCCAGGTTGAAGTTGGAATTGATAATCAACCCATTGTTGTGTTGAAATCCATTTTTCCCATTGATCAGCCTACCGTACTGCAGTGTCTGGTTAAGATATCCTCCTTCCAATCGGACTGTTTTATTGAAACGATAACCTAGTAAAATACCTATCCGGTTTTGGTCAAAGACATTAGCGTTCACATTTTTTCCAAAGCCTACAAATACTTCGTCGTACGCAGCCAAATAGGGCGTTTTATCCTGAATCTCATTTCCTTTCAAAGGAACTTGCATCCTGACCATGTACCGCATGCGATGGAGTAAAGGAAATTCTGATTCCCGAGTAGCACTGGCAGAACTGTACTGGCCCACAAAGCGCTGCTCGAGCATAAAGCGCTGCGAAAAGTCCACTTTTCCTATTTTTTGAGAAAGTTGTGCCATCTGGAAAATCCGGTGTTCGGTAAACTGCTTCCCAAACCCATTTAAGGGGTATTCCCCGTAGGGAAAAGTTTCAATCCAACCGTAACCGACCCTCACTTGGACAGCTGAATGTAACGAATAGTTAAATCCAATTCGCAGCAAACTTTGCTGCCAATAGCTGATTACCTCGTTTCTACGAAATTGATATTCTGTATGAATACCAAGTTTATTGGAGAGCTTGAAGGTTCCAAAGTACGTATACCATCCAATTTGATTGGAGGTGTTTAGCCGGTTGTTTTGTCCAAAAGAAGGCGGCGGAGCTAGGAAAAAAACTAGAATCACCGCAAGAAGATAGTGTTTACAATTCATTTTTTAGGACTGGGTTTGCACTACCGAAAGCCTGGAGATGAATGGAATTTACTTCCATTTATCTTCCTAGCTTCGATAGGCTGTAATTAATCAACCAACTTTACTTTAGGACTTGCTTTTCGAGCAGCCAGCGCATGATCCGATGCAGGCTTGTGCTTTTCCAATCCTATAATTTGTACCGTTCCTCCATTTTCCTCGTAAACCTCCTGAAAGCGATGCAAATTTTCCATAACCGAGTGATCTACAAGTTTGGTATTTTTCAAATCAATGGTCACGTTAAAGCCTGCTGGAATCTCTTCCAATTTCCGTTTGATCCCTAAATAATTGGAGAAAATTGCTGCCTTATCGATTTCAACAAGGTATTGATTATAATTGAAAGAAACCACAGCCAGAATGCTTGTCCAACCCAGATCCGCCGCGGCGGATCAAACCATGAATAACCCCAGGTTTACCCGCCGCGGAGGGTGAAACCTGGGGTAAATAGGGCACCATCACCCCGCCAACAATCCGCCGTATTGGGTTGAACTACCGGAGGCAGGTTGAACTACCGCCTCGGATTGAACAAATCCGATAAAATCTCCAGTTTTGATCTATTTTTTTATCAATTTCCACCCTTCAATTCTTCACCAATGAAACAACTTGGCATCCTTATTTTTGACAACGTAGAAGTTCTTGATTTTGCAGGTCCCTTTGAGGTTTTTTCGGTGGCCAACCAACTATCAGGATATACACTGATAGAAGTGCATGCCTTCTCTCCTAATACCCTCCCTATTCGCGCTAGAAATGGACTTCAGGTACTGCCTGATCATTCCGTCAGCTCCATCCCCAAACTGGATTTCCTAGTGCTGCCCGGAGGCGATGGAACTAAAAAAATTATCCAAAATGGTCCCTTCATCGAGCAAATCAAGCAGCAAGTCCTCAACTCCGAATGGACAATGTCTGTTTGCTCTGGATCCAGAATCCTCGGAAAAGCAGGTTTTTTAGAACACAAACCCTATTGCACCCACCACGAGGTATTTGAAAGCATGGCTTCCCTTGTTCCTAGTGGAATCCCCAAACCAAATCATCGATTCATTCAGAGCGATACAGGTATCTGGACAGCCGCCGGCATTTCTGCAGGCATCGACCTAGCCCTGCATCTGACCGAAATTACTTTTGGCAAAGAACTTGCCCTTGCCACCTCCAAATACATGGAATACACCCCTTACCTTGACCAACATGCTCGCTAATACCCCCTCTCCTCCCTACTACGCGGTGATATTTACCAGCACCCGCACTGACATCGAAGACGGCTACGAGGAAATGGCCCAAGAGATGGTTCGACTAGCTGCCTTACAACCTGGCTACTTAGGACACGAGAGCGCACGAAATGAACTGGGGATTACCATCTCTTACTGGGAGAGTTTGGAGGCTATAAAAGCATGGAAAGCACAATCCAATCACCAAATCGCTCAAAAACAGGGACGCGAGAAGTGGTACAGCTCTTACAAAACTCGGATAGCTCTCGTGGAACGAGACTATGAAATGAATCCCTAAGCCAGAAATTACCCCCCAAGTTCTAGCTCACGCTTGAGCTGCTTGACACGGTCCCGAATGTCGAGACTGCTGGGATCCAGATGTAAGGATGTGGCCTTCAAAAAATCGACCACAGCCCCTTCATGATCCATGGATTTTCCCTCCGCTAAGGAGACATACCGCATGGTCGACCAAAGAACCGTCTTCAACTGGGTCTTAGAATCATCCGTGAGGTAATATTCCACCAAGATGGTGTTGTCATTGTACCAGAGGATTCGACTGAAAATCCGCACCCATTCCCCAACCATGGCTGGCTTAACATAGCTGATGTTGTGGTTATACACCACCCAAGCAGCTTTGTACACCCGAATTAGGTCAATGACCTCCAAGCCGTACAACTTGGGCACTTGGTCCTCACGAGCATTAAAAAAGTAATCGAAATACTTCGCATTGTTGAGATGGCGAAGGGGATCGCAGTCCTGAAAGCGGATGACTACCCGGCTTTCCGTTTCCTTGGGATACTGCTTTTGAGGGTCATAGTTAAACATAGGAACTCAGATCTTTACTTTCCAAACAGGTAATCCCAACAGCTCGCAACGCTTCCAGTGCGAGCTTCCCATCCTTAGGATGGAGATTGACGGCGCGAGTGGCATCGGTAAGCACATAGGTTTCAAATCCCAAACTCTGCGCATCCAAAGCCGTGAATTTTACACAATAATCCAGTGCCAAACCACAGACAAAAACGCGAGCTATTCCCTTACTTTTTAAATAGTCTGCCAAACCCGTATCTCCCCGGCGGGCATTGTCGAAAAATCCCGAATAGGAATCCACCAAGGGGTTCTTTCCTTTTTGGAAAACAGCTTTCCACCTGCTTTGGTCCAAGTTAGTTGGAAAATCTGCTCCCGAAGAACCTTGTACACAATGCACTGGCCAAAGGATTTGGGACAAGCCTTCCAAATCGATTTGCTGACCAGGCTGGGTACCGGGATGGTTTGCAGCAAAACTCCCATGATGGGCCGGATGCCAATCTTGGGTGGCCACAATAAAATCAAACATCGGTTGTAAACTAGCGATGATGGGCAAAATCTCATCTCCCTGCGGCACAGCAAGCGCCCCGCCGGGTAAAAAATCATGCTGAACATCTACCAGAAGTAAGGCTGTATTAGTTCTCATCTGTATCATTGGAACTATTTTTTGCAGCAATAACCAATTCCATTCGCAGCTGATGCAAATGCTCCTCCAAGCCTACAGGATAGACATGGGGGTTGGTCAATCGCTTGTGCGTTTTATCAAAAGCTTCTAATTGGGCTCCTGCCCGCTCCCGAATTTGCTGTAAGCTAGGCAAGGAATAGACCAGCTCCCCTTTTCGGAAAATAGGCTTGAGCAGCTCTTCTCCCTCGTAAAATGCCGGCATCAAGCGCTTCCGTTGCGTGGCATCGTTGGGGTCAATGATCATGATCCCCTGGGGGTTAATGGCCTGCCCTTCCAAATAGATCATATCTGCTACGGCCTTGCCCTTGCTGAAATAGCGGCGAACCTTATGAATGCCAGGAATATTGATTTTTAAGGATTGCTGAGACACTTTCACCTTCGGTACCCAGGATCCTGAGGTATTCTTGATGGCTGACAGTTTGTAAACCGCACCCAAGGCAGGCTGGTCAAATGCCGTCACCAACTTAGTTCCTACACCCCATACATCGATGGCAGCATCTTGAGATTTTAGTGAGGTGATGATGTACTCGTCCAAGTCATTGGAAGCATATACTTTGGCATTCGGAAACCCTGCTTCATCCAAAAGCTGTCTTGCCTGGATGGAGAAGTAGGCCAAATCACCCGAATCAATACGGATCCCTAGCATCTCCTTGCCTTTTTCCCGCAAACTTAATCCTACCTGTATGGCGTTTTTTACTCCTTCCAAGGTATCGTAAGTATCCACCAAAAATACACAGTGATCAGGGAAAGCCTCTGCATAGGCATAAAAAGCCTCCAATTCAGAATCAAAGGAAAGGATCCAGCTGTGTGCATGCGTTCCCGAAACAGGGATATCAAAAAGTTTGCCCGCCATCACATTGCTAGTGGAACTGCAACCGCCGATGTACGAGGCTCTACTGGCGGCCAAGGCACCATCGATGCCTTGTGCCCTTCGCAAGCCAAATTCCAAAACTGGGGCTCCTTGCGCAGCCAAATTGATTCGCGCTGCCTTAGTCGCAATCAAAGTCTGGAAATTAAGAATATTCAACAAGGGGGTTTCCAAAAGTTGACACTGAATCAAACTCCCCCTCACCTGCACCATAGGCGCATTAGGAAACACCACAGTCCCCTCTTCAACTGCATCCATGTCACAAGTAAACCGAAGATCTTTGAGGTAATCCAAAAATTCGGAGGCAAACATGGGCGTTCCATCCTTCTGATTCATCTTTCTCAAGAAGTCCAACTCCCCTTGCTCAAACTGTAGGTTTTTGCAGTAATCCACCACATAGTCCAGGCCCGCGGCCAAGGTGAAGCCCCCCTCAAACGGATTCTTTCGGAAAAATAAATTGAATACCGCTTCCTGCTCTCCTTTTCCCGACTTCCAATAGGCATAAGCCATGGTCAGCTGGTAAAAATCAGTCAGCAAGGCAAGGTTACTTTGGTACAAATCTTTGGTAATCTTCATCTACTAAGCAGGATTAGAAACTGTAAAATTACAAACTATTTTACCCTTAAATTAAAAAGGATGCCAATGAAAACTAAAGCCATCCCGATGTATGAGGGTATGGGGAAGGTTTCTCCAAATAGCAAAAACCCAAATATCAAGGCATACACCACTCCAAGGTAACTCAAACTAGAAATACGAGACACATTGCCCGACTGATAGGCCAAGGTCATGAAATACTGCGCATTTTGAGTGCAGAAACCTATCCAAATCAAAATCAACCAATCCCAACCTATCGGTGTCACCCAATCAAAAAACATCAACACCGAAGCAATAGGCAAGGTTACCAAGGGAAAATAAAAGATAATCACCATGGGATGTTCAATGCCTTTCAACTTTCGGATAAGGTTGTACGCGACCCCAGAAGCCAAGGCAGAAATCAAGCCCAACGTAGCACTCAATCCATCAACGCGAGGATCTACTCCCTGAATCAATAGTACCCCAGCAAAGGCCAATCCAAAGTAGACAAACTGCCTTGCCTTTACTTTTTCCTTGAGGATAAAAATGCCCAGAATCGTCGTGAAGATGGGCGAAAGGTACTGCATCGTCACTGCGCTAGCCAAGGGAATGCGCTGCAGTGTGTAGAAAAATAAGATCAAACTGATGGATCCTACTATGCCTCTTGCTACCAAACTCAATTTATTGGTTCCAAAAAGCGGGATTCCTTTTTTGGTTAAAACTATCACCGTAAAAACCGCGCTAAAGACAGACCGAAACCAGACAATTTCAATGGCCGGAATGTGGGGGATAAACTTGACCGACACATTCATCAGCGCAAAAAATATGCCTGCCAATAGCATGGACTGTACGGGACTGATTTTCAAGGAAAATGCGCTTGGTGACAAAATTGATTTACAAAGCTAAAAGATTCTACCTAGCTTAGACTAGGATTAGGTTTATTTGAAAACCTTCCTTCTGCTTAAACTGTTTCCATTCAAAAAAATATGGCCTTACCTGTAGGAACTCAAGCACCTGACTTTACACTTGCCGCAACTAGCCTGGGTAGCATTACGCTTTCCAAAGACTTTGCGGAAAAATCAGTGATCCTCTATTTTTATCCCAAGGATTTTACGCCAGGCTGCACCACGGAAGCCTGCGAATTTCGGGACCAGTTTGCTGCATTCAGAGACCTAGATATCCCAGTATTTGGGATCAGCAGGGACAATTTGGCCACGCATGAAAAGTTTAAAAAGACGCACCGCCTGCCCTTCGAACTATTGGCTGACGAATCAGGAAAAGTATGTAAGGCTTACGATGCATTGATCCCGATCATCAAAATGCCTACCCGAGTTACCTACCTCTTGGATAGTCAACACAAAGTGGTGGCAGTTTTTGATGGCTTTTTTGAAAACAAGGCCCATGTCTCGGCTATGCTCAAGCAGCTAAATAAGTGATGTGATTATCCGCAATCCTACCTTAGGTTTATTTGGAGTTCTAGTCATGCGGATAATCGTCAACAGACGACTGTTCACAGTCCACAGCTAACCTAAATGAACTTTAAGCCTTATTTTCTATTGCTACTGGTAACAAATCGGATAATCAGAAATATAATTAAGTACCGACAATCCGTCCATCCTTCATCACCACCTTACGGTCAGCTTTGGCGGCCAACTCTTCATTGTGTGTGACAATCACAAAAGAAAGTTGAAAGGTATCGCGCAACTTGAAAAATAAGTCGTGAAGTGCTCTAGCATTGCTCGTATCAAGATTGCCACTTGGCTCATCTGCAAACACCAGGTCGGGACTATTGATCAAGGCACGAGCCACGGCCACGCGCTGCTGCTCTCCCCCAGAAAGCTCAGAAGGCTTATGCTCCAGGCGATGACGAATTCCAAGAATTTCCGCAAGTTCCTCAACTCGATGGGTCAACTCTTTTTCTTCCCTACCCTGAATAAATCCGGGAATACAAATATTCTCTTGGGCAGTAAACTCCGGAAGCAGGTTATGAAACTGGAAGATAAATCCAATTCGAGAATTTCGAAATTCGGCAAGGGCATCCCCTTGAAGTTGGAGCAGGTTTTGATCATTCAAGAATAGTGATCCAAGATCTGGGCGATCCAAGGTTCCTAAAAGATGGAGCAGTGTGCTTTTTCCAGCACCAGAAGCTCCAACAATAGAAACAATCTCTCCTTTGGAAATTTCCAAATCTACCCCCTTCAACACCTCCAACGAACCGTAAGATTTATGAATACCTTTGGCAATCAGCATGCTACCAATTTTTTATTTTTTAAATGTAAAACAAATCCTTCTAATCCAGGAATTATCCCGCTGTTTTACTAAAATTCACAGATTCCAGTTTGCTATATTGACCATGCAAGCTTATCTTCGGGCAAAATTTCCTATAGATGAATATTCACGAATATCAAGCGAAAGAAGTATTAAAAGGGTACGGCGTTCGTATCCAAGAGGGTATTGTAGCCAGCAGTCCTGAGGAAGCACATGAAGCAGCAGTGAAGCTCAACGCACAAACTGGCACTTCTTGGTTCGTGATCAAAGCACAGATCCACGCAGGAGGCAGAGGTAAAGGAGAAGTTAAAGAAACAGGATCCAGAGGTGTGGTTCTTGCCAAAAAATTAGAAGATGTAAAAGAAAAGTCAGCAGCAATCTTGGGAGGTACTTTGGTGACCATCCAAACTGGTGCTGAAGGAAAAAAAGTAAATAAGGTGTTGATTGCTGAGGATGTGTACTATCCTGGAGCGTCCGAACCGAAAGAATATTACATGTCTATCTTATTGGATCGTGCCACTGGTTCCAACGTGATCATGGCCTCCACAGAAGGCGGTATGGACATTGAGGAAGTCGCTGAACACCACCCTGAAAAAATCATCAAGGAGTGGATCGATCCTAAAGTTGGTTTACAAGGCTTCCAAGCCCGCAAAGTTGCCTTCAAATTGGGATTGACTGGTACTGCTCATAAGGAGATGGTGAAGTTCATTGGCTCCCTCTATGCAGCTTATGCAGGCACAGACTCTTCTCAATTTGAAATCAACCCTGTACTTAAAACTTCAGACGATAAAATTTTGGCAGTCGATGCCAAGGTGAACGTGGATGACAATGCCCTCTGCCGTCAACCCAAGTTGGCGGAATTGAGAGACTTGGCTGAAGAAGATCCTTTGGAAGTGGAAGCGGGTGAGTCTGGACTGAACTATGTGAAATTGGATGGCAATGTAGGCTGTATGGTCAACGGAGCAGGTCTTGCCATGGCTACCATGGACATGATCAAGATTTCTGGTGGAGAGCCTGCCAACTTCCTAGATGTGGGAGGAGGAGCGAATGCCACCACAGTAGAAGCTGGTTTCCGAATTATCTTGAAAGACCCTAACGTAAAAGCGATCCTAATCAACGTATTTGGTGGAATCGTTCGTTGCGACCGCATTGCCAATGGCGTAGTAGAAGCCTACAAGTCTATCGGTGACATTCGCGTTCCGATTATTGTTCGTCTTCAGGGTACCAACGCTGCAGAAGGTGCAAAAATCATCGATGATTCTGGATTGAAAGTATTTTCCGCGATTACCCTAAAGGAAGCTGCTGAGCGTGTGAAAGCCGCTTTGTAAAAATAAGTACGCAGACGTAGTTCAACTGGATAGAATATCGGATTTCGGCTCCGAGGGTTGAGGGTTCGAATCCTTCCGTCTGTACTCCAAAGCTCAAACGAAAGTTTGGGCTTTTTTTTATGCCTCATGGCTTTTGCCCAATCCAAAAATACAAGGGGCCTTAAACTAAAAAAGCAGGAGAAAATCTCCTGCCCTTTATTTGAAAACTAAACCAACTATTATTTAACTACCACAATAGATTCAAAAGTACCACAATTCTGAATAAATCAAAATCCAAAAGAAAAAATTGAATTTTTTTATTTTTCCCAACTCAATCTATCCCAAATAATTCCAATTCAGAATAAAAAAGTTTAATTCCGCAGTTCATCTACAGAATTCTTCTGTTCATTTTTAAATCAATACAAATCCTTAATTAACTCCAGTTACTTCCTCATCCACAGGTGAGCCGGCAACCTGTTTTTCTTCCACCAATTTTACATGAAGGACCTCTTTTACTTCCACCTTAAAAAACTCCTGGTGAATATTGAACCGAGCTTCACCTTCTGCAGGAGCTTTGGCAATGTATGTCCCATCCTCTTGCATGGTGTAGGAATTGGCGTTATCTCGCAAGTTGTAGGATAGAATATTCATCAGCTGTTTTTCCAACAGAGGAGCTTCCACCTTAAATAAAGATTCGAGGCGCTTGTCAAAGCTCCGCACCATCATGTCAGCACTTCCCGAATAGGTGCGTGTATCCCCATTGTTATGGAAATGATAGATGCGGCTATGCTCTAAGAAGTCACCTACTATGGAAAGTACTTCTATATTTTCGCTTAGGCCCTTTCTTCCTGGACGGAGGCAGCAAATGCCGCGCACGATAAGCTTGATGGGAACTCCTAGTTGCGAGGCACGGTAGAGTGCATAGATGATTTCGGAATCTTCTAGCGAGTTGACCTTAATAAATACCCCACTAGGAAGTCCATTTTTGGCATGGATTGCCTCTTGCTCTATAAAGGAGATTAGCTGGTGTCGCATGTCTCGAGGAGCAGTAATCAAGTTGCGGTAGTCAGTAGGTACCGAGTGGCCGGTAATTACATTAAAGAACTCGGATACATCATTAGCCAATACTTCATTCGTGGTAAGTAAGCCAATATCTGTATAAAGTCGAGCCGTATCCTCGTTGTAATTACCTGAACCCAAATGCACATAGCGGGTGATCTCCTGATCGTCTTTTTTGACAATGAGGAGCAGTTTGGTATGTGTCTTTAGGTTAGAGATCCCGTAGATCACAAAGCAACCTGCTTTTTGGAGTTTTTTAGCTTCCAAAATGTTGTTTTCCTCGTCAAAACGTGCTTTAACTTCAAACAGCACGGATACGTGTTTTCCATTTTCTGCAGCACGAAGCAGGGCTTTGGTGATGCGACTATCCTTAGCCAAGCGGTAGATGGTCATTTTGATGGCCATCACATTTGGATCTTCTGCTGCATTCTCAATCAAATCGAGAATGGAGTCGATGTTGTTGTAGGGGTGGTGCAGCAGAATGTCCCGTTCCTTTAGCACTTCAAAAATATCTGCCCTACCCTCTTCAGGGTAAGAGAGGGGCTTTACTGGATCTGGTATCTGAGGCAATCTTTCCTTAAATCTTTTATTTCCAACGATTTGCCACAGACCAGTAAAATCCAGCATACTGGCTCTTTTGACAAGAAAAACCGAATCTGGGCGCAAGTTCCACCGCTCCAGAAGGGAGTTGAGCATCCATTTGGAATAGCCCTCCTCAATATCAATACGAACTACCCTTCCGGTCTTTCGCTCCATGAGTTTGCGCTTCACCTCCTCCAAGAAGTTGGCATCCATGTCGTCACTCTCTTCAAGCGTAAAATCTCCATTTCTAGTGATCCGGAAGAGGCTTACTGATTCAATTTCTACATTTCGGAATAGCGAAATCAAGTTCTCACGAATTACTTCTTCGATTGGAATCAGTGTCAAGGAATCTTCTCGTTCGATCTCAAAAAAACGGGGAATGTTCGCCGGAATTTGGACAAAACTCATCTTACGCATGTCCTTGCGCTCTCCAGGGCTAGTGGTCACTACTCCAAATACGAGTAACTTATTCATCAAGATCGGAAAGGTGCGGTAGCCATCGTAAACCATGGGGGTAAGCATGGGGTAAATAGCCTTGAGGAAATATTGCCTTACTTTCTCTTGCTCCTCTTCGGTAAGCTTGGACACATTGATCACAGAGATTCCTTCTTGATGCAGTTCGGGAAGGATCGTTTGGATAAAATGCTGCTCCTGCTCCACGTGAAAGCGCTGGCATTCCTTCATCAACTTTTCCTTGAAGGGCTCCTCTCGGAGACCAGAATAGTCCACTCGCTCTTTTTCGTAATCCAAATAGTTGTAAAGAGAACCTACCCGAATCATAAAAAATTCATCTATGTTGGAGGCCGTAATGGCAAGGAATTTGAGCTTTTCAAAGATTGTGCGAATGGTTTTTTTGGATTGATCCAAAACCCGTTCGTTAAATTTTACCCAGCTCAAGTCCCTACTTATCAGGTCACTTTTTTGGATGATCGACTCGTACTTATCTCCTACCGAAAGTTTCATACAATTGGAATTTCAACGTGATTATACGTTAATCTCAAGAATTTCAGGATTTTAAAAATTAAATTTTTGTTAAAAAAAGGGGGCTAAAGGGCCCCCAAGTTTTTAGCTATCAATTTTGGCGTATTTCGCATTCTTCTCGATAAAGTCTCTTCGAGGGGCAACTTCATCCCCCATCAGCATGCTAAAGAGGTGATCTGCTTCTGCTGCAGAGTCAATATTCACCTGCTTGAGCGTACGGGTGTTGGGATCCATGGTAGTAGACCAGAGCTGCTCAGGGTTCATTTCTCCGAGACCCTTGTAACGCTGAATTCCTACGCTATCTTCTTTCCCTTCTTTTGCCATCTCAGAGATGAGTCGCTTGCGCTCTTCCTCTGTCCAGCAATAGCGCTCGTCCTTCCCTTTTTTTAATAAATAAAGAGGTGGCAAGGCAATGAATACAAAGCCTTGCTCGATGAGCGGTCGCATGTATCGGAAAAAGAGTGTTAAAATAAGGGTTCGAATGTGGGAACCGTCGATGTCCGCATCCGTCATGATGATGATCTTGTGGTAGCGAAGGCTAGATGTATCCAATTCCTTGTCATCGTTGACCGTACCAAATTTCACGCCTAGCGCCGTCAGGATATTCTTGATCTCGTCGTTGTCGTAAATTTTATGCTCGTGCGCTTTTTCTACGTTCAAAATCTTTCCTTTCAGTGGAAGGATGGCTTGAAAATCACGGTCTCTCCCCTGCTTGGCAGATCCACCTGCGGAGTCTCCTTCGACCAGGTACAATTCGCAGACTGCAGGATCGGAGTTGGCACAGTCGGCCAACTTTCCAGGAAGTCCTCCTCCACCGAGGATATTTTTACGCTGCACCATTTCACGCGCTTTG
>Ga0172372_10004853_pt1 | contig 18941 bp, 21 predicted proteins | sample LakKiv5m_2_FD_114544 | JGI IMG/M metagenome (GOLD analysis project Ga0172372, IMG submission 114544) | Freshwater microbial communities from Kabuno Bay, South-Kivu, Congo - kab_092012_9.5m | ecosystem: Environmental > Aquatic > Freshwater > Lake | place: Democratic Republic of the Congo...
GAAGTTTGACCCAAAAACCGCTGATAAAATACCTGGAATTAATTTTAACGCTAAAAGAGTTCAAATTATTGCAACTTTTGAGGAGTACCTAAGACACGGATTTAAAGTATATTCAAATAGATTACTTAATGAAATGTCAACATTTGTTTATGTTAATGGAAGACCTGACCACCAAAAAGGACATCACGATGACCTAATCATGTCAACGGCAATGTCGATATATGTTGGAGAAAACTCTTTCACATCAATGACAAAGGTGACAGAACATACAAAAGCCATGATTGACTCTTGGCATATAAACACAACCACAAAACAACAAACAAGTTATTTTAATCCAATAATAGAAGATAATAATCGTAAAAATAATGTTGTAACCAAAGAAGATTATATGAAACATTCTTGGTTATTTGGAGGAATGAGATAATGGGACTAGAAAATAGAAAAAAAAGCGGAAGGTTAAATGGAGGTTCAAAACTTATTGTATTGGGTCAAGGTGGTCTTACAGAAACAAGACCGAAAAGTAATGACGCTAAAAAAAATACAACAGTTAATGATAAATTTGCATTATATGGGGGAATACCTCCGTGTAATTTAAATGAAGGTAAAATAGACTTAGGATTTAGGATTGATAATGACTTAATATCAAGTGTGTTTTTTTATCAAGAAATTGACCCTAACTATAGAAAAAATACATTATTTTCAATTGGGTATGATAAAATTAATGAAAAATATAGATTTTATTATTTAGGTAAAAATGGTGAAATTATTGAAGAACCAAAATTAAACCCATCATTATTAAATAATTTCGCACCAACATCATTTAATAGATTAAGTGGTAATAGATTTTTAATTTCAGGTAACCTAACTTTTGGTAGTAATTACGGGATGGTTGTAGTTAACCAATTTGGATATTTAGTTAATACTATTGATTTTGATATATATGACGAACTTGCAGTTAAATATATTTTTTCAAAATCTGACGGAGATGGTAAATTTATTGCGGTGGGTCGAAATGATGCGATTGAAAAATGTATATATGTTTATAAAATAAAAGGAAAGGTTCCCGCATTTTACAGACAACAAATATATAGGTTTAATTCTGACGGAACTTATGATAAGACATTTAATGCAATTAACGCAAAACAAAACGAGTACAATGCGTTATCATTCCAACCGCAATCATCATTCCAACTAAACGGTGTGTATGTTACAAATCAAAATGATTATATAGTTTACGGTAAATTTGATTCATATAGTGGAAAAACAAGTTATAATATAATCGCATTAAATAATAACGGATATCCCAAATTTAATTCATTTGAGGATTATGTTAACAATACTGTTAACGGAGTTGTGATGGACAATGATTCAAATTTATATATTGTTGGCGGGTTTAATCTATATAAAACAGTACCTTGTAAAGGAATAGTAAAGGTACCGGATATTAATAGCCCAGTACAAGACACAACATTTAGTAATAATTTACCATCATTCTTACAAGGTAAAATAATTACTTCAATTTCATTGGACTTTGACGGAGGACTTTTAATTACAGGTAACTTTGATAGAAAATACTGTAAATTAACATCAGAAGGTAAATTAGTGGAGTCTTTTGGAGACTTATACACATTTACAAGCAATCCTACCTCATTAACAAAATCAATAAACAAAGGGTATTTTTTATTTGGTACTGGCTTAAAATACACTAATGAAAATGTTTATCAGTCAATCATAAAACTACAAGGCTGCTAATATATACAAAAAAACTATTTATAATTAATATTATGTACTATGAGTGAAAATAAATTAACAGTTTGGCAAAGACTATCACAAGCTTTCGGGCCGAATTCATTATTGAATCAGGATTATCCGACATACAAATATGACAAACAAGAGCTTCTTAAAACAACCTCAAAACAAGATTACGAAAGAGAAAAATTAGAGGCTAGACAAACATATTATTTGGCAAATCAATGGGGTAAAATTGAAAATAATTTATATACCCAAGCGGTCTATTACGAACCAACAAGACTATCATCTTTTTATGACTACGAGTCAATGGAGTTTACTCCTGAGATTTCCGCAGCTTTGGACATTTACGCTGAGGAATCAACAACTGTAAATCAAGATGGTCACATATTACAAATTTATTCTGAATCAAAAAGAATAAAATCAATTTTGGCTGATTTATTTAACAACATTTTAGATATCAATACTAATTTACCAATGTGGACAAGGAATACCTGTAAGTATGGTGATAATTTTGTTTACATAAAATTAGACCCTGAAAAGGGAATTATTGGATGTGTTCAATTACCAATTATTGAAATTGAAAGATTAGAAGCGGGAATGGGTCAAAAAGTAGTCGACAATAAAATTGACCCTGATAGAAAACATTTGAAATTCAAATGGAAACAAAAGGACATGGAGTTTAATACTTGGGAAATTGCTCACTTTAGATTGTTAGGTGACGATAGAAGATTACCATATGGAACATCCATGTTAGAAAAGGCAAGAAGAATTTGGAAACAGTTATTGTTGTCTGAAGATGCGATGTTAATTTATAGAACATCAAGAGCACCTGAAAGGAGAGTATTTAAAGTCTTTGTTGGTAATATGGACGATGCGGATGTTGAACCATATATCCAAAGATTTGCAAACAAATTTAAGAGAGCTCAAACAGTTGACCCAGCAACAGGTAATGTTGATATGAGATTTAATCAAATGGCAGTTGACCAAGATTATTTTGTTCCTGTTCGTGACCCAGCCCAAGCAAATCCAATTGAGACTTTGGCTGGAGCTCAAAACCTATCTGAAATTGCGGATATTGAATACATCCAAAAGAAATTACTAACAGCTCTTAGGGTACCAAAAGGTTTCTTAGGTTTTGAAGAGGTTGTTGGGGATGGTAAAAATTTAGCGTTACAAGACATTAGATTTGCCCGAACAATCAATAGAATTCAAAAAAGCATGGTTCAAGAATTGAACAAAATTGCAATTATTCATTTATTTTTAACAGGATTTGAGGATGAAATTTCAAACTTTACTTTATCTTTAACTAACCCTTCTAAACAAGCCGATTTGTTAATGATTGATGTTTGGAAAGAAAAGATACTACTATACAAAGATATGGTTACCCCAATCGAGGGAATTTCTCCAACATCTGTTTCGTGGGCAAAAAAACATATTCTTGGTTTTTCAGATGAAGATATTAAACTCGATTTACAACAACAAAGAATTGAAAAGGCGGTTGGCGCTGAGTTAACAAATACTGCTCAAGTAATTACTCACACAGGTTTATTTGATAATTTAGATAAATTATACGGAGCTAAGACAGGACAACCTGCCGCAACTGAGGGAGGAGAAGCTCCTGATTTAGGAGGAACCCCACCCCTACCTACAGAGAGTCCGGCACCTCCGGCTGAGCCAGGAATTACCCCTGAATCAAAAAATGAAAATTTAAATATTCTTTTAGAATCAGATTGGTTTAATGAAAACGAAGAGATTGATTTAAGTAAAGGAAATAAGTCATTAAATGAAATGGAAGAAAAACTTGAAAAGTTACTAAATGATTGATATTTATAAAGAAAATTTAAAATGAAATTTGGAATTTTAAAAACTTTAGTTGAAGCAAAGCTTACTGAATCATATAGAACATCGACTTTTGATAAAGAGTTGAATTTTTTTAGAAAAAATATATTATCAAATAATGACTTTAAGAAAAAAATGTTCATTTATGATAAATTAACTGAAAATGTCGGTATTGATAAAGACAGTGCCAACTTTTTAGTTGAGACTTTACTTGAGGAGTTTAAAAAAATTAAAAATAATAATAAATTAGAAACTTTAATAATTGAGTGGACTAAGAGTTTGAAAATAAATAATTCATACGAAGTTATTGATAATTTTATATACTCTCCTGTTGAAAAAATAGATTTAAAATTATCCTCAAGAAATCAAATTTTAGAGTCTTTAACAAGAAAGAAAAAAGAAAATAAAGTTACAATACCTCAGGTTGGTTTTGAATCTTTTATAAATTTAGCGAATAAGAATGTTAATAAAATGTTAGAGTCGTTAGGTGAAAATGACAAAAACAAAATAAAAGAAGTTTTAAAAAATCCGAAAGATTTGGAAAATAAATTCCAAGAACTTAAAGAATCAGTTGTTAAGAAAATAGAAACATTAATTGAGACATCTGAAAAAGAATTAGTAGGTACTTTAAATGAAACAAAAAACAAAATATCAAGTACTGAGTTCTCAAAGATAGAATATATTAAATTAATGTCTCTTAACGAGGGATTATCTTAAACTTTTTTTGACATTAAACTTTTATTTTATTAAAATTATAAAAATAAAAGGATAAATGTGCAAAATTAATGAAAAAAGGGAAATCCTGTGTTCTGAAGGGATACAAAAATTTTAAATGTTATTATGGAACGGTAGATTCAAAAAATTTCAAATCAATTTACTTAAATTTACAATCGTGGATTCATCCACAGGAACATATGGAGGATTGGAGCAGGTTGGTATCAAACTTCAATAAGATTATTAAAAATTTTATAACCGACACTTTAGACAAACAATTATTTGAAAATAATTTTATAGTTGATTTGGATTTAAGAACAAGTGGGATTTCAGTTAAAAAAAGGTCATTCATGAATTTGGAAATTACTTTTTTTGTTAAACCAAATACAGAATTCAAATCAATAAAACTTAAAAATTCTTTGAAAAAATTAATTTCAAGTATAAACAAAGAACTATTTCAAAAAAATAAACATTTTACATTTCATCTAACAAAAAATGATAAATCTTTTAATTTAATTGATTAAGTATATTTATATTAAAAGAAGAAATGCAAAATTATAGAGTTTTAAATCCTAATGAAACTGGGAAAGGAATTTTAATAGAATATGATGCGGGATATATTTCACCTGCCGAGTTCTCTAATGATAGAATAATTAAAGAGTCTTTTGAAGTTGGGGATTATTCAAAACCATTTGAGTTCTACGCAGTTTTACAGAAATACAACACACCAAATAGAAACGGTAGAGTTTATCCTGAAAAAATATTAAAAAGGGAAGCTGACAATTATATAAAAAATTATATAAAAAAGAACACCGCTTTATCTGAATTAAATCACCCTGAATCATCATTGATTGATTTAGATAGAGTTTCACACATAATTACCGATGTTTGGTGGGACAAGAATGTTTTGTTAGGTAAATTAAAATTACTTACATCACCTGGATTTCATGAAAGAGGAATCGTCTCAACAAAGGGGGACCAAGCGGCAAACTTATTAAGACTTGGAGTTACTTTAGGGATTTCCTCAAGAGGTGTTGGTTCTTTAAAGAAAGTAGGAGAACAAAACGAAGTTCAAGAAGATTTTGAATTAATTTGTTTTGATTTAGTCCAAGCTCCATCTACACCAGGTGCTTACTTATTTAAGGAAAAAGAAGACCAATATAAGTATGAAGAGAATTTACAAGAGGAAAAAGAAGAAAAATTAAAGATGTATAATAGCAAGTCTATTGATTTAATGAGTAAATTATCCGATTATTTAAAAAAATAAATAATATGGAAATGGACGAAAAATATTTTGTGGCAAAAGTTCAGTATGACTTGCCAGATGAGAACTCAGGTAAAATTAAAAAAGTAAGAGAAGAAAAACTTGTTAAAGGTTATAATGTTACAGATGTTGAAGCAAAAGTAACAAAAGCCTATGAATCTTTCAGTTACGATTGGAGAATTACATCTGTCGCTGAAAGTAAGATTGATGAGATATTTGAATAAAATATCATTATTTATTATGAAAAAAAGGGGTGAATTACACCCCTTTTTTTATATGCGTTAATTTTTTTGAACCATTAGCATATTTATTAAAAAAATGCAAAATGGCAGAAAAAAATTTAGTTGAAGAAACTCTTATCCAAATTCAAAATTTGGAAGAAGTAATTAACGAAAACGCAAAAGAAATACTTGCTTCTACTATGAAGGAAGAAATTAGCGAATTAGTAAAGGAGTCCATGAAAGGTGAGACTAACGAACAAAATGATGAAATCAACATGAATGTTGATGACGAAGATGAAAATGAAGATTCCGATGAAATGATGGATGTTAATTTCATGGGTGGTGAAAACGAGGATGAAGACGATGATGATGAAGAAGAAGATTTAATGGGTGGTATGGACATGTCAGATATTGATGACTATGGAGATGAAACCATTGATTTAACCGACGCATCTGATGAGGAAGTTCTTAAAGTTTTCAAAGCTATGTCTGCTGACGATGAGATTACTGTCACTCAAGATGGTGACTATCTACATTTAACTGATGATGATGAGGATGTTGAATATTTAATTCAAACTGAAACATTTGATAGTAAGAATGTTGACCCTAGAGCTAAAGAAATGGATGAATCTGAAGAAGAATACTCTGAAATGGATGAATCTGAAGAAGAATATTTTGAAACGGATGAGTTTGAAGAGGGTGTTTCTGAAATGGATGAGTCATGGTTAGAAGAAGATGACTCTGAGGTAGTTTATGAAATCGAAATGTCTGATGATGACCCATTAGAACAAAATCCAGAATCTATGATGGAATCTAAAAAAATAATGTCTAAACCTAAAGTAGGTAAAGAAGCTAAAACTGGTTCGGCTTCTAAGTTTTCATACAAAAAATCCAATGGAGGATTTAAAGAATCTATGAAACAAGGAACAAAGGGTGTTGGAATGGGAAAACCAAAGTTCGAATTCAAAGAAGGAGAAACTTTAGAAATGCCTTCAAGAACACCTAGATTGTCAAAAGAAGAAGCAACAGAAGCGGCTCGTACTTATGGAACGGGATGGAGAAAAGGGGCTTTAAAGAAAGGGGCGAGAGCAGGACAAGAGAGTGCAAGACTTAACACTGAGTCTGTAAATAGAGAACTTGAAATGTTGAAGTCTAAAAATGAAGAATATAGAAAGGCTTTAAATATGTTTAGAGATAAACTTAATGAGGTCGCTATCTTCAACTCAAATTTAGCATACGCAACAAGATTGTTCACTGAACACTCAACATCTAAACAAGAAAAAATTAACATCTTGAGAAGATTTGATTCTGCTGAAACTCTTAAAGAATCCAAAGCACTTTACAAGACAATAAAAAATGAACTTTCAGACAAAGAAAATGTGAAACCTATAAGTGAGTCTATTGAAAGAGTAATTGACCATGAACCACAATCAGGTTCAGCAATGAATTTAATAGAATCAAAAACTTATGAGAATCCACAATTCATGAGAATGAAAGACATTATGTCAAAAATAATAAAATAATAAACAATAAAATAATAAAACCAAAAAAAATAAAATGGGAGCATTATTAGAAAGTGGATTAGTTGGTAACATCGGTCTTAAGCACCTTAAAGTTATCAAAGAAGACACTATAACAAAATGGGACAAATTAGGGTTCCTTGAAGGTCTTAGAGGCCACCTAAAAGAAAATGTAGCTCAGTTGTATGAAAATCAAGCTTCATTCTTAATTAACGAATCATCATCAACTGCCGATTCAGGTTCATTCGAAACTGTGGTATTCCCTATCATCAGAAGAGTGTTCTCTAAATTGTTGTCAAATGATATCGTATCTGTACAAGCTATGAACTTACCAATCGGTAAATTGTTCTACTTTGTACCTCAAATCCAAGGATACTCAGGACAAAGTAATTATACTGACGCTCAAGTTCCCGGTGGATATAGCCAATCAGGTGACCACTACGCACCTGTAGGTTCTCCAGGTAACTATCCTGGTACCCCAAATGCAGGTTACACAGGTACAGGAGCTTATGCTAAAAATCTTTATGATTTATTTTATGAAGGTACTGAGCCAGGTTTAAATCCTGCTGGACTTTTTGACTACTCAAAAGGACCTTTCATCGTTATGACTGCGGTTACTGCATCTCAAGCATGGTCTAACGGAGCTTTAATCACTTCAGGTTACACAGTTAATGGTGATGTTGCAAGTGCTAAAAAAGAATTCCGTAAGATTATTGTTGCATTATCAGGATTTACAGGAACAGGTGCTGGAAAATTAATTGGACCTGACGGACAAGAAATGGATACGGAATCTTTCTTATCTGATTTAACATTGTATGTTGAAAACTCAACAGCAGCTTCTGACTTAGGCACATCAACATTCACACCTCTATTATTCAGAGTTGTTACTCAAAAGTACGGACAAGGTATTGTTCAGTACGGTTCATCAACAACTACTAACTTCACAAGAGGTGGTGGAAATTCAGGTGACTATGGTAACGGAGGTTCATTCCAAAATATCTGTTCACCAACTGGTATCATTTATTTGGAAATTGATACTCAAGTTCCAGCATGTATTGCTTGTTCACAATCAACTCCTGATGGATACTCAGGTGCTAGTTTAACTAACAGTATTTGGTCAGGAACTACAGGTGAAGGTAGAATTAGAGCGGCTTGGAGAAGATACCAAGAGTTAGAATTTGAAGACAAAATTGGTGAAGTTTCTTTCAATTTGGAATCTGTTACAGTTTCTGTTACTGAAAGAAAATTAAGAGCACAATGGTCTCCTGAATTAGCTCAAGATGTTGCAGCGTTTCACAACATTGATGCTGAAGCTGAATTGACAGCGTTATTGTCTGAACAAGTTGCGGCTGAAATTGACCGTGAAATCTTGCGTGACCTTCGTAAAGGTGCCGCTTGGACACTTCGTTGGGACTATAACGGATGGAAGCGTCTGAATAACCAAGCAACTCCATACACTCAAAAAGACTGGAACCAAACTTTGATTACTGCGATTAACCAAATCTCAGCTCAAATTCACAAGTCAACTTTGAGAGGTGGTGCTAACTGGATTGTTGTATCTTCTGAAATCTCTGCGATTTTTGATGATTTACAATACTTCCATGTATCAAACGCAGCTCCTGAGCAAGACCAATATAATATGGGTATTGAAAGAGTTGGAACATTGAGTGGTCGTTACCAAGTGTATCGTGACCCATACTTCCCACCAAACACTATCTTGATTGGTCATAAAGGTACATCTTTATTGGACACTGGTTACATCTACGCTCCATATGTACCATTACAATTAACACCAACTATGTACAATCCATTTAACTTCACGCCTATCAAGGGTATTATGACAAGATACGCGAAGAAGATGGTTAACAACCGTTTCTATGGAAAAATCACTGTTGACGGTGTTCGTACATTCGACTTAAACGAATTAAGATAATAAATCTTAATACTAATAAAAAAAGGTCAGAGAAATCTGACCTTTTTTATTTTTCAATAGTTCGTATACATTTTGAAATTATTTCAGATTCTTCAATACTGAAACACCCTCGTTTATATGCCAATTTAATTGATTCTAAAATACAAAATAAAGATTGGTCTTTATTTAAATTAAATAAGAAGTTATCTAACTCCTCTTGACTGTTGTAGTGAATACAATTTAAGATAGAATTTTTTTTATTTATTTCATCCATTTTTTGTAGTAGTTGTTCTTTAATTAATTCATCATTCATAATATTTATAATAATAACAAATAATTTTCAACATGAAAAGTATCAAAGAAATAATTGATAAATCATTAGGTATTGTAATAAATGAAATTACTTCAACATCAAATGTTGGGGGTACATACAAACCACCATTAAGACCGGGTCTTAGAAAATGGTTTAAAAAAGATTTAATGCCCTTTATAGAAGTTACTTCGGACTATAGAGATGCGGAATTAAATTATGACATGTTAGACGGACACACAAAAAAAACAAAAAAAGAAATTCAAAAAAAAGAAAAAATTGCTAATCATATTGCTCATAAAGATTATAAACAAGATGCACCAGCCGAAGGTGATGATGAATATGCACCTGTTGGTTTCCATTATTTAAAAAAAATTGAAGGCATAAATGAGTCAGACTCAAGCATAACTGCTGGCGCTTACAATGCCCCGTTAGAAATAGGTTTAAAAAAATGGAAAAAAAATGAGTTATTTCCTTTTATTAATTTTGTTAATACAAAAAACAATCATAAATCTAAAAAAAAATCTTTAAAAAATAATATTAAACGAGTAGTTGGAGTTTGGGAGAAAAATAAAGATGGTTCTTACAAAATTGATAAACATGATGTTCACACTATTAATGAGGATTTGGCCGTTTGGTTTGGAACAAAAAAGAAACCTAAAGGAAGTAAACAACCGAAAGGTCCTTGGGTAAATATATGTAGAAAAAAGGAAGGTGGTGGTCACCCTCCTTGTGGTAGACCTGAAGCTGATAGTAAAGGGTACCCAAAATGTAGAGCGGCCGGAGTTGCGTCAAAAATGACGGACTCTCAAAAAAAGTCAGCCTGTGCTCAAAAAAGAAGAGCCGAAAAAGCAAATCCTAAATCAGGTACGGGGAACAAACCAAAAATGGTTTCATACAAACCAAGACAAGATGAACAAATAATCAAAGACCTAATTAAAAAATTTTTAAAATAGTGAAAATTTGCTTTAAAATATACAAAAATACAATTTCAAAAAAAGAAATTGATTTAGTTAAAAAGTTCTGTTCTCTATTGATGAAAAAAATGAAAATTTCAAAAGACCTAACTATTGAATTTTTGAATCAAAGATATGGTGAAATGACAACTGGTTCATTTGTCCCTAAAGAAAATAAAATTAAAATTCTATCAAAGGGTAGGATGTTGGCCGACATATTTAGGACATTATCTCACGAATGGGCACATGCATATGACCATGAAAAATTAAAAATAAAGGACAGGAAAGATGTTGGAGGTAAATCAGAGGACTATGCAAATTCAAAATCAGGAGAATTTACAAAAATGTTTATAAGAAAAAATAAAAATAAAGAAAAAGATATATTCAGTTAATCTTTTTTGTTTTTCTTTTTTAGTCTATCCAAATACTCTGAATTTTCATCATCGGCTTCATACCTGTTGTTAAGTTCAAAAAACTTTTGAAGGTATTCATCACCATATTTTCTAACTCTATTTGACAAAAAGTCTATCCACATTCTTTTCTCAGGCATTGAGTAGTCTTTGAATGACTCTTTTAATACTCTTTTAATTGTTTTATCTAAATTATTCATTTTCCAATATTTTATTATAAATATCAGTTAGTGACTCTTTTATTTGTAAAATCATTTCTGTGTCGTAAATTTCACCTCTTTTTTCTAATTCGTTGTCAAACACGCTAATTAGTTTTCGCTCGTTTTTTGGGGTTAATTTAATCTCGTAGGAGTACTTGTGGTTGGTAACTGACAATACCGAGTCACAAATAACCATATATACACCTAAATTTTTATTTTTGATGTAATACTTATTTGTTTTTGGTGTCATTATCAGAATTGACTCTGAATTTTTAATTAGACTTTTTGCAACATTAACACATAGGGACTCGTATTTCTTTTGTTCTATTACATAGTCAGGACGAGTTAAATTGTTACGAAGAAAAATTCGTAATTTGTAGTATTGTCTTTTTAGTGGGTTCATATCATTGATGAATATATTCACAAAGATATGGTAAAACTATCGAACTAACAATAAGGTGGTGAACATTTTTTCTTCCCGTCTAAACCTGGCATTCTACCTTTACAAACTTGAACCGCATATCCGTTTGCGTATGCACTTGGGTAAACCTTAAACTTTGATTTCGCGGCTGATTTACCACGAGAACATAATTTTGTACCAGCCTTTTTACGACCTTCTGACATCATATCTTTATCATCTATATCCATAGATAATTCCATACCATCTTTTTTTGTTTCATTCATTAAGAAATCAAACACTTGGTCTATATTATTTTTTGCTTCTGCAATATGGTCTTGAGCCCAATCGTGACCATTAGATAAAATTTCCTCAACCATGTTACGGTCTAAATCTAATAATAAGTCACATTGTCTTCTCATTTGTTCTAAGTTACTGAAGAACATATATCTTTCAGACTCTTCTCTTAGAATATTTTTAATTGTTTCATTTATATTTTTCATACGGTCATGCCTCCTTTCATTTCATCTTTTAAGTCATTACATACTACTTGAAGAAATAACTCGATTTCTCTTTCTATTCCTTCGTATTTTTCAAAAACATTTTCCCCTTCAGCGTCGTTAAAATTTGATACTGAATAGTCACCTTCAGCGTCACAAAAAATTTCACCGTAATATTCATCATTATTAACATTCAAATAACCCGTGTGTATAATTTCATCAGGTGTTTCTTCTGTTACCTCATATTTGAATTGATAAGTTGGCATACCTGGATGTTGAAAATACCATGTTTCCCCATATTGAGCCACTTGGTGAGATGAATGTAAACTTTCTTTATCTAAAAATTTACCTGTAGTTGAATGATAATTCAAATACTCCTTTTCCTTTTTTGATAACCCTTCATATCCACCAATTCTATTAATCTTATCTAAGATGCCATCAATTTCTTTTTGACCCTCATTAGTCATTTTTTTAAATACTTTAGATAATTGAGATTCTGTTAATTTTATCTTCATTATTTCTTATTAACTATTTGAAAACTTAATGTATTTTTATAAGTATCTACTTGTCCTGAAGAATAAACTTTCATATCAATAAAATACTCATTTGGTATTTTATCTTTTGTGTCAAAAATAAAATAATATTCATTTGGTGTTTTATTTATTGATGTCCAATCCTGTACTTGTACCTCAGTTGTGCCCTCTCTAACATAAACTCTATAATATGCTGAAATATCTGAAAGAACCTCTTGAGTTGTGTAAGCTTTTTTAATTACTATACCGACCTTTCTTATATCTGTATTTAATATTTTTTCATCTTGTTTTATACCATAAAAATCAAAACCAAATAATTCAGGTTCTCTACTATTATAACTTATATTAAAAAAAGACTTATAAGGTTTAATTATTAATGTGTTAACTTCATCAGGTAAGGAAATATTGTTATAACTAATATCTCTCCAAACATCGTAAAAGGTACACGGTGTTGTCACACCTGAAATTTCAGGTACAGTTACCTCATAAACCCCTTTTGTTTTTAGACAAGAATTTAACTCAGTCGCCCCTGAAAAACTTACAAATTGGTTACTTGAGTTCATTATTGAAACTACAGGAGGTGTATCTAAATTTTGAAAATCTCCGTTTATGTATGAATAAAGATATAATTTGTTCACCTTTTTTTCTGAAAAATTATTTCTATCATCACTGATTAAATCATTATATGTGGTCTCTAAATATGGTTCATAAAATGTTTGGGTATGTCTTGTGAAAAATGCCACAGAATAATTTTCTGTTAATCCTGTCATATTTTCTAGTTGGGGTGGAAAAGATACAATCCATCCTGTTGAACCTGTGGTACCTCCAGTTAAAATTGAGTTAATCTCATCCGTCATATCAAATTCAATATCCTCATTACCAAATTGAAAATGTTGAGTATCAACCAAAGTAAGACCCGTATAATTAACAGTGTTACTTGTAAGAGAATAAATACCATTAACGCTCCAACCTGATAGAGTATTTGGTTGGTACCAATTTGACGGTCTTTGTGAATAACTTTTATCTTCAGGTAACGCAATTGGAGTTAATAAACCATTTGAATAATTTGTTGTATTTTTAACATAGTAAAAATCACTACCTACACCCTCGTCCCAATTTTGAGGTTCCCCTGTTTGGCCAGATGTTTTAGGTATTCTATGTAATTCTAAATCAAATGAAGTTGCTCTTAATCTCCCATTTGACATTTCAGTGTTTAAATATCTTTCATCAAAAGATGAAGTATTTGTCATTTTTAATTTATGTGTAATTCCATTAAAATTTGTACACGCAGTTGAAATTATATTTGAATTAATTTTGCTTATTAATTCAGTTAAATCCAAATCAAAAATAAATCTACTATATCCTGGACTTGATAATACATCATTTGCCGAACCAAAATAAAGTTCGGTATATGGAGCCCTACCTGTGTTTGTAAAACTTCTATATTGTATTGTATTATTTTTACTGAAATACGAACGGTGAATTGACATTTCTATTTTTATATATAAATATCAACTTATCCTAATCTTTGAATTTAAAACTTTTGTATCGTATTTTTCGAGTTCACTTTGTATTTCCTGAACCGATGTTGCATTACTTACAGGAACTGGAGGTACCCCATGATAAGCGTGGACATGTGTCGTTAGAAACAAAACAATCAAGTTTAAAAGTTCTTTCAAACTCTCTCCTCTTACCATGGGTTCGGTTTTTGGTTGAATTTCATTTGATATAAATTCAGTGTCAATTCCGTAATTTGTTTTATTTGTAAACGATATTGCCGGATTTGTTCCAATATTTGTACCGTAAGATAACAAATATATTTCATTACTTCTAAGTAATGATACACTAATTTTTTCATTGGTATAAGACGATGGCTTTGTTACAGTTTCGGTTAACTTAAATTGTTTACCAAATTTGTCTTTTTCCATGACTATCCCAAATCCTGGTGTTTTTATGGAATCTGAAAATTTAACATCTTGATATAATGTTGTTGCGTTTATTTTCTTTATTAAGTCTGTTGGTTGTGTGTTAGGGTCAGGGGTTAAATTTAAAATATTTCTAATATTTAAAGACGGACGATAAAAAAATGGGAATATCTCACCAGTAGGTTTAAATGAAGTTTTATCCGCATCATCAAAAACAATCTCACCACTATTTAAACCTTTTATAAATGTGTTAACTATTTCTGTCACAGCACTCATAGGTTTAGCCTGAAATTTGTATTGAAATAGCGGGACATTTGAAATTGATGGTAACGGAGTATCAAAATTAAAACTTAAAGAAGTTAAATCCTTTAATTCAGGAAGATTATACAAATTAACACTTCCCGTGTAAGAATCAACTGTATTATCTAAACCAACCTCAAGGTCATACTCTATTAATTTTTTTAAACCTACATTCGGTATCTCTAATTTTTTTGTCTTTTTTTCAGGATAACTTATCTTATTTCCATCAAAATAAGTTATTTGTAATGCCCCCATATTATTGTTGGGGATTGGGTTTTCATTTTGGTTAATATTGTTTGAGACTCCTGCTCTTAAAAGAACTGTTGGGACATCTGTTTTTAATACAACATCCGTAGCGTTTTTTCCAAGTATTGCATTATCTTGAGGTTCAGGAAATACACCATAACTATCTGTAAATGATAGTTCTCCATTTTCATCTAAAATATCCGATGTTCCACCATAATTTAAACCCTCAAGCATTACTGATTTACTTGCTTCAGAGTTTTCAAATTTTAAATTTCTTGGGTCACTTTTTGGGCCTGGCACATAAAATTGATTTTTACGACCAATATTTTCCTCAGAGTTGAAATACATGATTAAAACTAACTCATTTGGTTCAGGTACTATATCTAAATGCCTTGGCAAAAAAGGTAAATAAACAAAAGGGTCAAATTTTTTATACCAATATTTTTTATTTAAATCTGTCTTATCCTCATTGAAGATATCTTTTACATTGTATTTGTTGGCGATTGAGTCTAATATACCCTGAATATCCTCGGTCTGCACTATAGCTCTTATTCTATTCGCTCTCTTTCTACACCTAACATCTATTACTTTTCCTATGTAAAATAATTGTGAATTATTCATTATGTTCTATTTTTATATTCCTTTAGTAATAAATTATAAGTTTTTTCTAAACTATCTAAATGTTTTGTTAATCCAATTACCATTTTCTTGGTATATTCAAAATCCTCGTTGATATAGTCCATTGCAAGTTTTAAATCTTTGTTAGATTTATTACTATAGTCGTCAATTATTTCTTTAACCTTTTCTTTCATGTTATAGATACTTTCCAGTTACTTTTATATATGCCGGCATTGCTCCTGTTGGGGCAATCTGTTGGTACGAGAACGCTCCTTCCACTTTACCATTAGTCGTGGTTTCATTATGGTACGATTGGAATATTGAAAAATTCGCCATAAGACCTAAATTAGGACTTCCATCAGGTAATGGATTGGTTGGTAACCCCATTTTTTGTAAATTCTGTATGTGATTAATAAATGCCCTGTTTGGGGATGCCCCTGGTAGAAACTCACTTAAAAGTAATAAAGGGGGAGGAACTAATTGCAACCTACCAATTTTAACCAAATTAAGTAATGCTAAAATTGAATCTATTATGTTTTTACAACTCCGATAGTCTTTAACTAATGCTGATGCAAATAAAACAACACTTACCAATTTCTCAATAACTAAATAAATTGAACCTGTTTGGTCACCTGAAATATCAATAATGATTGCTCTGGCTAAATTCTTCAAATCCTTTTTTATCAAGTCATACATTAATTTCGTAAAAATTGCAAATATTTTACTTGTTATACAATTCACTAATGACCTAAATTCCCTTAAAAACGCAACTTTACCATCAATCTCTTCAGAATATTGTATTCCTAATGCTTTCATCATTGTGAAATAAGGTAACAATATTTTTGGAGATAGAACTGAGAATACTACCGCCATTGGGAACATTCTTAACATTTTGAAATTAAAAGATAACTTTAATTTTGGTAAATTAATATCTTTTGACCACTCAGGGTCATTCGCTAAAGTGTTAAAAAACTCATCAGTAAAAAAGTTTTCAACATTATTCTCGGATATTTTCTCAATTAACTTATAAAGATATTCTGCTTGATTTTCAGCAACAGGTAACTCAACATTACCGCAATCTTCAAACATTACGATACCATTTAATGCGTTTGACACTTTTGCCTGAATTTCAATTTCTTCTTCCATCGACAATTCAAAAAATCTATCAGATGTATCATCTAAAACCGGAACTTTAGCGTTACCACTAACAGAAATTTCAGTATCATTATCAAAACACTCCCCAAATATTCTTTGGATAAATCTACCAAATTTTGTACTGTCATCTAATGTTTTAGTTTTACTTCCCAACTGAACTGAAAATAAATCAGACAACATTATGTCTATTGAAAATTTAAATAGAGTATTAAAGTCAATCAAATCAACAGTTTGATAGTAGTCTTGAAAGAAATCTACAACTCTATTAATGTCTCCTTCTCTGTTTTTTAAAGTTATCTTATAAAAATCACCGAACTCAAGAGCGTTTGGATTATCTACGGAAGGTCTACTATTAACATATTCAATATCAAATAAATCTTGTTCGCTAAATCCTTTATATCCTGTAGTATTATAAATTTCAGAGTATGGTGTATTTTGATTTTGTAATAATTCATTCAACATACGATTTGTACTTCTAGGTATTGCGTTTACTGAAGAATTTGTAAATTTTTGTTTTTCGTATAACGCTAATGAGTACTTATCTGTATTTGGGTCTTTTTTTAATATACTGAAAATATCAATTGAACTTACTTTTACATAAACAACTTGTCCACCATCATATGTTTGTTCTAAGTCACAACCCAAAGATTTTATCATACAACTAACTATGATTTCTTTGATTTGAGGTCTAAGTAATTTTACTGACCTTACAAATTTACCAAGTAAATATGTGATGGTCGCTGACCCACTTGAATTAGTGTTAGTAAAAGTATTAATTAAATTATCTAATTGATTTTTTACCTCACCTTTAGCCGCCGCAGACAGAGCAGACACATCAAAATTTGTCTGTTGTTGTAGTCTATTTTTTACATCCGATTTAGATTTTTTAAATGTATTAAAGGACTCAATTTTATTATTGATGTCGGCATAACTTTTATTTAAATCTAATGGCATTAAAGTGTGAAATTATTATTTACAGAATCAATATCTTTTTTTAATAACCCTTCTAAAAGTGAATCATCCATTTCGGAAATGTCAAATTCATCATCTTTTGAATTTTGTTTCTCCCAAATACCGGCTTGTAGTTTTGAAAGTTGTAATTTTTTATCAACACAATCATTAATTATTTTTTGTTGCTTTTCAATTACTGGACCTATTAAAGTCATATCTTCAGCTTCTTTCATCATAGAAATCATTTTATTTTGAATTCTAATTGCGGTTGACCTTTGTTCTACAAGTTCATTGTAGATTTCTTGCATAAGAGTTAATAAAGAATCTTTAGTAAAATTTATTTGTTTTTTCTTTGGCTTTGACATACTAATAAATATTTTTAATTTATTTTATTCAACAACATCCCTATTTAAACCATCATATATTTTTTTATACTTTTTTAAAGACGCTCTAATTTCTTTTGTTGATAAATTTGTCATCTCTCTGAGAGACAATAATATAAGATTTTTATTGAATTTATTGTTTGTTGTTGCTGGAAAAATTTCTTTGTAGTTGTCAAAAATATCATAAAGAGCCAATCCTAGTTTATACTCATTATCACTCATATCGGTCTCTTCTAATGTATCTTTTATTAAATTCAATAACATCGGTATAATATAAGAGTCATCAACAGGCTCGATATCTATTTCATACATCATTGATGGGCTATTTTCTAAATCGGAAGAGATATCTTCATAGGATATCTTTCTATTCATTTCTTTTTGGTCTTTTAAAATTTGACCCATCAAGTAGTTCTTACAGATAGTTCCAAAATATGAGTAAGCCTTTTTTTCTTTACTAGGGACAAATTTGTCAACCTTAGTCATTAAAAATGAGTGAGTATCACTGTGGATTTCAATAAAATCCATGTCTTTTCTATAGAGTTTATACCTTCTAATAATTGAAGAAATCATTTTATCTAAAGGACCTCTTAAAAAGTCGTTATAGATTTTATTTCTTTCATCATAAGTATCGGCGGTTAGAAACATCCTAACCGCCGTCTCTTCTCTTACATCAAAGTAGTTTTCGGTTTTAACCTTTTTACCACTTCTTATTACTATATTCTCATCATAGTTTGCCGATGTTGCTGATATTGACATTAAGCATTTTCTAAATATTTTATATTTCTATCATCAGTAAAGAAATATTCTTTTTTAGCCGTATTTATCCAAAACTTAA
>Ga0172372_10004857_pt1 | contig 18937 bp, 18 predicted proteins | sample LakKiv5m_2_FD_114544 | JGI IMG/M metagenome (GOLD analysis project Ga0172372, IMG submission 114544) | Freshwater microbial communities from Kabuno Bay, South-Kivu, Congo - kab_092012_9.5m | ecosystem: Environmental > Aquatic > Freshwater > Lake | place: Democratic Republic of the Congo...
ATTGGTTGGAAATTAAAAAATCGATCCTGTATGTAAACGGAAAACCTGCTTTTGTAGCTGAAAACCAGAATCTACAATATATCGCGACTGGTTTTATACCAAAATCCAGCTCCGTGATGCGCGAAAAATTTGGACTGGAAAAGAGCAGAAACGATTATTATTCCCAGGACGGTGGGCAAACCTACATTTTAAATCTCACACTCAACGAACTTAAGAAATTGAAATCACATCCTGAATACAGGGATGCGACATATGAATTGAATGTTCAACCTCAATATTCTGATACAAAAGGTTATCAGCCAAAAGCTTCTGAGTTATTGAGCAATTTGGGCTTATTTCCGAAAGATCTGTATGTAAATAATACCATCACTGATTATACCAGATTCCAGATTCCTAAGAAAGGCTCAACCGTTATGCTGACAAAAGACAACATCGCCTGGTATCGAAGGATCATTACAGCGTATGAAGGTCACAAACTGGTAGAGCGTACAAATGGCATCTTTATCGACGGAAAAAAGGTGAACGCTTACACGTTCGCTATGAACTATTATTGGCTTATGGGAGATAATCGTTACAATTCAGCTGACTCACGCATCTGGGGCTTTGTACCTGAAGATCATGTTGTTGGAAGAGCGTCTTTGGTTTGGTTTTCTAAAAGTACAGATCCTGAAATCGGCATACGAACGGAACGTATCTTTAAACTAATTCATTGATGCAACATGTTCTTCCGCTGAATTACTTTGGAGGAATTGCCTATTTTCAGCATTTGCTTCTTCCAGATTCGGTGATTGATGTTCATGAACATTTCATAAAACAAACAGGAAGAAGTCGTTGTGAGATATTGAGTGCGAATGGACCTATTCAATTATCCGTTCCTGTTTCTAAGCCTTTCGGAAATAAAACACCAACTACGAATGTACTTATTTCATACGCAACAGACTGGCAACGAATTCATTGGAAAGCAATTGAAAGTGCTTATGCTTCGAGTGCATTCTTCGATGACTATGCCCCAGATATCGATGACCTTATTTTTTCGCGGAAAGAATCCTTACAGGAACTGGATATTGCCTCCATCAAGCTGGTAAATAACTGGTTAGATCTCGATATAAAACTCACCATCAGCGACCATTTTGTTGAAGATATAGACATGCAAGACCACAGAAAATCGCTTAACGAATCTGTTGACGTGAAACCCTATTATCAACTATTTTCGGAGCCAGGCCAATTTTACAAAGGCTTATCTATTTTGGACCTCATATTTTCAGAAGGCCCAATGGCACGAAAGTGGCTAAAGTCTTAAAAATTCATTTTGAGCTAACCTAATCAGCTCACAGAATTTGTACCTTTAAACGAAAGTAAACAGCATGAAATACCTTTTGACCTTATCCTTACTAACAGCTTCTTTATTTCTGTTTTCTCAAAGTACCAGAAAGATTGCATTTTATAATGTAGAAAATCTTTTTGACACGATAGATGGTTCTAATGATGATGCCGAGTTCTTGCCAAGTTCCAAACTAAACTGGAACGGAGCACGATACAATGAAAAGATAGCGCACATTAACCAGGTAATCAAGGAATTGAACAATCCACTGATCATGGGATTCTGCGAAGTAGAAAATGCTCAGGTTTTGAGGGATGTAATCAAGAATTCGACACTACCAAAAAGCTACGGCCTCGTTCATTATGAAAGTCCTGATGCCAGAGGTATTGATGTTGGGATGATCTATGACAGCTCAATATTACATCTGCAAAAATCAGGTTATCTACGATTTACACTACCCGGACAGGACAAACCTTCTACACGCGACATCCTATGGGCAAAATACAGTTTAGGTAAAGACACACTTTTTGCGATGATCAACCACTGGCCTTCGCGCAGAAGTGGTCAGGACGAAAGTCAACCGAACAGGATCAAAGCAGCAGAAACAGCAAGACATTTTATCGATTCGTTAGTAGAAAAAAACAAAAACACAAAATTGATCTTCATGGGCGACCTTAATGACTACCCTACTGACATTGCACCCCAAATGATCTCAGAAAAATTAACACCTATGATCTTGCCGGAAAGCGGTGAGTTTGGAGGAACACATAACTACAACAATGAATGGGATGTCCTGGATCACGTTATGGTTTCCACAGCATTACTGAAATCCAAAGGGATCAAAGTCCTGAAAAAATCAGGAGAAATCCACTCCTTTGAATACCTGATCACCGAGTATAAAGGTCAAATGGTGCCATTCAGAACATATGGTGGGAACAAGTATCTTGGAGGTTATTCTGATCACCTTCCGGTTTCAGTCAATGTATCCCTTCCCTGAGGAACATCTGCGGTTCCAAAATTATAAGGTAATCTTTCTTTGTAGAGGAACTTTCGCTGAGGCGATTCAAAAGGCCGATAGACGTAATAAACAAAATTGTCATGAACTGCTATCTTTTCAACGTATTTGAATTCGAGCTGAACCTTTTCCATAATCTCACCTGACTTAAGATCGACCCTTCCCAAGAAAGCGTATCCACCTTTTTCAAATAACGCATACAGCTCACCTGTAGCACGGTCCTGAATAAGTTGTTTTTTCCACCCTGTCGCTTTGGGGTGATAATGATGATAGATGGGAATGCTATCCAGTTGCTCTCCTGTTATCTTGAATGAACACAAACGGTCATGGTAGTAATCAAAAACATAAAGCGTATCATTTTTCTTAAATAGCGGCGCATATAATTCTTTGTAGTAGATCGATTGTGTAAAATAATTCGCGCCAACCCAGATCTCTGCATCAATTCCGGTTTCATTCTCCTTATTCTTTGCCCATAATTTCGTTCTTACATCAACCCATTTGTATTCAGACCGATATAACTCCATCATTAGTTCATCTTCGATATGGATCAGGTCAAGATACGTTGAATCAGTCTGGTCAAATGCGTAGTAATTGAATGCCGGGTACCAACGATTGAAATTAGATAAGAAGTATTTTGTATGACTCGTATCTAGAATTGGTGCTACATACTTCATAAAGAAATCCTTTTCCAATGTGGCTATAGAAACTTGATCGCCCAACACAGTAATACCAAAGACATTTTCTTTACAAACCACATGTGCATTGCCTCGGAAATCCCTGACAAGTTCCTCTGCAATTCCCGGAACAGTAAAAGAACCCAGTACCTCACTACCATCATACAAGAGCAGTTCACTTCCTTTTTTCAATTGTTTTGGGCACGTCAAAAGCAATAGTCTGCCATCGGGTAGAATTTCGAAATCCGCAACACTTAATCTTTTCGATTCAAATACCGTATCCGGAGCGCCGGGTGGTTTGACAACAACATCTTTCAGCTCCCTAACTCTTGACAATTCCATTTTTACAGTTATCCGTATGGTGTCGACATTATTTGAGGAGCTCCAGGAAAGTTTCGTTTCTGTACCAACATATAACGGGTGTGTAAAATGAAACTTTAGATTATCATTTGGTCTCATCCAGATGAATACTTTTCCTGAAGGTGATGAATGTTTGTAGTCGATATGTCCATTGGCGTAATGCACCATAACTGAAACATTTGGAATTTCTTCCTGATCAGCTCGATCAATCATTCGAAATTCAACAAAACAAGAATCCTTCTGTCCCAAGGAAATGAACGACAAAAAGAATAATGAACAGACAATGAATGACTTTATCTTCATGTTTAACTGATGTCAAACAGTAGTAATTTCCATAAAAAAGGCTTCCGAAGAAGCCTTAAATTATACTTTCAAACACCAACCGAATTCGTCTTTCACTGTTCCGGCTTTTATACCGTCTAGTAGATCTTTGATCTTATTTGATATTTCTCGCGTTTCCAATGGAGGAAGCTCTAACACTTCATCACGATAACCGATCTTTATGATTTGAGCAACTGTAGCAGCGGTTCCTGCTCCGAATGCATCTTGTAGTTTGCCATTTCTGTGGGCATCGACAATCTCCTGAACAGCCACTTTACGTTCTTCTACAGGAATTCCCATAGATTTCGCCAATTCAATAACAGAACGTTTTGTGACACCACGCAAAATAGTATCGGCATCCTCGGACGGCGTAACCATTACGCCATCGATGATGAACACGATATTCATGGTTCCTGACTCTTCTATATATTTATGCTCAATGGCATCTGTCCATACTAACTGGTGAAATCCTTTCAACTGACCTTGTTTAGCCGGGAATAAAGAAGCCCCATAGTTTCCTGCAGTTTTTGCTCGTCCAACACCACCAACTGCCGCACGTGTGTAGAATTCTTCTATTTTAACCTTTACCGGCTCAGAATAATATTGACCTACAGGACATGTGAAAACAACAAACTTATAGGTTTCAGAAGGACGGATCCCCACAAATTCATCCGTTGCGAACATGAAAGGTCTGATATACAACGAAAAACCATCTTGCTCCGGAATCCATGCGTTATCTACTTCAACTGTTTTACGCACGAGTTCAACAAACATGTCTTCAGGAATAACCGGCATACACATACGCTCACATGATTCTGCGAATCGTTTAGCGTTCATGTCCGGACGAAAAATATTAACATCCCCATTTACCGAACGATAAGCTTTCAAGCCTTCAAAAATAGATTGACCATAATGAATAGCAGAAGTTGCGGGGTGAAGACTCAAATTAGCAAAAGGAACGATCTCCGCTTGCTGCCATTCTCCATCACGGTAATCCATTACCAACATGTGATCGGCGAAAATCCTTCCAAAAGGAAGGTTATTCCAATCTACCTCGCCAATTTTTGACGATTCTGTTCTGGTTACTTTTACAGAGACTGTTTCTTGTAGCATATAGTTCTAATAAGGGAACGAAGATAATCAGAATACCTGACCCCTACAAACTAAATCACTACGAAGAGCGAGCTTTTTTTTACATTTGACTTTCCTAAATTATCGTGAGTAAGAGCCTGGAAATATTAAGTAAATATTGGGGATTTGAACAATTCAGACCTGCTCAAGAGCCTATTATTCAGGACGTCATCAATGGATTTGATACTTTGGCTTTGTTGCCTACCGGAGGTGGGAAATCGATTTGTTTTCAAGTTCCCGGATTAGCCAGAGAAGGAGTCACAATCGTGATCTCACCGCTCATTGCATTGATGCAAGACCAGGTTGAAAATCTAAAAAAACGGGGAATCAGAGCTGCTTGTATCGTGAGCGGAATGAGCTATCGGGAGATCGATCTCATTCTGGACAACGCTCGTTTTGGCGGACTTGACTTTCTATACACTTCTCCTGAAAGAACGCAATCCAAACTTTTTATTGAGCGTTTCAAATTGATGCCTGTGGGATTGATCGTTGTTGACGAAGCGCATTGTATTTCCGAATGGGGTCATGATTTCCGACCTAGTTTTCTACAAATCAATACACTCAGAACATACCATCCTACCGTTCCTATGATCGCCGTAACAGCGACAGCCACGGCACATGTCAAACAGGACATTATAGATCAACTTGAACTAAAGAATGTTCGTATTCATGAAGCCTCTTTTGAAAGGAAAAATTTAACTTACACTACCTATAATACAGATAATAAATTAAATACAATTATTAAGTATTGCAAAACACATCCTGACCAAACAGGAATCGTTTATTGTCAAACGCGTAAAAGCGTCAAGGATGTTACACGGGCTCTGATCAATTCAGGCATTCAAGCGGCTGCATTTCACGGGGGATTAAATAATAGTGATCGTAAATTAATCTTAGAAAACTGGTTGAATGACAGAACCAGAATTATTGTCGCTACAAATGCCTTCGGAATGGGTATTGACAAACCTGATGTGAGGTACGTTCTTCATTTTGAATTTCCTTCGTCTTTGGAAGCTTATTTCCAGGAGGCAGGAAGAGCAGGACGCGATGGAGAACCTGCAAAAGCAATTGCACTTTGGACCGAACAGGATCTCAAACTTCATCAACAATCTCTTGAAGACCACTTTCCTCCTATTGAAACCATTAAGCATTGTTACCGAGCCCTTTGCAGCTATCTCAAAGTGGCCATTGGATCAGGAAATGACGAGACATACCCATTGGATCTCAGGAAATTTACTAGTACGTATGACCTTGATCCAACGGCAACATTTTATTCCCTGAAGCTTCTGGAAATGAATGGAACACTCTCTTTTTCAGAATCCTTCTACAACCCGACGAAGATCAAGTACATTGTCGGAAATAAAGAATTGTACAATTTTCAGATCGCACATCAAAAATTTCTCCCTCTTACCACATTACTTTCAAGAAGTTATCCGGGCATATTTGATTACTTCTTTGAAATCCACGAAAAAGAGCTGTGTCAACGACTGAAAATAACTGAATCTCAACTGAAAAATCAACTTAAAGAACTGGAAACATTTGGGATTATTGATGTTAACTGGTCGACGGATCTGCCAACTGTTACTTTTCTACACGAACGTCTGCCTGATGATTATTTGTCTGTTTCCAGCGATGTTTATGCATCAAGAAAAAAAAATGCCTCCGATAAATTAGCTTCAACTTTAGCCTTTTTGACCGAAGAGAAATGTAGATCCCTCGCGCTACTTGAATATTTTGGGCAAACAGGACCTAGGTGTGGTGTTTGTGATCACTGTTTACGAAAGCAAGAAAAAGAGATTGACGAAGGAATCGTTAAAGAAAAGCTTTTAAACTTTTTGATTAGTTCACATTCACTTGAAGATTGCACTGAGCATCTCCAATTGTCTTCAATGTTCACGAAAAACGTGCTCAAATCAATGGTATTAGAAGAGTCTGTGATTACCCAAAATGGGCTATATCGTAAAAAGTAATCAGGACTTCCCCAGCGAAGATCTTAAGTCGTGAATCTCTTTTTGAAGATCTTGAATAGAGCGACTTAAATCCTGATCATCCATGCGTACTTCCGGTAATTCAGGGGAAATGTAATTCACAAACTTCCAAATCTCAAGAATATCCTTTACGTGAACATCATAAGGTTTGTAAAAAGTGTTTGTTGAGCACAGGCGGAAAGACTGTTCGGATTCAAGTAAATTATGTACAACCTTGAATACGATGCCGTCATCTTTGGTAATCACTATACATGGCGTTCCGGAACGAATAGACATCCAATTCTGGATATATTCAGCTACAACGTAAGAACCTTCCACTACTGGCGGCATTGAATCTCCTTTAATTGGAAAAGAACGGTATTTTTTGTTCCTGGAAAGAAACGGAAGAGTGAATGTCGGTAGTACCTTCAAATAGTCTGGATCAGCATACCCTGAAGTGTATCCTGCACTGGCTTTGAACGGAATCAATTCGATCAACTCTTCTTCATTTTGATCTACTACTGCAGTCAGGACTCTTAGTTTCTGACCTTTCACATCTCGATCGAGACCTTTCTCCAATAAATTCCAGTCACCTTCAGTAAATAATGAAAAATCCTTTCTTAACAATTCATCTACCGTAACTTTGAAATAATCACCAAACGCAATGAGATTTTCAATACTTGGCTGAGCAACACCATTTTCGTAACCGCTGTAAGACGAACGTGTAAGACTTAAATCTTGCGCCACTTCTTCCTGAGAACGCTTTAGCCTTTTTCTGAGCAACTTGAGATTATTACCTATCATGTGTCTTTCGTTTCAACAAACTTAGAAAAAAAGATTAAATAATCGACATAAAATGACAATTATCTAAACAATTATTCTCTGAAATGAATCGGTTTACCAATTTTTCTGGCATAAACTGAAGTGAACTTTGCACCGAAAAATATGATCTGAGAACTATAGTAAACCCACGCAAGCATAACAAAAAGTGTCCCGGCAATACCACCACTCTTTCCACCAAAAAAGAAATGGAATAAATAATATTTTATTAATAATTGCCCGACGTACAATAGTATGGAAGTCACAATCGCTCCTCCAAAAGCCAGCTTCCATTTCACAAATCCATCATGGACATATTTGAAGATCATAGTGAACAAAAGTGCGTTACTCAAAATCGAAAGTCCATGTCGCAGAAGATTAGACAAGAGGATATCCAACCAATGTGCATTGCTAAAAAAGTCGCTACTCAAAGATACTAGCACCGTTTGTGCAAAATAGAAAACGATTATTACAACTGTGGAAGCAGCCACCACTGCTAGTGAAACCATACGAAACAGGATATTCTTGACCAATTTCTTTTTTCGTGATGAGTAATTCACTTCGAGGTCAAAGAAATCATTGATACTATGACGCAAACAAACCACAAAAGCAGAACTGGCAACCAAAAGAACACCAATTCCCACCAACTCCATTAACCAGTTCCCCTTTTCAAAATTCAGCTTACTGATAAAGTCCATGATACCATCCACATCCTGAATTCCCACTTTTGTTTTCAGTAGATCTTCAATGATCTGAAGCATCACATCCTGTCCTATAATTTTACCAAAGTAAGCGATACACAGATAAAGCAACGGAACCATGGCAAAAACTGTATAATAAGCCAATGCAGCGCCGTGAAACAAACCTTTTTCTTCAAAAAATCCTTTGAACGTATCTTTAATTAAACCGGGAATCTCATTCCACGGAAGGTATTCACTTTTTCTTGGAGATGTAGACTTTTTGGACATCAGTTAAAGCATTGTTTATCGAATAAAGCACTACGCTTTCTTTACGCGAAGTATAAAAGTAATTCTCGTGGATCCCACCGGTAAATATTGCTTTATCGAAAGTCAAATCTAAGGGAATTCCATCAGACACGTCATCGGTATAAAATTCATCTGCACGAAACAAGAGTCGTTTTCCCTCAATGAGCACTGAATTTATTGGTCCAAATAATTTTGCCTCTTCAATCGATCTTGGTCTATAAAAAAGATCTTTTGGTTTACCTTGACGATATATCCTGCCCTTCTTCATGCACAGTATCTTGTCTGCAAGTGCTAACATTTCAGCTCCGTCATGCGAAACAAGCACAAAGGATGTTCCACGAATTTCCTTTAAATCAAGGAGATACTTAACGAGCTTTGAACGCAAACGCCCATCCAAATGAACAAAAGGTTCATCCAGTAAAATCAATTTTGGCTCACATGCCAGTGCACGGGCCAAAGCCAAGCGTTGTTGTTCGCCACCGGATAGCGTTGTGGCCTTCTGGTGCTTAATCTCGTCCAGCTCCACCAGTTCCAAAAGCTCATTAACGAGTTGCTCCCGCTCTTTTAAAGGCAAATAAAGAATTTGCTCACGTACATTCTCCTCTACCGTATGGTAGGTGTCCAGATGAAAATCCTGATTCACCAATTGAATTTCGGGATGACCGGGAACCAATTTTATCTGAGGACCTCTAACCGACTCGCCATGTAACTCAACTTTACCAGAGGTCGGTTGAAGCAAACCTGACATGATTTTCAAGAGAGACGTTTTTCCGGCACCGCTCTTTCCAACAATGCCCAGAATCTCACCTTCTTTCACAGTCAATGAAATCCCCTCAAGAATTACACGATCAAACTGGAGGGAAACATCTTCTACGTTAAGCATCAAAAAATAAGCTCTTTAGGAAATTCTTTCGAGGCAATGTATATCCCCGGAATCGGATTTGCCATCGGCTCATAATCTTTAAGATAGATATGAACCCGTATTCTTCCGTCATCATCTTTCTGTTCGTAACGATCGACGATACTTCTCGAAGCGCCAACGAATGTATCCGGAGCATCATCGGACTGAATCCTGAACAAGGTCATTGATGGTACATCATAACTGAATTCCTTTCCATCTGGCAACTGGCCTCGTAGAGGAAAAGCAGCATCCTCAATTACTTCAATCTGAGTCACTTTCGAAGTGATCGCAAACTCATCTTCCCAATCATAGCGTCTGTTGTTTTCTGAATCCTTCCCACCATGCTGCGCTTCCGCATACTCAGGTGAAAAATGTTCATTTAACAAATAGACATGAAAAATACATTCTTTGAAAGCCATAGTGTAAAGTTAGCATCAATCAAATGTCCTTCCATGCGCTTCATTCCTTATTCTCCACATCCTTTTGTTACTTTTGTCCCTCATCAGATGTCATGAGCGAAACAGTACTCCGAGTAAGAAAGAATAAAATCGATTCCATATACAGAAAACATCCCTGGGTCTTTTCAGGTGCATTGCAAGAAGGACAACTATTTCCGGAAGAAGGTTGCGTTGTGGCACTGGAAGACAACCGGGGTAATTTCCTTGCGAAAGGGCATTTCCAAGAAGCTACTATTGCTGTTCGGGTACTCACTTTTACCAATGAATCCATTGATGAATCGTTTTTCGTAAAACGCATTTCATCAGCGATCGAAGTTCGAAAGAATCTTGGCTTATTTCGAGATGATAACTCGATATGCAGACTAGTACATGGCGAAGGGGATTCTCTACCGGGATTAATCATCGATCATTACAAAGGTGCGGCTATAATACAATGTCATAGTCTGGGCATGTATCACTCGCTCAACCTTATCAAAAACGCCCTGCTTCATGTCTTAGGAAAGGATCTTGTCATTTATTCCAAAAGTTCAGATACGCTTCCAAAAAGGATCGAAGTTCAAGATGGTTTTCTGTCCGGAAATTGTGGCACGCCTCACCTTGCACTCGAAAATGGAATTCAATATGCTGTCGACTGGATCAACGGCCAAAAAACGGGTTTCTTCATTGATCAGCGGGAAAACAGAGCATTATTAGGTCGGTATGCCAATGGAAAAAAGGTATTGAATACGTTTTGTTATTCCGGAGGATTCAGTTTATCGGCGTTAAAGGGTGGTGCAACCCTGGTGCATTCGCTCGATAGTTCCAAAAAGGCCATTGAACTTACTGAAGAAAACATCAAACTCAATGAATTCTCTGGACATCACGATACGATCGTAGCGGATGCCATGGAATACATGAAGGATCTGAAGGAAGATTACGACATCATCGTACTGGATCCACCCGCATTCGCAAAACACCGCGACAAACGTCACCAGGCAATTCAGGGGTATAAACGACTGAATGCGCACGCGATTCGTCAGATCAAACCGGGAGGACTCATTTTTACATTTTCATGCTCACAGGTCGTTGACAAATACCTTTTTAACAATACGGTAATTGCAGCAGCCATTGAATCAGGAAGAAATGTTCGAATCATTGAACAATTGCATCAACCGGCAGATCATCCGATCAATGCGTTTCATCCTGAAGGCGAATACTTGAAAGGTCTCGTTATCCAAGTAGATTAATTGATGCTGGACCTTAGGTATAAAACGATTTTAAGTGTGGCTGTTCCTTTGATGGTTTCCAGCTTCATTCAATCGATCGTTTTACTCACTGATGCGGCATTTATAAGCCGTTACGATACATCCGCCTTCGATGCTGTTGGAAATGCAGGATTGCTTTATGTTACTTTATTCATAGCATTAGCAGGCATGGGAGATGGTGCCCAAATTATCATTGCCAGACGCATCGGCCAAAAACAAGAGAACGCCATTAGCTCCATATTCTCAACCTCCCTATCCGTGCATTTGATCGTTGCCATTGCATTATTTCTTATTGCTCAATTCATAGTGCCTTCTGCATTGAATTCAATTGTCCACCATAAAGATCTGGCGCGGTTACAAAATGAGTTCCTCGACATTCGATCACACGCTTTGTTCTTTGCGATGATCACCCTGTCCATACAGGCTTTTATGCTGGCACAGGGAAAAACATGGGTAGTTTTAATTTCCGCATTGTTAACTGCAGGTTCAAACATTTTACTCGATTGGCTACTGATCTTTGGGAAGTTCGATTTTCCCGAGATGGGACTAAAAGGCGCCGCTCTGGCAAGCACAATAGCTGATGGCATCGGGATGTTGTTTCTGGTTTCTTTTCTTGTATTCGGAGGAGATGCCAAAAAATATAATCTTTTCAAAGGTTTCAGAATCAAGCGAGAATCCTTCGTGGAACTGCTAAAAGTAGGCACTCCATTAACCTTTCAGGGAATTGCGGCTCTTGGCACCTGGACAATCTTTTTCATGTGGATCGAACAAATGGGCAAGTTTGAATTGACCGTTTCTCAAAATATCCGTTCCATTTATTTCCTTGTATTTGTGCCTATTTGGGGATTTGCAGGTACGACTAAAACGTATATCTCACAATATATTGGAGCAAGAGACTTTGAAAACCTACCGCGAATCCAGCGAAGAATTCAGTTTCTTACTGTGTGTTTTCTCTTTCTGTTTTTCCACGGTGCACTATTTTACCCGGAGCAATTGATTCGATTTATAAATCCATCGGAAGCACATGTTCTTAAAAGCGCGGAAATTCTGAGATTCATCTCTGTTTCCATTTTTATTTATGGTTTTGTGAGTGTCTACTTTCAGACGATCAATGGCAGTGGCAATACAACTATGACTTTTCTTGTTGAAACGAGTTGTGTTTTGGTTTACATCATTTCCGCTTACATGTTCATAAAAGTCTGGCATTGGGACATCTTCTGGATCTGGTCTGTGGAATATGTCTATTTCATAACTATGGGAGTACTTTCCATTGGTTATTTAAATTTGTTCGACTGGAAGAAAAAAGAAATCTAATGGAGAAATCAGACTTCAGAATTGTATTTATGGGTACGCCGGATTTTGCGACCGGTATACTGAAAGAATTACTTGAACAAAAATTCAATATTGTAGGCGTTATAACTGCACCGGATAAACCAGCAGGAAGAGGACAGCAATTACATCAAAGTTCAGTCAAACAATTCGCAATTGAGAAGCAATTGAACATCCTGCAACCCACCAATCTAAAAGAAGAAGGGTTTCTTCAAGAACTTCGGTCGATGCAGGCCGATCTTTTTGTTGTTGTCGCCTTTCGCATGCTACCTGAAATGGTATGGTCTATGCCTCCCTTTGGAACTATTAATCTTCATGCTTCTCTTTTGCCTCAGTATCGTGGAGCAGCGCCCATCAATTGGGCTATTATCAATGGAGAAACAAAGACAGGTGTAACCACTTTCTTTATCGAAAAAGAAATAGATACCGGAAAAGTGATCGATCAGGCATCAGTGGAAATTACGGAAGACATGAATGTGGGAGAATTGCACGATATTCTTTTACATACAGGTGCAGAGCTGGTTTGTCAGACCGTTGACAAAATACGCTTGAACAATGCTGAAGGACTTCCTCAAGATGCGATGATCAAAACTGAATTGAAAGCTGCACCAAAGATCTTTAAGGAGGATTGTCGTGTCAACTTTGATCGTTCTGCAAAAGAAACACATGATCTGATCCGGGGATTGAGCCCTTACCCTGCGGCATGGACAAAAGTGACGATGCCGGATGGTGCAACGAAACAATTCAAACTCTATCGTTCCGAGCTCACAGATATTTCTGTGGAAGTTGACCGAACCATTCTGCATGATTCAAATGGGCTGCTATTTCCGTGTTACGATCGCTACCTACTCGTCACCGAATTGCAACCGGAAGGAAAACGTCGCATGCATTACAAGGAGTTCCTTGCCGGAAACAAGATTGAGAATGCTATTATAGACCTAAATTAATTCGACGATAAAAATCATGAATTGGTCGAACAACCCTTGAAAACAAAGGGTTTTAGCTAGGTTTATCAACAAAACCCCACTTTTATCAACAAAAAAGCGTTTTTTTTTGCTGCATGTCTTGACAGGCTTGGTTATTCAGATATATTTGCTCTGATAATTAATTACAAACAACTAAAAAAAACCAAACTATGAACAAAGCAGAATTGATCGATGCAATTGCATCTGAGGCTGGATTGTCAAAAGCAGATGCTAAAAAAGCATTAGACGGATTTGTGAGCGCTACTTCTTCAGCGTTGAAAAAAGGTGACAGAATCTCTTTGGTAGGATTCGGTTCATTCTCTATTTCTGAGCGTCCTGCAAGAACTGGTCGTAACCCACAAACTGGAAAAGAAATCAAAATCGCTAAGAAAAACGTTGTACGTTTCAAAGCTGGTGCTGAACTTTCTGGAAAAGTGAACTAATCCATTTTCTGCAAAGAAATTAAGGGGGATCGAATTGGTCCCCCTTTTTTATTCCAACGTCATGTCAGTAGAAAAAGACCGAATTGTATTAGACGAACTGTACAAGATCATTACTCCGAGTAAAAAGGAAATGTTCGACAGGATCGCCGCGCAACGTACTAAGCACCTAACTATTGCTCTGGAAAACGTCTATCAGGAGCATAATGCTTCTGCTGTATTGAGAACATGCGACTGTTTTGGCATCCAGGAATTACACGTGATTGAAAAAGACAATCAATACAAGGTACAGCGTGATATTGCCCTGGGAGCAGGGCGCTGGGTTGACATGTACAACTATGATCAGGGTCCAGATCCAACATTGGATTGCATTTCTAAACTCAGGTCAAAAGGATACCGCATCATAGCCACAACACCACACACGAACGATCAAACTATTCAGGAACTTGATCTTGACACCCCAGCAGCGCTGATCTTTGGAACAGAACGAAGAGGAATCTCCCATGAAGTCATCGATCAAGCTGACGCATTTGTTAAAATTCCGATGTATGGATTTACGGAGAGCTTTAACATCTCTGTTTCTGCTGCTATTACTTTACATACGTTGCGCGAACGACTCGAAAAATCGGCGATTCAATGGAAATTAAGTGACGATGAGCAAGTATTGCTGAAACTTAAATGGTGTCGCAAAATTCTACGGGAAGGACAACTTTTGGAAGATGAAATCAGAAGACGATTATTCGGAAAAGAATAATATATTTGTGCCGTTAATTGCAGTGACCATTATTTAATACATCCAATATGGGAAGAGGAGATAAAAAAACAGCGAAAGGAAAAAGAGCAATAGGTTCTTATGGAAACTCCAGAAAGAAGAAAGAATCAAAACCATCTATTGCACCTGTAGCAAAAAAGGAAAAAGCAGAAGCTAAACCGGCGACAGAAAAGAAACCGGCAGCGAAAAAAGCTGCAGCTAAACCGGCGGCAGAAAAGAAACCAGCCGCAAAGAAAGCACCGGCTGCAAAAAAGACAACCAAAAAAACCGAAGAATAAATTGAAAAAGCTGTCCGAAACGACAGCTTTTTTTTTGGCTAAATAAATACAACACATTGTTCAATATGTGCTTACTTTTTTTGAAATTTGACTCGTTAAAACAGATCCGAAAATGAAACACAATTTTGGCGCGGGACCGTGCATTTTACCTCAAGAAGTATTTAAACAAGCTGCGGACGCCGTACTTGATTTTAATGGACTTTCCATTCTGGAAGTTTCTCACCGCCATAAAGACTTTGTGGCCGTCATGGACGAAGCCATGGATCTCGTTAAGAAAGCACTGAACGTTCCTTCAGGATATTCGATCGTTTATCTTCAGGGAGGTGCTACACTTGGTTTTACGATTACAGCGCTCAACATGATGCGTAACACGAAAAAAGCCGGATACATCAATACAGGTACGTGGGCTTCAGGAGCAATCAAAGAAGCAAAAAAAGTAGGTGTTGATGTGAACGTATTTGCTTCTTCGGAGGATCGGAAATTCACCTACATCCCGAAAGATTACACCATTCCATCCGATGTGGATTACATCCATTTCACATCGAACAACACGATCTACGGTACGCAGTTTCATGCGTTTCCAAAAACTGACTTGCCATTGATCTGTGATATGTCTTCTGATATTTTCTCCAAAGAGATCAATGTGGCAGACTTCGATATGATCTATGCCGGAGCTCAAAAGAACCTCGGTCCTGCAGGAGCAACTTTGTATATCGTTAAAGATGAAGTTCTTGGAAAGTCCACGTCTGCTTTTATGCCAACTTATCTGGATCTGAAACAACACGTTGAGAAAGAATCCATGCTAAACACGCCTCCTGTTTTCTCTGTTTATGTAGCGATGCTGAACCTGCGTAATTTATTAGCGAATGGCGGTGTTAAGGCCATGGAAGAACGCAACAACTCAAAAGCATCCTTGCTTTATTCAGAAATCGATTCAAATCCACTTTTCAAAGGGACCGTTGCGACGGAAGACAGATCTAAAATGAATGTCACTTTCCTACTTGAAAACGAGGCACATCAAGAAACATTTGATAAAATGTGGAAAGACGCAGGTATAGTTGGTTTACCTGGTCACCGTTCAACAGGTGGATACCGGGCTTCCATGTACAATGCATTACCAATCGAAAGCGTACAGGTGTTGGTAGATGTAATGCGAGAATTTACACGCACAAACGGATAATTTTTCAGAAAGACTATGAAGATTTTAGCAAATGACGGCATTTCTGCTGTCGGACAACAACAACTGGAAGCAGCAGGTTTTAAAGTAATCACCGAAAAAGTAGCTCAGGAAGACTTGGCTAAAGAAGTGAATGCACAGGGAATTGAAATGATCCTTGTTCGTTCCGCAACTACAGTGAGAAAGGAAGTGATCGACGCATGTCCGGGACTTAAACTGATCGGTCGCGGTGGCGTTGGAATGGACAATATTGACGTGGCCTATGCACGTGAAAAAGGAATTACCGTAATCAATACGCCTGCATCATCGTCACAGTCGGTCGCAGAATTAGTGATGGGACATATGTTTGCGATTTCTCGTTCACTTCATGATTCTTACAAGAACATGGAAACCGGTGACTTTTCTGCATTGAAGAAGAAATACGCTAAAGGCGTTGAACTTCGAGGCAAAACACTTGGAATTGTTGGTTTTGGTCGGATTGGTCAAAGTTTGGCTTCCTATGCGCTTGGTTGCGGTATGGATGTCATAGCTATTGACCTGTTCACAAACCCTGTGAAAGTGAAAGTTCCGATTGGAACTTCACAAGAAGCTGAGGTTGAAATCACGCCAAAGGCCTCCCTACACGAAGTGATCAGCCAAATGGATTACATTTCTCTTCACGTCCCTAAACAGGCCGACGGAAGCGCCGTAATAGGTGCCAAAGAATTTGCTTTGATGAAAAAAGGCGTTCGTCTGGTAAACGCATCCAGAGGCGGTGTCATCAATGAAGATGATCTACTTATGGCATTGAAGGAAGGAAAAGTAGCCGGAGTTGCTCTTGACGTTTTCGAAAACGAACCAAACCCTAGAAAGGACCTTTTAAATCACGATCTTATTGCATGTACGCCACATGTAGGAGCGGCAACAATGGAAGCTCAAGACCGTATTGGTGAGGAATTAGCGAGTTTAATCATTGGACAGTTTTCGCGAGCTTAACATTACCGAATGACGAAGATTTCGCCTTTCAGAGCATTGCGTCCGGTTCGCGACAAGGTTCATCTTGTGGCAACGAGACCGTACTATTCCTACAAGAAAAATGTATTGACGGCGAAACTGGAAGACAACCCCTATACCTTTTTGCGAATCATCAACCCGGAATTCGATAAATCGAGAAAAACCAAACCCAATTCCCCTGAACGTTTCGGCCTCGTTCGAGACAAATATGCCGAATTTATTAAGGACGGTATCTTGCTTCAGGATAACGAGGAGCATTTGTATATATACAGACAAACGAAAGATGGTCACGCATTTACCGGCGTTGTTGGCGGTGCAAGTGTTCAGGAATATGAGACTGATCTCATAAAAAAACACGAAGCAACGCTCACTTCAAGAGAATCCATGTTCACGAACTACCTGGATATCGTGGGGTATAATGCCGAACCGGTACTTCTCTCCTATCTTCACAATATTCAGATTGAATCGTTACTCCATGTTTACACTGCATCTCGTCCGGAATATGAATTCACGACAACGGATAGAATCAAGCATGAACTGTGGGTGTTAGATGAATCGCAAACCGAAGCGTTATCCAATGCATTTGGTCAATTAGACGCATGTTACATCGCAGATGGCCATCATCGCTCAGCGTCCTCGGCGGGATTGAAGAAGAAACGGGTTAACGAAGGTCGCTCGCATTTTGGAAATGAAGATCATTTTCTTGCCTTCTTCATTGATGAATCAAAACTAAAGATTCTGGAATTCAATCGAATTGTAAAGCACCTGAACGGTTTGACTTCCGAGCAATTCTTGCAAGAACTTCAAAAATACTTTTCGATCACACCTTGTTCTCCGAAGCTGAAACCAACAAAAGAGCATACGTACACGATGTGTCTTCAAGGGAAATGGTTTGAATTGTCATGTCGACCGGAGATCATAGACGATTCACATCCCGTAAAATGCCTCGATGCAGAGATTCTGACACAATTTGTGCTTTCTCCGATTCTTGGAATTCAAGATTTAAAAACTGACGAAAACATTGAATTCACAAGTGGTGCCGAACCACTCGAAGTTTTGGAAGAAAAGATCGTTAAAGGTAAATTCAGTGTAGGATTTGTATTGTACCCAGCAACCATTGAACAAGTCAAGCGTGTAGCAGACCATCAGCTCATTATGCCTCCAAAATCGACATGGGTTGAACCGAAATTACGCAGCGGTCTCACCATTTATCACATAAACGAATGATCCAGGATCGCTTGAACGAAGTCAGTAAAACCTTAAAGAAAGGTGTTACATTGATCGCTGTTTCTAAAACCAAGCCTTCTTCTGACATTCAGGAAGCCTACGTCGCAGGGCAACGACATTTTGGAGAGAATAAGGTTCAGGAAATGGTTGAAAAAGAAGCTATTCTTCCAAAGGATATCCATTGGCATTTAATCGGACACCTGCAAACCAACAAAGTAAAGTACATTGCCCCATTTGTTCATTTGATCCATTCTGTTGATAGTTTAAAGTTGCTGATGGAGATCGATAAGCAAGCAAAAAAGAACCATCGGATTATTGATTGTCTGCTTCAATTCCATATTGCGGAGGAAGAAACCAAATTTGGGTTGAATATTTCCGAAGCGGAAACATTGCTGACTTCTCAAGAATACACAGCCATGCAAAATATCCGGCTCGTTGGTGTTATGGGCATGGCTTCATTTACAGAAAATGATGGTAAAGTAAGGCAAGAATTTAGCCATTTAAAGGGATTGTATGAGCAACTCAAACTTTCTTTTTTTGCCAAAGAATCTTCCTTCAA